>ENA-ORTJ01000460-ORTJ01000460.1-human-gut-metagenome-genome-assembly--contig:-NODE-460-length-35641-cov-7.028494_pt1 | contig 35641 bp, 45 predicted proteins | sample MGYA00242069_ERZ509187 | MGnify/ENA primary metagenome ERZ509187 (study PRJEB26280, sample SAMEA2338779) | human gut metagenome | biome: human gut; feature: human-associated habitat; material: faeces... | reverse complement strand
AAAAATAATTATCTTCAGCGGTATAGTATTAGTTCTATAGCTTATTGATTATATTGCCTAATACCTAATATATGTTATTCTATAATCTTTCATACTTTCATCATGTTAGTTTTAGCTAACTATCTAGTATAAAGAAAACCGTGTAAAAAGCAAACTGTAATTTTACACGGTTTTCTTATGCTTAAATATATCACTTACGTAATCATATAACAATATATTTCTTTCAACAATTTACAAAACTGGGCGGTGGAATTTACTCTTTCACACAATAATGTTATGGTTGTATCTCCTTCTGACAGCAGTACTGTAAAAATATCATATCTTCCACGATATACTAACGGAAGCTTTTTACAAACATGACTCTTTTTACGTCACATTTATAATTTGTTATATATCAATTGATTTTTCAAGTAATATATGCTTACGTAAAATTCATCTCACGCCTTCCCTCTTCTAACTATACCGATCCGATCTTCCAAAGGTGTAAATAAGGTGTAAATTCTACATTTCCATCCAAGAAACCCAATAAAATCAAGGCTTTTGCTCCGTCCCTTAAACACTGCCGTGGCAGATGAAAAGTATTTTTATCATTGTTGCATAACCTCGCATTTCTTGGTTTTTCGGGCTTTGTAAGCCTTTGTAAATTTTAACTTTCTGGCATAACCTGGTTTATTTTCGCATAATATAGCTTATCGGAAGTTGCTTGCCAACTTTCGATAAAAGGCACTGTTTTTGTGCCGCAAATCGATTATGAGGTTCGCACAGCGGTTCTCATAATATCGTCCGCAAAAGGTGTAAAAAATGGGGTACAAATCACTATGGATCCAGGTATTTTTTCATGCAGGCATGATCAATATTTGAATACATATGATGAGTGAACTGTACTTCAAAAACCGTTCCTCCGGACGGATTGGATCTGACGGTAATACTGCCATCATGCACCCGCACGATTTCTCGGACCAGGGCAAGTCCAAGCCCCACACCGCCTAGTTCCCGGCTTCTGGATTTATCTACTCGAAAGAATGGTTCAAACACGCGTTCCTTAAATTCTTCCGGGATTCCGCTTCCTGTATCCTCCACGGACAGACGAACCTGGTTTTCCTCCTGATCTGCAGTTACTGTAACCTGACCACCGAAATGATTATATTTTATGGCATTCTCCACAAGATTATATACCATCCTGTAAATAAGGATATCACTTCCACGCAGGGTTATATCTTTACATTTTTCAATTAATTTTATACTTTTTTCCTGTGCGAGAGGTTCCAAATCCGCCAATACCTCATCCACAAGAGCATCAACTGCAATTATTTCATCCCGCCCCACAGTCTGAAGTTCACTCATATCAAGAAGCGTCTTTACCATTTTATTGAGTCTGTCGTTCTGTTCGGTAACCATTTTTATTGTTTGCAAAGTGTCTGCATCAATCCCCGGATGCTGGGTGGAATTATATAAATCAAGCTGTACCTGCATCAGTGCTAATGGTGTTCTGAGTTCATGTGCTGCATTTGCAGTAAATTGCCTCTGTATCTCAAATGCATCCGAGAGACGCATAAGCATCTTGTTGTATGAAATGCTAAGCTGATTGAGTTCTTTTACTTTGTTTTCTTCTATCCGGAAATCTGCCAGATTCTGTGCCTCTACCTCCTCGATTTTATCAGAAAACTCCCGGATTGGTCTGAGTGCATGTCCACTGATAAAATAGGTGACTACCCCACCCATAAGCGCCAGTACGGCTGAGATTATAAAACTGTTTCTTTTATAGTCAGCCTTATTATTGTACACCTGCAAAGAAAAGTCATTTACAAACTCATCCCACTTATCCTCAGGAATGCTGATATATATTTCATCCTCATTATCATCTTCCCGGGCATCAACAGTCTCTTGCAGGGAATCGATATAATGCACACCATTTTTATAGACAAACATTGTCAGGCAGCCACATATAATAGCAATATATAGTGTAATGATACAGGTCAGTCTCCACTGCAGTGACATTTTTTTCATCCTTCGAACTCCTCTCGTATTTTATAGCCCTCACCCACCTTGTTCAAAATCGGGTCATATTCCAGCACAGCCTTAAGTTTTCTTCTAAGAGAAGACATATGCACCCGGATGGATCCACTAAAACTGTCCGCGGTTGCATCCCAGACATGCTCGATCAGTTCCTCCTGACTTACCGGTCTGCCCAGATTCAGAAGCAAATATTCCAAAATACCACTTTCTTTTCTTGTCAGAGAGATCCGTTGTCCTTTTGCATATGCCTCACGTTTTACCGTGTCGAACCTTATCTCGCCACTTTCCAGACATACATTCTTCTGCACAAATTTTCTTCTTGTCAGACTTCTGATACGTGCCTCAAGTTCCTGCAGATGAAACGGTTTTTCCATATAATCATTCGCCCCTGCATCCAGTCCTTCTACTTTATCCGCGATCTGTCCTCTTGCCGATAATATGAGAACCTTTGTCTCCTCATTTCTCTGTCTGAGTTCCTTTAGAATCTCCATCCCATCCATCCCGGGCAAATTCAGATCCAGAACGATCAGATCATAATTCTCTGCCAGAATACATTCAAAAGCCTCTTCCCCATCATAACATGTATCCACTTCATATCCGGCAGCATACAGGCTTTTTGCAACTGTGTCACATATTTGTTTTTCATCTTCAACTATTAATAATCTCAAAATGTTTTCACCTGTTTCTTAACAAAAATTTTACAACAGCTATTGTATAATATCAAAGTCAGCTGGTCAACAAATACAACAAACAAAGGAGCAACAATATCTTGAAGTACAAAAAAATAAGTCAGGCATTTGTGCTCATCGCAGGTATCACTATGGTGAGCTATGGTGCGATCCGGGGGGAAGCAGCTACTGTGCTTGCTAAAGCAATAAAATTATGTCTGGAGTGTGTCGGAATTGGATAAGAAAAAGAAATCACGATCAAAAAAAATAGCCGGAATTCGTGGATGGATACAGGCAGTTGCCACGCTGTTTACCAATATCCACATTCCAAATTTATTTAAGGGCAAAATTTATCAGGGGAATGCAAAAGCAGTATGTGTGCCTGGATTAAACTGTTATTCCTGTCCCGCTGCAACGGGAGCATGTCCGATCGGTGCCTTTCAGGCGGTCATCGGATCATCCAGATTTAAATTTTCATACTACATCACCGGCTTTTTTATTTTACTCGGTGTGACACTTGGAAGATTTATATGTGGTTTTTTGTGTCCCTTTGGATGGTTTCAGGATCTGCTTCATAAAATTCCCGGGAAAAAGTTTTCAACAGCCCGATTGAAGCCACTCAGATACCTGAAATACATAATCCTCATTGTTTTCGTTATCCTTCTGCCGATGCTTATAACGAACTCAATCGGAATGGGAGACCCGTTCTTCTGTAAATATATTTGTCCGCAAGGTGTTCTGGAAGGGGCTATCCCACTTTCACTTGGAAACGCTGCGATACGATCTGCACTGGGAACTCTTTTTTCCTTTAAATGCCTTATTTTAATTACGGTTGTTGTGTTAAGTATTTTGTTTTACAGACCTTTCTGTAAATGGATCTGTCCTCTTGGCGCAATCTACTCATTGTTTAATAAGATAAGCTTTCTTACGATCAAAGTTGAAAACAGCAAATGTGTCGGATGTAATCAATGTGTAACCGCATGTAAAATGGATGTAGATGTATGTAAGACGCCTAATCACCCGGAATGCATACGATGCGGAGCCTGTATAAAGGCTTGTCCGAAAGATGCCATCCACTATCAGTTTATGGGAAAAAACTGTCAGAAAAAGAAGCGCAACAGCCAGTAACAGACAACCGGTAACTAAGTGTAGAGTGCAGTAATTCTGAGAAGAATATGTCAGCTTTCGCTGAACAGAATCACGCACCAAGTCTCACGTGCGTTCGACTTGAATCTTTGCAGAATCACTACACATCATATCATTACGAAAAGGAGCAATTACTCATGAAAACAAAAAGATCTTTATTACTTATTTTTACACTCTGCGTAGCATTATTGCTTACTGCATGTAACGGAAAACAACCAGCAAACACGGAAAAACCGCAGGATACCCAGACAGAATCCAGCGCAGCCTCTTCTGATGATTCCAGTTCTGAAATGGATGATTTATATCAGCAGGAAAACCAGCTCTTTGCAGATCATAAAGACGTATGGGACAAGGCATTTGGCATGATGAATAAAAGTACTGCTGACCCGAGCGGAAATTATGCCGATTATCTGGCAGACACTGTTGAATCAAACAAGGACTCCTTCACAGAGGATGAGTTGAAAACACTTAATGATGATATTGAAACGATCAGAAAGATTGAAGAAAAAATCACTGCAATCGAAAAGAAAAATGCTGCATCCGACAGCAACAGCCAGAAGAATAATTCCGACGATGTAACTCCTTTCAAAGATTTTTCCGCGAAGGATTTCGATGGCAATTCTGTTGATGAGAGCCTTTTTTCTCAAAATGCAGTAACTGTCGTTAATTTCTGGTTTACTGGATGCAAACCTTGTGTTGCTGAATTATCTAAGCTTAACGAGTTAAACGATGCCATCAAAGCATCTGGTGGTGAAGTAGTCGGAATCAACACAGAAACCTTCGATGGAAATGAAACCGCTATAAAAGAAGCTGCAGATATCCTGAAAAGCCAGGGTGCCAAATATCGCAATCTTTCCGTTGATTCTACTTCCGATGCAGGTAAATATGCCTCCAACATTATGGCATTTCCTACAACAATCCTGGTCGACAGAAATGGCAATATTGTAGGCGATCCTATGCTTGGTGGAATTGATAATCAGGAAAACTATGATACTTTGATGAAACAGATTCAGTCTGTCATTGATGCAGACAGCGCGAATAAATAATTCTATTCGCAAAAGTGCAGGGAATATATAGCTTTGCCAGTCCTGTCAAAAAACTTGCAAAGCTATATATTCCCTGCACTTTTTGTTATTTTCCCTGCCTGCGCTTTTCATTTTGATTTGAAAAATTCTCTTCATTTTTGTACACAATTTCGAAGCAGCAATTCTTTCTCCAAGCTGGAAATTTACAAAATATGAATTTTTTCACCTTGCATCATCGTAAAAGAATTTTATCGATAGACTTTTCTGCACAGTCTCTTATTTACAGATTTTTCTTCATAATCTCGTAACTTATAATTTCCTGCTCCAGCTTGCAATCATGTTCCAGCATATATTGCATGATTTCCGCATAAAATCCCTGTTGCAGAAGATTTCGTGCTTTCACTTTGTCCGGCTCACTCAATTCTCTGCCATATCCGCTGTATGTTTCCAATTCCGAAACTCCCATATGCAAAGGCACAAAATCTATCCCGGTTCCTTTTCGCAAATGTTTCAGAATATAAAATCCATCCGGATCAAGATCTCCAAAATGAAACCACTGTTTCTCTGGATTTTCTTTATACACCCGTTTTAAGAACGCTTGCTTTACACTGTTATGGTATCCTGCCAGGAAAAGATACGCACAATTTTCATCTTTCAAACGATGAAAAGAGGTAAGATTTTCCACTGTGACTACCTTATCTGCCTTTACTCGAATAGCCTCCATCTTTTGTATCAGTTCTGAAGATAGCGCGATCGGTGCATCTTCGATCCGGATACGTTGTCCATCCTTCAGTTGGATTTCTATCTTTCCCTTCAGATAAATATATGACGGATTGGCATAAATCTGAAACTCTTGCAAAATGACTTTTTTCTGCTCTCTGTCGTCATCAATGCCTTCCAGTAATTCTGAAAAATCCAGATATGTGGAAAGTACTTTACATACTTTCGCTCTGTATTGCTTTTCAAACTTCTTACTGTCTTCCAATATCATCATAGACAGTTCCCGTTCCAGAACTTCTTCTTTATTTGCGCAGATAAATTCTAAAATTCTCAGTAGTTTGTCGCATACTTCCACCTCATAATCTGGCTTTTTTCCAGTCTTAACCTTACCAAGCTGATCCCTGCAGAACATATAAATAACTATATAATCTGCAAGTCCCTTCTGCATCCATCTCTCAAAAAAAGCAATCTGTTCCTGAACAATATCCTTCCTCTGTTTTCTGCCCAACAGTTCATAATACGCATCCAGCTTTTCCTTGCAGGCAACCACCTTTGTGATCACCCCATTTTTTCTATCTATGTGGACCAGTCCCTGCTCCTCCAAAACCTGCATCTCGGTTTCAAAATCTTTCACCTGCGCCACACTTGCATAGTCAGAAACATAATCTTTCCATACCTTCTCCGGTTTTACCGCAAAATTCTGTGAAACAGCATTCGTTCCTTCATATGTTTTGCTGTTTTCATATTTGTCCAGCAGAGCATGCAGCAACTTGCTCTGATTAATCGTTAAATTCATCCAGTTTCACTAATCCTTCCACTGCATTCGTATAGCGGCCGGTAATGATCAGACTAACCGTAGACTGAATATACTGACCGATACTTCCTATTTTCTCCGGTGGTGCCGCATAAATGACCTGAAATCCATTTTCCTCCAGATATTTTACCATCTGCTCAATTCGCTCTCGCGACAGCGCAGAAAATGCCTCGTCGATAAATGCCAGACGCGCACAGCAGCTTCGCTGCGGATAACACTGCAACAGGCTTGCTGCCAGAATAATAAAATACGGTGTCTGTTTTTCACCGTTTGATGCAGAACCCTGTTTTTTCGAAAGATCAGCTGTGATTTTCTCCTCACCTTGGCGGCTTGTGATCTCCATATCATAGGTAAAATACTTCCGATAATCCGTATATTCTTCCTCATCCTCCTCATTTAAGATCATATCCATAAATTCACGAATGTCCCGCTCCATCTCTTCATCTTCCCGATTGACATTCATATACAATTCCGGAGAATTCATATAATTCTCAAGCTTTTTACAGATTCTGAAAAACAGCATCCGCTCTGGTTTTTCCTGCATCTTAAATTTATAAGTATCCTGTCCGAACGGAATCTGCTTCAGCTCACGGTTAATCGCATCAATCTCGCGTTTTGCCTCACCAATAGTCTCATTCATTTCTGCGACAAAGTCATTCATAAATGCACTTTCCAGTTTCTGTGACTGATCCAGCAGCTTCCTGTGTACTTCTTCAATTTTTACATTTGCAATCTCACGGTATTCTTTCCGATAAAACGGAATGTACGCCGGACCGCGCTGGTTCATATCCTTTCCTGCGATTTTACAATATTCAATCTGTTCATTTTCCAGATTTTTGACACAATCGTCCAGACCGGATCTCAGTTTTTTCAACGACATCTCAGAAATCACCCGGACATCATCCTGCTTTGCAGAAAGTTTTTCATATTCTTCTAACATTGCCCGTTCCAGTTCAAGATACTTTATCCGAATTTCTTCATATAGTTTTTCACAGGTATGAATCTCTCCTGAGATATTTTTCTGACGCTGTTCGTAACCTTTCTGCTCGCTCTGGCATTCCCCGATTTTGGTATAAAGGCGTTTTTGCTGCATCTCTACTTCCTGATAAGCCTTTTTCGCATCAATCTGCTCCTTCAAAATAGCAGCAAATTCCGGACTTTCCTGAATCTGTTGGATTGTATCTTCATATTTACGCTTCTCAGTCTGATTTTGTGCCAGCAGTTCCGGCGCTTCCACATGGTAATTATCTATTTCCAGATCTATGCCACGCAATGAACTGATTTTTTCTTTCGTCTGCTTCACTTCGTCCATCACCTGATCATAGGCTTCCTGCACGATCTGTTTTTGTTCACGCACAGCCTGTTTCTGCACTTCAATAGCATCCTGTCCCAGACAGATCTGTGTTTTTTTCATATTCATGCAGGAAACCGCATAACTCTTTGCCAGCATTCCGTCCTTCATCAGACCGCCTTTTGGATATTCATGCAATTCATTCAGACTGTCGCACAGATGAATCCCGTTCAGCAGATAGTTGGCATATCTTCTGGCATCAACATTTGGAATCACTAACTGTTCCGCAGCCGATCCTTTTACTACCTCAGAATCCGGCAGCTTATCCGTAATGACAACCGTTGCCGCATGCAGCTTCTTTTCCTGTAAAACCCGCATTGCTTCCATACAATATTTTCCATCTACGATCAGATAGAAACGTTTCCGTCCCAGAAAAGTCTCAATTGCCTGACGCCATGAAGTATCTTTCAGATCGTGAACCAGTTCCGCAAACATTCGCACTTCGGCAGTAATTCCCTTTTTTGCAAATGCATCTTTGATCACCTGTTTTGCCTTAACCACTTCTTCCGGAAAAATAACCTGATTTGCTTCCAGCTGTTTCAACTGTTTTTCCAGATGCATAAGTTCCTCATGCCGTATTCCTTTTTCATCCTCTAAATGTACCTTCTGACTTCCAAGCAGGTTCTGCTGCTTATCTACCACATCCAGTAAGCGAAGCAGTTCCTTACGTTTCTGATCCGCTGAAACTCCTGCTTCCCCAAGATGCAATAAGACCGGTCTGCTGCCAGCATCCAGTTTTTCCGGTAACCATGCAATTTCTGAGGAAAGTGCCTTCTGAATCCGCAGCAATTTGGCAGTCTGTTCTTCTTCCTTTTCAATTTTAAACGCAATCTGCTGAACCTGACTTTTCAGATTTTCTATGGATTTTTGCATTCCCTGGTAAGCATCATTGGACTCAGCGATCTGTAACCGCTCTCTTGCCGCTTCCAGTAGCTTCTGCAGATCCTCCTGTCTTTGCTGCAACTCCTTTTTCTTCTGCTCTAATTCCGCAACACGGAGTTCAATCTCTTCTTTTTCCTTCTGTTTTACCTGAACTTCCTGATAACGAAGCATCATTTCCCGGATGTTGAGATTTCGCTTCTTCGTTTCATACTGCTGGCTTTTGTTTTCAATCTCTACCAGCTTATTTTTGCTGTCACGCAGATCCTCATACATTTTCCGGATATGATCGAACTGCTCCCGCTGTTCCCGAAGTTCCTTCAAAGAATCTACATTTCCCGGTTCCAGTACACATTCCGCAATAAACTGATCAATATTATTCTGTGGATCAAATGCCATCATTTTAATCAGTTTGGAACGGTATTTGCTCACCTCACAGCGTAAGCCTAATGCACGTACAATCTGCTCTGTTCCGCGCTCTCTGCCCATGAATTCTGCAGATTTCATGCGGACACCTTTTACTTCCAGCAGATTTTTCGGTGTTACATACATGTTTTTTCCATCGATCTCACAGAAATTCAGATCCTCGATCTGCGCATTTCTGCAGACAAACCAGCTGCTGCCGGGTGCGGAAACTTCATCCGGAGATTCTATGCACACACCGATCACCAGATGTTCCTGCTCTGCCGGTGACCAGAATTCCATTGCAATATAACTGACGACCTGTCCCTGACGAAGATACCGCGTTGCACCATTACTTTTCGTATCCCCCCGCACATAGCCTTTTACTGTTCTGTCCTTATCCTTTGCCGCTTTGTTAAACTGTGTATTTCCGGTGAGCACATACGTCATGGCATCCAGAACCGTTGATTTACCACTTCCATTAACACCGGTAAACAGGGTGGAACCTTCCAGTTCGATGCACACATGCTGAAAACGGGACCACTGCACTAGTAATAATTTCGTTGCTGTTTTTCTATTCTGCATCATCCGCATCTTCCTCCGTTTCGGTATTTTCTTTTTCCATCATTCTCTTTTCCGTCACTTCCACAAACTTTTTAAATTCTTCCGTATCCAGCGCAAACTGCAAAGAAGCGTACAGACGGATGAGACATTCTGGTTCCCCGACCTTTCCTTTCACTTCGATCAGATTGTAACGGGAAAATAATTTCAGGATATTTACCATCAATGTTTTGTCAAACGGTTCCTTGAGTCCGTATTTTTCCAATGTAAATCCAAGGTCTGTGATGGAAACTGTAATTGTCTGTGCCAGGCTTCCACTGCGCAGGCGGTCCACATACAATGTCCACAGACAGCACAACACCAGACTCTCCGCTTTTTTCAACGCCAGACGATTGCCCTGCAGTTTTCCATTTTCGCCAAACTCCGCACTGTTTCGAAGCATGACCACACCATTTTCCCGATCAAGTACAATATCAAATCCGATAAAGGAAAAATACTGTTCAAATACTTCCTGTCGTTTCGCTACAAAATAATACATTTTTTTATAATCTTCGTCCTTATCCCGCACAAGAAATGTCTGTTTCAGGAGTCTTCTACAGCTTTTCTGAAATAAGTGTTTCTCCGAAGAAGTAAAATCTTCCCATATTGTCTCTATACTCATTATACATCCTCCTTCGTTATCTTAAACCGGCGCAAGCGCATATTATTTGCTTCATAAAAACCACCCTGCACCTCAACTCTAAATCCATTTTCTTTCGCATAAGTGATTGCAGAAATATTGGCAAGAATGTCTTCTTTTCGATTCAACGGGAGCTCCTCACTCTGGATTTCCCCAGCGTCTCCCATCTGTTTTTCCAGATACCGCTTCATCATATCCCGTGCGTACGGATTGTATGCTTCTTTTCGCTGTGCTTCCATCGCAGCCTGTATTGCTTCCTCTGTCATTTCTTCGATTTCTGTCACAACCGGCTCTTTGATGGATTGCATCTGACGCGGGAAGCGCACAGAACCCTCATCCAGAAATTCGTGACAATTTAACCGGAACAGATCTTCCATCTCCTCCGGCAGCGTATCTTTCATCGAAAGTTCTGTCATTTCTTCCATCAGATACCGCATCGTCCGCTCCACATTTCCACGGACATCGTTCTCACGGTTTCGCAGGAAACGTGCCCTGCCGATCGCAATCTGCAGATAAATATTAATCTTATGCTTGATATCATGCATGATCTGATCATAATCTTCATCCAGAAAGCGCTTAGTTGCCTGAATCATATCCAGCACCAGATTTTCTGCCTGCATATGATCCAGATTTTCTTCTTCCATGCAATCCTGTACCATACGCTCAAATACCGGTTCATCCGCAATCATCCCATCTAATTTTGTTTTTATAAAAATTCGATAGATATGGATATTCTGCTGTTTCGTCAGTCTGGAATACTCACGGATAAAATTTCCATCACAATATTCCAGAATATTTTCGGTCAGGCTCTCCAGCGACTGTTCCTGCACCATTTTTTCAATAATTTTCCGAATGAATGTAGAAAGTTTTTTCAACGCTTTGGACAGATCCCTTGCATTTTTATTTATATTTTTTATACCATTTACATATGGATTTTCTTTCCATTGATCCGGATTATTTAACGTATTATATATGTTGTAAATATAACTGGAAAATTCCTCCTGCTCCGGTTTTTCCAGCTGATTTAAAAACTCTGCCAGCGCAATTCCGTTTTCTGTCATTACGATCTGCTTTTCATAAGTCGCATCATCGATTTCTTCGTACAGCCATCCAATCTCTTTTGAAATAAATTTGCGGATCACAGCTGCTGCCATATCATTTGCAGTCTTATCTCCAGTGTACTCCTCCTCTGATAATTCCACATGATGCTCCAGAAAATAAATTGCAAGCGTATCCCTGATTCTGTTTCGCGGAATACGATAACTGATTTCTCTTTCATATTCTTTATAAATCAGCTGCATGCAGTCGGCATAAATTCTCTGATTACTGCCACTTGCCAGATTATTGAAAAATCCTGCCGGAATTACATTAAAAACTTGAAACATGAAAAAAGATACCTCCCTGCTAATTTCTTTATTTACACTTTCTGCTTTCCTTTTTCTCAAACATCTTTCGTTTTATTGTACAACATTTTTCTGCATATTTCCTGCCATATTTTCAAAAACAAAGAGCAAATATTCTGCATTAGCTGAAACAAAAAATCTTCTGCTCATTTTTCTCCAATAAAAAACAGGTCAGATATCTGAGTCATTCTCAGAATCTCCAACCCATTTTTTTATCTTTCATTCATTAAAAATATTACCGCCAGATTCCCCGCCGTTTTCGAATCGTATAATACATACTGTTTTCCATCGCCATAACTTTTCCAACGGAACACTCTTAAACACCGGCATTTTCATCTTGAACTTAATCCAGAAGAAGGAATAAACCGCAAATACCGCAAATGTAATTCCAGTTACCATCCAGATCATGTTGCGCTCCACTAAATCTGTGGAAATAGTAAAGCGGATTGCGAATGTCCGCTTTACTCTGCGCATTTCTCGAAACATGTTTTTTCTCCGTTAATATCCTGATTTTCTTAATTCATCCATTATCGCTGTTCTGCGTTTATATTTTATATGCCATTCTTCGGCAATCTGATTTGCAATTACTTTCCCATTTTTACATGAAGCACATTGCATGGCGCGCCTCCGGGATTGGCTTCAAAAAGCATATTTCCCTGATCACTTGTTCCATTATTCGTAAAATCGACCAGTAATTCTCCTAAAGCAATTACATCATATATTTTTACACCTCCGATACATCTGTTCCTTCCAAAGTGTACATTTCATATTTCACATTCCCCTGTTGATGAATATCAGTGCCTAGGTTGTAAACACAATTGGATATTATATATTCTCCGTCATTTACAAAAACTTCAATTAGATTCGGATCCACATATACATCTATCTGGAATCCGTCTTTTAAATCAGGAGTGGAAAATTCTGTTTGCATTTCCCATGAAGTATCTACCAGCCTACCTCTGTCCGTATGGATCTTGTTTCCTTTTCTTGTAATTTGATATCCTCCAATATCAACAGTCTCCCCATCCTCTAATGAAAATGATACTCTGTATCCATTTTCATCCGCTTCATCCGGGCTGTTAATCTTTTTGGAAAAAGCATTTCTTATATTAGGATGTGCACGAAAATAAATATGATCATTTTTCACCTCAATAACCCTTGGAATGCATTGCATCCCGCTCCATTGTCCGTCAACCGGCTTTGGCATACGTAACCATGCTAGCAGGACTCTTCTGCCCGCTTCATCCACAGTAGTCTGAGGCGCATAAAGATCCAGTCCATAATCCAAATATTGATATGTATCTGGCATCTCCATATGGCATGTTTCTTTCTGAAACATGACTTTCATACAGATTGACTGGTCAGAATAAGATTTCCCGCCTTTATTAAAATCCATCGGGGAAAAAATTAAAATCTGTTCTCCATCTGTTTGAAAATAATCAGGGCACTCCCACATCCAGCCGAAACCGTTATCTTTTGTGACAAAATTCATGTATGTCCAATTTTTCTTGTCCGTACTTTTAAAAAACAATAGCTTTCCCTGCTTATTATTAATCGTACTTCCAAGAACCATATACCATCCGTCATCTTCTTTCCAGACTTTGGGATCTCTTGTATGCCGTGCATCTCCGATCTCACTGTTATTAAAAACCGGAATAATAGTTTTTTTATCTTTTATGTTATCAAAATGATATCCATCTTCTGATGTGATCAGCATTTGTGCCGAAACAAACTGTTCGTCTAGAAACAAATTAATATCTTCAGGATTTTCCACTAAATACCTTACACCAGTATAATATAAATATAATTTACCCTCATCTTCAACGGCACTCCCTGAAAAGCAGCCATCTCTATCATCCGTTTTACTGGGAAATACTGCAATTCCCTGATACTCCCAGTTTACCAGATCATCGCTCACCACATGAGCCCAATGCATCCTTCCCCATCTAGCTTCATATGGAAAACACTGATAAAATAAATGATATTTACCCTTATAGTAGATGAAACCATTTGGATCATTCATCCAGTGCCTGTTCGCTTTTACATGTATTTTCTGCATACTCTTTCTTCCTCCGGAAATTATATACTTTATTGTTTCAATAACAGCATTTAATAAAAAAACTGGCATCAAACTCTCTGTCAGTCTTTTTACAATTATCTTTTACCATTGTTTAAGTATTATGTTGTCCCATATTTTAATCTCCCAAAGCAGGTGTCGGTCTGAAAACATTTACGGTTCTATCTAAAATCACTTGTTCTGTGCCCGGCATGAAAAAGCACCATTGAACCAGACTAGAAGTGACCGTATGAAACACATTCCACTGTTGTTATACTCGTTTCGCTGGAATATTGAAACGAACTACTATGAACAGAAAACATTCTGGTCTTTTTGTAGTTATATGGTGCGAAGCTGCAAAGGAATTGAAATGCTGGTCAATCTGATCAACATTAGTTATTGTGCCATGAAGATTCTGCCCTATCAAAACGAACATTTTTCTGAGTACCGCGCAAAAAGCGTACAGGAGTTTCGTTTTGAATTGAGTCAGGGCATCCGCAATCAGATATTTTTTGCCACTTTCGTAAAAAACATAAGAAAAACCCTTGTAAACACTGGGTTTGCAAGGGTTTTGGTAATCTCTTTGAAATTGTGAAAACTATCTCTTTGATAATTCCGACCCTTGAAAAATAAGGCTTTTCAAGGATTTTGTCAGTTACCCGTGTGTTACTCAAACTCCTCGGAGAGTTCTCCCGTTGTTTTATTATAACACACCCGTCCGGAACTTACACCTCAATGATGCGAACATGCTCCGGCTGACCGGACAGGAAAATTCCGTCGATAGTCTCAAGCATTTTCTTTCCCTCTACTGTGTGAATTGCCTTGATATAATACGACTGTCCTCTCACTGCACGTCCGCAGATGCTTTCATTGCCCCATGATGCAGAACGACGGAGATTCAGAGCACCATCACAACTCCTATCCATATCACCGCCACCAATACCGACAAAATGAAAAATGTCAGTTTGACCATGATTCTGTCCTGTTTCGTTTCCTGTTCCTCGTAGTATTCCGGAAACAACTCTTTTTCCCGCTCCTCTTTTTCGGACTGCCTTTGAAGCATCCAAAAAATAACAAACGTCAAAACGAATGTAACTGCTGCCCCGATGATGTACACCGTCACCATCGTGCTCCAGTGCTGTGACATGAAAATCTCAATTTCACTCACTGCCCTCACCTGCCTCGTTCGCAATGAGTTTCTGCACCGCCTCATTGCTGTCAAGCATCGTTCTCATTTGCTCAAGAGCCTCGTCCACCATCATGCTGAACATGTCGAATGTGATGACCTTTGCAAGCCACTCAAACCTTGCCACAAACATGTCGTACACATACCGGAGTTTGAGTTTTCCTGTTCCTGCTCCCAGTTCCTTTTCTGCTTTTGTCACCGCATACAAGAGCCACTCTCTGACCTTGTTCAACTGCTTATCAGATGGCATTTTCACAAAAGAATAAATTGCGTACCCGATAGAGCCTCCCACTGCTGCTATTGCCACGATAACAAACCAATTTTCAACGATGAATTTCATCCCTGCACCTCCTCATTATTGTCTGCATTGATGTCATCCGGTTCGTTCTCGTGCTGTTTTCCTGTATCTTTCTTTGTAACCGTCTTTACTGACTTAATGAGTGCCATCGCACCGCCCTCCACTGACAGGAATCGAAATACATTCTCTGTCAATGTTGATGGTTCAGCACCCACTCTCACAAACACTATAATCGCCACAACTGTGTAGATAAATGCTGCAAGAATCATACAGATAACAACACGATTCATGAACTGACCGGAGACTTTGTTTTTCCGCTTTGCTGCCCGCTGTTCTATCCGGTACAATTTTCTTTTATGCCGGAAATACATGCGACGCTCTGCGTTCGTCATCCTGCTTTTGTTCACTTGTTGCCTCCTTTATGTGGTTGATTCTTGCCTGTTCCCGCCCTCCTGTTATTGGTCGGTCTTAATATTCAAATTCATCCCGTCCAGTCTCTTGTGATACGATTTCAATGACTGCTCAACTATGAGAACCCTGTCGTGTAAATCCTGCACCTCTGCCCGTGTCTCTTTGTAGTCACGTTTGATGTCTTTGACATCGTTGGCAATGTTCTCCAGTTTTGTCATCATGAGTGTGTTCGCTGTCGCACGTTCCTCCGTCTCCTGCTCTGCATCCTTTTTGTCATTCCGCTTTTTATTGGAAATCCCGAAAAAGATTGCAAATGCGACGGAAATCCCGCTCAACAACAATGAGAGTTCAATCATCACTCGGCTGCTCCTTTCCGAACGCTCCCACGTCGTCGGTGTCGCAGTATCGTCTCATGTGGTACTCAAGGACATCCAGTTTCCCGTCTGCCTCATTGACCATGTTCCGGAGTTCCTCTTTGACCCCCTCCTCCACTTTTGAGCGTTCAATCATTTCTTGCTGCTTTTTCACGATTCCGGACAACTCCTCCGTTATCTCGCACAACCGTGATATTATTTCAAGCGGTGTCATTTTGCCTCACCACCGGAATATTTTTCTCCCGTGATGTATTCATATTCCTCCGCTGAAATACTTCCTTTTGTGACACGCTCTGCGATCTGTTCCTCGGTGAGAGTGCCTTTCTTGTACATTCTTTTCAGACTTTCGACAAGCATTTTCATATTAAATCAACCCCTCCTCAATCAACTGTTGTGTGTATTCGTCGATGACTGCATCTTTCTGAAACTGTGTCACGGATTCAACGATTCCTGTTGTGTTGGATGCAACAACCTCCTGCATGAGCGTCAATCTGTCATATTCCTCCCGTGACATTTCACGCTCCTCTCGCTGCCATCCGGTGATTTTCTTTCCGTCTGCATCCTCTTTCGTTGCTTTCTTGATATTGCGTCTCTGATATACCGTTGTCGGTGACGCTGTTGTGTCGAACTCCTCCGGCTGTTCTGCCTCCGTTCCGAACACTTCTCTCCATTCTTTCATGTTTTTCTCGCTCCTTTCGCTTTGAATGTTTGCTAACTATTTTCTTTAATTTCTTAACATTCACATAAGGCTTGACCCTTTGCAGGTACATGTCGTATGTGTCTGTATTGCTCAAGTAACCCATGTATGACAGAATTGCGGTTGCATCGTACCATGTGATTTTCTCTTTCTTTGCGACACGGTTGACTTTCCGTGTGCAACTCAACATGATGCTTTCCCGCAGAATCGTCTTGTCGTGATAGAACTGGAATCCCATGAAATCGAGTGGTCTCCCTTTTCTCTTTCCGGTCTTTTTCTCTGTGTAATCGAACCGGAACACCTGCCAGTTTCCTTTCATCTGCAAGTTGAACTTTTCTCTCAAGAATCTCTCAATCTCCTGCTGCATCCTGTGGAGTTCCTTTTTGTTCTTTCCGAACACCACCATATCATCCATATACCGGATATAATGCACCGCTTTCAACTGTTCTTTGATGAAATGGTCGAGAGGCTGCAACATGAAATTTGACAACCACTGCGATGTGTAAAACCCTAAAGGTGGTGTGGTATAAAAAAAGTTGACATCTTATTCTCAAGGATTTCATGATAGAATCAAGAGAATAAGGAGGTACTCAAAATGGCACGTAAATATGACCATGAATACAAAGTACAGGCAGTTAAGTTAGCAAAAGAAATAGGTGGTGCTAAAGCTGCTAAAGAATTAGGTATCCCGGAGGGAACTATCCATACATGGCTGAAAGCAGTTAGAGCAGGCACATTGGATATTGGCGATGGTGCACATACTCCAGAAAGTGCGATGAGTCTTGCTGAGGAGCTTGCGATGCTCCGCAAACGCGTTAAGGATCAAGATAAAGAAATCCGGCGTCTGAAAGAGGAAAATGAATTTCTCGAGGAAGCAAGTGCTTTTTTCGCAGCCAGCCGTCGGAAGTCAGCAAGAACCAAAGAATGAAGTTCATTGCCATAAAAACGGAAGACGGCGTGATTAAGGGGAAACTCTCATTCTACTGCCGGATGCTCGGTGTCAGCCGCCAGGGTTTTTACAAATATCTTGCTATTAAAGATCGTCCCTGGAAATATCAGGATCTCGCTGATGCTATGAGAGCGATTAATTCTGAGGATGAATGCAATGATACCTATGGGCGTATTCGCATGTATCAGGCACTTCTCCTTAAGAATCTGGAAGGACTCAAAATCCCCAGTGAGCGAACTGTCTACAGGGTTATGGATGAAATAGGCCTTAGCCATCGGCCAAAGCGTAAGCCAAATGGTATTACCAGAGCTGATCGGGAAGCGCGTAAATCGGATGATCTTCTGAAGCGAGATTTCAAATCCAATAAGCCACTTGAAAAATGTGTAACTGACATCACAGAGATCAAGGCTAAAGATGGAAAACTGTATGTTTCAGCTATCTTTGACTGCTTTGATTCCAGTGTCCTTGGTCTGGCGATGGAAACCAACATGAAAGCAACTTTGTGTGAGCATACCCTGGATAATGCCTATCTTGCATATCCTAATCTGCGAGGCGCCATTTTACACTCTGACAGAGGAACACAATATACCAGTGAAACCTATCGTAAGGCTCTGGCAAAATACGGTATTATTCAAAGCATGAACAGTGCTGGTGGCAGGTGCCATGATAATGCCCGATGTGAAAGCATGTGGGCCAGAATGAAAAGCGAGCTTCTCTATGACCGCTACAATACGGAAACTATGACCACAGAGGAACTGAAGGTTCTCATTGCCCTGCTGTGCCTCCCGCCATATAATGGATGTGCAACCATTTCAATATGACAGGAGGTGAAAACATGGCTGTTCATCACAACGATTTCAAGACTGCGATTGAACGTTCTTTTGATGAAAGTGACATTAAATTCGACAAAGTTTCCGACCTTTCAAAGGAAGAATTTGAGCGTCTGCTTGCATCTGCTATCAAGGCATGTGTTGAAACACACGACTTTGCTCAACATGTTCGCAATCTGAAATGATTTTCACGGAGGAGTGCGTCACCACTCCTCCACAATCTTTCCTATTTCTTTCGCTGCCTTTTCGACAACTTCTGAAATCTGTTTGATTTGTTCCGGTTTGGGGTCGCCCTCAAATTCAGCTTTTACTCTGATTTCTTGATATTCCAAAACCTCCGTTTTATAGGTGATTTTTTTCTCAATCGTTCCCATTCCGTATGTTCTAACATTTGAAATTTGATGTTTCGGCAATTCGTTTCACCTCCCGTTTTGTTTGTTCTGTAAACATCATACTTTGTTAAATAAACTTTGTCAATACCTTTTTGTTTGTTGAATAAACTTTTTATTGATTTTCTGTTCTTTCGGTGCTATCCTTATTACACAGATACATCGGAGGGAGGTGAAATAGATGACGCAAGGTGAACGTGTCAAAGAAATCCGCAAGTCTGACAAGGTCAATCTCACAATGGAGAAATTCGGTGAGAGAATCGGTTTGAAAAAGAGTGCTGTCAGTCTCATTGAGAGTGGAAAGAACGCTCTAACTGATGCGAACATCAAATCTATTTGTCGAGAGTTTGGTGTTGATTATATGTGGTTGACTACTGGAGATGGAGAAATGTTCGTCGAGACCGACGATGACTTTTTTGAAAGAATCGACCGCATCATGGCGGGTGAAAATGAATCTCGCAAAAATATGATTAAAACGCTCTTGTATGCCTCGGATGATGACATTGAGGCATTTGATAGACTTGTTGACTATTACATTTCTTTAAGAGCAGAAAGTAAAAAAGACTGACAGTCTTTTTCAACTGCCAGTCTCGTGGGTGTACAGATATAAAACGAATTTATATATCCTCTTGAGGACTTTTTCGCTTTGTATCTTACCGACTAACTCAATGATAGTCTCTTTGTAATGCAAGGGAACACCACCCCTTTCCGAAACACATCATATCACATATTTCCATGATTGTGGAAATATCGGAGTTCATTTCCATAATTGTGGAAATCGTCTCCCGTTCCCGCTCACGGAACATGTCATGTGATACAATTATTTGTATTCGGATTCAAACAGGTCGGTGATTTTGACCTCCAGTGCAATCGCTATCGTTTCGAGTTGAAACAATGTCGGTGACACCTTACCGTTTTCGATGTTGTTGAGCGTCGATTTTCCGATTCCGGATTTCTTCGCCAACTCCATCAACGTGAACCCTTTTGAGGTTCTCGTTTCCCATAACAAAACTTTCATCCTGCTCACCTCCTTTCGTAAGGAAAGTGTACAAGGTGACAGATTTGTCCAAAAGAATGGAGGTGTTTTGCATGAAATACGGTGTCAGAAAACCGAATGTCAAAAAGAGCATAAAGGCAAGGACTACCGGAAAAGTAAAGAGGCAGGTCAAAAAGGCTGTGAATCCTCTTTATGGTAAAAAGGGAATGGGGATTGTGAATGACCCGAAAAAGGCTGCTTATAATGCAGTGTATAGTCGAACGACCGTCGGGGTCTCTGATGTGATGAAAAGTGCATCATCCGGAAACGGACACACACCCGCATCCTATGACGCACCTGCTCCAGTGAAAAAGGAATATTCCGACCGGACATACAATGTCTGTGGAATTATCCTCATGGTTCTCGCTGTTGTACTTGTGCTTTTGGGATTGCTCCTGCTGCTTGCTGTTCCTGTTGGCGGTGTTGCTGCCATCCTGTTGGGTGTCGGCTGTTTTGCCATCGGTCGCAAGTATCGGAAAATTGTGAAAGAACGCTCTGAAAAATAGATTTGCACATAAAAAGACGACCCGTGCTGCAACACGAATCGCCTTTGTGGAATCTCTTATCTCATGCCCTGCAAAAAGCATTTTGATAGAATCCGAATCCTGTTTCATTCTACCATAAAACCGTGCTTTTTGCACTGGTTTTATTTTTTATACTCTTTTTTAGGATGGTGATTGAATGAAACTACCGAACGGGTTCGGATCGGTCTATAAATTATCCGGAAACCGACGAAATCCCTATGTAGCAAAAAAGACAAAAGGGTGGGAAATTGACCCTATAACCGGAAAATCAAAACAATTATATATAACCGTCGGATATTACCCGACACGCAAAGAGGCTCTCACCGCATTAGCGGAATATAACAAAGACCCCTTTGATTTGCACCATGCAACTATTACTTTCGAGGAGGTATATGAGAATTGGTCAGAAATCCATTTTGAAAAAATCAAGGACACGAATGGTTATAAGGCTGCTTTTAACACATCGAAACCCCTGTGGAAAATGAGATTTGTTGACATCAAACTGGATCACCTGCAAGGTGTCGTCGATAGCTCCGGCAAAAATACTCCCACACTTAAAACCTTGAAAATCCTGTGGGGTCTCATGTATGACTATGCTGTCATTCACGAGATTGTGTCTCAAGATAAAAGAGACATGGTCAGATATGTCGATATAAGCAAGGCGGGAAATCCGAACGCATACAACCGGAAACCTTTTTCAAAGAAAGAGATTTCTATTCTGTGGAAATGCAAGGATTCAAACATATATGTGACCGTCATCCTTATTATGATTTATTCCGGTGTCCGTATCGGGGAACTCCTCGACCTTGAGAAAAAGGACATCCATCTTGATGAACGATGGTTCTATGTGAAAGAATCCAAAACAGAGGCAGGAATCAGAGAAGTTCCCATTGCTGAAAAGATTGTACCATTCTTTGAATACTGGATGAACCGGAAATGTGACCATCTGATTTGTACACCCGACGACGAACCTTTTCAGTACCGGAATTATTATGATTCTTACTGGATTCCTCTGATGCTTGAGTTCGGTTTCGGGAAATTCGTCATTGATGAAACGAAAAGAGAACCTGTCTATGACGGACACCGCCCGCATGATACAAGACACACCTGCATCTCTCTCCTCACCGAAAAGGAAGTTGACGAGAGATTCATCAAGAAAATTGTCGGGCATAAAGGACAGGGTGTGACCGAAAACGTCTACACCCACATTGAACTCCCGACCAAACTTGAGGCAATCAATTTGATTTGATGGAGGGCAATGTCATGAACAGAACAGAATACAAAAATAATTTTTATAAAGAGCATTATGAACGAATAAACCTCGCAGTTCCTAAAGGAATGAAAGATATTATCCGGACGCTCGCAGCAGACAAGGGAATGTCTATCAACGCATACATTCAAGACCTTGTCAGAAAAGACCAGTGCGGAATGTTCGACACGATGCAGGTCGCAGAAAAGAACAGGGAAATGATTTCCGGAATCACTGGAAACATGCACGACGGATATGACATCATATTCAAGGACGGTCATTCCTGTCACTGCCGGACGAAAAAAGATGTCCGGTCATGTATCATTGAATACTGCAAAGAAAAGGGTGATTGAATCGCCCTTTTTTCATGCAAAAATGTGTCTTGCACAAGATTTCAAAAGTATTGCACAAGACACCTGTTTTCGTGTTAGTTACCTGTGTGTTACCTGTTAGTTACCGGAACATTTTCGTGTGTTTTGAGGGTGTCTGATAGATTTTCAGAATATAAAGAAAACCCCGAAAATACTGGATTTTCGGGGTTTGTTGCTCTTTTTCGATATTCGGTTGAATTATCTCTTTGAGAACTGCGGTGCACGACGAGCAGATTTGAGACCGTATTTTTTACGCTCTTTCATTCTCGGGTCACGTGTTAAGTATCCAGCTTTCTTCAGAACTGGTCTGTAGTCAGCGTCTACTGTAAGTAATGCACGTGCGATACCATGTCTGATAGCACCAGCCTGTCCTGTGTAACCGCCACCTTTAACGTTTACCAGTACATCAAATTTGTCAACGTTCTCTGTAGCTACTAACGGCTGACGAACGATAACTTTTAATGTCTCAAGACCAAGATACTCATCGATATCTCTTTTATTGATTGTAATTTTACCTGTACCCGGTACAAGGTAAACTCTTGCGATAGATTTTTTTCTTCTTCCTGTTCCGTAATATTTAGTATTAGCCATGATTATTTACCTCCTTCACCGATTAAAATGTCAGAACTTCTGGTTTCTGAGCTGCATGTTTGTGATCCGGTCCAGCGTATACAAATAATTTTTTATACATCTGACGTCCAAGAGGTCCTTTCGGAAGCATGCCTTTAACAGCGAACTCTACAACTCTTTCCGGATGTTTAGCCAGCATCTCTTTTAATGTAGTCTCTTTCATTCCGCCTACATAATCAGAGTGATGATAGTAAATCTTCTGATCTAATTTTCTACCTGTTACTTTAACTTTCTCTGCATTTACAACGATTACATAATCACCTGTATCGATGTGCGGTGTAAAGATAGCTTTGTTTTTACCTCTTAAAATCTTAGCGATTTCAGAAGATAAACGTCCTAATGTATATCCTGTAGCATCAACTACATACCATTTTCTTTCAACTTTGTCCGGGTTGGCCATGAATGTGTTATTCATTGATTTTTCCTCCTTGAATAAATTTGCGGCTTCCACAAATGTGAATGTCCGGACACATCTGCTTTCTGCCTGTTAATTTTGAATAATGTGTCTGCATTATCCGGGTTTTGTTTTCTCTGACTTGTGGAGAATCATCAAAAACTCTGCCCTGCTGTCGGGTCCCAACCGACTGCATATATGTGAAATGCTTTTTTGCACACAAAAAACACTCTTTGTCAGACTTGTATATTATAGTACAGTGCGCTCCCTGTGTCAACGATTTTTTCCAGAAAATTGCGCTATCCACATCACTCCACATCACTCATACTATGTATTTAACTGTCGATTGTTTTTGTATCAGAAAATATCTGAAAACGCAGGATAAGTAAGTGCCTTTTCCGTTTTCTATTCATTCCACCCACTCATATTTTTTCAGTTCACAGTTTCTGATTCCAAATTTTGCAAACTCTTCGTTTGTCATATCATGGAAATAAGATTCGATCACTCTTGAAATACCATTGTGCGCTACCAGCAGATATGTCTTTCCATCGTTTCGCTCGTTAATATCATCCAACAGATTATAAACTCTCTGACAGAGATGCAGCATCGTCTCGCCACCCTCATAACTGCAGATAAAATTTGTTTTTGCTTTCTGAAACTCCGGTGCATTTCGCGGTGAAGTGCCTTCGTATTTTCCAAAATTCTGTTCCTTCAGTCGCGGTTCTTCTGTTGCCGGAATTCCTGTAATCTCAGAAATATGTCTGGCAGTATCTGCCGCACGTATTAATGGCGAATACAAAATCTCATCAATCTGCAATCCTTCTTCCAAAATTTTCTGTCCAAGTGCAATCGCCTGCTCCTGACCATATTCCGTCAATGCAATGTCCGTGGAACCACAGATTTTATCTTCCACATTCCAGAATGTCTGTCCATGTCGCGTAAAGTATACACATTTTTTATTTTCACTCATTTTCCATACCTCGATTATTCCATCAAACTCTCCGGTGGAATCTCATATTCAATCCCAATCATCGTCAGTCCATGCGCCGGAGCCGTCGGTCCAGCTGCTTTCCGATCCTTTTTTTCTAATATCGCAGGAATATCCTCCGGTACGATTTTTCCGATTCCCACATCAAATAACGTGCCCGCAATGATGCGCACCATATTATAGAGAAAACCGCTTCCGGTAATCCGAATCGTCAACAATTCACCGTCCTGTTTTAATTCACAGGAATAAATGGTGCGTGTTGTATCTTCTACCGCGGTATTTACCGAGCAGAAACTTTTAAAATCATGTGTTCCCTCGAACTGTTTTGCTGCCGCACACATCGCCGGAATGTTCAGTTTCCGATATACAAACCATGTATCCAGGCGTCTCTGCGGCATTGGAAATTCACGGTTTAAAATACGGTATTCATATGTCTTGCGACTGTTACAGTGACGTGGATGCCAGTCCAACGGAATTTCACTGGAATTTTGCACCACAATATCATCCGGAAGCCTCTGATTCAACGCGTAAGAAACCTTTTCCGCCGGCATCCGTGCATTCGTATCAAAGACGGCCACGTTTCCGTAAGAATGTACCCCGGAATCCGTGCGGCTCGCACCGATCACTACGATATCTTCCTTCAATAAGTTACTAAGTTCCCGATTCAGGACACCTTCTATCGTAATTCCGTTTGGCTGTACTTGCCATCCGCAATAATTGGTGCCATCATAGGCAACCACAAGTTTCACTCGTTTCACACCCAAACACCTCCTTCTTCATGTAGAAAATATGCTTTATTTCTACCTACACTTTTTATTAATATTTTTTCAAACATAAACACTTTAAAGCAACCTACAAAAAAACTGCATAAATTCAAGCAGCCAAACATATCACATATCTCACAGACTTTCCTGTCTTTGACGCAAGAATGACATTGCCTTCCTGTAGAAGTTTGCGTCATCTCTCACCTGATACATTTTCTCACTGAATCCATACAGTTTCCTCATTATTTCAATTTTATCAATTTATTATGATCTCTTTCCAAATTTTTAGAAAAAGATCCGAATTACTATGATCAGAGCCAGATATACGGCCATCACCGCATATGCCTTATAATCCACAGAAATATAGCGCAGCGGCTTCATCTTTGTTCTACCCACGCTTCCATGATAACAACGTGCCTCCATGGCGGTTGCCAGATCATTGGCGCGTCGGAATGCAGATACGAAAAGCGGTACAAGAATCGGTACCATTGCCTTTGCCTTCTGAATGATATTACCCTCTTCAAAATTCGCGCCTCTTGCCATCTGCGCTTTTTTAATCTTGTCTGCTTCCTCTGCCAGAATCGGAATAAAACGCATGGCGATCGACATCATCATCGCGATTTCATGCACTGGAACCCCGATTTTTGACAATGGTTTCAGGCCTTCTTCCAGACCGTCTGTCAGCTTGTTTGGTGTCGTTGTCAGCGTCATTACAGAAGTACCTACCACCAGATAGATCAGTCGAATGGTAAAATACACCGTATTGCTGACACCCTGATCTGTGATATGGATAAATTTCCATGCAAAATAAGTATTGTCTCCCTGTGTAAAAAACAGGTTACATACTGCCGTAATAACAACAAGCACCCAGATTGCCCGTACACCTTTCAGCATAAATGAAAACGGAACCCTTGACTGTTTTATAATTACCAGTAAAAACAGAGTGACTACAACAAATCCCACAAAATCGCGAAACAGAAACAACGACACGATATACATCAATGTTGCCAGCAGTTTCACTCGGGGATCCAGTCTGTGTATGATCGACTCGGTCGGATAATATTGCCCAAGTGTAATATCCTTTAACATAACTTCATAATCTCTTTCTTAGCTTCCTCTATCGTGGTTACAGAAGTATTGACATCCATACCTGCTTTTTTCAGGTCTTTCATCAGATACGTAACCTGTGGCACTGCCAGCGATACCTGTTCCAGTTCTTCCACATGAGAAAAAACTTCCGCCGGTGTTCCGTCCAGCATCAGACTTCCATGATTCAACACGATAATACGCTCTACATAGTTGGCAACATCTTCCATACTGTGAGACACTAAAAGTACCGTCATTTTCATATTTTCATGTAATTCACGGATCAGGTCAAATAATTCATCCCGTCCCTTCGGATCAAGACCTGCTGTTGGCTCATCCAAAATCAGTACTTTCGGGTTCATAGCAATGACTCCGGCAATGGCCGCACGGCGCTTCTGTCCACCAGATAATTCAAAAGGCGACATTTCCCAGTATTTTTCCGGAAGCTTTACCCGGATCAGCGCTTCTTTCGCTTTTTCTAATGCCTCGTTCTCAGAAAAGCCCTGGTTTTGTGGACCATAAGCGGCATCCTTTAACACGGTTGTCTCAAAAAGCTGATATTCCGGATACTGAAACACCAGCCCCACCTTTCCTCTCAGGGAACGCAGGGAATATCCCGGTGCATAAATATCCGCGCTGTTATAATAAATATGTCCTTCATCTGCCTTGATCAGTCCATCCAATAACTGAATCAATGTAGATTTTCCGGAACCGGTATGACCGATGATGCCAACAAACTGTCCTTCTTCGATTTCCAGATTCAGATTTTTCAATGCATGTATCTCATATGCACTGCCCGGTGCATAGGTATAACTCAGGTTTTCGATTTTAATTGACATATTGCCTCCACCAGTTCCTGTCTGCTTAAAATTCCATCCGGGATTGACAGACCTTCCTTTTTCAGTTCCCATGCAAGTCGGGTGATCTGTGGTACATCTAAGCCATAGCTTAACAAAGTCTCTACCTGTGAAAAAATTTCACGGGGTGTTCCCTGCATCACTACACGACCGTCATCCATGACAAACACATAGTCTGCATCAATGACTTCTTCCATATAATGTGTGATCAGAATCACTGTTACATCTTTTTGCCGATTGAGACGGTGTACCGTATTTAAGACTTCTTTTCGGCCATTCGGATCCAACATGGCTGTCGGCTCATCCATAATGATGCATTTTGGTTCCATTGCCACAACACCGGCAATGGCAACTCGCTGCTTCTGACCACCGGATAAACGGTTCGGAGAATGATACCGGTATGCTGTCATGCCAACTGCCTCCAGACTGTGTCCGACACGCTCCCAGATTTCTTCTGTGGGCACACCGATATTTTCCGGTCCAAACGCCACATCTTCTTCTACCACACCTGCAACAATCTGGTTATCCGGATTCTGAAAGATCATGCCGGCTTCTTTTCGGATATCTAAAATATTTTCATCTTTCGCGGTATCTTTTCCGTCCACCCAGACAGTTCCTTCACTTGGTATCAGCAATGCATTCAAATGTTTTGCAAAAGTAGATTTACCGGAACCGTTATGTCCCAGCACGGCAATAAACTGTCCTTCTTCCACTTCAATATTGACATCGTCCAGCGCCAGCGTCACATCCTGCACTTCGCCCTGTTCATCCCGGCGCACAAATTTATGTTTTAATTTTTCAGCCTTAATAAATGCCATGTGTAAGAATCCTCTTTATCGTATCAATACTATTTTCTGTGTTCATATTCAGGAATATTTTTTTCACTAAAAAACCTATCCTTTTTTATCCGCAGTAATAGCCCCGTTACGATTTTACTCAATATAATCATCAAATTTGGTCAGATGTCCCATCAGCTGCATCTGAGAAAAATTGTTCTGGCGCAGTGCCTCGTACAGCACAACCGCCACAGAATTGGACAAATTCAGGGAACGGATTTCACTTAACATCGGAATCCGTACACATCTGTCCTTGTTATGTGCAAGAATTTCTTCCGGAATTCCGGCACTTTCTTTTCCGAACATAATATAGCAGTCTTCTTCGTAGGACACTTCTGTATACACATTCTGTCCTTTTGTGGTTGCCATATAAATCTTCGCTCCCGGATTTTTCTCCAGAAACTCCTGATAATTTACATAAGTTGTCACATCCAGATCTTTCCAGTAATCCATACCTGCCCGCTTGATCTGTTTTTCATTCAGACGGAATCCAAGGGGCTCAATCAGATGCAGGCGGGTACCTGTTGCTACACAGGTACGCCCGATATTTCCGGTATTTGCCGGGATCTCCGGCTCATACAGAACAATGTTCAATTTTGCCATAATCTATGCTTCCTTTTTCTCCGCACGAAGTTTCTGCACAAAGTGCTCCATACGGTCTAACGCTTCTTTTAATGCTTCCAGTGAATATGCATAGGAAATTCGTAAAAAGCCTTCGCCACAGGCACCAAATGCGGTTCCCGGAACAACTGCCACTTTCTCTTCCTGCAGGAATCTGGTTGCAAATTCATCGGAAGTCATACCAAATTCTTTGATACATGGGAATGCATAAAATGCGCCAAATGGCTCAAAGCACTCCAGTCCCATCTCTTTGAAACGATGCATGAGATAGCGACGACGTCCATTATACTCGTCACGCATATGTACCACGTCTTCATCACCGTTTTTCAGTGCAGAAACACCTGCATACTGACTGGTTGTTGGTGCACACATGATGGCAAACTGATGAATTTTCAGCATCTGCTGTAAGATCACCTCCGGCCCGCATGCATATCCGATACGCCATCCTGTCATTGCGTGGGATTTCGACAGACCGTTAATATAAATGGTACGGTCTCTCATTCCCGGTAAAGAAGCGATAGACACATGTCCGTCGTCGGTATAAGTCAGCTCAGAGTAAATCTCATCTGTAATAACATAGAGATCATTTGCAACAATAAGATCAACCAGCGCTTCCAGATCATTTTTCTCCATAACTGCACCTGTCGGATTGTTTGGGAACGGTAATACCAGAATCTTTGTCTTTGGTGTAATCGCTGCTTCCAGTTCCTCTCTTGTCAGACGGAACTGATTTTCTGCTTTCAGTTCAATGATAACCGGCTCACCACCTGCCAGTTTTGCACATGGCAGATAGGATACATAACTCGGCTGAGGGATCAGTACTTCGTCACCCGGATCCAGCATGGCACGCATGGCGATGTCAATGGCTTCACTTCCGCCGACGGTAACCATGATTTCATGATTATAATCATATTCCAGACCGTATTTCCGCTCCAGGAAATTAGCAATCTCAACTTTTAATTCTTTTAAACCGGCATTTGATGTGTAGAAAGTTCTTCCTTTTTCCAGAGAATAGATACCCTCATCACGGATATGCCATGGTGTGTCAAAATCCGGCTCACCAACACCAAGAGAAATGGCATCCTTCATTTCACTCACAATGTCAAAAAACTTACGGATACCGGATGGTTCAATTTCTGTAATTACTTTTGATAATGGGTTTCTCATGGTGTCATCAGCATCCTTTCATCTTTTTCTTTTTCTGCCATAATGGTTCCGTGATCTTTGTACTTCTTCAGAATGAAGTTTGTCTTTGTACTCAGTACGGACTCCAGCGGTGAAAGTTTGTCTGATACGAACTGTGCTGCTTCACGCAGGGTACGTCCCTCAATGGTTACAAGCAGGTCGTAACTTCCGGAAATCAGGTAAACTGCATTTACTTCCGGATAGTTGTAAATACGCTCTGCAATCTTGTCAAATCCCTGTCCCCTCTGCGGGGTAACACTTACCTCGATCAGGGCGGTTACTTTTTCAATATCTGTCTTATCCCAGTTGATCAGTGTATGATATCCACAGATAATATGCTCTGCTTCCATAGCAGCAAGTTCATTTGCCACACTGATTTCATCTTCCCCAAGAATAATCGCCAATTCTTTAATATCAATGCGGCTATTCTTCTCTATAAATGTCAAAATCTTTTCACGCATGTTCGTTTCCTCCCTTACAACTCTAATCACAAAATTTTTTCTGTAATCATTCAGAGATGTGCAAACTCATCTCTCTAATATAATTGATTTCTAAAATCAAGTGAATATTCTCAATCCGCTTACACTACTTACTCATAACCAAATAGTTGCCGCGCAACTTATTTGGTTAAATATGCAGGTCACTTACCTGCTGTCCCGCTCGCGGTGGCTCCAGAAATCTGCGTTCTTCCTCATTGATCAGGACTCTGTCATTTCCGGTTGTTGCTTTTCCAACAACGATTGCCGGAATCCCCTCTTTCGCCAGATCCATAACCAATCGGTTGCCATCCTCCGCTGCCATCAGCAGACTTCCTCCGGAAGCAAGCTGATATGGATTAATGTCAAAAAATTCACAGATTTCTACAGTCTCCTGTCGAATCGGTATTTTTTTCAATGTTATGTCAAGTCCGACGCCAGAGGCTTCTGCCAGCTCCCACAGTGCACCCAAAATGCCTCCTGCAGTTACATCATGCATCGCTCTCACGCCAGACTTCATGGCGGTAGCGGCCTCCGGGATAACGGAAAAATACTGTTCAAACGCTTCCGCTTCATCAATCAGATGCGTCGGATATCTGGAAAGCAACGCCTCCCTGCGCGCATGCGCCAGCTTTGCAGTTCCTTCCAGACCAATCCATTTTGTGATCACAATATCATCTCCCGGCTTCGCTCCGGAAGTAGACAGTATCTGTCCTTTTTTTGCTTTTCCAACTGCAGTCACAGAAATGATCGGGCGGTTTACCGCATCCGTAATCTCTGTATGTCCGCCAAGGATCTGCACCTGTAATGGCTCACACTCCAGTGCGATTGTTTTTACCATCTCGCGGATCTGTGATTCTTCAATATTCTGCGGAAGCATGGCAGTCAGCATCAAACCGATTGGCTCTGCGCCACTGGTTGCCAAATCATTCAGATTCGCATGTACCGCATATCTGCCATCCAGTGAATTTTCCCAAATGACCGGATCTGTGGAAAGAACCACCACTTCATCTTCCTTCAGAGTGAAAGCAGCGCAATCTTCCCCTACACCAGCAGAAAGCAATACATCTTTTCGCTTTGTATGCAATTGTTTGAATACCGAACGTTTCAGTACGTTTTCCGGTAATTTTCCCTGTTTCATCTCTGTTTCTGATCCTTCCCGTTTTTTCAAGAATGTACCTTTTTTATTTTATGTATCTCTATTTCTTTTACACAATTTGTAAAGCGGACATTCGCAATCCGCTTTCGCTACTTGCTCATGAACACAGAGGCTGTCACATCTGACAGCCTCATCATTTTATCTTCTATTGTGCTGTCGTTCCCTGATTTGCAGACTGGTTATCTGCCGGCGGTGTCTGTTGGGCAGAATTATCGGTCTGTCCATTCTGATTCGTTCCATCTGCCGGCTGTGTCTGGCCTGCATTCGGATCCTGCGTTGGATCTGTTGTCTGCTCCGGCTGCTGCACCGCATTCTTCCACTGTGCTGCTGCCGCGCGAATCGTACCCTCATCCTGTGTGGCAATGGCCGCTTTCATCGCAGATACTGCCTCCGGATTTTCCGAAGATACTCCTACCGCATAAATTGTCGGGGATGCTTTATAAGTCGTTTTGTTAAATACTTCACGGCTCTCCTCTACACCATCTACCGTAACAACCTTCCATAAACGGGCAGATTTTCCTACATGAGAGCTCTGAGTCTTACTGATCGTACCCACTGCATCCGAAGATTCCTGAAACTTCACCCCTGGATCTGTGGTACTGAGCGTCTCACTGACAAAAGAAATGCTTCGGTTTGCCGGACGTGTCTCCTGTCCGTAAATGGTAAAGGAGATTGTTGTACCGTTTGCATAACTTTCTATATAAATTGGTGCATCTGTACTGTTTTTAAACTTAAAATCTTTATATTCTCCGGCAATCGCTGCATCTGCAGACGGATCTACATAATTAACGATCATAGAATGACCGGAACGCTCTGTCACTTCCAGTTCCGCGCGGATAACTGCATTATATAACGTCGTGGAAACCTGACATATTCCGCCACCGTAAGCGTCTACCGTTGTACCATTTTCATAAGCTCCGGCAAGTTTGTAGCCATTATCCGCATTAAACGGTGCTACCGTCTGATATACCGAAAATTCCTCTCCCGGATAGATTACACTTCCATTGATCTTTTTAGAACCATTTGCAATATTTGCTTTTCTTCCGGAGGCAGATGACGCATATTTTGTAGAAAATGTTCCAAGAACATCTTTTACTTTCTGAAGTTCTTCTTCAGATCCTTTTGGTTTGCTGACTTCTGCTGCCAGTTCAATAGTGCTGTCTGCTTTCCATCCTGCCTGAAAACTTTCATCAATGGTATCCACGGATTTTGCCACATCTACCACGATGCCATTCTGACCTTCGATAATTTTAAACTCACCGTTTTCTCTGGTCAGACCGTAATCTACCGCATCACGGTTCAGCTCACCTTCATGCTCCTCCAGATACGCCGTTGTCTTTTCCTGATCGACAACCAGCGGCATCGGAAACACTTTATCTTCATTTTCCAGATCTTTTTTTGCTTTGTAACGTGCGATCAGATTACCGCTTTTGCCATAAGCCACCGCATTCTGTACGCTCTCGGTGTCCTGCCAGCTCAATCCCAGATCTGCGGCTGTCGCTTCTACAGACACATCATTAATCGTCAATGTAATCTTCTCATCTGCCAGATCGTCGACATATTTTTCCACAGCTGCTGTCGCTTCATCATCCGTCATGCCACCGACTGCCACATCTCCAATATAAATACGATCTGCAATTACTGAATCTTCACTTTTCTTTGCAAGTGCACTCTGATGTCCGATACCTGCTGCCAGCACAGCAACTCCAAGGATCGGTAACACCCTGATCCATTTTTTCATATATGTTCACCTTTCTGTTTTCTGTACTATATTAACAGTGCAGATAATATTCCGGTCACTACCATTGCAACTAACACGATCAATACCACAATAGATGCCAGTATTCTTTTTTTCTTTGACTTCTTATACATTGTCTGAAACCTCCTGTTTCGGAATCCGTCCATACTTCGCATAAATTTTGTCAATCATACGCGAAGCCTCACTTTTTGTCAAGCTGTCAATTTCGATATCAGACTCTATTTTATGATAAATCATCAAATGATTCAAGTCTCTTTTTTGCGCCGGTGTCAGTGGTCCCTGCTTCTTCACTTTGTAATTCAACAGTTTTGGCACAAAAAGTCCCGGTTCTGTCTCCTGATACACTTTCTCCAGAAGTAAAAACAACTCTGCCGTTGCTCTCGCATCATCCACAGCACGGTGTGCATGATCCCTATGGATCTGAAAATAATTGCACAGCACTTCCAGAGACTTCTTCCCTGGTTCTTTCAAAACTTTCCGGGCAATCTTTAAGGTATCAATGGCTTCCCGCTCCCAGGGAATCCCCTGATTCACCGCACATTGTTTCAAAAATCCATAATCAAAGATCACATTGTGTCCCAGCAACGGCGCATCTCCTGCAAACTCCAGAAATTTCTGCAGTGCCTCTTCCGCCTCTGGCGCATCACCCACCATCTCCGATGTAATTCCGGTCAGCTCCGTAATCCGGTCATCAATCTTCCGATGCGGATTTACAAAAGTCTGAAAAGTATCCAGAATCTGTCCCTGACTTAGACGCACTGCACCGATTTCCAGGATTCGGTCTGTTTTTACCTGTAATCCGGTCATTTCCAGATCAACTGCGATCAGTTCCGTGATTGGTTTCATGCCGTTTCTCCTTCCATCTGCGCCTCTGTGATCACCGTAATGGCCGCCTCATTTGTCAGTGAATCTCTGGTCTCATAATCAAACAGAAACCACAACGGTTCTCCCCCCTGACGATACTGTCCTTCTTCATCAATCCAGTAAAAACGTTCCAAATGGCAGTATTTTTTCTCCATACCATGGGCACGCAGATATCGCGATGTCTTTTTCTTCTCCAATGAAAGGTCCCGCGCCCATACTGGCCGGCTTTTTGATTTTTCAATCTTATACAGGTCAAACATCAGTGCTTCCTGATAAACATCTTTTCGCTCCGGATCCACAGCTGCCGCAAAATCCAGCACAATTTCCGTCCGATGGACACGATTGTGATTACAATCCAGATATCCGTTGCTTCTATAGTAATGTCCCATATCCAAAAACATCTGAAAAACACTGTCATACTTCTGCTCCAAAACTGCCAGGTACGTCAGGAACTGCCCACTGTTATAATGAAGTTCCAGCATCTCCTCCACCAGACGAATTTCCAGCATTTCATCATAAGAAACCCATTTACTTGACATTACCTCATATGGCGGCCGGCTACGGTACACAAGTCCATACTCCTGTGCATGTTCATACATATAAGATCCCTTTAACACTTTCAAAAATCCAAGTTGAAGCTGCTGCGGATGCAATGCATAAATGTCATTAAAAGACTGTTGGAATCTCTGATAATCCTCAAACGGCAGTCCCGCGATCAAATCCAGATGCTGATGAATATTTTTGCCGGCTTTTACCCGATTCACTGCACGATATACCTCCTCCAGACGCATGGTACGATGAATCTCACGGATCGTATCCCCATTTGTGGACTGCACCCCGATCTCAAGCTGGATCAGTCCCGGGCGCATATCAGAGATCAGCTCCAATTCGTCTTCCCTAAGCAGATCCGCGGAAATTTCAAAATGAAAATTCGTAATGCCGTTATCATGTTCCTTGATGTACTTCCAGATTCCCATGGCATGCTCATGCTGACAGTTAAAGGTACGATCTACAAATTTCACCTGCGGTACTTTTGCATCAATAAAAAACTGCAGTTCCTTGTATACCAGCGGCAAACTACGAAAACGCAGTTTTTTGTCCACGGAAGACAGACAGTAACTACAGGAAAACGGACATCCACGGCTGGATTCATAATAAATGATCCGGTGTTCAAAATCTTTCAGATTCGCGTAGCAAAACGGAAGTTCATCCATCGGAAGCAGACTGCGCAGCGGCTGAATTTCCACTGTTCCATCTGATCTGCGATAAGAAATGCCATCAATTTTCTCCAGCATTTTCTCCTTTATCTCAGATAAATCACCAGTCCGTTTTTCATTTTCAGCATGTGCACGAACCAGTTCTGTCTGTACTTCTTCCCTGTTCTTCGTTGTAAATTGTGTATCCTGTTCACACTGTTTAAAATAATCGCACAATTCCGTCAGTGTCCGTTCACCCTCGCCCATCATAATTCCGGTGACGGCAGGATTTTCCCTCAAAAATCGTTCTGTCTCAAAAGATACTTCCGGACCGCCTACCCAGATTGGCACATCCGGGCGCAGCTTATGAAATTCTGACACCAGTTCCTTTACATACTCAATATTCCAGATATAACAGGAAAAAAGCAGCACATCCGGCTTCTGGCGATATATTTTTTCCAGAATATCCTCCAATTGATTGTTGATCGTATACTCTGCCCGCTCAATTTTATGTCCGTGCGCCGCCGCATATGCCTGCAGCGAATACACTGCCAGATTTGAATGAATATATTTTGCATTGATTGCTGTCAGTAAAATTTTCATCTGAAATGCTCCATCTCTCTTTTCTCTATCTTGTATCCGTCATTACTTTTTCTTATCATTTTCACATCTTAAGTATTTCATACGATACCACAAACCAGAAAAAAAGGGAAGAAAAAATGCAGCTACAAAACCTCATTCCAAAGGTCTTATAACTGCATTCATGTAAAGCGGACATTCGCAATCCGCTTT
>ENA-ORTJ01000445-ORTJ01000445.1-human-gut-metagenome-genome-assembly--contig:-NODE-445-length-36209-cov-7.369143_pt1 | contig 36209 bp, 25 predicted proteins | sample MGYA00242069_ERZ509187 | MGnify/ENA primary metagenome ERZ509187 (study PRJEB26280, sample SAMEA2338779) | human gut metagenome | biome: human gut; feature: human-associated habitat; material: faeces... | reverse complement strand
TGAAGCATGAAATCAGGGTTGTTGGTGGAATGAAGGTGGCAAAGAAAGTACAGGTGCATCTTGATACGATACTGGAAGAATTACAGACATTAGATGAAGCAGACAGAGATATAGATGTTGAAGAACTGCTGGTTCCATTAAAGCATGTGCTTGATATTCTGCAAAGTGATGAGAAAGACGGTAATCATTATGAGTAGGAGAACAGTTCGAGTATATGTATCGGCTGTTCTTCTTTTGTTTTGAACGTTAAACGGTAATTTTTTCTTGTGTACAGTAGAACGTTAAAGTATAATAAAATCAGTTTTTTGCATAAGATTAAAGCTATAATAAGGAAATCGGCAAACCAGATGAAAGTCTGGGACGCAAAGCTACAGGACCTGTAAAATGGCAGCCAGTTGCATGAAATGAGGTGCACTGTCTGCCAGTGCTTTTTACGGTGTTATTTCATAGACGTAACAATAATGATTTTATCAGGAAAGAATGAGAAAAATAAAAGTATGAAAATGGCAAAACGTTGTCTGATAGCAGTGGTGTCAGGTGTACTTGTAGCAACTGCTGTCTTGTCTGGATGTGGACAGTCAAAGAAAGAAGTATTTAAAAACGATGATCATCTTACCGTTTATCTGTGGGATAATCGTTTGATGAAAAATATTGCACCCTATATTCATGAACAGTTTCCTGATCAGGATATTGAATTTATTATTGGTAACAATGATACCGATTTATACAGTTATTTTAGAGAACATGATGAATTACCGGATATCATAACAGTACGTCGATTTTCTGGAACAGATGCACAGGATTTACAGCCTTATCTTATGGATTTTGCTTCTTATGATGTTGTTTCTAAGTATTATTCTTATGCGTTGCAATATTATAAGAATGCGGAGGATGAAATCCAGTGGTTGCCAATCTGTGGTATTCCGCAGACGATCATTGCCAACAAAACACTGTTTGATCAGTATGGAGTTAAGATTCCAGAAAATTATGAGGAATATGTACAGGCTTGTCAGCAGTTTTATGATAATGGCATAAAACCGTATTCCATGGATCTTGGTGAAGACTGGTCTAATAATGAAATTATCCAGGCGGCGGCAATCGATGAGTTTACAAGTCTGGATGGCATTGAATGGCGAAATGGTGCAGAGACTGCGACGGATGAAATAAAGTTTGATGATGCATTATGGAAACGTATTTTTTCAGAAACCAGTCAGTTTCTTAAGGACTCGCACTTTGGTAAAGAAGATATCAATATTGACATCGATACAGGAACCCAGATGTTTGTCGAGGGAAAATCAGCAATGTTTCATGGACATCCGACGATTATGCAGCAACTGCAGAAACAGATGGATGCGGAGCTGATCCGTATTCCTTACTTTTCACAGACATCGGATGAATCCTATGTGTACATGCATCCATCCTTAAACATTGCATTTAACAAAAACCTGGAAAAAGATCGGGAGAAACTGGATACTGCACTGGATGTGCTGGATTGTATGATTTCAGAAGAGGGGCAAAAGCTGATTGCGGATGGAAGCGGTGTTATTTCATTGAATACAGATGTTCCAACCATGATGCAGGATGTGCCTGGGCTGGAAGAGGAAATTAATAATAATGCTGTTTATATCCGATATTCCGCTCAAAAATCATTTGAAGCAAGTCTTGAGGCTGTTCACGGATTATTGTCAGGGGAAATGGATGAAACACAGGCTTATGATACTTTGCGCAGTGTAATGAATCGTAAAGATCCAGAAGAAAAAGAAACAGTGAATTTTGAAAATGAATATTCCATTTTACTGAACGATAGAAATGGCCGTGATGCAGCATCTTCCATTTTAACTACGATTAGAGAAGAAAATGATGCACAGCTGGCTCTGGCACCATATTATTATTTCACTTCTTCTATATACAAAGGAGAATGTACCGATAGCCGGGTTGGCATGATGACAGCGAAGAGTTCAGATACACCATTATATTTTGCAAAAATTAATGGTAAACAGTTTTATGAACTCGTGGAAAAATATCTCGCTGATGCTGATGAGAATTTTTACGTAACCAATAAATACGAATTACCAATTGCATCCGGTATGAAAATAATCGTTAATCAAGAGAAAAGTGGATTTTCGTTAAAGGACTTAACAGTTAATGATAAGAAAATAGACAAAGAAAAGGAATATTCGATTCTTCTTACAGACACCACAATGTCTGTTTTGAAAAAAATAAATCCGAAATGTGAGATTGAGCAGCTTAAAGATACAACATTATCAAGTGCATGGATCGAAGCAATGTCAAAAGGACAGCAGCCGTCAGCACCGGAAGATTATATAGAGGTTGAACAGTAAAAGTGGAGATAGAACAAGCGGTAAATAAAAGAAAAAAAATAACAAGGCTGTTGCTTATACTACTTATTATTCTTTTAAGCTTAGCAGGAACAACGTATCTGATAAGCAGGTCTGGCAAGTATATCAGCGAAAATGGAAAAAGCAGTATGGAAGCCGTTGTTGAACAGATGCAGCAGACCTATGATCTTCAAGTGAGTGAATACTACAGTCAGTTGAAGTTAGTTGAGAATTTTTTACTTCATGAGAGGGAGCTGTCTCTTGAAACAGATACAAACAAGAATTTCTTTGAAGCATGGGAAAAAGAATCGAAAAGTACCCTTATATTCCTTCAGGAAAATGGTCAGGCAATATCAGCAGGTGGAACAAAAATGCGCATTGATATGCCAAGTAAACTTCTGCTGGACTTAAAGAATGGATACAATATTGGAAAACTGGTGCGTCTTGATTTTGATCAGAAGAAAAAAGACGGTTATCTGGTTGCGATTCCATGTCAGGAATATACGATCAATGGGGAAACTTATACGGCAATTGGAACAGTGTACGATCATTCGAAACTGGATTCCATGTTAAAACTGAAAGGTTATGATGGGAAAGCATATTTGTTCATACTGGATAATGACGGAAATATTACGTATACGAACCAGAGTGGTGATAAATACCTGCGAAATTATTCTTTGTTAAAACATTTAAAAGTGGAACAGGCTATTACAGAAGAAGAGGCTGATTTGTTCAAAAAGAAGTTTGATAACAAAGAATCCGGAGTTGCACTTTTGGGAAAACAGAACCCCTATTATTTTGGGTATTGCCCGATAGAAAGCAACAACACCATTTTGGTATGCATTGTGGCAAAGGGAATTATTGACAATGTGCTGAAGGATTACCAGAAAACGGTGTTGTGTACAACAATACTCATGGCAGTTTTTATACTCTTACTTTTTGTCGGTTTATTCTACAGTATTTCCAGACTTAGTCTTGCAGATCAAAAAGCCGAATATGAAAAAAGAAATAATGAGCTTCATCTACAAACAATGAAGGAAATGGAAGTAGTCAATCAAAAACTGAAAAAGGCAAAGAACGTTGCAACAGAGGCTTTACAGACAGCTGAAAATGCAAATAAGGCGAAAACGGATTTCCTGTCTAATATGTCACATGATATTCGTACACCTATGAATGCAATCATTGGTATTGCGTCTTTGATCAGACATGATGCAGGTAATAAAGCAAAAGTTATAGAGTATGCAGATAAAATAGATATTTCATCACAGCATCTGTTAGGAATTATTAATGATGTTTTGGATATGAGTAAGATTGAGGCAGGAAAAACAGTCTTCAAGTATTCCGACTTTTCTATTATGGATTTTATACAGGAACTTGACACTATATTTCATTCTCCAATATATGAAAAGAAGCAGACACTTACAATTATAAAAGAAAACATCCGTCATGAGTGGGTGAATGGGGATCAGGTTCATTTGATGCAGATTTTCAGCAACCTGCTTTCCAATGCAGTGAAGTATACCCAGGAAGGTGGGGAAATTCAGTTTTTTGTAGAAGAATGCGAGACAAAGTCATCTGTCTATGCAAAGTACCGTTTCTTAGTCAGCGATAATGGAATGGGAATGTCGGCAGATTTCAAAGAGACAATCTTTGATCCGTTTACTCGTGCTGAAAGTTCTGTGACTAATAAGATACAGGGAACCGGACTTGGAATGGCGATTACCAGAAATCTGGTTGAGGCAATGGGAGGCACCATTGATGTAGAGAGCGAACTGGGACAGGGAAGCTGTTTTGAGGTTCTCATAGATCTGAAAATTGCAGAGGATAGGACAGTTGCTCTGGCGGCACAAGAAGAAACAGATGAACAGGATGGTAATATCCTTCAAGGAATGAGCTTGCTGTGTGCAGAAGATAATGAGCTGAATGCGGAGATCCTGACGGAACTGTTAAAGATTGAAGGTGCGGAATGTACCATCTGTGAAAATGGCGAAGAGATTTTGAAAGCATTTGAACAGTCTGCTCCAGGTGATTATGACATAATCCTGATGGATGTGCAGATGCCTGTTATGAATGGTTATGAGGCAACGAAGGCAATCCGCAGAAGTTCCCATGAACTGGCAAAGACGATTCCGATCATTGCCATGACTGCCAATGCATTTTCTGAGGATATTCAGCATTCCCTGGCAGCCGGTATGAATGCACATGTTTCAAAACCGGTTGAGATGAAAGTACTGGAAAAGACAATCAGAAACATAAAATCCGGCGGGGGGGGGGTACCGAACCGCAGGTCACTGAACAGTGACAAATGGAAAGTAACCGGACATAAAAGAATCGAAAAGGATAGTTAGGGATAGACAGAAAATGAAAGGAAAAAGAGTGATTGCAGGCATTCTGCTTGCGGGAATTTTAGCAGTCACCCTGGCAGGGTGTAAAAACACAGATAACACGAAAGAAGAAACAGAAAAGCCTGTGATTACCCTCGGCAGCGACAACTATCCACCATACAATTATCTGAATGAGGATGGTGTACCGACAGGTATAGATGTAGAGCTGGCTACAGAGGCTTTCAAAAGAATGGGATATCAGGTGGAGGTTGTCCAGATCAACTGGGAGAAGAAAAAAGAACTGGTGGAGAGTGGAGAAATCGACTGTATCATGGGCTGTTTTTCCATGGAAGGGCGTCTTGATGATTACCGCTGGGCGGGACCATATATAGCAAGTCGTCAGGTGGTTGCTGTAAATGAGAATAGTGATATCTATAAACTGAGTGACCTGGAGGGAAAGAACCTGGCTGTTCAGTCCACAACCAAACCGGAAGGCATCTTTCTGAACCGGACGGATGAGAGAATCCCAAAGCTGGGCAATCTGATCAGTCTGGGACACAGGGAGCTGATCTATACCTTTCTTGGGAAAGGATATGTAGATGCAGCTGCAGCACACGAGGAATCTATTGTTCAGTATATGAAGGATTATGATGCAAGCTTCCGTATCCTGGAAGAGCCTCTGATGATCACTGGAATCGGTGTCGCTTTTGCAAAAGATGATGATAGAGGAATCTGTGAGCAGATGGGTCAGACTCTGGAAGAAATGCGTCAGGATGGCACATCCCTGAAAATCATTGAAAAATATCTGGATGATCCCCAGAAGTATCTGGAGGAGGATGAGCTTGGATATTAAGAGAAAGAAAAAAGAAAAACGAATCCAGCTGCTCGGAGGTCTGCTTGGAATCTGTGTGGCTGTAGTCTCTCTGTTTTATTTCTTCCACGCAGAAAAAGCGGAAGCAGAGAAAAGAATGGTGGAGATTGTAAACTATGTGAAAGTGCAGTGTTCCACTTACACCCATTATAATGAATCTTCGGAATCAAAAAGCCTCCTTCGTGCCATTGAAAGTGCCAGACAGATGAGTACAAATATTAAAACGGAAACAGAAAACGGAGGTCAGCTAAGCCAGAATTTTCTGAAAGAAAACATGCAGACTCTCTGGGTGGATGGTATCCTTGTATTGGATGCGGAGGGAAAGACGGATTGTGAATACAGCATGGATGAGTCTCTGACAGGTGAGATTACAGAGTATCTGCAAAAAGACATTATCATGGATTTTGCCGGATATGAAGAAAGAAGCTATTCGGAACGGTTTACCAGGGAAGACGGGTCACATATCGACATTGCAGCTTGTGCCAGAAAAGATGCACCGGGTATTGTTGCAATTTACTATTACACATCTCCTGAATTTGCCAGAAACTATACACTGACGATACAGGGGCTTTTAAATGGCTATAGTACTCAGAAAGATGGAACGATTATTGTTGCAGACGAGGGAAACGTTGTTGCCAGTAATGATGAGAGCTTGCTGGGGCAGAATACAGCAGACAACGAAGTTGTTCAGGCAATGAAAAAGCATACAGACAGTCAGCATATCTATCATTTGAGGAAAGAAGGAATTGGATGTTACGGAATCATGCTAAAGCAGCGTGATTATTATATCTACGCATATCTCCCGGATATGGAAGTGTTCCGTAACCTTCCATTAAGTGTAATAAGCGTTATTTTTCTTTATTTTCTGATGTTTAGTATATTCTGGTTCTGGATCTACAGAACCAATCAGGTACATCAGAAAAAGGAACAGGAAAAAGATGAAAAATATAAAGCAGAACTTCTGATAGCTGCAAAAAAGGCAGAAGCCGCCAATGAGGCAAAAACGGAGTTTCTCCAACGGATGAGCCATGATATCCGGACTCCAATCAATGGAATCTGCGGTATGATTGATATGGCAGAGCATTATGCAGACGACATGGAGAAACAGACAGAATACAGAGCAAAGATCAAAGAGGCATCCAATCTGTTGCTGGAACTGGTAAATGATGTTCTGGATATGAGTAAGCTGGAGTCTGGTGAAGTTGTTCTGGAAGAGAGTCCATTTAATCTGAGCAAAATTTTTGAGGAAGTCCTTGTTGTGATTGAACAGGTTGTTGCAGAACAGAATATCCGAATTGTATGGGAGAAAAAAGAAATCAAACACCGTGATCTTATTGGAAGCCCGAGGTATGTGAAACGTGTGATGATGAATATCCTGTCGAATGCGGTGAAATATAACAGAGAAAACGGGCAGATCTATATCAGCTGCATGGAAATTCCATCCGAACAGCCGGAAATGACGATAATAGAATTTGTCTGCCGGGATACCGGAATCGGAATGACAGATGAGTTTCAGAAGCATATTTTTGAACCATTTGCACAGGAGCATACCGGAAGCCGCACAAAATTTGCTGGAACAGGTCTGGGAATGCCGATTACAAAGAAACTGGTCGAGAAAATGGGTGGTACCATTACTTTTGAAAGTGAAAAAGGCGTAGGGACGACATTTGTGATCCGGGTTCCATTTAAAATAGATCCGGATGCGGATAAACGTGAAGAACAGAAGGAGGTATCCGAAAAATCTATAAAGGGACTGCATATTCTTCTGGCAGAAGATAATGAGCTGAATATGGAAATCGCCGAATTTTTGATTCAGAATGAAGGCGCTGACGTGTCAAAAGTCTGGAATGGACAGGAAGCTGTTGAAGTATTTAAAAAAAGTGAACCTCGTGAATTTGATGTCATTCTTATGGACATTATGATGCCGGTCATGAATGGCTATGAAGCTACAAAGATGATCAGGTCTCAGGACAGAGAGGATGCAAAAACAATACCGATCATTGCAATGACAGCAAAAGCGTTCACGGAGGACAGAATAAGAGCGAAAGAAGCAGGGATGGATGAACATGTTGCTAAGCCTGTTGATGTGGAATTACTGAAAAAGGTAATTCATAAATTGGTGAAATAATTAATACGACAGTGTCAAATAAGCGGTGAAATATACAGGAGGACTAAAATATGACAATGCGAGAGTGCTATGAAGCTATTGGAGGAAGATCTCCTGGGACGCCTTCACAGCGAAGCACTGATTCGAAGATTTACATTAAAGTTCCTTGAAGACCAGAGTTATCTACAGTTAAAACAGGCAAAGCAAGAGCAACAGAAAAGAGCGAGTATAATGGGTGGAAAATATTATATTAATTCCAAGAAAATAGATTAGATGAAAAGAAAGAGGCACGTTATGTACCTCTTCTTTTTTTAAATTTGGCTCTTTTCCTGATACAGGTATTTGCATCTCCGGAGCATTAAGCAGTGCTGTTTGCCTGGAGTAAACAGACAAACTTATATGTATTTATTTTAGTTCCAGAACAAGTGCTTCACAGCTTCCTAATGGTAGAGTTGCTGATTCTGAGGAACCTGATAATGCAGAGTTTATAATATCTGTGGTGTCAATATTTGCCAAAAGAACCTGTTTTGCCGGATGCTCCAAATTGAGGGTAACAGGTTTTTCGCCAAAATTGGCAGCAACCAGAATGCGTTGAGTTTCTGTTTCACGATAATATGCCATTACAGAGTCCGTATGCTGGTAAACAGGAACAAATTTTCCATAGGTGAATACTTCTTTATAAGCGGTTGATTTTCTTAGGGCAATTAATCTGCGATAATAGTTTAACACAGAAGATGGATCGTTTTCCTGATTTGCCACGTTTATCTGAGTATAATTTGGATTTACCTTCAGCCAGGGGGTTCCACTGGTAAAGCCGGCATTTGGCTGATCACTCCATTGTACTGGGGTTCTGGCATTATCACGACTCATTCGATTGCATACTGCCAGAGCCTCATGGTCTGTTAATCCGGCATCCCTTGCAATGCGATACTGATCTTTGGTACTGATGTCGTCATATTCATCCATACTGTTCCATATGGCATTTTGCATACCAATTTCCTGCCCCTGATAAATGAAAGGAATTCCACGTAACAGAATGCTGACAGTGGCAAGCATTTTAGTACCAGCCGGGTTCTGAGCATAGTCTGGTAAAAAGCGTGATACACCTCTTGGTTCATCATGGTTTTCAATAATGTTTGACTCAAAACCACAGGTTTGCGCGGTAAGCTGTGCATTGGTGATAGCCGATCTCCAGTCTTTAAATTGAACCGGTCCGGCTTCATACCAGCCGCGTTTGCCTTCTGTCAGACAGTGTGCACTGAAATCAAACATGCTTGAAAAATGACCGTTTTCGCCAATGAACTCGGCAAGTTCATCGGCTTTCATATTAAAAACTTCACCAACAGTAAAGGCATCATATTTTTCGAAGGTGTGTTTTTTTAAATCTTCCAGTAATTCGCCAACGCCATCAACACTGTCTACCATTTTGGAACAGTTGACCATTCCGTCTGGATCATCCGGTTCATAATCGGGAAAATTAAGATCCTTTTTGATATTGATGATCGCATCAATTCGAAAACCAGCAAGTCCTTTATCCAGCCACCAGTTGATCATATCGTAAAGTTTTTGACGAAGAACCGGGTTTTCCCAGTTTAAATCCGGTTGTTCTTTGGCAAACATGTGGAAATAATATTTATCGGTACCGGCTATTGGTTCCCAGCAACTTCCGCCAAAGTAGGAACGGTAATTGCTTGGTGGATTTCCGTTCTTTCCCTTGCGAAAGTAGAAGTAATCTGCATATTCACCATCAGGATCTGCCAGTGCTTTCTGGAACCATTCATGCTGATCGGAACAGTGGTTAATAACCAGATCCATAATAATATACATATTGCGTTTTTTTGCTTCTGCAAGTAATTCGTCAAAGTCTTCCATTGTACCGAATTCTTCTGCAATCGAATAATAATCGGCAATGTCATAACCCTGATCTACAAACGGAGATTTATAGACAGGAGAGAGCCAGATCATATCGATTCCCAGCTGTTTTAAATAATCCAGTTTTGAAATAACTCCTCTCAGATCGCCAATACCGTCTCCGTTGGTATCCAGAAAACTTTTTGGATAAATCTGATATGCTACCTTGTCATGCCACCATTTTCTGTTCATTGTTTTACCCTCACTATTGCCGTTTTCAGGCAATTTTTCCATGATTGTTAAATTTAAGTAGTTTATATCCTTATGCATTATACTACGGTTGGAAATGCTGCGCCAGAGAAATAATTCTGCTATTAAAGAAATAGACTTATGCAAAGAGAAAAATAAAGAATTATAACGATGCCAGGGTCAAAACCCTGAAACCACGATGTGCTTGCACAGGAGTGGTTTTATGGCTTAATGACCCGCCCAGATATGAGCATAAAAGTGGAGCGTCAGCTTTACAATATGCGAATATTGGGTAGAATTGCGGGAGTACGAAGTACGGAACAATTCGTATGGCATCTTTTGACCCCAGCATCTTATAACTAAAAAATCATACATTACATAGCATAAAGTTAAAAATAAAAACAGTAAATATATAGAAAATTGAAGAAAAGACAGAAAAAACAACGATATAGATGAAAATAACAGAAAAGTATTGACAAAACAGGGGAAGTGCGTTACTATAATATCAACAAAAGAACTTAAGAAATAGAGGTACAGTCCAATGAAATGAGAAGGAAGAACTCAAAATCTAAGATAGGAGGTATGGTCCCAAAGGAACATAAGTAATGATTAATAATCTGAGAAAGTTGAAGGTGTAGACAATGAAATTACAGGAAATTCATTAAAAGCCCGGTCGGAGAAGAAAATCAACGATCGGGCTTAAAATTTGTAGAATGATGAAGAAATATCTGCAAATAAAATTTTTTATGATAATATAAAGCTTCATTCATCTCAGTCAGAGTTGAGACTCCCGCTTCTGCAATTGGTGAGTACTAATAAATCTTTCTTAGTGGGAGTTCAATCTCCGACTGAGATAAAAGTTCCGCGCGTTCGACTTGAATAACACTCACTGATTTTTATTATGAGTATCATCTTCAAAATATATCTATCTATCTTATCTGTAAATAAATTTTAAAAATCAGACACGATCATCGCAAAATATCCCCAGTCCCAATAAAGAGAATCAAAACTATTTTCTAAATATTCGTAAATATCATCTTTTTCATATCCGGTCATTCGTGTGAGCACGACCAGTGAATCACGGACTACATCATAGCGCAGTTCTCCTTTTCCGTCAGAAAGCCATTTCAGAAAGATACTGTGGCGGACAACGGCATATTCCATGCCAATCCACTGCATCTGCACGATTATGCTTTCCAGATCACCGTCAGGAGACAGCAGATCGGAGAAAAATTCATTTGTAAGAAAATTTCGAATCAGAGCCTGATATTGGAAAAACTGCTGCTCAAAAGTATCCCATTCTTCTGTCAAGTCATAAGTGACAGTGCCTGCTGAAATCTGATCAGCAAGTGCCAGAAGCGGAGTCAGAAACCTGCTGTAAAGACCTTCCTTTTGATAATTAACGGCAAGATCCTGAAGAAGTTCATTACATTCCGACAAGGTATCTTCTAGTGGAAAATCCATCTGTTCAATGGCATCAGAAAGCTGTTGGATGACAGATTCAGAAAAATAATCTGCCAGCAAATCCGAAGATAACGTTTGTTGCTGCAATTCCAGAAGAATATAAAAACATTCCAGCAAAATATGTTCTGGGGAAGCCGGGTTGTTTTGCATCAGAGAAATCAGATGGCTTCGTACAGAAAAAAGCAGATTGTCCGTGTCAGAACACAGACTGGCATCGACAGATGGAAAGGAAAGTTTTGTTTCTTCTTTCCACAGATCAATGACTGCCGGACAGCTTGGCATTAAAGTCTTTTCTACGTGGTTGGAAAAAGTATGAAATTCCCGTGGAAATGTAGTACATGTCTCTGACAGGATGGCATCCCCATATGCTAGAACCAGCCGGCAAAGTCCGTTTTCTTTCAGGAACGGACATTTTTTTTGTTCATTCAGGCGAATGACACGAGCTTCCGCTTGATAAGTGGTATAGGCAGAAAGTGTGGCTTTTTGCGGAGCGACATCTGTGGGCGACTGGATCGTAAACCAGTTTCTGTAAGTATCATCATCCACAGAAATTTTCCATTCCTGACAGCAGGTGATCGGACATTGATCTGCGGTGCAGGTAAATTTTGGATAATAATTCGGGTAAAGTTCTAACATATGCAGTTCTCCTTTTTGGAACAGGTGGTGCTCATTTTGCGTGTGGTTTATCATAAAAAAAACGTTGTACAAAAATAAATATTGCGTTCTGCCTATTGTACCATGGGAGAATGGAAAAAGAAAAGGTGAAAAAACTATACAAAATTTGTATTTTTTCATCATGGTAAAATGGGGCAAAAAAGAGCGAAAAGTGAAAAAATGGCAGATTTTATGCATGTTTTCCTGCTTTGTGCAGTTTGTACAGATGCAGAAAATGAGGAAAATAGTGCGGTTGACAGGCGCTGACGGGATGCGTATACTGAAGCCACATCAAAATCACAGGCAATGCATTCGGATGCAGTTTCTTTTGCCTGCTATGGACATATCTAAGTTTCGTGGCCGATTTTCGGCACAGGATTCCAGTTTTGATGAGTAACAATACGTGTTGGATTTCACAGAAAAAGAGGTGAGAGACATGGAAATGGATAAGTAGTCTGGAACAGTTTTCAATAACTAAATGTAAAACGAAGTAAATAAAGCAGGAGAACGGGTAAAAGATGAGAAAAAAACAAATGATGATTGCAATGGGAGCAGTTACTTTGTCACTTATTCTGGGAACCGCACCGTTGGTGCAGACTGGTCTGGCAGCTCAGGGGGAGCGAGTTTATGCGCAGGACTCAGAGAAACGTGGAAAATCTGTGGAAGCGTCAACGGTAGATCTTTCAAAAACGGGAAGTATCACGATTCGAAAATACGACATAACAGCGGCTGAAGCAGCTGGAGATTACAAACAGGGACAGAATGAAGCAGATGGAGAACAAAATACAGAGGCAGAACAGGCTCTGGCAGATTACGGTATGGAAGGCGTACAGTTTTCCTGCCTGCGGGTTGGAGATGTGGAGACACATATGGTGCATAGTGATGCGACGTCACTGGTGGAATTAGTCTATGAGATTCCAAGCAGGCTGGCAGAAATTCTGGGGTTAAAGTCAGAAGATGCGATTGATATGACAACATCAGAAGAAGCATATCCGTGTCAAAATCAGGGCGTGAATCATTATACAAGCCAACAGATTTCTGATGCGATGGAACAGATACTGGAAGAAGATAATGTTTCTGCAAAAAATGAGTTAGAACATTATCTGTATGATTATGGAACATTGGATGATACAACAGATCAGAGTAGTGCAGCTAGTGTGATCAATCTGCCAAAGACAGATCGTCATGGGGAAACACATGTAGAAAATTTGCCACTTGGACTGTATCTGTTTGTGGAAACAGAAGTTCCGGAACAGGTTGTAGATACGGTAGATCCGTGGTTTGTGCAGCTTCCGTTTACCGACTTGGAAGAAGGAAATACCTGGCTGTATGACATGGTGTGTTATCCGAAGAATCAGACAGGAAACCCGACGCTGGATAAAAGCGTGAGAAGGGCTGCTGACCGTGTGCTGCCACAGAACGGGGAAAAGGTTTCCGTTGCTGATTTCCTCACGGCAGAGGAAGATTTTGCCTATGGAGATACGGTGACGGCATCAGAGGGAGATATACTGGATTATATTCTGGTTTCCAAATTACCGCATATTACTTCTGCTGCGACTTATCTGAGTGAATATACTTTCACGGACACATTAGCAGCAGGGTTACGTTATAACCGTGATGCCAAAATTGCATTTTATGATAATGCAGAAGATGCGAACAGCAATAATACAGAGAATGCCATTTCTGTGTGGGAGTTGGATTCTGGTGATTATACTCAGGAATATGCCGATGTGACAGTGCAGGATCCGGATACAGGAATGCAGACTCCGGATGGTTCTACAAGAATGAATATCCGGCTGACGGAACAGGGACTGAATGTTTTAAATGGTGCCAGGAACCGTGAGGGGGGATTATCAGATTATTATATGGTAGTTTCTTATACGGCAACTGTCAGATCAGATGCATCTGTGATTATCGGTGATGAAGGAAATCAGAACAATGTCAGTTTGATCTGGAGTCGTACTTCGGATGGTTATTACAATATGTTGGAAGACCGAAATTATGTGTATACCTATGGAGTAGATTTGACCAAGACATTTTCTGATGACAAGGGAAACTTTAAAAATGTAGAGTTTACACTTCAGAATAAGGCAGATGACTATTATGTAATTGCTGACAAATCAGAGAAAGACGGAAAATATTATGTGACTGGAAAGACATCTGAGGAAGCAGAGGCAACCGCTTTTGTACCACAGAATGACAGTGGAAGATTGCAGATCGAGGGATTGGAAGCGGATCAGTATCTTTTGACAGAGACTGCGACGGATCGGGGATATAATCTGCTGCGTGAGCCGGTAGAGATTGATATTACTGCGACGGACAGAGACGTGATCGCATCTGTTTGTGGTGTGACAGGAATGGATCAGGAAGCCGTGGAACAGATTGTAAAAAACTACAATGGCGGTATTTATGATGAAAATGGAAATCTTGTGACAGATCAGCTGGATGAGCTGACAGGAACCGCTGCCGGAAAACCAGTGTCGGAGACAGCAAACGGTCGCGCGATCGGAAAAACAGACCTATATGTAGGCGCGATTCGGAAGGCGTCCGCAAAAGTAGATCAGGTGGATGCATCTATGACAGATTCGAATGGATCCGTCATTTTGACAGTAACGAATACGAAAAAGTTTCTGTTACCACAGACCGGTGGAAAAGGACTGTATCTGGTGACGATCATCGGTGTTGCAGCCGCCGCCGGAGGATGTAGCCTTATGTCACGTAAAAAAGACTTATCAATGAAATAAATTGCAGTATGGGAAAAATCAGACAGGCAGGAATGGTTGTACTGATCGGACTTGGAGTAATATTGATGGGATATCCATGGTTCAGTAATTGGCTGTATCAACATCATGTGGCTTCTAGTGCAAATGTATATGAACAATATGCGGCAGAAAGTGGAACGTCAGAGATTACAAAACAGCTGGAAACTGCAAGAAGATATAATCAGGAGCTGCTCAACAGCCGGGTAATGCTTACGGAACCGTATTGTGACATATCATTGCCAGAAGATATTCTTTATGGGGATGTGCTGGATCCAACAAAGAATGGGATAATGTGTTTTGTGGAAATTCCAAAAATTAATGTGTCACTTCCGGTTTACCATGGAACATCGGAAGAAGTTTTGAAAAAGGGGGTTGGGCATATGGAAGGTTCCGCGCTGCCGATTGGGGGCGTGGGGAACCGCCCATTTCTTTTAGCACATACCGGGATGAATACTTCCAGAATGTTTTCTGATCTGACAGGGCTAAGTGAAGGTGATCTGTTTTACATCCGGGTGTTAAATCTATGTCTCACCTATCGTGTGTGTGAAATACAGACACTTTTGCCGGAGGAGGCAGATGAGCTTTATCCAGATGAGGAACGGGACCTGATGACGCTTGTTACATGTACGCCCTATGGTGTAAATTCTCATCGTCTGATCGTAACTGGGGAACGGATATCGGATGCGGAAGTAGAGAAAGTGGATGTACCGATGCAAACGGCAGACTGGAATGGCTCCGCATGGATGCGGGCATATCTGAAAGCAATTCTGCTTGGCAGCGCAATGATGGTGGGAGTGATCGTTGCTGTCAAAGGATTGCCTGCGCTGTGGAAAAAAGGATGTAAGAAATGTTGAAAGGGCAAAGAACGGGCAGAATGGCACAAAGATGGAAGCATTGGTGTGGAGTCGTACTTTTAATGGCAGGATTTTTAATCTTTTTTTCTCCAAATCTGCATCAGCAATATCAGGACAAACGGATACAGAAAGAGATTACAGAGTTTCAAATGCAGATAGAGTCAGAGGAACAATCTAATCTGTTCGGAAAGATACAACAGTATAATCAGGAATTGTTTGAAAGCGGGCAGAAATGTTTATATGAACCGGCATATGTGGAAAAAGCACCTGAAATTGATGGAATTGTATCAGATAAAATGTTTGGATATGTGAAAATCCCAAGTATTGATTGTACACTTCCGCTGTATCTGGGAGCATCCGAAGAACAGTTAAATCAGGGAGCAGCAGTTTTGGGTGGTACATCTGTTCCGATTGGCGGAAACAATACCAATTGTGTGATCGCAGCGCATCGTGGCTGGAAGCAGCAGGCATATTTTAAATATATCGATGCACTGAAACAGGGGGAAAGTATTATTGTGACGAATTCGTGGGAACGTCTGGAATATGTAGTATCTGATATTCAGGTGATTGAACCGGATGAAATAGAGTGGATAAAGATACAACCGGGAATCGATCAGGTGACGCTGATCACCTGTCATCCTTACCGAAGTGGTGGAAAATATCGTTATGTTGTTTATGCAAAACGGAAAGAGACAAGTGCCGCGGATGTTTCAGAGGGAGGAAAGAAGAACTTTGTACAGGACAATGAATCAGCACAAGATCGTATAAGGACAAATTCAGATCAGGCAATTTGGCAGGAGACAAAAATACGTTATGCAGGAGTGGCAGTATTGGGGGGATTCGTGATTTTTACGGTATATAAGAATGTGAGAGGGGGAAAGCGGAAAGATGCAGAAAACAGAGAGTGCGGGTAGAAAATGGATACGTTTGTTTATGATGTTGGGAAGCCTGTGGTTACTTTTTCATGGAAGCGCAGTGTTTGCAAAGGCAGCAGAAGCAGAGGTTAAGTGGAAGATCGTTACGCAGGAAATCAATGAGGCACAGCAGTATGTTTATGATGGGGATAAGACCGATATTACCATAAACGGAGTGTACCCTGCTCAAACAGGGAACCGATGGGGATTTGTTGACCAGGGAGTGGTTAAAGATACAGAATCCATTTTGGTAGCGAATTGGAATGGCTGGTGGCATGTCGTAAACGGCTGGGTAGATTGGAACAGCGGAATTTTTGATACGACATCTGGAAAGTATAAATTTACGAATGGAAAATGTGAATTTCCACTGAATCAGACGGTAGAAATGAGTGGAAACATTGGCTGGTATCTGGTTAATGGAAAAGCAGATGAAACTTATACCGGATTGGCAGCAGGCAAAGATGGAATATACTGGATGACAAAAGGAAAGACGGACAGTAGTAAGAATGGATTGGTAAAAGATACCATCGGTGTTACGGGTAATCAGGGAATTATTTATCTGACAAATGGCAAATTCAATTCGGGCATGGATACCGTTGCAAAAATCGATAATGTCTGGTGGAAAGTCAGAAATGGTATTGTGGATACGACCTACACTGGCCTGGCAAAAAATGAAAATGGCTGGTGGTATCTGGAAAATGGGAAGGTACGATTTGATTATAATGGTGTTGCACAGAACGAAAATGGTTTCTGGTATGTCAGTAGTGGAAAGATTGATTTTAAATATACCGGATTTGCCTATGGTTATTATTTTGTAAATAGCAAAGCATAGTGGGAGGAAATAACTAAATGACAGAAAAAAAGAGAAGGAAGCTAGTATCTCTGTCCGTGTTTACTGTGCTGATACTGTTTGCAATATTGCTATTTTGGAAAATCAACGGGTTCGCAGCAGATTCTTCTATGATATTAAAAAGAAATACAGAACAAAATCTAAATGGTGCATTTTCCAGTTATAACAGAAATGGGGTGGATGGCACAGGATCAATGTTACTATTGAATGACCAATGGGCATATTGTATGGAACCGGCTACCGAATTGAATAATCTGACTGCGAACGGAACACGTTTTTACTTGCAGGAAAATGGAAATGGAGTGAAGTGGATTCAGGATCGATATGGATGGAGTTTTGATAAGATTAATAATCTGACCAAGGCAGTGTGTTATACGAAAAGTTATTTTGGTTCAGACTGGGTATGTAATTACGTATTGACACAGAATCTGATCTGGTCAGAAATTAAGGATCATGAGGATTATGGTCAGGCAAGTCACTATATGTTGACGAATATGAAAAAATATTCCTGCACGCATTTGGATACAAAAGCAAAACTGAATCAGGCAATTGCAGATATCTGGAAAAAAGTGGGTGTCTATAATACGACACCGTCATATACGGGTCAGACGATTTTAGCTGATGCCGGAGGAAAAATCTGGATTGCGGATAAGAATAACATTTCAGATCAGATCGAGTTTGTAAATCTTCCGGCAGGTGTTCAGGTTACTCCGGCAAAAGGCGGATTAACAGTTACCAGCAATGCATCTTTGGCTGGAAAATCAATCACTTTAAATTACAGAAAAAAGGGGCTTACGACTGGTGGTGGCGTTCATATTTATGCGGAAGGAAGCAGACAGAAGGTAGCACTTTGGAATAATGTAATAAATCCAGTCAGTGGAAGTGTACGGATCGTATTCAAGAGAACGAATTATTTGCAGACATCGTATCGGGCGCGGGATCAGGTTGCTCAGTCTTTTGATATTCATATAGAAAAAACAGATGCAGATACTGGCGAAGCTCTGGCAGGTGCAGAATTTGAAATTTACAGAGATGGAGAAAAAATGGCAACGGTTAAGACGGATGAAACTGGGTGTGCATCCTATCACTGGAGAGGAAATATTTTATATACAGATTATTTCTCCGCTAGCAAAAAGGTGCTTGATTTTGGAAACTGGGGAACTGCTTATCAGAGTGCAAAAGATGAAGTGCTTGGAAAAGTAAAAACAGCAGTAGAACAGTTGAAATCGCAGACAGCATATACCTGGAAAGTAGTAGAAACGAAAGCTCCGGATGGATATGAACTGAATCCGAAATCTTGGGAACAGACTTTCAATCTGAATACACATGCGATAGAAGTGCAGTTTTCCAATACAGCGCCCGGAAGTTTGAAATTGCGGAAAATATCTGAAAATGCAGAACTTGTAAAAGATAATGTCTGCTATACGTTGGAAGGCGCAGAATATGGAATTTATGCGTCACAGAAAGATGCCTTGGCAGATCAGAATCGGATCGACATACTGCGAACAGATGCTGAAGGCAATACCAATATAGTGATGCTGCATGCAGGAACTTATTATATAAAAGAAATAAGTGCATCCGCTGGATATTTGTTGTGTAATGAAAATGACGGTGAAACTGTAGTGGATGGAATTCATCGCGCAGTAGTGACACCAAAAGAAACAACACAGATTGTCTGTACAGAAGTTCCGGGTACACATGCATTTCCACTCACATTGAAAAAAATGGATCAGGAGCTTTCGGAACCTTCTGCCGTACGTGGAAATATGTCTTTGCAGGGTGGTGTGTTTGAACTTTCCTATTATATGAATGTGAATGGTGAAACTGAGGACAGCCCTTGTCGAAGATGGTATTTTTATACGGATGCAGATGGAAAACTTGATATTGGAGACAGTTCTTATTTTTTGAAAAATGCTTATACTATGCAGGACGGAACCGGGCTACAGTCTGATGAATTATATATGGATGCGGAGGGACAGATTTTTTATCCTCTGGGAAGCTATGTGTTAAAAGAAATTGTACCGCCCCGGTATTTTCAGTTAAAAGGATACCTGTGTTTTTCGGAATACGCAGATAAAAAATCTTCTGTGACGGATGGCTTAAAAATGCTGATCAAACAGCGGGCGAATGGAGCAGAGGCAGAATTGTATGGTTCCAATGAACAAAAATTTGAAAAACTGGAGACAGAGAATATTACCGTTAATGCATATGATACTCCGCGAAAGGGAAGTATCTGTCTGTATAAAAAAGATGCAAAAGGGTTCCGGCGACCGCTGAAAGGTGTTATTTTTGAGATGAAAGGAGTACAGACCGGAGATGTATATACTGGTACAACAGATACAGAGGGCAAGATAGAATGGAAAGATTTGATCGCGCAGACTTACCGGATCACTGAAATAAAAACAAAAGAAGGCTATCATCTGCTCAAAGAAGAAATTGAAGTGACGCTTCCTTTGGAGAAGTCTTTGGAAGAATGGGAAGAGAGTGATGCAGATTTATCAAAAGCAGTTTATGATGAAGTTACGAAAATGTACGGTTTTTATGACTTGACCTATCATATTGATAATGCAGCAGAATTTTCTATGCCGGTTACCGGCGGTTCCGGAAAAATGCTGTATGTCTTTCTGATAATTGGTATGTCAGCTGCCGGTACGGGAATCATCCTGTTTTGTCAAAGGCGTAAAGATAGAAAATGGAAACTGAGTTAAAAAAGAAAAATGATTATGTACGTGTCCGGATATATATGTTATGTTTTACATAAGATACAGAAAGAGTACATGGAAAATACGAAAAAATAGTTGACGAAGACTTGCTTCCTGTGCTATAGTGGATGAGCGATGGAAGTAGGTCTTTTTTTTATGCCTAAAATTGAATGTGTTTCATAATTTTTATGAAAGCATACAGTTGCAAAGAAATTTAATGGAGGTGGAAAGTTGTGCGCGTAAAGATTACATTGGCATGCACAGAGTGCAAACAGCGTAATTACAACCTGACTAAGGATAAGAAAACTCATCCTGAAAGAATGGAAGTAAACAAGTATTGCAAATTCTGTAGAAAGCATACATTACACAAAGAAACCAAATAATCCGGCGATGCAAAGGATGTGACATGATGGAAGAAACCAAGAAAAAAGATGCTCCGAAAACGAGCTGGTTTACCGGTCTGAAGGCTGAGTTCCAGAAAATCGTTTGGCTGGACAAAAAATCACTTGGGAAACAGACTGTAGCAGTCTTGATTGTTTCCGTTATCCTGGGTGCGATTATCGCAGTGCTGGATCTTGGTATCCAGTATGGTGTTGATTTCCTTGTAAATCTGTAGGAAGGCAAAGGTGAGTTTTTATGGCTGAGGCGAACTGGTATGTAGTTCATACTTATTCCGGATATGAGAATAAGGTAAAAGCAGACATTGAGAAAACAATTGAAAACAGACATCTGGAGGAAGAAATCCTTGAAGTTCGGATTCCGATGCAGGATGTCGTTGAGTTGAAGAACGGTGCAAAAAAGCAGGTTCAGAAAAAAATGTTTCCTGGATATGTGCTCATCAATATGGTGATGAATGATGACACTTGGTATGTTGTCAGAAATACCAGAGGCGTTACCGGATTTGTTGGTCCGGGATCAAAGCCGGTGCCACTCACGGAAGCTGAGATGAGACCATTGGGAATCAAAGAGGAAAAAGTGGTAGTTGACTTCAAAGAAGGCGATACTGTTGCAATCACTGGTGGTGTATGGAAGGATACCGTTGGTGTTATCCAGAGCATGAACGAGAGCAAACAGATCGTGACTATCAATGTAGAGCTTTTCGGTCGCGAAACACCGGTAGAAATAAGTTTCGCAGAAGTGAAGAAAATGTAAGCGTAAGTAAAGGAACGATTACGAAAAATTCAAAGGAGGCAATCTCAAATGGCAAAGAAAGTAGAAGGATATATCAAACTGCAGATTCCTGCTGGTAAAGCTACACCGGCTCCTCCAGTTGGTCCTGCACTTGGACAGCATGGCGTAAACATCGTAGAGTTTACAAAACAGTTCAACGCAAAAACAGCTGATCAGGGTGATCTGATCATCCCTGTAGTAATTACAGTATATGCAGACAGAAGCTTCAGCTTCGTTACAAAAACTCCGCCAGCACCGGTTCTGATCAAGAAAGCTTGCGGAATCAAATCTGGTTCAGGCGTACCGAACAAAACAAAAGTAGCAACAATCACAAAAGCTCAGATCAAAGAGATCGCAGAGCTGAAAATGCCAGACTTAAATGCAGCATCCTTAGAGAGCGCTATGAGCATGATCGAAGGAACAGCAAGAAGTATGGGTGTTACTGTAGCTGAGGACTAATTAACGAAAATAAGTGGGAGGGTCCTCTCCCGATACAACCACAGGAGGTTATAATTCATGAAAAGAGGAAAAAGATATGTCGATAGTGCGAAAAAGATCGACAGAACAGTTCAGTATGAAAGTGCAGATGCAATCAAACTTGTAAAAGAGAACGCTACAGCAAAGTTTGACGAGACCATCGAGCTTCACATCCGTACAGGTTGTGATGGACGTCACGCTGAGCAGCAGATTCGTGGTGCTGTTGTACTGCCGCACGGAACAGGTAAAACAGTTCGTGTGCTTGTATTTGCAAAAGGTACAAAAGTAGACGAGGCTCAGGCAGCAGGTGCAGATTTCGTAGGTGGCGAGGAATTAATTCCGAAGATCCAGAACGAAGGATGGCTTGATTTTGACGTAGTAGTAGCTACACCGGATATGATGGGTGTTGTTGGACGTCTTGGTCGTGTACTTGGACCGAAAGGTTTAATGCCAAACCCGAAAGCCGGAACAGTAACTATGGATGTTACAAAAGCAATCAACGATATTAAAGCAGGTAAGATTGAGTACAGACTGGACAAAACAAATATTATCCATGTGCCAATTGGAAAAGCATCCTTTACAGAAGAACAATTAGCGGACAACTTCCAGACCCTTATGGATGCCATCATCAAAGCAAGACCAAGCGCATTAAAAGGTCAGTACCTGAAGAGTGTAACAATGACCTCTACAATGGGACCTGGCGTTAAATTAAACACTGCTAAATATGTGTAAAAAGTTTTGAATTGTTGTTGACATCGAAATGATACAATGATATAATTGCACCGTTGTGTGAAAACACAGCGGTGTGTAATCGCAAGATTACAAAATTGCCGAAGACAGCAGGTGCCGAAAGGCATAAACGCAGAACCTGCCGAGGGAATTTACAAAACAGCTTAATGTTTGGTAAAGAAGAATTTTCTCCCTCTGTCTGCGTGACAGAGGGATTTTTATGTAGCATGGAAAGTGATTACTTCCTATGTGAATGGATTCCCGTTTTCGTCTGAGGAAACAAAATTTAAGAAGGAGGTGCACGATTCGTGGCAAAAGTAGAACTGAAACAGCCTATCGTTCAGGAAATCGCAGCTCAGATCGATGGTGCACAGTCTGTAGTAGTTGTAGACTACCGCGGACTTACCGTATCTGAGGATACACAGTTACGTAAAGAATTAAGAGAAGCTGGTGTTTCTTACAAAGTTTATAAAAATACTTTAATGAATTTCGCATTCAAAGGTACTGAGTTTGAAGCACTTGCACCGGTTCTTGAGGGACCAAACGCAATTGCAATTTCAAAAGAAGATGCAACAGCTCCGGCAAGAATTCTTGCAAAATTTGCTAAAACAGCTCCGGCACTTGAGATTAAAGCTGGTGTTGTAGAAGGCGATTATTATGATGCAGCAGGAATGCAGACAATTGCAAGCGTTCCGTCCAGACAGGATCTTCTTTCCAAATTACTTGGAAGCATCCAGTCTCCGATCACAAACTTCGCTCGCGTTATCAATCAGATCGCAGAGCAGGGTGGTGCTGCAAACTGCGAGCCAGCAGCTACTGAAGCTCCGGCAGCAGAAGAAACACCGGCAGAGTAATCCGGTTATGAAGTTGCGGATAGCAGCTTGAAAATTAGAATATTAAAAGATGAAAATATCGAAAAATTGGAGGTAAAAAGTAATGGCAAAATTAACAACCGCAGAATTTATTGAAGCGATTAAAGAGTTAACTGTTTTAGAGTTAAATGACCTTGTAAAAGCATGTGAAGAAGAGTTTGGCGTATCTGCAGCAGCAGGCGTTGTAGTTGCAGCAGCAGGCGGAGACGGTGCTGGCGCAGCTGAGGAGAAAACAGAGTTCGACGTTGAGTTAACAGAGGTTGGCCCGAACAAAGTTAAAGTTATCAAAGTTGTTCGTGAGTTAACAGGTTTAGGATTAAAAGAAGCTAAAGCTGTTGTTGACGAGGCTCCGAAGATGGTTAAAGAGGGTGCTGACAAAGCAGAAGCTGAGGATATCAAAGCTAAACTTGAGGCTGAAGGCGCTAAAGTTACTCTTAAATAATTTTTATCCGAATTATTTGCACCAACCGGGAAACCGGTTGGTGTTTTTTTGTACCACAAAAATGATGCCAAAAAAGTAAAAAAAATCCTTGACTTGGCAAAAATACTATGCTACTATGATAAATGCACTATTGTGGTTTGATGGGGCATATTGCGCCCTTTTCAGGGATAGAAAAAGAAAACGAGAGGTGAAGCGTCAATGGAGAAAAACAGGATACGTCCGGTCATAAACGGAAAAAGTTTGCGTATGAGTTATTCGAGACAAAAAGAGGTTCTGGAAATGCCAAACCTGATTGAGGTTCAGAAGAATTCCTACAATTGGTTTTTGGAAGAAGGCCTCAAAGAAGTGTTTGCGGATATTTCGCCGATTGCTGATTACAGTGGACATCTGAGTCTGGAATTTACAGATTTCACATTGTGTGAGAAGGATGTAAAATATTCCATTCCAGAGTGTAAAGAGCGTGATGCGACATATGCAGCTCCTTTAAAAGTAAAAGTAAGACTTTACAATAAAGAAGCAGACGAGATCAATGAGCATGAGATCTTCATGGGTGATCTGCCGCTGATGACAGAGACAGGTACATTTGTAATTAACGGTGCTGAACGTGTAATTGTAAGTCAGCTTGTTCGTTCCCCGGGTATTTATTATGGAATTGCCCATGATAAAATTGGAAAAGAGCTGTATTCCTGTACTGTTATTCCAAACCGTGGTGCATGGTTGGAATATGAGACAGACTCCAATGATGTCTTCTACGTTCGTGTAGACCGTACGCGTAAAGTGCCGATCACAGTATTGATCCGTGCACTTGGTATTGGTACAAACCAGGAAATCATCGATCTGTTTGGTGAAGAGCCAAAGATTATTGCAAGTTTTGGTAAAGACGTTTCTACAAATTATCAGGAAGGTCTTTTAGAGTTATACAAAAAAATCCGTCCGGGTGAGCCACTGTCTGTGGAAAGCGCAGAGAGTCTCATCATGGCAATGTTCTTCGATCCTAGAAGATATGATTTAGCTAAGGTCGGAAGATATAAATTTAATAAGAAATTAATGCTGAAAAACCGCATCAATGGACAGATTCTGGCAGAGGATGTTGTTGATCCGAGTACAGGTGAAGTTCTGGCAGAGGCAGGTCAGAAAGTTGACCGCGAGCTGGCAGATACCATCCAGAATGCGGCAGTTCCTTATGTATGGATTCAGACAGAGGAGAGAAATGTAAAAGTTCTGTCCAGCATGATGGTAGATCTTCGCCATTATGTAGACGTAGATCCGGAAGAACTGGGTGTTCATGAGCTGGTTTACTATCCGGTTCTGGCACAGATCCTGGAAGAAAATACAGAGATTGAGGATATCAAAGAAGCAATTCGCAGAAATATCCATGATCTGATTCCGAAACATATTACAAAAGAAGATATTCTTGCTTCTATTAACTATAACATGCATCTGGAGTACGGTATCGGAAATGATGATGATATCGATCACCTTGGAAATCGTCGTATCCGTGCGGTAGGTGAACTGCTTCAGAACCAGTACAGAATTGGTCTTTCCCGTCTGGAGAGAGTAGTTCGTGAGAGAATGACAACACAGGATCTTGAGACAATCACACCGCAGAGTCTGATCAATATCAAACCTGTTACAGCTGCAGTCAAAGAGTTCTTTGGATCTTCCCAGCTGTCACAGTTCATGGATCAGAATAACCCGCTTGGTGAGCTGACTCACAAACGTCGTCTGTCTGCATTGGGACCAGGTGGTCTGTCCAGAGACCGTGCAGGATTTGAGGTTCGAGATATTCATTACTCTCATTATGGAAGAATGTGTCCGGTAGAGACACCTGAGGGACCGAACATCGGCCTGATCAACTCCCTTGCATCTTATGCGAGAATTAATGAGTATGGTTTCGTAGAGGCACCATACCGAAAAATTGATAAATCAGATCCTAAGAATCCGCGTGTAACAGATGAGGTTGTATACATGACAGCGGATGAAGAAGATAATTACCATGTAGCACAGGCGAATGAGAAACTGGATGAGAACGGATACTTCGTTCGTAATTCCGTATCTGGTCGATTCAGAGAAGAGACTCAGGAGTACGATAAGACATTATTTGATTACATGGACGTATCTCCGCAGATGGTATTCTCAGTTGCTACCGCATTGATCCCGTTCCTTGAGAACGATGATGCGAACCGTGCACTGATGGGAGCAAACATGCAGCGTCAGGCAGTACCGCTTCTGACTACAGAGGCACCAGTTGTTGGTACAGGTATGGAGCCGAAGGCTGCCGTTGACTCTGGCGTTTGTGTTGTTGCAAAACGTGCCGGTGTTATTGAGCGCGCTTGCTCCAACGAAATTACAATCAAATACGATGACGATGGAAGCAGAGAGACAATCAAACTGACAAAATTCTCACGAAGCAACCAGTCTAACTGTTATAACCAGAGACCAATCGTATTCAAGGGCAATCATGTAGAAGCAGGACAGGTTATTGCTGATGGTCCTTCCACTGCAAATGGTGAACTTGGTCTTGGTAAGAACCCACTGATCGGATTCATGACATGGGAAGGTTATAACTACGAGGATGCTGTACTGTTAAGTGAGCGTCTGGTTCAGGATGATGTTTATACATCTATCCATATTGAAGAATATGAAGCAGAAGCACGTGATACAAAGCTGGGACCGGAAGAAATCACAAGAGATGTTCCGGGAGTCGGCGATGAAGCATTGAAAGATCTGGATGAGAGAGGTATCATCCGTATTGGTGCAGAGGTTCGTGCAGGTGATATTCTGGTTGGTAAAGTAACTCCGAAGGGAGAGACAGAGCTGACAGCAGAAGAGAGACTGCTTCGTGCAATTTTTGGTGAAAAAGCAAGAGAAGTACGTGATACTTCCTTAAAAGTACCGCATGGTGAATATGGTATCGTTGTTGATGCAAAAGTATTTACACGTGAAAATGGTGATGAATTATCACCGGGTGTAAATCAGGCTGTTCGTATTTACATCGCTCAGAAGAGAAAAATTTCTGTTGGTGATAAGATGGCCGGTCGTCATGGTAACAAGGGTGTCGTTTCCCGTGTACTTCCGGTAGAGGATATGCCGTTCCTTCCGAATGGTCGTCCGCTGGATATCGTATTAAATCCGCTGGGTGTACCTTCCCGAATGAATATCGGACAGGTGCTGGAGATTCATCTGAGTCTGGCAGCAAAAGCACTTGGATTTAACGTAGCAACACCAATCTTTGCCGGCGCAAAAGAGACAGATATCATGGATACTCTGGATCTGGCAAATGATTATGTAAACTTAACATGGGGAGAATTCAAAGAGAAACATGAGGAAGAATTACTTCCGGAAGTTCTTGATTATCTGTATGAAAACAGAGATCATCGTGAGCTGTGGAAAGGTGTTCCAATTTCCCGTGATGGTAAAGTAAGACTGCGTGATGGACGTACCGGTGAGTATTTTGACAGCCCGGTAACGATTGGACATATGCATTACCTGAAACTGCATCACCTGGTAGACGACAAGATCCATGCACGTTCTACTGGTCCTTACTCCCTCGTTACACAGCAGCCTCTGGGTGGTAAAGCTCAGTTCGGTGGACAGCGTTTCGGAGAGATGGAGGTATGGGCACTTGAGGCTTATGGTGCAGCATACACACTGCAGGAGATCCTGACAGTAAAATCTGATGATGTGATTGGACGTGTAAAAACTTACGAGGCAATCATCAAAGGTGATAATATCCCTGAGCCGGGTATTCCGGAGTCTTTCAAGGTACTGTTAAAAGAGTTACAGTCTCTTGGCTTGGATGTAACACTGGAAGACGAGAACGGCGAAGAAGTAAAACTGCTTGAAACAAGTGAATATGGAAATACAGATCTGAACGCAATCATTTCCGGAGATAGAAACTTCAATTATGAAGAAAAAGAATCTTTCGGAGAGATGGGATTCTCAAAACAGGAATTCAATGAAAAAGAAGAGCTGGTAAATGTAGAAGACGATCAGGATGATTCTCAGACAGATGATTTCATGGACGGATTTGATGATAGCATTCTTGATGAAGAATAAGAGGAAGGAGCGTTGTAAATGCCAGAAACAAACAATAAAGAAGTCGGCACAAACATAGCGTTCGATGCCATTCGCATCGGACTGGCTTCACCGGAAAAAATATTGGAATGGTCCCGGGGCGAAGTAAAGAAACCGGAAACCATCAACTATAGAACTTTGAAACCAGAAAAAGACGGTTTGTTCTGTGAACGTATTTTTGGACCGAGCAAAGACTGGGAATGCCACTGCGGAAAGTATAAAAAAATCCGTTATAAAGGCGTTGTCTGCGATCGATGCGGAGTTGAGATTACAAAATCTAACGTTCGTAGAGAACGTATGGGACATATTGAGCTGGCAGCTCCGGTATCTCATATCTGGTACTTCAAGGGAATCCCGAGCCGTATGGGATTAATCCTTGATATTTCTCCAAGAACACTGGAGAAAGTACTGTATTTCGCTTCTTACATCGTACTTGACAAAGGCGAGACAGACCTGCAGTATAAGCAGGTTCTGTCCGAAGCAGAATATCAGGAAGCATACGAAAAATATGGAAAATCTTTCCGTGTGGGTATGGGTGCAGAATCTATCAAAGAGCTTCTGGAAGCAATTGATCTGGAGAAAGATTCTGTTGAACTGAAAGCAGCATTAAAGACTGCTACAGGTCAGAAACGTGCAAGAATCATCAAGAGACTGGAAGTGGTAGAAGCGTTCCGTGAGTCTGGAAACAGACCGGAGTGGATGATCATGACTGTTATCCCGGTTATCCCACCAGATTTACGTCCGATGGTACAGCTGGATGGTGGCCGTTTCGCAACATCCGATCTGAATGATCTGTATCGTCGTATCATCAACCGTAACAACCGTTTGAGAAGACTGTTAGAGCTTGGAGCACCGGATATCATCGTTCGTAATGAGAAACGTATGCTTCAGGAGGCAGTAGATGCCCTGATCGATAACGGTCGTCGTGGAAGACCGGTTACAGGACCAGGTAACAGAGCATTAAAATCTCTTTCCGATATGCTGAAGGGTAAATCCGGACGTTTCCGTCAGAACCTGCTTGGTAAACGTGTTGACTACTCAGGACGTTCCGTAATCGTTGTAGGACCGGAATTAAAGATTTATCAGTGTGGTCTGCCGAAAGAGATGGCGATTGAGCTGTTCAAACCGTTTGTTATGAAAGAGCTTGTTGCAAACGGAACCGCTCATAATATTAAAAGTGCAAAGAAAATGGTAGAGAAACTTCAGACAGAGGTATGGGACGTTCTGGAAGAAGTTATCAAAGAGCATCCGGTTATGCTGAACCGTGCTCCTACACTGCACAGACTTGGTATCCAGGCATTTGAGCCGATCCTTGTAGAAGGTAAAGCAATCAAACTTCATCCGCTTGTTTGTACCGCATACAATGCCGATTTCGATGGTGACCAGATGGCTGTCCATCTTCCACTTTCCGTGGAAGCACAGGCAGAATGCCGTTTCATGTTACTGTCCCCGAACAACCTGTTAAAACCGTCCGATGGTGGTCCGGTAGCCGTTCCTTCTCAGGATATGGTTCTTGGTATTTACTATCTGACACAGGAGAGACCGGGAAGCATCGGTGAAGGTCATTACTTTAAGAACCTGAACGAGGCAATTCTTGCATACGAGAATGGCTATGTGAAATTACATTCCAGAATCCATGTACGTGTGACAAAGAAAATGCCGGATGGCACAGAGAAGACAGGAACCGTTGAGTCAACACTGGGCCGTTTCATCTTCAATGAAATTCTTCCACAGGATCTTGGATTTGTAGATAGAAGCAAACCGGAAAATGATTTGCTACTGGAAGTAGATTTCCACGTCGGTAAAAAAGGTCTGAAACAGATTCTTGAGAAAGTTATCAACATTCACGGAGCTACAACTACAGCAGAAGTTCTGGATGATATTAAAGCAATGGGTTATAAGTACTCTACAAGAGCTGCTATGACCGTATCTATTTCTGATATGACAGTACCGGAGAAAAAACCGGCACTGATCAAACAGGCACAGGATACTGTAGATATTATTACAAAGAACTACAAACGTGGACTTATCACAGAGGAAGAACGTTACAAAGAGGTTGTTGAGACTTGGAAAGAGACTGATGATGAGCTTACACATGAGCTGTTATCCGGACTTGATAAATACAACAACATCTTTATGATGGCTGACTCCGGAGCCCGTGGTTCTGATAAACAGATTAAACAGCTGGCTGGTATGCGTGGTTTGATGGCTGATACAACCGGTAAAACAATCGAGTTACCAATCAAATCAAACTTCCGTGAGGGACTTGACGTACTGGAGTACTTCATGTCTGCACATGGAGCTCGTAAAGGTATGTCCGATACAGCGCTTCGTACCGCCGATTCCGGATACCTGACAAGACGTCTGGTAGACGTTTCACAGGATCTGATTATTCGTGAGACAGATTGCTGTAAAGATAGAAATGAAATTGCTGGTATGTACGTAAGTGCATTCATGGATGGCAAAGAGGAAATTGAGAGCCTTCAGGAGCGTATCACAGGACGTTTTGCATGTGAAGATATTCACGATGCAGATGGAAACGTACTTGTTGCAGCAAATCATATGATCACACCGAAACGTGCAGCTCTGGTTATGAGCAAAGGTGTAGATGAGAACGGAGAGCCGCTTGAGAAAGTAAAAATCCGTACAATTCTTACCTGTCGTTCTAAAGTCGGTGTTTGTGCAAAATGCTACGGTGCAAACATGGCAACTGGTCAGGCAGTACAGGTTGGTGAGGCAGTTGGTATTATCGCTGCTCAGTCTATCGGTGAGCCTGGTACACAGCTTACAATGCGTACTTTCCACTCCGGTGGTGTTGCCGGTGATGATATTACACAGGGTCTTCCTCGTGTCGAGGAGCTTTTTGAGGCAAGAAAACCGAAAGGACTGGCTATCATCACAGAGTTTGCTGGTATTGCTACAATTAAAGATACAAAGAAAAAACGTGAGATCATCGTTACAAGTCAGGAGACAGGTGAGACAAAAGCTTACCTCATTCCTTATGGTTCCAGAATCAAGATCACAGATGGTGCATTCCTTGAAGCTGGTGATGAGCTTACCGAAGGTAGTGTAAACCCGCATGATATCCTGAAGATTAAAGGTGTTCGTGCGGTTCAGGATTACATGCTTCAGGAAGTTCAGCGTGTATACCGTCTGCAGGGTGTAGAAATCAATGATAAGCACGTTGAGGTTATTGTTCGTCAGATGTTGAAGAAAATCCGTATTGAGAACAACGGAGATTCTGATTTCCTGCCAGGAACCATGGTTGACTTCCTTGATTATGAGGAAGAAAATGAGAGACTGGCTGCAGAAGGAAAAGAGCCGGCAGAAGGAAAACAGGTACTGCTTGGTATTACCAAAGCATCTCTGGCTACCAACTCATTCCTGTCAGCTGCATCCTTCCAGGAGACAACAAAAGTTCTGACAGAGGCAGCAATCAAAGGTAAGATTGATCCGCTGATCGGTCTGAAAGAGAACGTAATCATCGGTAAACTGATTCCGGCCGGAACTGGTATGAAGAGATATCGTTCCATTCATCTGGATTCTGATATTGATGAGAATGCAGAAATTGATGCAGATGATCTGTTGGGCGACGATCTGTTAGCAGGTGGTGAAACTGTTGAAAGTACAGATGCAGAGATTGATGTAGAAGATATTGACGCTGAGACTGAGGCTGAAGAAGCTACCGATACAGAAGAGACTGTAACAGAATAAGACATAATAAAAGGCGGTGCCGTAGGGCATCGCCTTTTTACAATAAGAAATATTTGCTGGAGATTGTAAAATTTCTTTGCAAATAGCATTTAACCTGTTGTTGATGGATAAAATAACATCATTATCGGCTTTTTATATAGAAGAAACACATTGTATATGTATAAATACAGAAAAAACTGGGAAAAATCAGAAAAATGCGCTTGACAAGCTATTAGACAATCACTATACTATTTTAGTGTGCACAAAAGCGCACAGGAAACTTTTTTACAAAATATACAGGAGGTGAATAGAATGCCAACATTTAACCAGTTAGTAAGAAAAGGTCGTCAGACATCTGCTAAGAAATCTACAGCACCTGCATTACAGAAAGGTTACAACTCTTTACAGAAAAAACCTACAGATGCAGCTTCTCCGCAGAAGAGAGGTGTTTGTACAGCAGTTAAGACTGCAACCCCGAAAAAACCTAACTCAGCTCTTAGAAAAATCGCCAGAGTTCGTCTTTCTAACGGAATCGAAGTAACAAGCTACATTCCGGGTGAAGGTCACAACTTACAGGAGCATAGCGTTGTTCTGATTCGTGGTGGTCGTGTAAAAGACTTACCAGGTACAAGATACCATATCATCAGAGGAACACTGGATACAGCAGGCGTTGCAAACAGACGTCAGGCTCGTTCCAAATACGGCGCTAAGAGACCGAAAGCAGGCAAATAGGACCTGTAAAAGACCAATAGTATCACAAACAGAACTATTGTAAGTGTTGGAATTCTTTTTATCGACGATAACAGATAAAGATAGATGTTCCCAGCATGAACACATTAGAAAGACACATGTGAGTACCGTTGAATTAATCGATTAAGAAACTGCTGTGAAAGACAGCAAGCCAAGACCATGATTAAGGAGGGAAGTACCGTGCCACGTAAAGGACATAATCAGAAAAGAGAAGTTTTAGCAGATCCTATGTACAATAACGTAGTAGTTACAAAACTTATCAATAACATCATGTTAGATGGTAAGAAAGGTGTAGCTCAGAAAATTGTATACGGAGCTTTTGATCGTGTTGCAGAGAAAACCGGAAGACCGGCTCTCGAAGTATTCGAAGAGGCTATGAACAACGTTATGCCTGTACTTGAAGTAAAGGCTAGACGTATCGGTGGTGCAACATATCAGGTGCCGATCGAAGTAAGACCGGACAGACGTCAGACACTTGGACTGCGTTGGTTAACAATGTTCTCCAGAAAAAGAGGAGAGAAAACAATGGCAGACAGACTGGCAAATGAGATTATGGATGCAGCTAACAATACAGGCGCATCTGTAAAACGTAAAGAAGACATGCACAAGATGGCAGAAGCAAACAAAGCATTCTCCCATTTCAGATTCTAAGAGGAGGAAATCACCATGGCAGGAAGAGAATATCCGCTTGAGAGAACCAGAAATATTGGTATCATGGCTCATATTGATGCAGGTAAAACTACATTAACAGAGCGTATCCTTTATTACACTGGTATTAACTATAAAATTGGTGATACTCACGAAGGTACTGCTACCATGGACTGGATGGAGCAGGAGCAGGAGAGAGGTATCACAATTACTTCAGCTGCTACAACATGTCATTGGACACCGCAGAAAGAAAATAAACCTGCACCGGGTGCGAAAGAGTACCGTATCAACATCATTGATACTCCAGGTCACGTTGACTTCACAGTTGAAGTAGAGCGTTCCCTTCGTGTACTGGATGGCGCCGTTGGTGTCTTCTGTGCAAAGGGTGGTGTAGAGCCTCAGTCAGAGAACGTATGGCGTCAGGCAGACACATACAATGTACCACGTATGGCATTCATCAATAAGATGGATATCCTTGGTGCAAACTTCTACGGAGCAGTAGACCAGATTCGTGAGCGTTTAGGTAAAAACGCAATCTGTTTACAGCTTCCAATCGGAAAAGAAGATGACTTCAAAGGAATCATCGACTTATTCGAGATGCAGGCATATATCTACAACGATGAGAAAGGTGAAGACATCAGCATTGAGCCGATTCCGGAAGATATGCAGGATGAGGCAGAGCTTTACCATGACGAGTTAGTAGAGAAAATCTGTGAGTTAGATGATGATCTGACAATGATGTATCTGGAAGGCGAAGAGCCGTCCGTTGAGCAGTTAAAAACTGTTTTAAGAAAAGCTACATGTGAGTGTACAGCTGTACCGGTTTGCTGTGGTACTGCTTACAGAAACAAAGGTGTACAGAAACTGTTAGATGCTGTCGTAGAATTTATGCCGGCACCGACAGATATTCCAGCTATCAAGGGTGTTGACCTGGATGGTAATGAGATTGAGAGACATTCATCTGATGATGAGCCGTTCTCCGCTCTGGCATTCAAGATCATGACAGACCCGTTCGTTGGAAAACTTGCATTCTTCCGTGTATACTCCGGTACAATGAATTCCGGTTCTTACGTACTGAATGCAACAAAAGATAAAAAAGAGCGTGTTGGACGTATCCTTCAGATGCACGCTAACAAGAGAACTGAGTTGGACAAAGTTTACTCAGGTGATATCGCAGCAGCAGTTGGATTTAAGATCACTACAACAGGTGATACAATCTGTGATGAGCAGCATCCGGTAATCTTAGAGTCCATGGAGTTCCCAGAGCCAGTTATCGAGCTTGCTATCGAGCCGAAGACAAAAGCTGGACAGGGCAAGATGGGTGAAGCTCTTGCAAAACTTGCAGAGGAAGATCCTACTTTCCGTGCTCATACAAACACTGAGACAGGCCAGACAATCATCGCCGGAATGGGTGAGTTACATCTGGAAATCATCGTTGACCGTCTGCTTCGTGAGTTCAAAGTAGAGGCAAACGTTGGTGCTCCTCAGGTTGCTTACAAAGAGTCATTTACAAAACCTGTTGATCAGGAATACAAATATGCAAAACAGTCCGGTGGACGTGGTCAGTACGGACACTGTAAAGTTAAATTCGAGCCGATGGATGCAAACGGTGAAGAGACATTCAAGTTTGAGTCCGCAGTTGTTGGTGGTGCCATTCCGAAAGAGTACATCCCGGCAGTTGGAGAAGGTATTGAAGAAGCAGCTAAGGCTGGTATCATTGCTGGATTCCCGGTTGTAGGTGTTAAAGCTACAGTTTACGACGGATCTTATCATGAGGTCGATTCCTCTGAGATGGCATTCCATATTGCCGGATCTATGTGTTTCAAAGAGGCTATGCAGAAAGCAAGCCCGGTTCTTCTTGAGCCGATCATGAAAGTAGAAGTTACTATGCCGGAAGAGTACATGGGTGACGTAATCGGTGATATTAACTCTCGTCGTGGACGTATCGAAGGTATGGATGACCTTGGCGGTGGAAAAATCGTTAGAGGTTATGTACCGCTGGCAGAGATGTTTGGATATTCTACAGACTTACGTTCCAAAACACAGGGACGTGGTAACTACTCAATGTTCTTTGAGAAATATGAGCCAGTTCCGAAGTCTGTACAGGATAAAATTATTTCCGCAAAAGCAAAATAAAACTTGAAATACTTTGACCTTTTTAATATAATCGAAGTATCGAGTGATAAGATTCAATTAAGAATTATGAATGCCGAAGGCATACAATTTTAAGGAGGACGCAAAAATGGCAAAAGCTAAATTTGACAGAAGCAAACCACATTGTAACATTGGTACAATTGGACACGTTGACCACGGTAAAACAACTTTAACAGCTGCTATCACAAAAGTATTAGCTGAGAGAGTAGAAGGAAACGAGAAAGTAGATTTCGAGAATATCGATAAAGCTCCGGAAGAGAGAGAGCGTGGTATCACAATTTCTACAGCTCACGTTGAGTATCAGACAGCAAAACGTCACTATGCACACGTTGACTGCCCAGGCCATGCTGATTACGTTAAAAACATGATCACTGGTGCTGCTCAGATGGATGGCGCTATCCTTGTAGTAGCTGCTACAGACGGTGTTATGGCTCAGACAAAAGAGCACATCCTTCTTTCCCGTCAGGTAGGTGTACCTTACATCGTTGTATTCATGAACAAATGTGATATGGTAGACGATGAGGAGCTGCTTGAGTTAGTAGAGATGGAGATCACAGAAGTTCTGGAAGAGTATGACTTCACAGACTGCCCGATCATCAAAGGTTCTGCTTTAAAAGCTCTGGAAGATCCGATGGGCGAGTGGGGCGACAAGATTATGGAGCTCATGGACACAGTTGATGAGTATATTCCGGATCCGCAGCGTGCAACAGATCAGCCATTCCTTATGCCAGTAGAGGATGTATTCACAATCACAGGTCGTGGTACAGTTGCTACAGGTAGAGTAGAGCGTGGTACTCTTCACATCAACGAGGAAGTTGAAATCGTTGGTATCAAAGAGGAGATCCAGAAAACAACTGTTACTGGTATCGAGATGTTCCGTAAACTGTTAGACGAGGCTCAGGCTGGTGATAACATTGGTGCATTACTTCGTGGTATTAAGAGAGAGGACATCGAAAGAGGTCAGGTTCTTACAAAACCAGGTACAGTAACATGCCATACAAAATTCACAGCTCAGGTTTACGTACTGACAAAAGACGAGGGTGGTCGTCATACACCGTTCTTCAACAACTATCGTCCGCAGTTCTACTTCAGAACAACTGACGTAACAGGTGTTTGCAACCTTCCAGAAGGTACAGAGATGTGCATGCCTGGCGATAACGTAGAGATGACAATCGAGCTCATCCACCCAATCGCTATGGAGCAGGGTCTTACATTCGCTATCCGTGAAGGTGGACGTACTGTAGGATCAGGACGTG
>ENA-ORTJ01000443-ORTJ01000443.1-human-gut-metagenome-genome-assembly--contig:-NODE-443-length-36405-cov-5.276644_pt1 | contig 36405 bp, 27 predicted proteins | sample MGYA00242069_ERZ509187 | MGnify/ENA primary metagenome ERZ509187 (study PRJEB26280, sample SAMEA2338779) | human gut metagenome | biome: human gut; feature: human-associated habitat; material: faeces... | reverse complement strand
CCGCTTAGTGCTCTACACACTTGAAGCGGGGGAATGCTTATTCTGCGTTCAAATCCCTATTCTAAACAATATCTACGACACATAAAAAGGATTCATCTGCCACATTCATTTGTAACAAATCAATCCTTTTTCCATCTTATTATTCTGCTTTGTTCAATCTTGTTTATATTACACATTACCTGCGAATTATAATAGAAATTCCGACAGCACATAGTTGCTGACATCTATCCCATATTCCGTCAGGCGCACATAACCTGCCACTTCTTCAATCAACTGCTCACTTTTTAGCTTCCGAAGCACCTCTCCATAGACACTGTCCAGTGTGACCTGAAATGTTTTTTCAAACTGCTGTCGGGAGATTCCTGTCATCAGGCGCAGACCAAGAAACATAAATTCTTCCATCTCGGATTTTTTATCTAAGGTTTCTGTATGGATATGATGATACTCCTGTTCCAGATATTCTTTTAGATCTGAAGTGTTTTGAAACCTTTGATGCCCCACTAAGGAAGATGCTCCCAGTCCCAGTCCCAAATAATCTTTTCGGGTCCAATAACCGCAGTTATGCCGACATTCGCTCCCCGGCTTTGCATAGTTGGATATCTCATACCGCTCATATCCTTTCGTATGCAAAAAGCGTTGCGTCAGTTCATACATCTGCCTCTCAATTGCTTCCTCCGGAAGCAGTCGCGGATGTCCGCCTTCCTCCCGAATCCGCTCATCTTCCGCAAAACGCTCGTAAAACGGCGTTCCTTCCTCAATAATCAGGCTGTATGCAGAAATATGCTCCGGGCGCAATGCCGTTACCTTTTGTAATGTATTCTGCCAGCTTTTCAATGTCTGTCCCGGCAGGGCCGACATCAGATCCACATTGATATTTTCAAATCCGGCTTTCCGCGCCAGATCATAACTTTCTAGGAACTGCGCAAAATTATGGATTCGTCCCAGAAGCTGCAATTCTCTGTCATCCGCGGACTGCAGACCCATACTAAGCCGGTTAAATCCCGCCTGCACCAGTTTTTCCGCCTTACCCGCTGTCAATGTACCCGGATTACATTCCACGGTAATCTCTGCATCTGCAACTAAACGAAAATACTTCTTTACCGTTTCCAATATAGCAGCAAGCTGATATCCTTCCAGAATCGTCGGTGTACCACCGCCCAAAAAGATACTGCTCACCTGATATTCCTCAAATTCCGAACCATAATATGCAATTTCTTCCTGCAACTTCTTTATATAAGAAATCCGCACCGGCAGATCAGCCGGTGCAGATAAAAAATCACAGTATGCACATTTTCGTTCACAAAAAGGAATATGAAGATATAATTCTAACTCTTTCATATATTTCCCCTAATAATTACGCTTCTTTACATCATCCTCATATTCATTTCCGAATATACAATAAATCATATAAATAACGTAACTTGCTTCTTATTTATCATCCAGTTTCAGAACACTCATAAATGCTTTCTGTGGAATCTCTACATTTCCGACCTGGCGCATACGTTTTTTACCTTCCTTCTGTTTCTCCAGAAGTTTTCTCTTTCGGGAAATATCACCGCCGTAACATTTTGCCAGTACGTCCTTACGCATCGCGCGTACAGTCTCGCGGGCGATTACTTTTCCACCGACTGCTGCCTGAATCGGAATTTCAAACAGATGACGCGGAATTTCCTCTTTTAACTTCTCGCACATCTTGCGGCCACGCTCATACGCACTGCCGGAGAATACGATAAAGGAAAGTGCATCCACTTCTTCTTTATTAATAAGGATATCCAGTTTTACCAGATCAGAACGGGTGTAACCTTTCATCTCATAGTCAAAAGAAGCATATCCTCTGGAACGGGATTTCAACGCATCAAAGAAATCATAAATGATCTCATTCAACGGCAGATCGTATTTGATCAGTGCACGCGTCTCCTCCATATATTCCATGCTGATATAGATACCGCGGCGTTCCTGACACAAATCCATGATAGCACCAATGTACTCACTGGTTACCATGATCTCTGCACTTACCATTGGTTCTTCCATATAATCAATCTCGGACGGATCCGGCATATTGGACGGGTTGGTCAGATCCATCACGGTTCCATCCGTCTTGTGTACTTTGTAAATAACACCCGGTGCTGTCGTTACCAGATCCAGGTTATATTCGCGTTCCAGACGTTCCTGAATAATTTCCAGATGCAGCAGACCAAGGAATCCACAACGGAAACCAAATCCCAGTGCCGCAGATGTCTCCGGTTCAAACTGCAGGGCTGCATCATTTAACTGCAGTTTTTCCAGTGCATCACGCAGATCCGGATATTTTGCACCATCAGATGGATACAGACCACAGTAAACCATCGGGTTTACTTTCTTATATCCCGGTAATGGCTCAGCACACGGTTTGGAACGGTTAGTAATCGTATCACCCACGCGGGTATCCTGTACATTCTTAATACTGGCAGTAATATAGCCTACCATACCGGCAGACAATTCTTCACACGGAATAAACTGACCGGCGCCAAAATAACCAACTTCCACAACATCTGCCGTCGCTCCTGTCGCCATCATTTTGATCGGTGTACCGACGCGGACGGTTCCCTCTTTGATACGACAGAAAACAATAACACCTTTGTACGCATCGTACAGAGAGTCAAAGATCAATGCCTGCAGTGGTGCCTTCGGATCTCCCGTCGGAGCCGGGATTTTCTCCACAATCTGCTCCAGTACCTGATCTACATTCAGACCTGTTTTTGCGGAAATCTGTGGTGCATCATGAGCTTCCAAACCGATGACATCCTCGATTTCCTCAATGACGCGCTCCGGATCCGCACTCGGCAGATCGATCTTGTTAATAACCGGCATAACATCCAAGTCATGATCCAGTGCCAGATATACGTTCGCCAGTGTCTGTGCCTCGATACCCTGTGCCGCATCCACGACAAGAATTGCACCGTCACAGGCTGCCAGGCTTCGTGAAACCTCATAGTTAAAATCCACATGACCCGGCGTATCGATCAGATTGAAGATATACTCCTCCCCGTCTTTTGCCTTATAAATAATACGAACGGTCTGCGCTTTGATGGTAATACCACGCTCACGCTCCAGATCCATATTGTCCAGCACCTGAGACTGCATCTCGCGGCTGGTCAACAGTCCTGTCATTTCGATGATTCGGTCTGCCAGGGTAGATTTACCATGATCAATATGTGCAATAATACAAAAATTTCTGATTTTACTCTGATCTATCACTAAAATTCCTCCATATTTTTGTTATCTGATCTATGCAATTATTTCGCAATTCATTTACGAATGCGCATAACATCCCAATATTAACTATGATTTTAACATTGAACCCGGGAAATAGCAAGTTTTACATAAGTTCCCATGGAATAATTCACATTTTTTATATCACAGCTCACTCATCACATGGATTCAGGTAATGATCATGCTTGCATGAGGAATTACCTGGATACATAGTGATGAAGGGAGCGCCTTTTTATGAGTAAAAACAGTAGCAAAGCTACGGAGAAGCCCGAAAGGGCGTTTTTCGAATGGCGCGTGTAAACTGTAACTTTTTTATTTCCTTATCTTCGTTTCCTTGATTTGTCGTTTTTTTGATGGTATGATAGGCAGGAAATGAATGCAAAGGAGCAAAGAAAATGGACGTTAATGAAAAAGCTTTAGAATTACATAAACAGTGGAATGGAAAACTTACCACAGAAGCAAAATCTCCGGTAAAAACCCGCGAAGATTTATCCCTTGCCTATACACCGGGTGTTGCAGAGCCTTGTAAAGTCATTGCAAAAGATCCTGCTGCTGCCTACACCTACACAATGAAAGCAAATACCGTTGCCGTTGTTTCTGACGGAAGTGCCGTTCTCGGCCTCGGAAATATCGGTGCCCTTGCCGCTATGCCGGTTATGGAAGGAAAATGTGTACTGTTCAAAGAATTTGCAGATGTAAATGCAGTTCCGATTGTTCTGGATACACAGGATACCGATGAGATCATCCGTACCGTTGCAAACATCGCACCGACTTTCGGCGGCATCAATCTGGAAGATATCTCTGCACCAAGATGTTTTGAGATTGAAGAAAAATTAAAATCCATGCTGGATATCCCGGTTTTCCATGATGATCAGCACGGTACTGCCATCGTTGTTCTCGCTGGTATCATCAATGGTCTGCGCGTGACAGGCAAGAAAAAAGAAGACTGCCGTGTCGTTGTAAACGGTGCCGGTTCTGCCGGAGTTGCCATCACAAAATTACTGCTCACCTACGGTTTCAAACACGTAACCATGTGTGACAAACTTGGTATCATCGGCAAAGATTATCCGGATCTGAACTGGATGCAGCAGAAAATGACAGAAGTAACAAACTTAGAAAACCAGACTGGCTCTTTAGCAGATGCTCTGCGCGGTGCTGATATTTTTGTCGGTGTTTCTGCTCCGAATATCGTATCTGCAGAAATGGTTGCTTCTATGAATAAAGATGCCATCCTCTTTGCTATGGCAAATCCGGTTCCGGAGATCATGCCGGATGTTGCAAAAGCAGCCGGTGCAAAAGTTGTTGGAACAGGAAGAAGTGATTTTCCAAATCAGGTAAACAACGTTATCGCATTCCCGGGTATCTTCAAAGGTGCACTGGAGGGACATGCACGTCAGATCACAGAAGAAATGAAACTTGCTGCCGCAAAAGCCATTGCCGGACTTGTCAGCGATGAAGAATTAGATGAAGACTTCATTATGCCGGAGCCGTTTGATCCACGTGTTTCAGATGTTGTCAGTCAGGCAGTAAAATCTCATATCGAAGCATAAGATTATGAATGCAAACCGCTATTATTCACTGGATACTTATTTAAAAGAAACTTTCGGCGAAAAAGTATATCGTATTTCCTTAAATGGCGGCATGACCTGTCCAAATCGTGACGGAACAAAAGGAACCCGCGGCTGCATCTTCTGCAGTCGCGGTGGTTCCGGTGATTTTGCAGAAAACAGTCTGTTATCTGTAACCGAACAGATTGAAGCCGGTCGCAAAAAACTCGCGTCCAAGACAAACTGTCGCAAATTCATTGCTTATTTTCAGGCATATACGAATACATATGCACCGGTATCGTATCTCCGCCCACTATTTATGGAAGCAATTCTGCATCCCGACATCGTCGTTCTCTCTGTTGCCACCCGCCCGGACTGTATCACACCGGAAACCCTTTCTCTTTTATCGGAATTGAATGAGATAAAACCTGTGTGGATCGAATTTGGACTTCAGACAATTCATGATGAAACTGCCGCCTTTATCCGCAGGGAATTTTCTCTTTCCTGCTATGAACAGGCAGTTGCAGAACTGAAACGTCGGGATATTTCTGTGATCAGTCATATCATTCTCGGTCTGCCCGGTGAAACAATGAAACAGATGTTAGAAACCGTGGACTATGTGGCATATTCCGGAATTTCCGGTGTCAAGCTACAGTTATTGCATGTGTTATCCGACACAGATCTGGCAGATTACTATGCCACACATCCGTTTCCTCTTTTTTCCATGGAAGATTATTGCGATTTCATCGTAACATGTCTGGAACATCTGCCACCTTCCATGGTTGTACACAGAATTACCGGAGACGGACCGCGCAAACTTCTGATAGCACCATTATGGAGTACCGACAAAAAGAGAGTGTTGAACACTATTCATCGAAGACTCCGGGAACGCGATACCTATCAGGGAGCCGATTTTACATAGAAAGAAGGAACCTATGTCAGATTTACATACTATGTATCGTGTGATGATTTTGTATATGTTAAATCAGGTGGAATATCCACTGACCAACACACAGATTACAAACTTCATTCTGGAAAAAGAGTATACGAATTATTTTAAGGTTCAGGAGATTCTGTCTGACCTGATTTCTTCCCAATTGATCACCGCAGAACCTACCCACAACAATACCCGTTACCGAATTACTCCATATGGACAGGAGACACTGAGATTTTTCCATGTAAAAATATCGGATGCGATCAAAGAAGATATCCGCACTTATTTTGTGAAACATAATTTTGATCTAAAACAGGAAACTTCTGTCTATGCCGATTATTATAAAGTTCCCGGAGAAGGATATGCCGTGCGCTGCCGCATTCGAAATCTCGAGGCAGATATCGTGGACCTGACACTTCATGTTTCCGGCAGACAACAGGCAGAAGCAGTCTGTCTGAACTGGAAAAAGAATCATTTTCCCATTTATGAGACATTAATGGATACTTTGCTCAAATAAAAAGAACGTATCACATTTCAACATTTTGTCTGCACGACACTATATTGAAAATGATACGTTCTTTTTTTATTCTTTTACGACACTAAATTTTTCCTACAGATTCTGTGAATATACATGGGTTCTTATTTCTGTTTCTTCACACTATAGCCAAAGGAACCGATTTTTTTTCCAAGTTCAAAATATTCTCCATGAGAATATGCGGTCAATCCAATATCATTGAGATGGAATTTTCCCTTTTCATCCATATATTTCGGATTGACAGAAACTGCTGTCACCTCTGCCAGAAACATATCATGGGAACCAAGTTCGATGATCTGTTTTACTTTGCACTCAATGCTAACCGGGCTTTCTGCAATTCCCGGTGCCGCAATGGTTTTGGACTCACAAGGCGTCAGATTCATCTCTTTGAATTTGTCTACATCTCTGCCGGATTTAACCCCGCAATAATCGGTGGCAAACGTCAGATCGTTGGTTGTCAGATTGATCACAAACTCGCTGGTTTCTTTGATAATTTCATAAGAATAACGCTCTTTTCGTACGGAAATAGACACCATTGCCGGATCAGAGCAGATAGTTCCTGCCCATGCCACGGTAATAATGTTCGGTCTCTCATCCGGACGCTTACAGCTGATCATAACTGCCGGTACCGGATACAACATATTTCCCGGTTTCCAAAATTCTCTTTCCATATCGCTCTCCTGCTTTTTTCAAACTTTCTATCCATATTCTTTCCAGATGCATTTTCTTAAAAGTTCTGAAAAATCTCTGTCAAACTTTCCTACTGATCCTGCATCGCAGACATAAACATTGGAATTAACTGTTTCTTTCTGGATACTACGCCTTTCAGCACATGGTATACGCCCTCTTTGTGTACCGGAAATGCTTTTTCCACCAGTTCATCCGCATGCTCTCCCTCACAGATCAGATAAGTGGTCTCCTCGATGATATTAGTCAGCATCACGAATACCATTTCAATTTTTCGTTCAGTCATCGCTTCCCGCAGATACGGAAGCAGTTTGTCTCTGACCTGATCCAGCTCATCCTGTGTCATAGCACTAATCTGACCTACACCAAAATCTACGCCATTCTGACTGAAGGTCTTGAAATCCTGATAGAAGATTTCTTCCGGAGTCTTGCTTCCGAAATCACTTCCCGCCTGGAACATTGCTTTTGCATGCCCTTCAGTATTGATTCCGGCAATTCCTGCAAGCTCCTCTGCCACTGCTTTATCTAACGGAGTACAGGTAGGAGAACGGTACATCAGTGTATCAGACAAAATTGCAGAGCAAAGCAGTCCTGCGATGGTTTTGTTAATCTCCACATTCTGCTCACGATACATCTGATAAATGATCGTTGCAGTACAACCAAGAGGCTGATTACGGAAAAATACCGGAGAAATCGTCTCCAGACTTCCAATTCTGTGGTGATCGATGATTTCCAGAATATCAGCGCCGCTGATTCCGTCAACTGCCTGTGTTTTTTCATTATGATCCACCAGAATCAACTGTTTCTTCTTCATATTCAACAGGTTTCGTCTGGAAATCATTCCTACATATTTTCCATCATTATCTAAAACCGGGAAATCACGATGTTTCTCTTTTGACATAATCTCACGCACATCGTCAATATATTCCTCAAGTTCAAAGGTAACAAGCTGATCCCGACGCATGAAAAACTTGATCGGCATACTCTGGTTGACCAGACGTGCTGCCGTATAAGTATCATAATCTGTAGTAATTACTACACAGTTTCTCTCCGCAGCCATTTTGATGATAGATTTTGGGACCTGCGGACTTCCTGCAATGATCAGACAGCTTGCATTACATTCCAACGCGCAAACCTGTGCATCATAACGGTTACCCATGATAACCAGATCATCGTCATCCAGAAATTGCTCCATTGTCTCCGGATTTGCAGAGCCGACCACAACTTTTCCCTTCATAAAATAAGCATGTTCGTTTCCACAAAGCAACTGACCCTCCAAAGTATCTACAATATTCTGATACTGTGTTTTCGCTCTGGACAAAATACTGTTATCATAGACATCCATATAGGAAGTTGCAATATCACCGGTAATGATCAGACCTTCCAGATTATTATCTGCATCTGTAACCGGTAATGTTACAACATTTTGTTCTTTCATCATTTCCCATGCACGTTTCAGAGAAATTTTCCCGCTGACACCCGGTGTCTTTCGGATTTCAATATCTTTTACCTGGGCGCCTACATCTGTAATCAGTCCCGGAGATTTCACTCCAAAGGTCTTCAGCACATATTTGGTTTCTTCATTTAATTCTCCCGCACGTTTTGCTTCGTAACGACCCTCATCTGACTGATTCTTTAAATTTGCATATGCAATCGCCGCGCAGATAGAATCTGTGTCCGGATTCTTATGACCAACGACCCATACTTTCTTCTTTTCCTCTATAGCCATATTATCGGTTGCTCTCCTATACCCTTTATTTTGGGAACAGTCCTCTTCCATTCCCACCTCAATTAAGTCAATTAATAAACGTGTAACTACCCAGTGCATTTCTGTCACTGGGTATTTTTTCATTGTATCACTTCATTTTTATTTTGGCAACTACCTAATACGCTATTTCTGTGAGTTCTTACCATCATTGCAATTTTAAACAACATGGCATCTTCAAACGTACGGATATCCAAACTAATCTTCTTCTCAATCCGTTCCAGACGATACACCAGAGTATTTCGGTGAATATATAACTGGCGGGCAGTCTCTGAAATATTCAGATTATTGTCAAAAAGCTGACGGATTGTTGCCATCGTTTCCTCATCCAGTTCCATATCCGCATGTTCTCCCAGAACCTCTTCTAAAAACAGATCACACATTTCTACAGAAAGCTGCGAAATCAGTCGTCCAAGTCCAAGTCTTCTATAATAAAACACCCGTTCATCATCCGTGAATACCATGCCAACCTTAAGTGCCATGGATGCCTGACGATATTTTTCATGGAACAGGACAAAATCTTCCGCGGCATCGGTATATCCGACCCATGCATTGCACATAGCTTCCATCTGCAAGTTGTCAATGATTCTTCTGGCAAACTGATCATTTTCCACATCGATTCCACGGACATTTTTGATAAGCACCATTTTCTTATCATCCACGTCAATCAGATAATCCACCCCATACACCACAAACATGTTTTTCAGCATTTCCAGAACAATCTCATTCTGTTCATCTGCAAACTGAATCACAAAAATCATGTATGTTCCATTCTTCATCCGAATCTGATGCCTTTTTTCCTGGATCTGCTGTTCGGAAAAATCACCATTTAGCAGCTGTCTCAGGAAATTAATCTCATTGGTTGGCTCCTGTGATGCCAAATAGAGATTCCGGATCTGGCAGCATGCCATCTGCCCGATGACATACGAAGCATCACCGGCTCCATTGTTGCTTACAAGCAAAATGTTCTCTGTCTGATCATTGATCTCAATTTTTAAAAAGATCCAATTCTGGATTGTCTGACTGTCTGCCATAGATTTTGCAAACAAAACAACCAGCTCCTGAACCTTTTCTTTCAGATCAGGTACCGTAGAGGCCAGCATTTTTCCCCTTTTATTGAACAGCACAAAATCCATACGGGAGATCTGTTTCATTTCTTTTAACGCCTGTGCCAGTTTCTTTCCGGGTAAACGTTGTTCCAATGTCTATCCCTCCTTAAAATGAAAACTGGGTATGAAACTCATACCCAGTTTTCTATTGCAAAAGTGCACCAACTGTACACTTTTCATTCCTATGCATAATTCTGCATGTTACACTTCTTAGTGGGAAATAATCTGCTCTGTCTCTTTATCAAAGATATGACCTTTGTCGATATCAAATGCAACGGTCACATCATCACCGTAACGGCAAGGTGTGCTGGAATCAACTTTTGCAGTCATCGTAACACCATTTGCTGTGTAGTAAAGTAATACTTCAGAACCAAGCAGCTCATATCCGGTACATTTTGCTTTGATTATGTAATCAGCATGTTTCTGCAGATACTCTGGCTCATCATCCATATCATCCGGACGAATACCAAATACAACTGTTTTTCCGTCATATCCTCCATCTTTTAATGCTTTTGCTTTGTTTGCAGGCATTACATATGTAGTATCACCATTTGTCAATGTTACTTTATCGCCTTCTACCTTGCATACACAATCCATGAAGTTCATCTGCGGAGATCCGATAAATCCTGCAACAAACAGGTTGTCCGGCTCATTGTACAGCTTCTGCGGAGAATCTACCTGCATGATTACGCCATCTTTCATAACAACGATTCTGGTACCAAGTGTCATAGCCTCAGTCTGATCATGTGTTACATAAATGATAGTTGCACCAAGTCTCTGATGTAAAGAAGAAATCTCAGAACGCATCTGTACTCTTAATTTTGCATCCAGATTGGAAAGCGGCTCATCCATCAGGAATACTTTTGGCTCACGCACGATAGCACGTCCCATAGCAACACGCTGTCTCTGTCCACCGGAAAGAGCTTTCGGTTTGCGATCCAGTAATTTCTCAAGGTCAAGTATTCTTGCTGCATTACGAACTTTTTTATCAATCTCATCTTTTGGCACTTTTCTTAATTTTAAAGCAAATGCCATGTTGTTATATACTGTCATATGAGGATATAAAGCATAATTCTGGAATACCATGGCGATATCTCTGTCTTTCGGCTCAACATCGTTCATTCTTTTTCCATCAATATCGAACTCACCTTCTGAAATCTCCTCCAGACCAGCAATCATACGAAGTGTTGTAGATTTACCGCATCCGGATGGTCCAACGAAGATGATGAACTCTTTATCTGCTACATCCAAAGTAAAGTCTTTTACTGCCTCAAAACCGTTTGGATATCTCTTATAGACATGTTTTAATGATAATTCTGCCATTTTTTTATTACCCTCCATAAAATAATTCTCCACAAAACACCTTGTTTTGCCATGTACTTATACTAACAAATTCTGTACGCTTTGTCATCGGGTATTGTCACAAAATTCACATGAAAACCTTGGTATTTCTGCCAGTTTTTTGTTCACCTCTCACAATTTTTCAGTATATTGCCCATATGTTGTTTCTTAGCTTCGTTATTTTAACGAAACCATTCGGTAACTTACTGTTTCCCGGTACTTCCAAACCCTCCGCGGTTTGCATTTCCCAGAGATGTCACTTCCTCAAAAACGATCTGCGGCTGATTTTCCACAATGCGGAACTGGCAGATTCTGTCATTTATGTTAACTACAATATCACGGGTTGCATACACCGGCATCCGCCACATATCATCATCCCCACAGTAAGAACCATCAATAATTCCACAACTGTTCACCTGCAGCAGACCATAATTTTTAAACGTTGAGCTGCGCGGTACCACATGTGCCTCATAGCCTTTCGGAAGCTGCATGGCAACACCCAAAGGTATCAATTTAAATTCTCCTGCTTTCAGTTCTACTGTCTCGCTGGCACGCAGATCGATCCAGTCTGATTTTCCATCAATATACTCCAGTCGGTCAATTTTGTCCGTAAAATATTTAATACGAATATTTTCCATGTTTCTTTCCTCCATATTTTCTTTCTGCTAATTTATTTTAAGATACTTTTATTTGATTGAAATTCTAAACTCTTTTGCTTTCAAAGAGAAACCCCGGCATCCCATAAGACACCGGGGCTGAACCATCTTATTTTTCCACTATCCTATTTTACAGACTTTCATCATCCGGATACAGATAGCAGTCAAAGCCTTCTTCATTTCCATTCAGCATACAGCTTCCGTACAGATTTTCCAGATCATACGGAACTGCGATCAAAAAATCTACATAATTTGAATCATCGGATTCTGTTTCCGGATAACTGATCTCAAACACTTTATCAACCGTATAATAAGTTTCCGCTCCATCTTCATCCTCGGACCAGACAGACAGATCTTCCTCGGAAACTTCCGACAAATCATATGTATCTGACAGGTTATTCTGAATTTCCATCGACACAATATAATATACATAACCTTCCGGTGCCGTAAGCTGCTCCAGTTCTTCACACTCTGTTGCAGATACATTAACATAATAGTCATCCCAGTTTATCTCAGACATATTCGGTCCAACATAATCAGACCAGGCATATTTTACATAAATGCGGTTCTGAAATGCCGGTTCACTTTCTTCTTCCTCCTGCGCCCAGTCATCATAATCCGTATCCCATCCGTCTGCAATCTGATCCCGAATTCCATTGCGAATCACAGAAAAAAGTGACGCACCAGCACCGATCACTACAGCAGCTGCAACCGCAATAATGACAATAATAATCACTGCCACCGGTGCTTTGCCTTTTTTGTGTGTTTCTGTCCGCCGGTTTCCACTGTCATTCTGATAACTGAACGACTCTTGATAAGACGTATGGCGATCCGCCCGTCCGGCATCACCAGCACCTGCACGGTACCAGTCATGTTGACGCGGATTAGCTTCTGCATCATATTTGTCATGCAGACTCTGCTCCATATCTTCCCGGCTGTCCGGACGATTATACCGCGAACACTTTGGACAAATACCATTGCATTTGTCATAATCATACATTTTTCCGCATTTTCCACATCGTATCAGCATACTGCCCTCTCCCTTTTACAGTCTCCTGCTTGTAAAGCGGACATTCGCAATCCGCTTTCGCTACTTGCTCATGAACGCAGTCGCTTTGTGACCTGCCAGCGGGAGCTTTTAACTCCCACGACATAAGCATCCCCTTACCCACCGCTTAGTGCTCTACGCACTTGAATCGGGGGAATGCTTATTCTGCGTTCAATTTTTCTTATGTATCCACTAATATGCGTTAACACAAATCTCTTACCACTGAATATCCTCGTGTTCCGCTTTCTTATCCCGCAGCATCAGCTCCATTACGGCATCTTTTGCCGGTTGATTTTCAAAAAGCACTGAATTTACCTGCTCAATGATTGGCATGTCGATGTTATATTTTCGCGCCAGTGCAATAGCCGCCTTTGCAGAATAAACACCTTCCACTACCATCTTTACTTCGTCCATAGCTTCTTTCATCGTATAGCCACGGCCAATCAACATACCCGCTTTACGATTACGGCTGTGACGGCTGGCACAGGTCACAATCAGATCTCCGATACCGGACAGACCATTTAATGTCTCTGTATTTGCCCCCATGGCCACACCCAGACGACTGATTTCTTTGATTCCACGAGTGATCAGCGCTGCTTTTGTGTTATCGCCGTATCCAAGTCCATCTGCCATTCCCGCAGCCAATGCAATAACATTTTTTAAAGATGCGCCGAGCTCGATACCAAGCATATCCGGGCTTGTGTATACACGAAATACCTCATTCATAAAGAAAGTCTGTACCTGCTCTGCAGTTTCCTTCGTATGTGCACCTGCCACAACCGTTGTTGGAAGTCCGCGCCCTACTTCTTCCGCATGGCTCGGACCAGACATTACAGCCACATCTGCCTGTGGGATTTCCTGTTCTACGATCTCAGACTGGATCATCAGGGTACTTTCCTCAATTCCTTTAGATACAATGACAATTAGCTGTCCTTTTGTGATAAACTCAGCAAGATTGTGTGCCGTACTTCTTGTAAACGGAGATGGTACCGCAAGCACTACCATTTCTTTCCCCTCTGCAGTGGTTTTCAGATCAGTCGTAAAAACAACATTCTCCGGTATCTTCACACCCGGAAGTTTATCCTTGTGTTCACGCTCCTCTGTCAACATTTTTACTTCGTCTTCCAGAATTGACCAGACTGTTACGTTGTATCCATTGTGCGCCAGAACAATCGCCAGTGCTGTTCCCCAGCTTCCGGCTCCGATTACACCAATTTCTGCCATTTTTTCTGCCTCCATATTTATCCCCGTATTTTCTGCTATGTATTATATTAATTTTCTTTTTTCGCTGGGCGGAATTTATTCTCAGTTCCAGTCACCAGACGTTTGATATTCGCACGATGCTGCCAGAATGCCAATGCCGTCAAGATACCCGCAAGCACATACGTCTCCGGCAAAAACTGCGTGGCCATTTTTAATAATCCCAATTGTCCAAACACAATCGTCTGTACAAAAAATCCGCTCAAGATTCCAAGGGATCCAAGAGACATAAACCCGGTAGGGACCACAGATGAGAAAAACAAAACCGCACAGATCGGCACCATTCTCCAGTCAAACGCAAATACAATACCAACACTGCTGGCAATTCCTTTTCCACCTTTAAATTTCATATAAAACGGGAAATTATGTCCCAGCACTGCACCAAATCCAGCATACAGTTCCAACAATTTCACGGCATCCGGGTAACGGGTTCTTGCCACTGCCCAGATGATTAACATTGCTGCCACCGCTTTTAAACAGTCGCCAAAAAATACGACTACACCGGCTTTCCATCCAAGGACACGCAGAGAATTCGTCATTCCGGAATTTCCGCTTCCCTTGGAACGGATATCTACGTTATGCGCTTTTCCGTACAATACGCCAGTTGGAAATAATCCAAACAGGTAGCCCAGCAAAATGCTGACAATTCGAAATACTACCATTATTTGTCTTCCTTTCTCTCACGGATAATAAACTTCAATGCCGTGCCCTTAAATCCAAAAGTATCACGGATTCGGTTTTCCAGATATCGCGTATAGGAGAAATGCATCAGTTCTTTATCATTTACAAAAATCACAAATGTCGGTGGTTTTACTGCAACCTGAGTAATATAGTAAAGTCTCAGACGTTTTCCTTTATCAGAAGGCGGCTGCTGCATTGCTACAGCCTCTGTCATGATTTCATTTAAGACACCGGTAGCCACACGCATTGCATTGTTTTCCAGAACCATGTCGATCATCTCATACATTTTGCTCAGACGCTGGCCTGTTTTTGCAGAAATAAACATAATCTCCGCATAAGACATAAAGCTTAAGATTTCACGGATTTTATTTGTATGCTTATAAATTGTTTTGTCATCTTTCTCAATGGCATCCCATTTATTTACAGCAATAATGATACCTTTTCCGCGTTCATGTGCAATTCCAGCGATTTTCGCATCCTGTTCGGTAACACCTTCCGTTGCATCAATTACAAGAATAACAACATCCGCACGCTCTACTGCTGTTACTGCACGAATAATGCTGTAACGCTCGATCTCTTCTTTGATTTTATTTTTACGGCGCAGACCTGCAGTATCAATAAAAATATATTCTTTTCCGTTATATTTTACTGCAGTATCAATGGCATCACGAGTGGTTCCTGCGATGTCAGAAACAATCACGCGGGACTCACCTGCAAGTTTATTTACCAGAGAAGATTTTCCAACGTTTGGTTTTCCGATGATGGCAACCTTCGGTCTGGTATCTTCTTCCTCTTCTTTTGCAGAATCTGGAAAATGTTTTACCACTTCTTCCAGCATATCGCCCAGTCCCAGGCGGGAAGCTGCGGAAATCGGCATCGGATCACCGATTCCCAGATTATAAAATTCATATACATCCGTCATATATTTCTGGAAGCTGTCAACTTTATTGACAACCAGGACAACAGGTTTGTGGGAGCGGCGCAGCATATCTGCCACTTTCGCATCTGCATCTACCAGCCCCTGATGTACATCAGTCATAAATACAATGACATCTGCAGTAGCAATGGCAATCTCTGCCTGCTCACGCATCTGTGACAAAATCACATCTTTACTGTCCGGCTCAATACCGCCGGTATCTACCATAGTAAAAGCATGGTTCAGCCATTCTACATCTGCATAAATACGGTCTCTTGTGACACCCGGTGTATCCTTAACGATGGAAATACGTTCCCCTGCCAGAGCATTGAACAACGTAGATTTTCCTACATTCGGACGTCCCACAACCGCAACAACCGGTTTACTCATATTTTATACCTCGTCTCTCTATTTCAGAATCTGTTCGCATGTCTTACTACTGAAGAAAATCTTCTGTTTACTTTGTAATCCATATGAACCTTTTATCAAGTTACTGTCTCTTCGCCTTGCTAAATCTGACCAAGCATGCTGTCATACAGACACTGCCCGTCTGATTTTACAATATGAATCGGCACTTGTAAAGCATTTTCCAATTCTGTCAATGTCATGTCATCCAAAAATACCTCTTCACCGCTTCGCAGCAGATTGCATGGAAGTAAGAGCATATCACCCAGTTCCTGCCCACTCAACTGTGCTTTCAGATCCTGTCCGGTCAGTAATCCTGATACCGTAATCATCTCGCCAAAGAAGTCATTTCGAATCTGGTACACGATTACTTTAATGTCCGGATGCTGCTTCATAAATTTATCTGCCAGCCTGTGAAGCAATCCCGCCGCAGATTTTCCAGTTGCAACAGAAACCGTCCGGCAATAGTTTGTATTCCCTGCTTCCGACTCATCCAGACTTTGCTCTTTATTGCTTCCAGTATCATCTGTTTCTCCCAGATCCGGTTCCTTCAGACTTTCCTGTTTCATTTTTATGGTTTCAAAATTATCTGCTTCTTCCAAATCCATATCCTGATCGGATCCATCTGTCTGTTCTTCCAGTTCATAAGCCAGGCACTCATCAAACTCACTCTCCAGCAACGGGATCATGCCGACACCGTTTTCCAACTGAATATATCCGTCATAATTCTCCTCCGGTGGAAATGGCTCTTCTGCCAGCAGATACCATTCATCCGAAGCCTGTACAAAATGTATGCCGTGTTTTTCGTAACAGATTTTCTGCCATTTATGGATAATTTCCAGCACTTCTTTTGCATCTTCCTTTTCAAAAGGTTTCAACGGATACAAGCCATCTCTGAATTTCGTCAATCCAACCGGAACAACCGATAAGCTCTGCATATACGGAAGATAATCTGCCAACTCCTTAATGCTTCGTTCCAGTTCTGCACCATCATTTACACCTTTACAAAGTACGATCTGCCCATTCATCTCGATCTCACCTTCGTAAAAACGGCGAATTTTATCCAACGCTTCTCCTGCAAAGCGATTATGTAACATCTCACAGCGCAATTCCGGATTCATTGTATGCACAGACACGTTGATCGGCGCCAGCTTATACGTAATAATTCGCTCTACATCTTCTTCTTTCATATTAGTCAGAGTCACATAGTTTCCCTGCAGGAAAGACAATCGTGAATCATCATCTTTAAAATACAGAGTCTCTCTCATATTTGGAGGCATCTGATCAATAAAGCAAAAAATACATTTATTGTAACAGGATTTATAATCATCCATCAGACCGTTTTCAAAAACGATCCCTGGATCCTCATAATAATCTTTCTCTATCTCCAGTTCCCATTCTTCTCCGTTTGGTTTACGAATCAGTAGGGTCAATAGCACATCGTTAATCAGAAAATGATAATCAAAAACATCCTGAATCGGCTTTCCGTTCACTTCCAGCAGAATATCACCCGATTCGATTCCCATCTCTTCCGCAATACTTCCCGGTTCGACGCTGTCGATTTTATGTTCTTTTAATTTCATCTATTTCATCCTTTCGTTCTGTACCATTGTACCCAATTTACGAAATAACATCAACCTTTTTTATTTTTCTAAATCACAAAAGAGGTGTGCCACCAAAGTGACACACCTCTTATAACAATTCCTAGTGTTTACAAAGACAGGATATCTTACTCCTCTGTACCGTAAAGTTTTACGAGTTTGTTCAGGTAAGCATATCTTGCTTTTGCATTTTCCTCAGATTTCTCGAAGAGACGATCTGCTTTCTCCGGATCCTGTCTTACAAGAGCATTGTAACGAACCTCACCGTTTAAGAATGCTTTGTAATCTCCGCTTGGAGCTTTGCTGTCAAGAGTGAATGCATTCTTTCCTTCAGCAGCCAGAGCCGGATTGAAACGGAAGTTGTTCCAGTAACCTACTGCTACAGCATTCTTCTCTTCTGTCTGTGCTTTGCTCATACCAATCTTGATACCATGGTTGATACATGGAGCGTATGCGATGATCAGAGATGGTCCCGGATATGCCTCAGCCTCAGCGATTGCTTTCACACACTGATTCATATCAGCACCCATAGCAATCTGTGCTACGTATACATAACCATAGCTCATTGCAATGGAAGCAAGGTCTTTTTTCTTAACATCTTTACCACCTGCTGCGAACTGAGCGATTGCACCGATGTTTGTAGATTTAGAAGACTGTCCACCTGTATTGGAATATACCTCAGTATCAAATACCATTACGTTGATATCTTTACCACTTGCAAGGATATGGTCTACACCACCGAATCCGATATCGTAAGCCCATCCGTCACCACCGAATACCCACTGGGATTTCTTTCCAAGGAAGTCTTTCTGTGCAAGGATTTCCTGAGCTTTGTCACATCCGCATGCCTCTAAAGCTTTGATGAGCTTGTCTGTAGCAGGTCCGTTTGTAACGCCACATCCGTAAGTATCTAACCATTCCTGACCGGCAGCTTTTACATCTTCATTTGTTCCGTTAGCAACAACATCTTCTACTTTCTCTTTTAATGCACCTCTTAATGCATTGTTTGCGAGAAGCATACCATAACCAAACTCTGCAGCATCCTCAAACAGGGAGTTTGACCAAGCCGGTCCTTTTCCTTCCGGAGTTACTGTGTATGGTGTGGACGGTGAAGAGTTACCCCAGATAGAGGAGCATCCTGTTGCGTTTGCAATGTACATTCTGTCACCGAATAACTGAGTGATCAGTTTTGCGTATGGTGTCTCACCACAACCAGCACAAGCACCTGAGAACTCAAGCAGTGGCTGTTTGAACTGAGATCCTTTTACGGAATTCTCTTTGAATTTAGCAATAACTTCTGCTTTATCCGGAACAGTTACACCATAATCGAAGTATGCCTGCTCTGCCTCATTAGCCTCGAAGTTCTGCATTGTGATTGCCTGAATCTTATCCGGGCAAACGTTTACACAGGAACCACATCCGGTACAATCGTATGCGGAAATTGTGATAGCAAATTTGTATCCCGGCATTCCTGTCATATCTTTGTACTGCATTCCTTCCGGAGCTGCAGCTGCCTCAGCCTCAGTCATAGCAACCGGACGGATTGCTGCGTGCGGGCAGACATAAGAACACTGGTTACACTGGATACATTTATTTACATCCCATACCGGAACGTCTACTGCCACACCACGTTTCTCATAAGCGGATGTACCAGAAGGTGTGGAACCATCTACATAATCCTTGAATGCAGATACCGGTAATGTATTACCCATCTGAGCATTGATCTTCTTCTGAATGTTGTTTACGAAATCAACTGCATCCTGACGAGTGCCTGTTACTGCTGCACCTGTAAGGCTCTCCTCTCCAGCTGTCTTCCAGCTTTCCGGAACTTCGATCTTAACAACGTGCTTAGCACCGGCATCAATTGCATCGTAGTTCATCTGTACGATCTTATCACCTTTTTTACCATAAGTAGCTTTTGCAGCTGCTTTCATCAGTTCGTTTGCTTTGTCAGCCGGAATGATGTTGGAAAGTGCAAAGAATGCAGACTGAAGTACTGTATTGATACGTCCGCCAAGTCCGATTTCTTTACCGATCTTGATACCGTCAATTGTGTAGAACTGAATGTCGTTCTCAGCAATGTAACGTTTTACCTGTCCCGGAAGATGTTCTTCCAGTCCTGCCATATCCCATGAGCAGTTCAAAAGGAATGTTCCACCCGGAACCAGATCCTGAACCATGTTATATTTGTGGATATAAGCCGGGCAGTGGCACGCTACAAAGTTTGCTTTGTTGATCAGATATGTGGAACGAATCGGATCTTTACCAAAACGTAAGTGGGAAATTGTTACACCACCTGATTTTTTGGAGTCATAATCAAAGTAAGCCTGAGCATACATATCAGTATTATCACCGATGATCTTGATGGAGTTCTTATTAGCACCTACAGTACCATCTGCTCCAAGTCCCCAGAACTTGCAGTTGATTGTTGTAGCCGGAGTTGTAACCGGATGCTCTGTAACCTCCAGAGAAAGGTTTGTAACATCATCAACGATACCGATTGTGAATTTCTCTTTTTCTGTATTGTTGTAAACAGCAATGATCTGTCCAGGTGTTGTATCTTTGGAACCAAGTCCGTAACGTCCTGTGAAGATCGGTGTCTGATCAAATTTTGTATTCTTTAATGCAGCAACTACATCAAGGTAAAGCGGCTCGCCCATAGCACCCGGCTCTTTTGTTCTGTCAAGAACGATAAGCTGTTTTACAGTATCCGGGATAGCGTTAACCAGAGCTTCTGCGGAGAACGGTCTGTACAGACGTACTTTTACAAGACCTACTTTCTCACCTTTTGCCATCAGATAATCGATTGTCTCATCGATTGTCTCACAAACAGAACCCATAGCGATGATAACTTTCTCAGCATCCTCTGCACCATAGTAGTTGAATAATTTATAGTTTGTACCAAGTTTCTCATTAACTTTGTCCATGTACTCCTGAACAATTGCAGGCATATCATCATAAGTCTGGTTGCATGCCTCTCTTGCCTGGAAGAAGATATCCGGATTCTGTGCGGAACCCATCTGACATGGATGATTTGGATTTAATGCACTCTGACGGTAAGCGTTGATTGCATCAAGATCTACCATATCTTTCAGATCTTCATAATCCCATGTCTCAATTTTCTGGATTTCATGAGATGTACGGAAACCATCGAAGAAGTTAATGAATGGAAGTCTTCCTTTGATTGCGGAGCAATGAGCAACCGGTGTCAGATCCATAACTTCCTGAACGCTGGACTCACAAAGCATTGCGCATCCAGTCTGACGACAGGCGTAAACATCAGAGTGATCACCGAAGATACATAATGCATGGCTTGCAAGTGTACGTGCGGATACGTTGAATACGCCCGGTAATCTCTCACCAGCGATTTTATAAAGGTTTGGAATCATCAGAAGAAGACCCTGAGATGCTGTATAAGTAGTTGTCAGAGCACCTGCTGCCAGAGAGCCGTGTACAGTACCTGCTGCACCTGCCTCAGACTGCATCTCTGTTACTTTTACAGTCTGTCCGAAGATATTTTTTCTTCCCTGTGTTGCCCACTCATCTGTAGCTTCTGCCATTACAGATGACGGAGTGATCGGATAGATAGCTGCAACATCTGTGTATGCATATGATGCATGAGCTGCTGCATGGTTACCATCCATGGTTTTCATAGAACGTTTCATTTCCATTCCTCCTAAATTCTTTTGATTTAGTTTTGTTAATTGATTAACAATGCTTTACCCTTATCTTACAATAATTTCACAAAAAATCAACATCAGTATACCTCAAGATTGTACAAATTTCAATACAATTTTGTTTTTTTCTGCGTTCACTTTTGTGACAACGTTACAAGTTTACCGGAAACCACCCCAGTTCTTCCAACGTGATAACCATATTGTAACCCACTTTATTGTTTAAAACAAGGACTCTGTGAGTATAATATTGCATACAATCTTATCAATCAACTTATTCATGTCTATCTTGAATCTCTTTCACTTAAAATTATAAACAGTAAAGCGGACATTCGTAATCCGCTTTCGCTGACAAAAATCTGCCGCAAAATGCCACAATTTCTTTTTACAAAGTAAAAATCATCCTTCCAATCATGTTTTCCTTGCTTTTATATACAATCTTGTGTACAATACCAGAGGTAAATTATTAGAAACAAAACACATTTATAATAAAGAAGTCAAGGAGAACAATTTATGATCAGTGCAAATAATGTAACCTTACGAATTGGTAAAAAAGCGTTGTTTGAAGATGTAAATATCAAATTTACAGAGGGCAACTGCTACGGTCTGATCGGTGCCAACGGTGCCGGAAAATCAACATTTTTAAAGATTTTAAGCGGACAGCTCGAACCTACAAACGGTGATATTTCCATCACTGCCGGCCAGAGACTTTCTTTTCTGCAGCAGGATCACTTCAAGTACGATGCTTATACTGTACTTGATACTGTTATTATGGGAAACAAACGTCTGTATGAGATTATGAAAGAAAAAGATGCCATTTACATGAAAGAAGATTTCACAGACGAAGACGGTATCCGCGCCAGTGAACTTGAGGCAGAATTTGCTGATATGGACGGTTGGAACGCAGAATCCGATGCAGCTACTATGCTGAATGGTCTTGGAATCGACACAGAATTCCATTACGCTACCATGGGAGATCTGCCAGGTCCTATGAAAGTAAAAGTCCTGCTTGCACAGGCATTATTCGGAAATCCGGATATTCTTCTTCTGGATGAGCCGACCAACAACTTAGATCTCGATGCCATTGCATGGTTGGAAGAATTCCTGATCAATTTTGAAAATACAGTCATTGTAGTATCCCATGACCGTTATTTTTTAAACAAAGTTTGTACTCATATCGCTGATATCGATTATGCAAAAATTCAGCTTTATGCCGGAAACTACGATTTCTGGTATGAATCCAGCCAGTTGATGGTAAAACAGATGAAAGAGGCAAATAAAAAGAAAGAAGAAAAAATCAAAGAATTGCAGGAGTTCATCTCCCGATTCTCTGCAAACGCTTCCAAATCCAAACAGGCTACTTCCAGAAAGAAAGCTCTGGAGAAAATTCAGTTGGATGAGATCAACCCTCCCAGCCGTAAATATCCATACATCGACTTCCGCCATCCCGCGAGATCGGTAATGAAGTACTTCTGGTAGAAGGATTAAGCAAAACCATTGACGGTGTAAAAGTTCTGGATAACGTATCTTTTATCGTAAACCGTGAGGATAAAATTGCTTTTGTTGGAAGTAACGAACTTGCTAAAACTACTTTATTTAAGATCATCACAGGGGAGATGGAGCCGGATGAAGGAACTTTCAAATGGGGTGTAACCACAAGCCAGTCTTACTTTCCAAAAGATAACACAAAAATCTTTGATACTGATCTGATCATCGTAGACTGGCTGACACAGTTCTCCGAGATCAAAGATGCAACTTACGTTCGCGGATTCCTTGGACGTATGCTCTTCCCAGGTGAAGATGGTGTTAAAAAAATGCGCGTACTCTCCGGCGGTGAGAAAGTTCGTGTACTCTTCTCCCGTATGATGATCGAAGCGTCTAATGTACTGATCCTGGATGAGCCGACTGACCACTTGGATATGGAGTCCATTACCGCATTGAACAATGGTCTGATCAAATTCCCGGGTGTACTGCTTTTCGCTTCCCGCGATCATCAGATTGTACAGACAACAGCTAACCGTATTATTGAGTTTATGCCAAACGGTTCTATTATCGACAAGATTACCACATACGATGAATATCTGGAAAGCGATGAGATGGCCAGAAAACGTTCCGTGTATACAATGGCATCTTCTGACGAAGAAGATAATTAAATTCGCGTTTCAGATAGCTTAAAATTAACGGCTATATCTTAGTATTATAAAAGCGGACTCAGACAATTTTTTCTACTAATTAACAATCATGAAAAATTGCTCTGTGCCCGCTATTTATGTATATATTTTTTAATTATATAGACTAATAATCACTCCTAAAATAATTGCCGGAGTTCTTAATTTACACCAAAGCATACAATTGACAGCCACGAAAGTCACAGATCCGAGTAAACCGTCGCGCTGTATCCCTGCTTCTTTTTACTCTCATACATTGCTTTGTCTGCATTTCTGTACAACTGATCGAAAGAAATATTTTCTGCGCCGTCGTAGAAACATGCACCTAAGCTGATTTCTACACGTTTTCCCTGCATCTCCGGAATAGCAATCTGTCCAACATTTTCAAAAAGTCTCTCAAAGAACTTCTCTGCTGACGATTGTTCCAGCATACCCGGCATAAAAATTGCGAATTCATCACCTCCCAGGCGTAGCAAAATATCGTTTTCCCGGCAGGATTTCTGTAAACTCTCTGCAACGGCGATGATAACGTCGTCGCCTACAGTGTGACCATATGTATCGTTTACCGCCTTGAATTTATCACAGTCAAGCAGGCAGAGCAAACCACCTGTTCTGTCCTGTAAAAACTCTACAATCCTTCTTTCGCCACTTCCGCGGTTACATAATCCTGTCATCAGATCCGTCTGCGCCAGATACAACAAGCGGTTCTCTCGCTTTTTCTCTTCATCGATAGACTCAATACAATAAAGCACATGTAAAAGTCTTTCCTCTTCATCATAATCTACAGGGATAAATCTGCTGCGGCACCAACATCTTCGTTTATCTATAAATTCATGTATGATACTGGTTTTTCTGTGGAGCCGTTTTTCCACCGTACCGAGATTTATAAACTCCAAAGTTTCCTCAAGATAAGGCTCTATGCATATTTTGTCTGCAATGCGTCTGATATGTCCACAAAAATCATCCCAGATCTCGTATTTTCCTACTTTTCTTACCGCTGTTTCCATATATCTGTCAAACTGCGATGATATCTTTACAATATGATATCTGCCAGTCTGCACATTAATATAATACATAGATTCGTAAATCTTTGAAAGCGCGGAATAACTGCTGAGCTTTGCCAGTTTATTCGCCTTTCTAAAGGAATTACGCATTTTCAAAAGTGAAGTGAGAAGCGTTCCGATCATATCCAGAAAAGAGGTAAGTGCCCTGTAATCACTTCTTGGAGGATTATCCACACCAAAAAATCCCCTGATCTCATCTTTATAATATAAAGGGCATACCACTACATTTTTTACATTTTGTGCCCTTAACATTTCATAGGATGTACGATGCTCTTCCTTGAGTTCTTCCACATCGGTGATGATCACACTTTCCCCTCTGGCAAATGTTTCATACCACCAGTCTATGATATCCATATCTACCTTCTGTAATTCATCGATTGCAGGAATGATCCCATCCGCACACCATTCATAGGTATTGTCTGTGGCATGCCGTTCCTCACAATCCTCAAAAATATATATTCTGTCAGAGCCGATATGTTTTCCAAAAAAGCCGATAAATTCGTTGATCTGCTCATCTGGTGTATCGTAATTAAGCGCTGATCTGAGTGCTTCATTTATAACCAGCTCATATTTCATGATTGTTTTCATTTGTATTTATCCCTTTGTATGTTTTTCGGCATCCGCTGTAAAACATTTATTTTATAATAATCAACCATATATACAGTGTCAACTAGAGATGAATATTGTTTTTGTTTAATAATTTCATATTTTTTACTGAAAAAAGAGGAACAATAATCCCGATTCCACGTACTCACATGAACCCGGGATTGTTTTATAAGTTGTAACATCTTCAAGCAATGCTTTGCTTTTCCTGCCGGAAGAACTATTACTCTCTCTAAACTCCATGATAAACCTCAGTTTTGTACAAACTTAAATTACTAAAAAATCGAAGAATGCTTCCACAATAACCATCAAAATGGAAGAATTCTTCGATTTCGTATTAGTTTCTAAAATATATTAATTTTTCTCAAAAAGAATTCCATCAGGAAAACTTCTCAATAACTTCTGTCACGCCATCTTCGTTATTATTGTGCTCCGTGACATAATCCGCAGCATCTTTCACAATCTGCAGCGCATTTTTCATTGCCACACCCACACCGGCATTTCGGATCATGCTGATATCATTCTCCTCATCTCCGACAGCAACCGCATTTTCAATCGGTACACCAAGGAAATCACACAGAAACTCAACGCCGTATCCTTTATTTGCCCCCAGCGGACAATACTCCAGATATTCTTTGCAGGAGAAAAAGCTGCTGCACTTTCCTTTCTCCCACTCTGCATGTGCCTGCTGAAATGCTTCCAGCCGCTCCTTGTGATCCAGATCGATCAGAAGCATTTTCGGCGGTTCTTCATACAGCATACTGTTCAGATTTCCGGTGATCCTGCATGGCATTCCGGTCTTTTTCACGTAAAAGTTAAGTTCTTTATCGCGCTCTCTTGAAAGCACCTGTGTCTCAGAATAGGTCTGAATATGTATACCGGCTTCTGTCGCCTCCCGCAACAGATATTCGGCATATTCAATCGGCAGACGCCTGTTGCTTAAGATACAATCTGCTGAAAAATCATAGATCGTTCCTCCATTGTATGCTACCAGATAACAGCCCGGACGTGTTAATCCAAGTTCTTTTGCAATTCTCCGACCGCTGCTGACAGCCCGGCCGGTCGCAAGGGCGATATAATGTCCCTGATCCACAGCATTCCGCAGTGCTTTCCGATTTTTATCTGAAATCGTTTTATCATCCCGCATTAATGTTCCGTCAAAATCAATAAAGAATATCTTTTTTTCCATACAACTGGCCTCCCACGATCTCTCCCTGTTTTTCCTTATCAGTATAATTGTATCATAGTTTCCATTTTGTTACTATCTGTAATTTCCCAAAATTTTAAAATTCCGGGCTTCATCCCGCAGGCCAAGCACTGCATTTTTGATCGCACTGTCATTCAGATTGCCGCTGAGATCCATAAAGAAACGGTAATCCAGCGGATCTTTGGAAATGACAATAGACTCAATACGGTTCATATTTAAGTTATTGTAAGTCAGATGAGACATCAGATGATATAATGAACCGCAGGCATCCGGCGCCTCAAAGCAAATGCTGATCTTGTCCGCACCGCTCAAAGTCACGCGGTCTTTGGAGATCAGCAGATAGCGGTCCTTCGGTTGCGGGCTTGTCTCATATTCTTCCAGAATGTAAAAACCATACTCTGCCACCATATTGTAATTAGCAGATACATAACCGGATGTCGGATCCTGCATCGGAAGAAAAGCGAAATTAACTTCTTCCCGCTGTAAGACTTCGCAGGCTTCCCGCCAATCCACGCATTTCTGCAGACCGCACTCTTCCGGGAAATAACTTTTTGCCGCTTCTTCGGAAGTTGGAATAAAAGCTGCTGCCGCATGGGTAAAATCAAGTTCTTTTACTTCCACAAACCCGGTCGGTGCAAATTTTCCATGCTCTGTCAGAAGCTGATACTGCCGTTTTCTGCTGACGGACATGATATGTTCAAATAGCTCTCTGACACCATGACTATTAAAATCAGAATGTGCCAGACCAGCTACAGAATCTAATTTTGACACCTCACGCGCTTTATCAAATACTGCCTTTCCGGTGGAAATTTTGTATTCTGCCACCTGGGTGGTCAGTACCATACGGTTTTCAAATAATTCCACAATCTGACGATCAATGCCGTCAATCTCCTTTCGAATATCCAATAAATCTTTCATCTGCCTTACTCCTTACGTTCACCAATTTTATGTAAAGCGGACATTTGCAATCCGCTTTCTCATGAATAATACCCTTACAGATCAAACAATGACAACTGATTGGATTCCGGAAGATCTGATAAGATTCCCAGATCCACCATCAGATCGATCACCGTCTTGCTGACTTTTGTACGCTGCCGGAAATCATCCCTTGAGAGGAATTTTCCGTCTTTTGCCGCCTCTACCACTGCATCTGCTGCTTTGTCTCCCAGACCGTCAATGGTACTGATGGAAGGCATCAGTTTATTATCAATAATCTGAAAATGATGTGCTTTTGCTTTATAAAGGTCAATCGGTAAAAACTCAAATCCGCGGGCATACATTTCCTGTACGATACGCATATCCTTATAAGTATCCTGCTCTTTTTTGGACAGGGTATCTTTTCGCCGTTCATAATCATGCATGAAATATTCCAGACGTTCTTTTCCCTGACACATTAGCTCATAGTTAAAGGATGTGGCACGAATACTGAAAAATGCTGCATAATAAGCCAGCGGATAAAATACCTTACACCATGCGATTCTCCACGCCATCATAACATATGCTGCCGCATGAGCCTTCGGGAACATGTACTTGATTTTTTCACAGGACCACACATACCAGTCCGGCACACCGTGATCCAGCATATCCTGCTTATATTCCGGCCATTCTTTACATTTTCCATTGGCAACGGCACCTTTTCGTACACGCTCCATAATGGTAAATGCTTCCTCACTGTCCAGCCCTTTACCAATCAGATACGTCATGATATCGTCACGAGTACAGATTGCCGTGGAAATCGTTGCTTTTCCTTCCTGAATCAAGGTCTGGGCGTTTCCAAGCCATACGTCTGTTCCATGGGACAGACCTGCGATTCTGACCAGATCCGAAAATGCCTGTGGTTTGGTATCAATCAACATCTGCATAGCGAAATCGGTACCAAATTCCGGGATTCCAAGAGCTCCCAGCTTACAGCCGCCGATATCTTCCGGCTCGATGCCAAGAGCTGAGGTATTCTGGAATAAGGACATGACTTCCGGGCTGTCCAGTGGAATCGTCTGCGGATCCACACCGGTCAGGTCCTGAAGCATACGGATCATGGTCGGATCATCATGTCCGAGAATATCAAGTTTTAACAGGTTGTGGTCAATGGAATGGTAATCAAAATGCGTCGTGATGATGTCCGTTGTCATATCGTTGGCCGGATGCTGCACCGGCGTAAAAGAATAAATATTTTCACCCAACGGAAGTACGATGATTCCACCCGGATGCTGACCGGTGGTACGTCGCACACCGACGCATCCCTGCACGATTCGGTCAATCTCACAGTTTCGTTTATGAACACCACGTTCCTCGTAATAATTTTTTACATATCCAAAAGCCGTCTTGTCTGCCAGAGTACCAATGGTTCCCGCACGGAACGTCTGACCGTCGCCGAAAATAACCTCGGTGTATTTATGCGCCTTACTCTGGTAATCACCGGAGAAGTTCAGATCGATATCAGGCTCTTTATTTCCCTTAAATCCAAGGAACGTCTCAAACGGAATATCAAAACCTTCCTTGATCAGCTTCTGTCCACAGTGCGGACAGTTACGGTCCGGCATATCACAACCGGCTTTTCCGGCGTAGCTTTTTACCAGATCCGAATCAAAATCCACATAATGACAGTTATTACAGATATAATGCGGACTTAACGGATTTACCTCCGTGATACCTGCCATCGTGGCTACAAAGGAAGATCCTACGGAACCACGGGAACCTACCAGATAACCGTCCTCATTGGATTTCCACACCAGTTTCTGCGCAATAATATACATTACGGCGAATCCGTTGGAAATAATGGAATTCAGCTCACGTTCCAGCCGCTCAACAACCACCGGCGGCAGTTCTTCCCCGTAAATCTCATGGGCTCTCGTATAACAGATTTCACGCAGCATGCCATCGGAATTTTCGATGACAGGTGGACACTTGTCCGGTCTGACCGGTGAGATTTTCTCACACATATTTGCAATTTTATTTGTATTTTCAATGACAACTTCTTCCGCTTTTTCACTGCCAAGGTATTCGAATTCCTTCAGCATTTCCTCTGTGGTGCGCAGAAAAAGCGGAGCCTGATCGTCTGCATCCTTGAAGCCCTTGCCTGCCATAATGATCCGGCGGTATACTTCATCCTCCGGATCCAGGAAATGTACGTCACAGGTTGCCACAACCAGCTTGTTAAACTGCTCGCCAAGTTCCACGATCTGACGGTTGATATCTTTCAGATCTTCTTCTGATTCCACCGGTTCCTTGTCAGTGCGCAGCATAAACGCATTGTTTCCCAGCGGCTGAATCTCCAGATAATCATAAAACTGTACGATCCGGGCTACTTCTTCCTGAGAACTTCCACGCAGCAACGTACGGTATAACTCTCCTGCCTCGCAGGCAGAACCAAGCAGAATCCCTTCCCGGTATTTCATAAATTCACTTTTTGGAATCTTCGGACGCCGGTTATAATATTTGATATGAGAATCCGATACTAGTCGATACAAGTTCACACGTCCGATATCATTCTGCGCCAGCATGATTGCATGATAACTTGGCATTTTTCGAATGGTTTCTTCGGTATAACTCTCCATCTGGTCTAAGTCTTCCATGGTTTCTACGCCACGGTTCCGCAGCATCTCCACCAGTTTGACAAAAATTTCTGCTGTACACGCCGCATCATCTACCGCACGATGGTGGTGTGCCAGTGATATGTTCAGTGCTTTCGCTACCGTATCCAGTTTGAATCGGTTCAGTGACGGAAGCAGAACACGGGATAACGCTACTGTATCCAGAACCGTCTTTTCACACTCCAATCCCTGTGTGCTGCAATTATGCTTGATAAAACTCATATCAAAATCTGCATTATGTGCAACCATAACCGCATCCTGACAAAAATCCATAAACTTTGGTAAAATTTCGTCAATGACCGGTGCATCCAGCACCATATCGTCGTTGATGCTGGTCAACTGCTCGATTTCAAACGGAATCGGCACTTTCGGATTAACAAAAGTGGAAAAGCGCTGCGCAATGGAACCGTTTACGACTTTTACCGCACCAATCTCAATAATCTGGTTTTTGGATGGACTAAATCCGGTAGTCTCCAGGTCAAATACCACGAACGTATCCGCAAAGGACTGTCCCATCGGATGTTCTACCAGACCTTTCAGATCGTCCACAAGATACGCTTCCATACCGTAAATAATCTTGAAATCATCATCTTTGCCAATGGCATGGTTTGCATCCGGAAATGCCTGCACATCTCCGTGATCTGTAATGGCAATGGCTTTGTGTCCCCATTTCATGGCTCGTTTGATGATGTCTTTGACATCGGAAACACCATCCATATCACTCATTTTTGTATGACAATGCAATTCCACTCGTTTCACCGGGCTGGTATCCATACGGGTGGATACAAAAGATGGAATCTTTTTAATGCCAATGACCGAACCGATAGTCAGTTCACTGTCAAAACGGTCAATGGTTGTTACACCTTTGATCTTCAAAAATGCCCCTTTCGCAACGCCACCATCTTTAATTTCATTCAGATACTCATTTTTGCAGAACATTTTCACCATGATCGTATCAGTAAAGTCTGTAATGGAAAACATCAGAATCGTTTTTTCACCACGGATTGGACGCTCATCCATAAACAGAATCTGTCCTCGAATAACAACTTCTCCCATCTCTCCCATGATCTGTTCGATACGGATTGCTTCTTCCTCGAAGTCACGACCATAGATTACATCCGGATTATCGGATTTTTTATAAGAACCACGATCCCGGAAATCCCGTTTTCCACCAAAGTTTTTTTTGAAACCACCGCGTTCTTCCTGTTTTGCAGGCTTTTTCTCTGCCGCCGCAGGGGATTCCTTTTTGGCAACTGCTGCTTTTTTTGACTTCTTTTCTGCTGTTTCTTTTGCAGATTTTACTGCTGAATTGCCTGTCTCCCACGGCACTTCCGATGCGCCTGCTTCATTAGTTTCCATATATTCGCCTTCCATCTGACGCTTCGCGCCAAAGCTGGAAAGACGGATGACATTTTCCACTTCATTCTGCATCTTGATATCTGCGTTTTTTCGATATTTAGACGCTTCTTTTTCATGAAACTCCATCTCAATCTGAATTGACAGATTGCAGCGCTCATTAAAAATTTTCTCCAGAATGTGGTAAATTTCTTCTTCTTTCTGATGCGCCAGAACTGTATCTTCCAGGCTGACGCACAATACCTTTTCCTCCACCACGTCTAATTTTGCATGACGCAGCAGATTGTACTCCAACAGACTGTAACGGTGAAATTCTGTCAGAATACTGTTCCAATACGCATCCAGCAGATTTTTCAAAGTGTACTGCTCGGACAACTGGAATTTTTCAATGATCTTGATGTTCATCACATGCTGTGGAAAAAGCTGCCGTTTCAACTCATCCTCCAGAAAATATACTTTTTCTTTTGGCAAAAGTCGGCCGCATCCCAGATAAATGCGCAGGGAATTTCTCTGTCTCGTTGTGGAAACCTTCGAAACTGTGGCATCATCCAGCATGCCCTGCAGATCTGTATCCAGTTTTAATTGTGGAAATACCTCAAAAAAGCTTTTTGCCATTTATCTATTCACTCCAGTTAATGAGCTCCTGACGCAGTGCCTCTAATAATTCTGCCTCCGGAACTTTCTTTATCACTTCGCCACGACGGATAATCAGCCCTTCCTGTCTGCCGCCGCAGATACCAAGATCCGCTTCTTTTGCTTCTCCCGGTCCATTTACCACGCAGCCCATAACGGCTACTTTTATATCCAGTGGGAACTCAGCCACCATATTTTCTACTTTATTTGCCAGACTGATCAGATCAATACTGGTGCGTCCGCAAGTCGGACATGAAACGATCTCAATACCGCCTTTGCGCAGTCCCAGCGTTTTCAGGATCAGTTTCGCAGATTTGATCTCTTCTACCGGATCCCCGGTCAGAGAAACACGGATCGTATCACCGATTCCCTGATTCAGGATCAGTGCCAGACCGATAGAAGATTTGATGTTTCCGCTAATGATGGTTCCAGACTCTGTGATGCCCACATGAAGCGGATAATCAGTCTTTTTGGAAATCAACTCATGCGCTTTGACACACATCATGACATCGGAAGATTTAATACTGATCACCAGATTATCATAACCGAAATCCTCGATCATTTTCACCTTATCCAGAGCACTCTCCACGATTCCTTCTGCGGTAACACCGTGGTATTTCTCCACCAGTTCTTTTTCCAGAGAACCACTGTTTACACCGACACGGATTGGAATATTCCGCTCTCTGGCACAGTCAACCACTGCTTTCACACGCTCTGCAGAACCGATATTGCCCGGATTGATACGGAGCTTATCTGCACCGTTTTCCATCGCCGCAATGGCAAGTCTATAATCAAAATGTATGTCAGCCACAAGTGGAATATGAATCTGTTTTTTGATCTCTGCAAGTGCTTTTGCCGCTTCCATATCAGGAACCGTGCAGCGGATGATCTGACATCCTGCGCGCTCCAGCTGCAGGATCTGAGCAACCGTTGCCTCCACATCCTGTGTCTTTGTATTTGTCATGGACTGAATTGCGATGGGATGATCGCCGCCAATAATCACATCACCGATTCGCACTTCTTTTGTACGTCTTCTCTCTGCCATTTTTCTTCTCCTTTTAAAATAAACGGATATTCTCAATTCTTTTCCACTACTTACCAATCACTAAATAGCTGTTGTTTCACAATTTATCAAAAGAAACATTACTTTCTCTACTTCATCTAAGTAACTTCCATAAGAATATTCTTAATTTTTCTACGGTATCAGCTTTCGGATATCGTTAAACATAATCAGAATCATCAGTCCAAACAGGCACAGTAATCCGATAAAATGCACCATACCTTCTTTATCTTCACTGACTCTTTTTCCACGGATCGCCTCGATCACCAGAAATACCAGACGACCGCCGTCCAATGCCGGAATCGGAAGCAGGTTCATCACGCCAAGGTTTGCTGACAGCAGCAACGCCAGATTCAGCAAATTCATCCAGACGTAAAACGTACCGTCTGATTTGCTCATATCGTAAGTGTCCCCGATAGTTTTTACAATTCCAACCGGTCCGGATAGATCATTGACACTGACCTGACGGGTCAGAAGCATTTTCAGACTGCCTATCGTATACTGGATCCAATATTTCACTTCATACACACTGTACTGTAGTGTCTTGATCGGTCCCACTTTCGTATATTCACCGGAACCATAAATTCCGTAACGGTAGCGTCCCTGTTCTTCATCATAACTCGGCTGCACCTCTACCGTATTTTGCTCGCCATTTCTCTCGTAGGTAACTTCTACCGTCTCGCCTTCATGAAACAGCGTGTACATACTGATTTCCTTAAAAAAATGAATATGTTTGTGATTCATTTTGATGATTTCGTCACCAGCCTGCAATCCTGCTGTCTGTGCACCATATCCATCTTCCACCTGCGCTACGGTTGGTGTGGAGATACCGATATTTCCAAGAATGATCACTGCCAGCACAAAGGCCATGATAAAGTTAAATACCGGTCCCGCCGCAACGACGCTGATCCGCGCCCAGACAGATTTTTTCTGAAAAGACCGGTCATCATCACTCTGGCTGTCCTCCCCTTCCATCATACAGGCGCCGCCAAAAGGCAACAGTTTTACAGAATACTTTGTCTCTCCTTTTGTAAATCCCACGATGGTTGGTCCAAGTCCCAAAGAAAACTCATTGACCCGGATTCCGTTGGCTTTTGCCAGCAGGAAATGTCCCAGTTCGTGAAACAGAATAATCGCACTGAACAGTAATATCGCTATGATATACTTTATGATCACCCTACCACCTGCTTTCTATCCATTCATATACTGCTGCCTCCGTTGCCAGAATCTCTTCCACAGACGGATGTTCAATATATGTAATTTCCTCCATTGCAGATGCGATAATATCAGGAATATCAAGAAATGCGATTCTCCGTTCCAAAAACATTGCTACTGCTTTCTCATTTGCTGCATTAAATACCGTTGGGATATTGCCTCCGCGGCGCATAGCCTCCAACGCAAATTTCAATCCCTCAAAGGTATCCATATCCGGTGCTTCAAAGGTCATCTGACCAAGCTTGTAAAAATCAAGACGCATGCCGCGTAAAAATCTACGTTCCGGATAATACAGTGCATACTGAATCGGAAGTTTCATGTCCGGTGTTCCAAGCTGCGCAATGATGGCGCCATCTTCGTACTGTACCATGGAATGAATGACACTTTGTGGATGTACCACTACCTGAATCTGATCCAGATTTACGCCAAACAGCCATTTTGCTTCCATGACTTCCAAACCTTTATTCACCAATGTTGCTGAATCAATGGTGATTTTGCGTCCCATCACCCAGTTCGGGTGTTTCAGGGCATCTTCCAGACGCACCTGGGAAAGCTGCTCTCTGGTCATACCGCGGAACGGGCCGCCGGAAGCCGTTAATAAAATTTTATCAATCTTGTTTCCGTGTTCTTTTTCTCCGTTCAGAGACTGAAAGATCGCACTGTGTTCACTGTCTACCGGTAAAATACGAACACCACATTTTTTTGCCAACGGCATGATAATATGTCCCGCGGTTACCAGTGTTTCCTTATTTGCCAGTGCAATGTCTTTTCCAGCTTCAATGGCAGCGATGGTCGGGCGGATGCCAAGCATGCCGACGATTGCTGTTACCAAAACCTCTGCTTTTTCTTCACAGGCAACTGCCATCAATCCGTCCATGCCGAACAGTACCGGAATGTCCAGATCGCTGATGCGAAGTGCCAGTTCTTTTGCTTTTTCTTCTGTCTTTACCGCCGCCAGAACCGGTTTGAATTCACGGATCTGCCGCTCCAGCAGGTCAATATTGTCACCTGCGGACAACGCGGTTACTTTTATATCCTGTTGTGCACGCACAACTTCCAGTGTCTGGGTACCGATGGAACCGGTGGAACCCAAAATCGCTATATATTTCATCTCTCTTATTCCTTTCTATTTGAAAGTGGTTAGATTGCAAGCTGCAACAGATTTCCTGTCAGATAGAAAATAATCGGTGCGGTAAAAATCACACTGTCAAAACGATCCAGAATACCACCATGACCCGGAATCAGTTTTCCATAATCTTTAATCTCAAAGTTACGTTTGATTGCAGAAGCTGCCAGATCGCCCACCATGGAAATCAGCGCACCTGCCGCACAGATACCTGCCATCATAAAAATATATGGCATATCTACATGCATAGAACCACGGAATAAGAATCCGTAAATAAGTGTCAGTAAAGCAGCTCCAACCACACCGCCGACAGCACCTTCCACTGATTTTTTCGGACTTAACACCGGTGCCATCTTATGTTTTCCAAAGAGCATTCCCACGCAGTATGCACAGGTATCACAGCCCCAGGAGCACAAAAAGATCAGCCATACCAGATATCTTCCGCCTTCCAGAGAACGTGTCTCATAAATACAGGACAGCATAACTGCCACATAGAACACGCCGAAAAATGCAGCAATGATCTGGTTTGCATGAAATTTCGGATAACCGAATACAAACACGCACATGCACACGATCAGCAGTGCCATCACAAACATCATAATGTCCGGGATAAAACCAAATGCCACGTTCAGATAATACACAATGGCTGCCACATAGCCCACGATTCCCGGTGCACTTTTTTCAATCCCAAATACACGATACAATTCAAACAGTCCGATCAGGGAAATAATTCCAAGTACGGTCAGAAGCAGATATCCTCCGTGTATAATAAATAACAATGCCAGCAGCACCAGAACGATACCGCTCAACAGTCTTGTCTTAAACATACTTTTTCCTCTCTTACGCTCGGGGATTCCTTCAGAGCAGGAATTCCCTTTTTATCATCCAATGTATCTGTCATGTTTATTCGAACGAAATCTGTTCGTTATATGTCACATACAGTAAAGCGGACATTCGCAATCCGCTTTCGCT
>ENA-ORTJ01000405-ORTJ01000405.1-human-gut-metagenome-genome-assembly--contig:-NODE-405-length-38814-cov-13.042261_pt1 | contig 38814 bp, 34 predicted proteins | sample MGYA00242069_ERZ509187 | MGnify/ENA primary metagenome ERZ509187 (study PRJEB26280, sample SAMEA2338779) | human gut metagenome | biome: human gut; feature: human-associated habitat; material: faeces... | reverse complement strand
AGCATGTGCAAGTATATTGTAAAAGTTATCATTTTCCCTGCCGCCGACATAAAAAAGGAGCCTCCGCAGAGACTCCTCCGGTTACAGGCCCCACAAGCATCTGTAACCTAATCGCTATAAATTATAGCATTTTCGTGTAAATTGTCAATGAAAAGTTTCTATTATAGAGAACACAATTATTTGCAAAAGTAAATTCCTGTTGGGTGTGGAATTTAACCTTACAAACAGGACTATGGAAATTAACCTTACAAATAAAACATTATATAATAAAATCTGCAGGCAATCCCATTCGCTTAGCATAATCCTTTTCATACTCAAATCGAGTAATCCCTTCAATAAAGAGTTTTTCTTTCGGAGTTGCTGCACTCCAGCGAACATTGAACCTTTTACACATCTCAAAAAAGATGCCGTCAAAAATATCTGCTTCACCGCTGCATCGATCAAAATACCATTTCGCGTCCGAACGAACGGGTTCGCCTTTATAATTGATTGCTGCCATTATAAATTCTCCTTTCCAGAATCGGTCAAATAATCAGAGATAATAGCTAACGACACATCGCCATCAAACATGAAACGTTGAGGTCCACCAACCGACGTTAACGGGATTGCATGATATGCATTGTAATAATGCATTGCTAACTCTGTCGTTTTTACTTCAAGAGTAACGCAACCATAACAACCGTTGTTTACAGAAAGTGCAATACCTGCCGCAATTAACGCCTTTCCAATTCCATCATACTTTTTATGGCTGACTAACGTAGGATTGCTTTCCGGATGACTTTCCATATATACAATTCTGACTACAACATATTTAGCACGAATCTCATATGCAACGAGTCCAACCAGTTCCCCATCGCATGTTTTAAGCGAAAACTTCTCCTTTTCCTCATCTTGAATATATTCAGTATCCCACTCTGTCTGCCAATGTGGTTCCTGAGTGGTTACCAATACATCTTCTTTTGCCATAATAAAAGGCCCTCCTAATGATATCTATTTTATCATAGAAGGACCTTGCTTAGGTTATTTTACAGAAAAAATTTCACAGGCTCTTTGCATCATCGTTTTTATTTCGCCAGGGTACAGTTATTTGTTTGCATGGTGACTTCTTTCCTGCTGCACGGCATTCGATGCTAAAAAGTTCTGTATCAAGCGTCAAAAATGCACCTTCAAAACGAACCTATCGCCTCCGAGTTATAAAAAATCGATAATCAGTAGATTCTTAATTCTTAATAGTCCCAGCACACGCATTCCTGAACAATATGCTTCGCAATCCCGTTCTCCTTATGGATAACAGCTTTTTGATAATACTGATATAGTGCGTTCTCCTGAATTCTGTACTCTGCGATTCCCTTTTTCTCACATATTATAGCTACCTCTGCAATAAGTGCCGTTCCAACCGAAGCTATCATTTGATCCTTACATGATATTCCCACGCACACAATATCACTCTTCATATCAGACATAAGATCGTAAATTGCTTTCCGCTGTACATCAGTTGCTTTCCGCTCATTGGATCCAGTGATTGCATAAAATAACATATTCGTCGTCATGCAGTAAACACCATGATCCAGAAATGAAAAAACGGCTTTCAGAAGTGTACGATGTTTAGCATTAAATCTGGTTATAGGCAACATACGCTCTGCAAATTCATCAAAAGTATCAAATTGAGGCATCTTTTGTATAACTTCTTCAGACAATTCCTTCAATGGGTCTTCCACGAATATGTCCAATGCATTTTCTTTCATAATAACTACTCCTCTTGTCGTTAATATTCGATTTTAACGCAAAAGGATTTGCAAATTTCATTGCGATTTCTTAAAGCTGCGACTCCGAAAATGCATCCTGCTCCTGCTGAATCATCAGTTCAACGACCTGCAGGATACGCTGTTGTGATGCGACAGGAAGATTTTCCAGCTTTTTTGAAAGCACTGCAGTCTGATAATCCGGCGAACTCGTCAAGACATCGCAGAACACAGCATCCGCCGGAACTCCAAGCGCATTCAGTAGTTGAACCAGCTTTTCGCACCGCGGAAACGTCATGCCGCGTTCAATCGTAGAGATATAATTGATGGTCACACCCATCTTCTTTGCAAACTCCTCTTGTGTCAGGCCAAGTTTTTCCCTGCACTGCTTAAAACGCTGTCCAATTCGCTTATCAATCATTTTTAATCCTCGTTTCTATTGTTCATCAGTAATACACAGAAATGCTTGGCCTTTTATTTCTTCTGTTCGAAGGAACTTAAAATCCCTCCAACTCGTGCATAGCGAAACAGTAAGTGTGCATTATGATGTAGAAATTCCGTGAAATATGCGGTTTCCTGCTCTGTAAAGCCATCGCACATCAACCATCGATAAGACGGCAGTTCACACCGTGCGGAATCAAAACCACCCATTTTCGGTCGCTCAAAATGGACCTGCACCGTCTCGCTGTTGCCTTCTCCCAATACCCGCGAATGCGTAACTAAGGTTTGATCTGCGAATTCCATATATTCATACATCATAAGCGCTACGCTATATTCTCCTGTATATCGCTATACGTTTAATTCATCTGTTTTGCGTCAGCCAGTTGATCACGCTTTATCCCTTGAGCAGCTCTGGACAGGTCTGCTGTACCCAGCGAAGAAAATCATGCACTGTGGTGTCTTCTATTTTCAACTGCGTCTTACCCCCATTACAAAGCGGAAGTTTAGTGACAACGCCATCCAAATTCACCACAAACAAAAAATCATTTTGACGCGGATTTTCACAATTCCAGATTTCCGAAAAGATACCATACTGGACTAATCGGCCGTGTAAGTATACCATCAGGCCTGCAGACTTGCGATCGCCGCGATAAAATCGCCAGTTTTCCGGCATCGGGTTAATCTTTCCAAAAGTATACTGTGCATACACTTCGCTATCATGCTTTACGATATTTGCACGGTCATAGCCCACGTTTTGCTGTGCCCAAATCGGTGAAAGCGCCGTCAAATCAATGATCTGTTTCTGGCCAAGCAGCGGAGTCCATAGCAACTGAATACTGAGATGACTGTCCCCCTCTTCCTGCTGTTCCTTCGGAAGCAACGGTGCATACGTCACCCGCAGTATCTCAACCAGCATCGCAATCCGTTCTTCATCACTCTCCGTGCCTTCCAATCCGCGCTCAAAAACGCTGCGCGAGAGCATCGACGAAATAATTGTTCCCGATCTTCTCAGACTTTTCAGTTCTTTAGGATTGAGCGACTCAAACGCCATCTGCTCCGCATACGGTGCACCAATGTACGAGCACTCACCATTGGTTGTTTTAGTGCGGATTTCCCACGAAAGATTTTCCGGATCAGCGTTAGCTAAAGCAACCTTCAGGCCCATTCCACATCTCTTATAGGCCAACGCGCCTCGCAAAGCCCCAACACTAAAAATCTGATCAAAATCCTCCCTGGCCATTCCGTATCCATCGTCTGTGACTTCCAGTGAGAATTCATCAGTATCCGTCTGCACCAGATGTACCGTAATCCTTGTTGCAGCCGCTGCCCGAGCATTATCAATAAACTCGTTGATAATATCTGCGAAGTTGAGTTGTTCCTTGCTTAACACGCTCCATATACCACAGCATCGAGGCTTAAAAGTATTTCCCATAGTTTTCCTCCCATTGTGTAATTTTGCATTCGCGGTTTTTCGGTTTTTAGGATTTATAAAAATCCTGAAAAGTGATAGAAAAACAAAAAAGTATGCAGGTTTTAAGCCTACACACTCGCAAAAATTACACACCCAGGAACAGAATATATCACTTCTTGAAAACTTTTGCAACCTATATTGCGGTCTTAAGCAAAAAAAGGTATACTGTTATTGCGGTGCGGATTTTATCCGTTGTGTAGGTGGGGTGTCACCTACGCAGGCTGACAAGGGTTGCCGCCCTTGTCAGCTGCTGTTTTTGTCTTCTTAAATATTATACCATACATGGCATCATACCTAAAGGTAAAAATTCAACAGATATTGCATTTCACTGTCGATATTTTTTATATGATATCATACTCTTTATAAGGAGGTTCTATATGCCCACTTCAGAAGCTCGTAAACGCGCTTGTAAAAAATATGAGCAAGAGAAAATCGACCGTATTCCGCTTCGTGTTCCCAGAGGGAAAAAAGCTCAGATACAGGAACGTGCAACATCGTTAAACGAATCGATAAATGCTTATATCAATCGCCTAATCAATGAAGATTTAGCCAAACCGGATACTTAAATAACGAGCTGATGCTATCGCATTGGCTCGTTATTTATCTATTCAGCTATATTCTCTATATAATTATCTCTCCTATCATAATCGCATTCACCCATCAATAGGGCCATACCTTTCACGCAAATCTTCCAACTTCGCTTTATCAAAATCCGGATTATCTTTCAGAATACCTGTCAATGATTCCGTTGCGATGGCTGCAGGCGTATTTTTCTTATCCTTTGTAAGCCTCATCCAAAGGCCTTCGCGTTCCAGTTTATCCCGACAGTATTTACGATTGATTTTATTCGTTTGTTTGCGCAATTTCCGAATACCTTTCGGAATATCTGTACAGCCGATGTTTTTCAGATACTCCTGTATCGTACCGATAGAGCCCAGTCTCATGCCACACCGGAACCCCTTAATATAGTCCAGTTTATTCTGCTCACTTTTCTCCGGTAGATCAATCAACGATGCCCGGATACCCAGATAGTAATCCACTGCTTTATGAAAGTCTGCTACCGTTTCCTGTGCAGTATGCCCCGCAAAGTAAATACTGCATTCTGCATCCATCAGGATACCGATAAAGGTTTTCGTCTCTTCATCATAGTCAACAACGCCTCGGCAGTCACGATATTCGATTACACGGTTCAGCTGTACGTCGTAACCAGTCTTGGAATCAGCAATACTATCAGATGCTCGGCAGGCCTGCTCCTGTACCTCTGGAATGCGACTGTTAAAAAGCAGTTCCAGCGCAGCCTTGCATGCCGGTACATACATCTTGCAATCCCAGTCCAGAAACTCACCGGTTATCTGCATAGAAATACCGTTGGGACCGCTTACCACCACCAGATTATAGTCATCGTCCAAATAGCAATCCGCATTCGGACACCATATTTCACGATTTCCATCGTATCGGATCAGCACACCATTCTCCAGTGCAAGCACCTGCACAATATCATTCTTGCTGTTGTATAATCTGATTTTCATAGATTATCCCTGCTTTTGCCTTATTATCTTTAATTTACACCAGTATTTTCTCGTTCGAGTTTTGTATCTTTATAATCCGAAACGATTTTAAATACATTTATACATGGTATAATAAACCTCAACAAGCACTTTGTCAAGCATCATACAAACACATTTCTTCTTCAGTTATTTGTAAAAGTAAATTTCTGTTGGGTGTGGAATTTAACCTTACAAACGGGACTATGGAAATTAACCTTACAAATAAAACATTATCTCAGAACAGTAAAAAAGAGAAGACTGTAGCACCGCAATGCTGAACTGCACCCCACTTGTTAGACAGTATGGTATACTATCTAACAAGTGGGGTGTTTTGCTATGCCAAAAGGAGTACCAAACAAACGATATACGCCGAAATTCAAAAAACTGGTGATTGAAACCATGCAGGAAGAGAAATTGAGTTACAGCGAAACCTGCCGTAGATTTGAGGTAAACAGTAGAGATCGAATCAAATCATGGGAGCGAATCTACCTGGAGGAAGGGCCGGAAGGCTTTGCCGTTGAACGGCGCGGCCGCAGCAGTAAGGGCCGTCTGCCAAAGCGGCTGCCGAAGGAGGTAACGGAAGATCTGCTGGCAGAGGTTCAGCGGCTGCGTGCGGAGGTAGACTACCTAAAAAATTTGCAAGCCTTGGTTTTGGAAGACGAGCGACGCCAGCACAAAAAACGCTGGTAGTTCAAAAGCTAAGGCAAAAACACGCACTCAGTATACTGCTCTCAATCGCTCAACTGCCCCGTGCAACTTTCTACTATCATTTGAAGCAGATGCAGAGAGAAGACAAATATGCATCTGTTAAGCCTGCAAATAAAAAGTCAAGCCCTCAAGCGGACTTGACAAAAGAAAATATCGCAGGCAGCGGGCGGAGAAAAGCACAACACCAAAAGGCCGCCGCGAATGCGCCGACCTGCAGAGCCTGATTACAGCTGTTTATTTCGTGTGATGCAAGCCTGTGGAATCCATATCTACAGGCGGCAGATCTTCCAATGCAGCGAAGTATGCCATCCCACCTCGCACCTTCGGCACATCAATATGAGCCATGTCGTTCACCTCCAATCTTTCATTTTGCGTAAATTTGTGATACACCACTCTTGCCGTTTTGTAAATACGTTATGCGAAAGTTTTTTACGCGAAACGCATTTTTTGCTTGCGCAACGTATTTGCCTGTGATATAGTTAACTTATCATAAGAGGGAGGTACTCATTATGGGGAATATATCATCTGTCTTGAAAGCAAAGCGCAAAGAATTAGGACTTACACTCGCACAGATTGCCGAAAAAATCGGCGTAACCGAAGCTACTGTGCAGCGTTGGGAAAGTGGAAATATTAAATCGTTACGGCATGAACGCATTGCCAAACTGGCTGACATTCTCGGCGTTACTCCTGCTGTATTGATGGGCTGGGACGAACCCACCGCACCAACTCTCCCCTCCCCCACCATCACCGAGGACACAGTGACATTTCCGGTCATCACCAGCGTAGCGACGCACTACGACGGCGTATCCATCGACGAGAGCGCGGCCGGCGAGAAGATCGAAGTGCCGCGCGCCTACCTCAAAGGCCGGAAAGCCGAGGACTTCTGTGCTATGCGCGTGCGCGGCGACAGTATGTATCCGGCGTTCCAGAACGGCGACATCGTGCTGGTACTGCGTCAGTCCACCATGAACCACTCCGGCGAGATCGGCGTGATCAGCTACGGCGATGACGAAATGACCATCCAACGCATCAACTATGTGGACGGCGAAGACTGGCTCAAGCTTGTGCCGCTCAATCCCGCGTACCCGCCCCGCCGCATTGAAGGCATAGACCTCGAAAGCTGCCATATCATCGGCATCCCGCAGGTGCTGATACGGGAATATTAAGAAAAGGAGCTATCCCGCATGAATGACCTGAAACCTGCTCTTGCACAGCTTGCGAAGGACTGCGGTGCACGCAAACTCGTCCTGTTCGGCTCCCGCGCACGCGGCGATAACCGTCCGCGCAGTGATATTGACCTTGCGGTGTTCGGTATGCCGGAGGAGCAGCAGACGCGGTTCTGGTGCGGCATGGACGATCTGCCGACCCTGCTGAAATACGACGTTGTGTTTGTCGATGACTACACCTCGCCCGAGCTGCTTGCTGAAATTGACCGAGATGGAGTGATACTGTATGAAAACCAAACGCGATAACTTTGTAAATGCTGCACATCGACTGGCGGAGGCGGTAACGGACTATCAGAACATCCGAAACGACACCGTCCGTGACGGCATGATCCAGCGGTTTGAATTTACCTTTGAGCTGGGCTGGAAGGCACTCAAGGAATATATGCTCGACGCTGGCATGCAGAATACCCTGCAATTCCCCAAGCAAGTGCTGCGTGAGGCGTACGCCGCCGAGCTGATCGACGATGAAGGCGTCTGGCTGGATATGCTGAATGCCCGCAACCAGACTTCGCATATCTACGATGACCATACTGCCGCTGTTATCGCAGCAAAAATCCAGAACGCCTATCTGCCCGAGTTGCAAAAGCTCGCCGCGCGGTGGGAGAAATAAAAAATCCCGCCCCGGTGCTACCAACACCAGAGCGGGACATGAGGTACTGATAAACTTCCACATCCATCAGTACCTCTATTTTACCATTTTTTACGGTAAGAAAGGGGTTATTTTTTTGCTAAGAAAAAAGCCAACCCGCAAGGACAACCGCTACGAGTACAAGCTGACACTCGGGCGCGACATTCACGGCAAGCCGCTGCGCAAGTCCTTTTACAGCACGGTGAGTCTGTCCGATGCGAAGAAGAAAGCCGAGGAGTACCGCGTAGCCTCCGAGGTGTCGGCTCGTACCGGTGAAGCCTTTGTGCCCTCCACCTACAAGCAGCCGTTCGTTGACGTCAACACCTATGAGCTGACCTATGTCAGTCTGGTCGAGGGTCATCCGATCCCCTATTTCGGGGCGGCGCGGTTGAGCGATATTCGTCCGGCGGACATACAGGCGTACTTCGCCACAAAGACGGAATGTTCGGATAGCCGGCTGAAGAAATGAACTGCACCCCATTTGTTAGACAGTATGATATACTGTCTAACAAATGGGGTGATTTATTATGTCAAGAGGAAAACCCAACAAACGATACACGCCGGAATTTAAGAAGGTGGTCGTGGAAACCATGATGGAAGAAAGGTTGAGTCACAGCGAAACCTGCCGTAGATTTGAGGTAAACAGCAGAGATCAGATCAAATCATAGGAGCGAATCCATCTGGAAGAAGGGCCGGAAGGCTTGTCGGTTGAGCGACGGGGCCGCAGCAGCACTGGTCGGCCAAAGAAGCTGCCGAAGGATGTAGAAGAAGATCTGCTGGCCGAAGTGCAGCGACTGCGTGCGGAGAACGATTACCTAAAAAACTTGCAAGCCTTGGTTTTGGAAGACGAGCGACGCCAGCGCAGAAAGCGCAGGTAGTTCAAAAGCTGAGGCAAAGACATTCTCTGGATATTCTTCTCTCAATCGCTCAACTGCCCCGTGCAACATTCTATTATCATTTGAAACGAATGCAGAAAACAGACAAATACGCGTCTGCAAAGGAAGAAATCACAACAATTTTCCATGAAAACAAGGGCAGATACGGCTACCGGCGAATTACGGCAGTGCTGCGCAGCCGAGGGTTCCTTGTGAACCATAAGACCGTTCAGAGACTTATGAAGGTGTTAGGGCTGATTTGCCGTGTCCGCATGAAGAAATACCGTTCATACAAGGGAAATGTGGGCAAAATCGCACCAAATCTGTTAAATCGGGATTTTCATGCAGGCAAGCCGAACCAGAAGTGGGGCACGGATGTGACTGAGTTCAGCTTGTTTGGAGAAAAGCTTTATCTGTCCCCGATTCTCGATCTGCACAGCAGCGATCTGGTCAGCTACACGATTTCAGACCGTCCGGTACTGAGCATGGTGACGACCATGCTGGACAAGGCGTTTGCAAAGATTCCTGATGGTACAGACCTCATTCTCCATTCCGACCAGGGCTGGCAGTATCAGCACAAGCAGTACCAGTGCATGCTCCGGGAGAAGGGCATCCGGCAAAGCATGAGCCGCAAGGGAAACTGCCTGGATAATGCTGTGATTGAAAACTTCTTTGGATTACTTAAAAGTGAGCTGTTGTATCTGCAGGAATTTCACTCCATGGAACACTTCAAGCAGGAGCTAATCGAGTATCTAGACTACTACAACAATCGCAGGATTAAGGCAAAACTAAAGGGCCTGCCGCCTGCAATTCACAGGCAGCAAGCCCTTTCGGTTGCTTGAACAATTTTTGCGTTGAATTTTTGTCTAACTTTTTGGGGTCACTTCAATTTGACTGAATGATATTCTGAAATTTGACCGATTGAAATTGTAAAATCCGACTAAATGGCCTGCAATAGCAGCAAGATGCATAAACCGCCCATACAGCGGCGCCTGCACGGACTTTCAGCGACATCTTGCCGGAGAAATAGCGCCACCTCGCCGGAACGCAGCGACAACCTTTTGAATTCACGATATCTATGCAAAAGCCTGCGACGACATGAAAACAGAGAACTGGCTGAACTGTCATGCTCATGCTTTCAATTATTTCGGCGGCGTGAGCAAAGCTGCTCATCTGGTACAATGGGATAAGAACAACTTTTAGGGGAGATTTGTACAAGCTGTTTCCTAAAATATGAGCCATATTATGTAAGATAGGCGGTACAGTAGAAGCCGTTCTCGAATGAGGACGGCTTCTCTGGTTCACTTTTCGTAGGGGATACGGAAATAGTCAAGATAGGCTTTGTACTTATCCTGTGCGATTAAGCAGGTATCCGTAAGATATCCCTTTTCGTTATACCATTCCTTGAGACCGCGATAATAAAACAGCTTGAGGTTTTCTTCTATGATAAACGGAACGATGTTGTATTTGAGACATTCCTTGAACATGATAAGCCGTCCAACGCGGCCGTTGCCGTCTTGAAATGGGTGGATACGCTCAAAGCGCACGTGAAAATCCAGAATATCGTCCAGTGTCTTTTTAGGAACGGCATTATAGTCAGATAGCAGAGCTTTCATTCTATCGGCAACTTCTTCTGGAAGTGAGGTCTGCATACCGCCGACCTCATTTGGCAAGCGCTTATACTCGCCAACGGCGAACCAGTCCTTACGGGAATCGCTGGTGCCGGTTTTCAGAATATGGTGCAGTTTTTTGATGAAATGCTCGCTTAGCGTGCTGGCTGCATGATCGATGATCAGATCAATGCAACGGAAGTGATTCGAGGTTTCAATCACATCGTCCACATTCAGCACCTCGTTTTCTACACCGATAGTGTTGGTTTCAAAAATATAACGTGTCTGGTCGTGCGTCAGGCGGCTGCCCTCGATGTGGTTAGAGTTGTAGGTCAGGTCGATTTGGGTTTTGTGGTAAATGCCACCGGCATACTTAGTTTGCTTTTCTTCCTGCAGAACGGAAAGCAGTGTTTTGACAGGCGTTTTTTTGCCGTTACTGCGAGCAGGCTTTTCCGCATTCTCGGGAATCTGCCATGTTTTGCCGATCAGCACAGCACCCGGAATACGTTCCTGTGCACAGTAATTTCGCACACTTCGTTCGGAAATATTCCACTTTTTCGCTGTTTCTGCAACAGAAAGATAGTTCATATGCTCACCTCCGAGCGGGATAGCTGTATTTATAGTATACCATATTATCGGCAAGAAATATACAGAAGTACGGAATAAGTCGGATTGTTTTTTGCCGATGCATAAGTCAAAAGCCGTTCTCGAATGAGTACGGCTTTTTCATTACCCGAAAAAGGAGAAGAACGGTGAACCGAAACGTTTCAGCACATTCCGCTACACTCCGTGTCGGTGAAACCTGTTGATCTGACAGCGTGCTGGTCCTCCCAGTCCGGCGCACTGTTATGCTTGATGGAGTTTTAGCCCGTGAAAGTGGAGCTGAAAGTCCGTGATGGTGGCATAATTTCTCCGGCGAGACGGCAGCTTTTATCCACGCTATGGCCAGCACCATCCACTATGTCGCTCTATTGCGTGAAAGTGTCGCTGAAACTCCGTGCAGATGCCGCTCTCACTCCGATTTATGCACAAGATATTGCGTATTTAGCATAGTGATTTTTCTTGTTTCTCGCCGCAAAGCATGGTATGTTGAGAAAAAAGTAACATACAGCGAATATTCTCCCTATCCGCTGAGAAGGAATACAGAATGAAGATCACCTATGCAAAAGAAAAAGACATTGCTGCCATCGCCGCGGCAGAAGTCGCCTGCTTTCCACCTGCCGAAGCGGCAACCGAACAGGAATTTGTCGAGCGGATTAAGTATTACGGCAATCACTTCTGGCTGCTGTATGACGCCGACAAGCTGATCGCGTTTGTCGATGGGTTTGTCACGGACGAGCCAGATTTGACCGATGCAATGTACGAAAACGCCTGTATGCACAACGAAAACGGTGCATGGCAGATGATTTTCAGCGTCAATACCCTGCCGGAGTACCGCAAACGCGGCTATGCCGGTGAGCTGATCCGCCGCGCCATTGCCGATGCCAGACAGCAGGGCCGCAAGGGACTTGTGCTGACCTGCAAGGAGCGGCTCATTGCGTACTACGCAAAATTCGGCTTTGTCGACGAAGGCGTGTCCGAGAAATCCACGCACGGAAATGTCCAGTGGCATCAGATGCGGCTGACGTTTTAAGAAGTTAAAGGCACGAAACCGCTGCTTTTTGACGGCAATCACATAACATAATATCTACTATTCCGCAAGGCGTACGCTTCTTACCCCAAGAAACAATCCCCAAAGCAAAAGGTTTATGACCCTTTGCTTTGGGGATTGTTCTGTCCCCCGCTTATGCGGGGATAATTTTCCGATTTTCAAATCTAAGCGCTTACATCAAATTGGGGTGACCCCCGCAAATGCGGGGAAGAATTGTAAGACACTTTGCGTGTCTTCCATTCCTTTTTCGAGAGTTACTAATATTTTAAGTAATACCCAAATCGGCGTCTATCAAGCGTTTTGACGGCGATATCGGCACATTCCTCAGCTGACAATTCTGTCAGCTCTGCAATTTCTTGAAAGGACAAACCGTCATAACGAGCCTGCAAAATAACATATTCAAGCTCAACCCATTCAAGAGCTTCCTTCCAAGGCACGCCAGGTTTAGAGGGCTCCTTAGGCACCTTTGGACGACAGTTGTAACACACACCATCCCGTGCAGGAGTACGTCTTTTCCCACAGATAATGCAAATCTGTGCAGAATTAACCCTTTTCTTGTCCCGGCACCATTCACACAATCGATCCTCAGAATTTGTGAGGTGTTCCTTACAGTCTTTACATACATATTTATATTCTCTCATATTGATTCTCCTCATATATTTCCGCAGCATTTACTCATCCACATTCTGCGATGTGCTTGCGACGGCGATGCACACGCCTTGCCGCTTCAGGTACTTTCTCTTCAGCGCTTTTCGGTGCAAATAATCGGGTATTCTGCCATGCGTGTGTAACTGCTCCGACCGGTGCGACAGCCGCCATTGCTTTTCGCATCGAAGCATCGCGCGGGTGAACGTAGTAGTGCGTGGTCGTGGTTACATCCGCGTGTCCAAGCAGACCCGCAACCGTTGCAACATCGATCCCCTGCTCGATCGCACGGGTGGCAAATGTATGCCGAATATCGTGAAAACGAACGTGCGGCAGGCCAAGACCATCCAGCACATCGCCCCAGTAACTGCTCAGATGGTCCGGATCCATTACACCACCGACTGTATTATAGATGATGAAATCATCAGCATTCGGCGTGCGCTTAAAAAGAGATTCGAACCGCTGATACTGTACGGTAAGCAAACCCTGCAGTACTTCCGGCAGATACAGATCTCGCTCAGAAGCATCGCTTTTCGCAGAGCTAAAGATAAGTTCCGTCCGCTTGCCGTACTCTGCCTCAGGATCAACCATCACCCGGCGTACGGTCTGTGTAATATGCAGTGTGCCGCTCATCGCGTCGTAATTACCCCAACGTGCAGCACAGACTTCACCCAAGCGCATACCGCTGTACAGTGCTAAGATAATACCTGCATTATTAAGCGACAGATCAGAAAACAGCCACTTTTCGAGCACTTTTTGATCGCTATCGCTCATAATATTGTGCTTCTTCGAGCGGCAATGCGTATATACGGTCGCAGGAACCGGATTTGCGGGCATCATACCGTCCGCAACAGCACGCTTACAGCAAACATCCAGCACAACACGCATATTTTTGATGCTTTTTGCGCTCAGCGCGCCGCCGGTCCGCAGATTGCCATGCAGGGATTCCTCGTTGAGAAAGTGCTGTACCTCGGCAGTAGTCAGACTTTCCAAGGGCATTTCGCCTAATTTCGGCAGGATATGCTTGTACATATTGTCATAGTAGTGTTCATAGCCGCTCGGCTTGGCTACCGGCTTAACGTAAACCTCCAGCCACTGCTCCGACCATTCCCGCAAGGTTACACCCATGACCTCGCCTCCTTGCTCGGGAAAATAAAATCTCCCATGCGCGGTGCGTGATGGTGTTGATCGATGTACTGCGTGTACTGCGTCTGTACCTGCTTGCTCTGGCTGTTTGTCAAGTTGACCCGTCTGCCATTCGGAAGGGTCAGCCGCTGGCACTCGAACTCGTACTCTTTCCAGTGCAGCATTTGCATATCTGCGTAGGAATACTCCTTCATCATAATTTCGCCTCTTTCTATATGTGATTTTGTGCGAAAATAAAACCGTGCAGGCAATATAGAGCCTACACGGTGTCAAAATCACATAGCAGAAAGAAGTATAAATATAGCACTAATAAAGGTCTTGTGCAACCCTTAAAAAAAGGGTATACTAATACTGCGGTGCGGAGTTTTCCGTTGTGTAGGTGGTTAGGTCACCTGCGCAGGTACTTGGAAGTTGGCGCTTTCAAGTACTGCCGTTTTTTATTTTCTGATAAGATTATATCATATAGGACGCTCCCATACAATATGTATTATCCATAAATATAGGAGTATCCTATATTGCAATTTTGCTATATTTTATCATGTAATCAAGGAGGTATCAATGTGGCAATTACTGAAGCTCAAAAGCGCGCAACTGCAAAATGGAGGAAAGAAAAGACAGATGAAGTTCGCTTTCGTGTCCCCAAGGGCGAGCGCATTGTGATTCAAGCACACGCGAAAGCGCAAGGTGAAACCACTACCGCTTTTATCAAACGCGCCATCCGAGAGGCTATGGAGCGGGATAACTCCGCAAAGTGAATAAATCTCTAAAAACGCTGATATCGTACACGCTCTCACGAAAGCTGTACAGTATCAGCGTTTTTCAACGCAAACTATCTTTTATATTTCTATCTTACACATGTTATCGTCTCTTATTAGCCTATTAAATCAAGGCGCTACAAGCATTCAAATTCTCACTCTTTACACCGATTCTTACATCTCCGTCGTTGATAATCTGTCGAGCTTCTAATTTGATGCTTTATTTTTATTCATAGTTTATTATACTGATAGCGAGTCCTAAAATTTTTTCTTAAAACTTTTAACTTCTGTATTTACCCTTATGTATTTTTACTATTTATGTTTTATCTTGGGATATTTTTCTTTTGCTTATTTCCCTGCATAAAGTTATAAAGGCTCTATATTTTTGAATTTTAATTCTCATTTTCATTTATATGAGTTTCTTCACCTGCAATCTCAAAAAGGTTCTCGCACTGGTGCTGGCGTTTGCTTGTGCATTCACCATGTTCGCTGGTGCGGCGTTCACGGATCAGGCTGACTTCGCAGTTAAGACTGATGTAGTGGACACTCTGGTGCAGCTGGGTGTAATCAACGGTTATACCGATGGTTCTTTCAAGCCCAACGGCACTGTAACTCGTGCGGAGATGGCGAAGATGATCTACGTCCTGCGCACCGGTAACTCTGACGCTTCTGCGTACAACGACGACAAGACCTCTTTCACTGACATCGGTACCCACTGGGCACGCGGCTACATCAAGTACTGCCAGTCCCTGGGCATCATTGCTGGTAAGAGCAACACCAAGTTCGACCCGAATGGCAACGTAACCGCTCAGGAAGCAGCTAAGATGCTGCTCGTAACCTTGGGTTACAACGCTGAGAAGGCTGGTCTGACCGGCGCAGGCTGGGCATCCAAGACCAACGCACTGGCTGACGAGAACGGCCTGCTGGAGGACGTTAACACTTCCTTCACCGCTGCTTGCCCGCGTCAGTACGCTGCACAGCTGATCTACAACACCATCGACACCCCGACTGTTGTATGGCGTGATGACGCTTACACCAACGTAGACGTTCTGAACCGCGACAATCAGACTGTTGGTGAGAAGTACATGAACCTCGTTAAGGACGAGGCTGCAACCGGCGCTCACGACAACATCCTGACCAAGGTAGAGAAGGAAGACGGCCGTGACACCTACACCATCACTGTTTCTGGCGCAGTTTACACCCGCGTTGCTAAGGACTACTCCGACCTGATCGGCCAGGACGTAGTTGTTATGTACAAGAAGAACGATACTTCCAAGGTATTCGGCGTTTATGCTGCTGAAGACTCCAAGGTAATCGCTTCCGGTACTGTTGGTCAGCTCGAGTCCATCTCCGGCGAGACCAAGAAGACCAAGCTGAACGGCACCGAGTACAAGCTGGACGATGTTAAGAGCACCGTTACCGTTATCGAGCCGAACAGCACTGCTACCGATACTCTGGCTAACCTCGAGAGCTACACCGCTATCGACAAGGTTGCAGGTACCGTAAAGCTGGTTGACAACGACGGCGACAACAAGGTTGATACCCTCGTTTACACCCCGGTTACCGTAGGTCAGATCACCTACGCTGGCTCTAAGTCTGTTACCATTAACAACGGCGTTGGCGCTAACGATGTTGATGACCTCAACATCTACGACGGCTACGCTAAGGACGACTGGACCGTAGTTACCGCTGATACCTACACCTCCTCTGGCGACACCGCTGTTGCTAAGATCGATGTAGTTACCTCCAAGGTTGCTTCTGTTAAGTCTTCTACTCCGAAGGAAGTTAAGATCAACGACTCCTGGTACAAGATTGCTACCGGCTCTGTTGCTGATGACACCGCTTCCGTTAAGTCTGGCAGCACCTACGATTTCGCTATCGTTGGCAACTACGTTGTAAACGCTAAGGAGACCGAGGCTGCTTCTACCGACGTTCTGGTTGTAACCGACTTTGAGAAGACCAGCAACGGCATGGCAGGCACCACCACCCAGAAGGTAAAGGCTTACTTCCTGGACGGTTCCTCCAAGACCATTGAGGTTTCCAAGCTGGCTCGCACCGCTGGTGCAGACGAGAAGGACGTTGATGCTTCCAACAACATCAATGATTCTTATGTTAACAAGCTGTACACCTATTCTACTCGCAGCAACGGCACCTACACCCTGAAGGCTCTGGGTTCCGGCAATATGGCTGGTTATAAGCATTCTGATAGCAAGACTGGCACTGGTGTTATCACTTCCAACAACAAGATCGACGGCTACTCCATCAGCGATGAGGCAGTAGTATTCGCTCTGTACACCAACATTTCCGGCACTGCTGTTAAGAAGGACGTTAAGGTTCTGACCGGTAAGACCGTTAACGATTGGAAGACCGCATACGGCACTTCTGTTCAGTATGCTACCAAGAAGTCCAACGGTATCGAGACCGTTCGCGTTGCAGTAGTTGTTGACTCCAACAAGTACTCTGGCGCTGGCTCCGATTACAAGTACGCTTACATGACCTCCGATTCTTACGAGGGCACCAACGGCGAGGACAACGACAAGACCACCGTATACGAGGCTTGGACTGGTTCTGAGAACGTAACCCTGAAGTATGATGGTGCTACCGGTACCACCAAGCACGCTGGCGACGTTCTGATCTACACCGCTGACGGTGACAAGTTCATCAATGTGGAGACTGCTTCTGATGTTGATGTTGTAAAGGTTGCAATCACTGGTATCGAGAAGGTTAAGGAAGGCGACGTTGCAGTTCGCTTTGCAAACGGCACCTCTAAGACCTACTCTATGGACGAGGATTGCGTATACATCGCAGTTAACGACGACAAGCAGGAAGGCATGGAAGGTTCTTCTCTGGATCAGATTTCTCTGGCTGAGGAGCACACCTCTGGCAAGTACTACGCTAACGCTTGGATCGTAGTTGAGAAGACTGGCGATAAGAACATTATGGCTATCATCTATGACGCTGATAACAACCGTCTGGATGGCAACCTGCTGTTCTAATTGTAATAAGTTAATATAACTTGTTATAACCGAAAACCCCCGATTTCTCGGGGGTTTTCTTTATGCGTGAAAAAGGAAAACCCCGAGGAGTTCCTCGGGGTTTTCGAGTTCGCTATGCTGCGATAATTCCTAAGGAATTACTGCTTCATCTCGTTGTTGGTATCTACAACGATCAGACGAATGTAATCATCGCCAGACTCGGAGTAGTAGATAACGTTAGCCTTGTCGTTAGCATCGATCTTGCCATCGTTGTTGGTATCGATTGCGGTCTCGATGTCGAACTCGCCAGCGCCCTTCTTAGCATCGGAATCAACGTACAGGACAACAGTATCCTTGGTGATCTTGTATTCCTTGCTTACCGGAACAGATACGAAGGTCAGCTCACCAGAAGTCTTGTCGTAAGAAGTAATCTGGGTTACAGCATACTTCTGAGTAGCAGTATCCTTACCAGCCAGCTTAGTCAGGTCGTAGGTGCCGTCAGCATTTACAGAATACTCAAATGCCTCACGTGCAGCGATGGAAACCTTATCCTCAGACTTCATGGTAATAGCCTCAGAACCGTTCCAAGCCTCTACGAAGGTGTACTTGGTACCGTCAATGGTCTTCTCGTAAGAATCATCCAGAGCAAATGCGTAGGTGCTGTTGGAACCACCCGGAATGTTATTAGTCATGGTGACAACAGCCATCTCAGCGTAGTTTACGCCAGAATCCTTCTTAACCAGAGCCTGGAGAGAAATAGTGGTTTCCTTCCAGTTAGCAGCATCCTTACCGGTTACTACCTTGTACTCATAGTCGCCATTCTTCATATACTGAACAAATACAACGCCGGTATCCTTCATGAATACGTTAGCAGTGGTATTAGCCTTCTTCAGAGTAGCAGACTTAACCTTGCCGTCGATGGTGAGGTTACCACCAGTTGCATATTCGTCATAACCGTTCAGCGCCTTCTCAGATACAGCCTTGAAGGTGTACTTGCCCTTAGATACCTCGTAGGTAGCCAGCTTCGGAGCAGACTCCTCAACATAGGTGGTATCACCATTCTTCTTAGTACCCTTGTACTCAGAGTCGTTGTCCAGTTCAACAGTCTTACGGGTGCCGTCTGCGAACAGAACATCGGCAACCTTGGAAGAGCCCAGACCGCTGGAAGAACCGGTCTCGATAACCAGTGCAAAGTCGGAAGAACCAACAGTTACGGTATCAACCAGCTGTACAAAGCCGTTCAGGAGAACCAGCTTAACGGTTGCGCCGTTGGACGGCCAGTTGTCGATAACCTTATTGGTGTTCGCCTTGTAATCAGCGGTGTACCAGGTGCCATCAATCAGAACCTGATCATTGCCCTTGATGCCGGTAACCTTGCCTTCAACAGTCTCCAACTTAGTCAGCAGAACCTTGTCGTCAGCGTAGTTTTCCTTAGCGGAAATTGCAACGTAATCGTCCTTCTTCAGGTCAGAGGAGAAGTTTGCGGCATCTTCCTCATACTTCTTGCCAGCATTGACATAATCCTTGCCAACATAAGTAACCTTCTTGGTCTCGAAGGTGGTAACCTTCAGGATGTTGATCTTGTTGTTGCTGCTGTTGGAAATAGCCTGAACAGTGGAAGCCTTACCAATGTTCTCGCCTTCAGAGTGTGCATTAACCCAGACAGCGATCTTGGTGTTGGTATCCTTGCCGTTTACATAAACGGTGGAGTTGTTGGTATCAACAGTATACTTGGTACCGTCAATCTTGATCTTGTCAGCGCTGTCCATCTTAACCTGATCCATAACAGCGGAAACAACAGTGTTATCGTCGGTCATAGCGTAAACGCCAAATACCTTATCCTTATCCTTGTACAGAACCTTAACCTTCTGATACTTCAGAGCAGAGTAATCCTTGGAAACCTTGGTGAAGTTGTTCAGGAGCTTCTTGCCAGAGCACTCATCCTCGTACTTGTCAGTGTTGACGTACAGGGAATAGGTGTCCTTGTCATTGTCCTTGGTTACTTCCTCGAGGATACCAACGGTCTTGGACAGGCCCATGTACTTCTCGCCGATGGTCTGGTTGTCCTTGCCATTGTAGTTCTGGTTGGTGTAAGCGTCATCACGCCATACAACAGTAGCTGCGTCGATTGCATTGTAGATCAGCTGTGCAGCGTACTGACGCGGGCAAGCTGCGGTGAAGGAAGTGTTAACATTCTCCAGCAGGCCGTTCTCATCAGCCAGTGCGTTGGTCTTGGAAGCCCAACCAGCACCTACCAGGCCAGCCTTCTGAGCATCGTAACCCAGGGTTACCAGCAGCATCTTAGCTGCTTCCTGAGCGGTTACATTGCCATTCGGATCAAACTTGGTAGTGCTCTTACCAGCAATGATGTTCAGAGACTGGCAGTACTTGATGTAGCCGCGAGCCCAGTGAGTACCAATGTCGGTGAAAGAGGTCTTGTCGTCGTTGTACGCAGAAGCGTCAGAGTTGCCGGTACGCAGAACGTAGATCATCTTTGCCATCTGCGCACGAGTTACAGTACCGTTCGGCTGGAAGGAGCCGTCTTCGAAACCTTCGATTACGCCCAACGATACCAGAGTGTCCACTACATCAGAGTCAACCTTAATGTCAGCCTGATCCGTGAACGCCGCACCAGCGAACATGGTGAATGCACAAGCAAACGCCAGCACCAGTGCGAGAACCTTTTTGAGGTGGCACGCAAAAGAATGAAATCAAGCAATAGAGTGATTAGTTATTATGTAAACAGCTATAAATTTAACTTTTTCGCAGATATGGATATACGCAAATACGAGTAAATAAATGGATATTCTATAGAGCTTAGCGGCATCATAGAAAAGAATATTTGTATAAAATCTAATGTGATTTTTGTTTATACTGACGAAATATTTATCCTCTAAAAATTAATATGTAGCGCGTTATTATCCATAATATGGTTCGTACTGTTGGGCGCATAAATTAGGAAAATATTCTTTATTTTAGATGATTTACTCTAAAAACAATGTTTAGTATTTATTTCACGATTTTCACATGCCACCTCAAAAAGGTTCTCGCACTGGTGCTGGCGTTTGCTTGTGCATTCACCATGTTCGCTAGTGCGGCGTTCACGGATCAGGCCGACATCAAGGTTGACTCTGATGTAGTGGACACTCTGGTATCGCTGGGCGTAATCGAAGGTTTCGAAGACGGCTCCTTCCAGCCGAACGGTACTGTAACCCGTGCTCAGATGGCAAAGATGATTTACGTTCTGCGCACCGGTAACTCTGACGCTTCTGCGTACAACGACGACAAGACTTCCTTCACCGACATTGGCTCCCACTGGGCTCGCGGCTACATCAAGTACTGCCAGTCTCTGGGCATCATTGCTGGTAAGTCTAACACCATCTTTGCTCCGAATGCGTCTGTAACCGCACAGGAAGCTGCTAAGATGCTGCTCGTAACCCTGGGTTACGATCCGGCTAAGGCAGGTCTGGTAGGCGTTAACTGGGCTTCCAAGACCAACGCACTGGCTGACGAGAACGGTCTGCTGGAAGATGTAAACACTTCCTTCACCGGTCCGTGCCCGCGTCAGTACGCTGCACAGCTGATCTACAATGCTATCGATGCTCCTACTGTTGTATGGCGTGACGATGCTTACACCACCAACAACTATGGCAACGGTGACAACCCGACTATCGGCGAGAAGTACATGGGTCTGCACTCTGTTGAAGGTATCCTGACCTACTTCCAGAAGGAAGACGGCAAGACCACCTACAACGCTACCGTTGAGAATATCACCAAGAAGGACGGCACCGCTCTGTCCGGCAAGGATATCATCGGCGAGCAGAACTTCACCAAGATTGCAAAGGACTACTACTCTCTGAAGAATCAGAAGGTTAAGGTTCTTTACAAGGAGACCGACAAGGTTTACGGCGTATTCGCTCTGACCGACTCCAACACTGTTATCTCCGGTATGCTCGGCGATTTCGGCGAGGACGGCGGCAAGCTGAAGTACGACGGCAAGAAGTACTCTCTGGCTAACAAGAGCAATGTATATCTGAACAACAACGATGTAACCGGTTCTTACAACGTTGCAACCTACGCTGATGCTGCAAAGGGCATCACCAAGGCTTACGACGCAACCGCAATCTCCAACAACGACAGCGCTAAGATTAGCCGCCTGGATATTGCTGCTTTCGCAGTAGCTCAGGTTACTTATGTTGGCTCTGACTACATCAATGTTTCCTACAAGGCAAACAACGGCGTAAACGGCAACCCGACTTTCGCTACCAAGCTGGAGTCTGACGACGTTACCTACCCGTCCGACATCAAGAAGGATGACTACGTTGCAGTTACCGCAGGCGTTAACACCGCTGACGGCAACGTTGGTGTAACCAAGCTGGACGTTGTTACCGGCAAGATCACCACCACCAAGAAGAACTCTACCGAGGATGGCTACAAGATCACCATCGACGGCACCACCTACGAGAAGGCTGGCGTTCCGGATAACGATGCTAAGGATCTCAAGCTGAACTCCACTGTTGCTATCGTTGTCAAGGGCGGCTACTTCCTGTACGTTGACGACGCTAACGCAGAGGCTAAGGACATCGGCATGATGACCGAGCTGTACAAGGAAGGCAACCGTTATGTTGCTACCGTAATCAAGGCTGATGGTTCTTCTCAGAAGATGACCCTGAAGAAGACTGACGGTTACAATGGTACTGCTGCAACTGACAAGAACACCTTCGACAGCGCAGTTAAGGGCGGCAAGGTTTCTCCGGTACTCGTTTCCTACAGCAAGTCTGGCGACGACTACAAGGTTAAGGTTCTGTCCAACACGGAGAAGGCTGGCTACGATGTATTCGATACCCAGACTGGTAACTCTGTTGACAACAAGCGTTTTGTCAAGACTACTAAGGGCAAGGCTGTTTCTGCTATCGATGACAACGCAACTGTATTCGTACGTTACAAGACCGACTCCTACAAGATTGTTACCGGTAAGGATCTGAAGAACTGGAAGGACACTGTCAAGTTTGACTCTGTTGTTCTGGCTGACGCATCCAACAGCGTTAACTACGCTAAGGTTGTTATGGCTGATCTGAAGGATGACAGCATGGCAGGCGGCTCTGACGTTAACTACGGTTACGTTTACACCGTTGAGTCTGGCTCCAACACCGACGAGGACGAGTACAAGGTAATCTACGCTTGGAACGGCTCTGAGACCGTTGAGCTGTGGAGCGATGATCTGACTCAGAACATCTCCACCGGCAACGTAGTTGAGTACTCCATCGACGGCACTGTTGAGACCGCTAACGGCTCCAAGACCGAAGTTACTATCGACCACATCTACGGCAAGAACAACACCAACAGCTGGACTAAGGCTGCTGTTCTGGGTGGCGACTACGGCACCGACAAGAATGGTACCGCTTACGTCTACGCAACCACCGCTGATGTTGTTGCTAAGAACGTAGATACCACCGCTATCAAGCTGGACAACGACGATGATGCTATCATCCTGTTCGTTGATACCTCTGACGACGGCAAGAAGGACACTGGTCTGGCTCTGTCCGAGAACATGGACCTTGCTGATTTCGCTCAGGACAACGGCACCGGCTACAAGGTAAACGCTGTATTCTTCAAGACCCTTGACGATAACAACAAGGAGACTGGCAAGAACATCATCGTTATCGATACCACCGGCGAGCTGGATAACTCCATCACCAAGTAATCTTACGACTAAAAGTCTTTCGGATTGCTAAACTAAATAGTGAAAACCCTGAGGATTTCCTCAGGGTTTTCCTTATGCCAAAAGAAAGCTCCCGATTTCTCGGGAGCTTTCGATGTTCAGCTAAGCCAAACGAGAACTTACCACTTGGTGTAGTCGTTGTTTACATCAACAACCAGAACAGTGATCTGATCCTCGCCGTTCTCAGAGTAAACTGCAACGTTTACAACATCCTTATCAGTGCTGCCGTTGTAAGCGTTAGCCTGACGGATTTCGCCGCTACCTACGCCTTCGCCAGCCTCAGAATCAACGTACAGAACTACAGTGTCCTTAGAGTCGATCTTGGAATCGCAACCGGTAGCCAGAGTGATACCGTTCAGAACGATATCGCCAGTACCCTCGTCATAGGTCTCAACCTTTGCGGTGCCGAATACAGACTTGCCGGAAACGGTCTCGCACTTGTCGATATCAACGGTATCCTCGCCATCGGTGGAGTACTCGAATACATCACCAGCAGCCAGCTTAACGTCGGTGCCTTCGTACTTGTAAACCTTCTCCTCAGTACCGTTCCAAGCCTTTACATAGGTGTAGGTGGTGCCGTCGGTCTTGCCAGTGTAGGAAGAATCCAGAGCTACTGCATAAGTCTTATCAGAAGAACCAGAGATCTTCTTAGCGCCGAAGTTAACAACTGCTGCCTGAGCATACATATTGTTGTTGGTAACATCAGCAACTGCCTTAACAGTCAGAGACTTATCCAGATCAGACTTCAGATCCCAGTTGGAAGCGGTCTTACCAGATACAACCTTGAAGGACGGATCATCGTGCTGAGCGCCATCGTCCTGACGAACGAATACGATACCGGTGGACTCGAAGTACAGCTTGGTAGTATCCTTAACGATGGTATCAGTGCTGTTAGAGTAAACATCGTTACCCTTTGCGCTGCCGTCAACAGTAGCGTCGTACATTTCAACGTACTTGTCGTAGCCAGCCGGGTCAGCCTTGTTGATCTCGGTCAGGGTGTAAACATCCTTGGATACATCATAGGTAACCAGAATCGGCTGATCCGCAATGTTTACCTTGATCGGGGTCGGGTGCTTGGTGCTGTCGTCTTCCCAGTACTTCTTGATCTCAACGATCTTGTCAGAGCCATCAGCGAAGATCAGGCGTGCTTCGTACTTGGAAGATACGCCGCCCTTCTGGTCAGCCTCAACCAGCAGAGCGATGTCGGAAGCTGCGGTGGTAACCTTGTCGGTCTCGTAGATGTAGCCGTTAACCAGCATAAGCTTTACAGAAGAACCAAGCTTCAGAGCGTTATCGCCAGTCTTAGCAACATTGGTGGAGTACCAGTTGCCGCCGATTTCAACCTTGTTGATCTTGCCGTTAGAATTGGTCTTGGTAGAGTCGATCTTGCCCTCAACTACCTCAGCCTTCTCAATCAGGCCCTTCTTGTCAGCGTAGTTGCCCTTAGCGGAAACAACAACGTAGTCGTCCTTCTTGATATCGGAGTAGTAGTTGTAGTCATCATCATCGCATTTACCAAAGGTACCGTCCAGAGTTACATAGTCCTTGCCAACATAAGTAACCTTTGCGATAGCATAGGTGGTAACGTTCAGGATGGAGTAATCAGAGGAACCATCGGTAGCGAGCAGCTCAACCTTGGAGCCCTTCTCGTAGGTGGTGTTGCCTTCTGCATTGGTAGCTACCCAAGTAGCGATATCAGCGCCGGTCTGGTAAGTGCCGTTAACGTAAACAGCGGTCTTGCCAGAAGCAGCCAGATCGTACTTAGTGCCGTCCAACTTTACCTTGCGGTCAGCTGCTACACCGTCCAGCTTCAGATCAGCCAGAACACCAGTGTTAGAGGTGTTATCGGAGGTAGCAAATACGCCGTAAACATCGTCCTTAGCCTTGTACAGAACCTTAACGGTGTTGTACTTGTAAGAGGTGTAATCCTTCTTAACCTTGGTGAAGGCCTTAACTGCATCCTTACCATCGGTGCTCTCGGTCTCATTCGGATTAGAGATGGTCATCTCATAGGTATCCTTGCCAGAGGTCTTGGTAAAGGTTGCCAGAGTACCAACAGTCTTCTTCAGACCCATGTACTTCTCGCCAACAGTCTTGTTGTCAACGCCCATAGCGGTCTGATCGGTGTACTCGCCGTCACGCAGAACAACGGTCTTAGCGTCGATTGCGTTGTAGATCAGCTGTGCAGCGTACTGACGCGGGCAAGCAGCGGTAAAGGAAGTGTTAACGTCATCCAGCAGACCAGCCTCATCAGCCAGTGCGTTGGTCTTGGAAGCCCAAGTGGAGCCTACCAGGCCAGCCTTCTCAGCGTTGTAACCGATGGTTACGAGCAGCATCTTAGCTGCTTCCTGAGCGGTTACCTTGTCGTTCGGGCAGAACTTGGTGTTGCTCTTACCAGCAATGATGCCGAGGGACTGGCAGTACTTGATGTAGCCGCGAGCCCAGTGAGTACCAATGTCGGTGAAAGAGGTCTTGTCGTCGTTGTACGCAGAAGCGTCAGAGTTACCAGTGCGCAGAACGTAGATCATTTTCGCCATCTGAGCACGGGTTACGGTAGCGTTAGGCTGGAAGGAGCCGTCTTCGAAGCCTTCGACAATGCCCAGCGATACCAGAGTGTCCACTACATCAGAGTCAACCTTAATGTCGGCCTGATCCGTGAACGCTGCACCAGCGAACATGGTGAATGCACAAGCAAACGCCAGCACCAGTGCGAGAACCTTTTTGAGATTCTTCATAGGGGTTTTCCTCCTTAAAAATTTTTGTACGAGTTCTCACTCGTCGTTAAGTATATTACCATAGTCAAACACAGGGGTCAAGCGAAGTTCGCAATCCGTAACATGAGTGTAACATTACAGGTAATGTTACATTTATGTGTGTTACACTTTTCCCCCGTTCCCCCGCAGAGCAACCACCATCATATAATAAGGTATCCCTTTCTTCCATAGCAACTGATGTTGCAAATTTTCCTGTTTCCGCTTATACGGAATATGCTTTATAACGCAATTAAAAAGTAGCGTTGCCACACTCAGGTTTGGCACCACAAAGCTCTATCCCGGCCTTATGTCGGGATATCTTTTCTCTTTATTCCAATGATGTGATTTATATTGAGCTACCGGACACAATAACTCTGAAGAGTGTGTCTTCCAACGATACTATTATATCAATCATGGATATTTTCTTAGAGGCAATATCAAAATAAAGAGTGGAACCTTTGAGATCTCTACACTCGATAAACAGTATATTCGTACATCGATTCCTTTCTATAGTCTTCGCTCACTATATAAGTGCGAAGTCGATCCTCTTGGAAAGATACGCAAAATCACAAGTCCTGAAAAACGCATGACCTTTCATCTCAAATAATCCATACAAAAAAAGACCTGTACACAACGTACAGGTCTTTTCCCATTCAAGAACTCTGGAATTTCCCATTTCTTTATCATTAACGCAATTAAAAAAGCAGGGGAGCCACAGTCTTAAAAAATTTTGTGTCTATAGTATAACATAAAATATCTTATGTGCGCAAGTATACTCACTCCTCTTGCGACATTACAGTACTAAAAATAATTGCAAGTGCACCCACTCGGCTCACTTGACAATATTTTCGCTGTTACTGAATTTAAACACCGTCATAAACAGGATTTTTATGTCAAAAAGCAGTGTCCAGTTCTCAATATAGTAAATATCATGCTCAATCCGTCCTTGAATCGACGTATCACCGCGGAAACCGTTCACCTGCGCCCAGCCGGTAATGCCCGGCCGCACCTGATGCTTGACCATATACAGCGGCACGTTTTCCTTAAACTGGTTTACAAAATACGGCAGTTCCGGCCGCGGTCCGACCAGACTCATATCGCCCATCAGCACGTTGAAGAACTGTGGTAGCTCATCGATCGAAAACTTGCGGATGAATGAGCCGAACTTGGTCTTACGCGGATCACTGTTGGTACTCCATCCGGTATTTTGTTTATCATTCACTCGCATAGAGCGGAATTTGTACATATAAAACGGCTTTTTATTCAATCCCACACGTTCCTGCTTGAACAGGATCGGGCCTGGCGAGGACAACTTAACACCAAGCGCTGCGAACAGCATAATGGGCGATGTGCACACGATCAGCAGCAGCGAGCCAACAATATCCACCGCCCGCTTCAGGAACGCGTTGCCGATATTATCCAGCGGGATATGACGCAGGTTGACCAGCGACACGTCCCCCACCTCATCGATTGACGGACGCGACGGCATATACTTATTGTAAAACGGGATAAGCGACATTTTCACGCCGTTTTTCTCACTGCTCGCAATAATGCTCTGCAGATACGGGTACTCGTCCGCCTCCAGTGCGATGACCACCTCATCCGGTGCGGCACGCTCGAGCACATGTGCCAGCGCATCGTATGTACCGCGATAGGCAATGCCCGGCAGGCAGTCGCGCGGCGCAAGATAGCTGTCCACGCAGAACCCCAGCGTGCGGTCGTTCTGCACCGCACGGCAGTACGCCTGCGCCTGTTCCCCACAGCCGATCAGCAGCACATGCTTCAGATTATAGCCGTGCTCACGGAACGAACGCAGCAGCCGTCGCAGAAACCATCGTTTGACCGCCACCGCGATCGTTGCCAGCGCAAAGAACACAAACAGCGTCCAACGCGACAGGTGAAACTGCTTGAACGCGAAGAAAAATGCCAGCAAAATACCGAAAATGATGGTGTTGCTCCGCAGCAGCAGGCTGAACTCCTGCAAAAAGTTTTTGGCGCGGAACGAATCGTACAGTCCCATCAGACCGTACAGCAGCCAGAACAGCGGCGAAACACACAGCACCGCCATCAGATAATACGACAAGCCGATGTGCCCGGGCATGCCGTGAAACAACGTAAAACGGATAAAATATGCAAGGATCATGCAGGGGAAAAGAATCAACACGTCAGTCAATCCGTTGATTTGATTGAGTGTCCGCTGATTTTCTTTGATCAACCGCGGTTCCTCCTATTATATGTAATCGATACCAATTTTATAAGTTTATCACATCCGGCATAATTTTACCACCTGTAAACGACTTTTCTCGCCAAATAAATTCTCTCCAGCAAGACGATAATATCTCACCCAACCTTGACAAAACAGGCGTTTCGGAGTAATATTTTGCTATAAATACGTGCGCAGGCGGCGTAAGTTGCCTGCGTTTTTCTTTGAAAGCAGGTCACACTGTGAACGGTAACAAAAAGCTACTATATATTGCCTCATCGTTTGGGCATTTAGCATCCTTTCATCAACCTTATACCGAGTGGTTGACACAACAGGGTTATGAGGTTCATGCGGCAGCTGGCGGCGAACAGCGTGCATTGCGCGGTGTCAGCCGATACATCCCAGTGCCGTTTGAAAAAAGCATGTTCTCGCCGCACAACTTTGCGGCAGTCTTGCAGCTCCACTCGCTGCTGCGGCGTGAAAATTACGCCATGATCAGCCTGCACACCTCGCTTGCCGCGTTCTTTGCGCGTCTGGCGGTGCAGCTTTTGCCGAAAAGGCAGCGTCCCGTGGTGATGAACACCGCACACGGCTATCTGTTTGATGACAGCACTCCCTTGCTCAAACGCACGCTACTGCTCGGTGCCGAGCGCATGACCGCGCCTGTCACCGACTGGCTGCTGACCATGAACCGGCAGGACGAGCAGATCGCCAGGCGCTATCGGCTCGGACGGCACATCGTCCCGACGCCGGGCATGGGAATTGTGCTCATGCGCTTCTCCCCTCCCTCACAGGAGGAAAAACGCGCCCTGCGCCGTGAGATAGAGCTACCCGAAAACGCGCTCGTGCTCATCTACGCTGCGGAATTCTCCAGCCGCAAGAACCAAAGGATGCTCATCAGCGCCATGCCTGAGCTACCGAACGCCGTACTCCTTCTGCCCGGTCGCGGTGCACTGCTCGATGATTGCCGCATACTCGCGCAGCAAAAGGGCGTTGCCGACCGCGTTCGCTTCCCCGGATTTACGTCCAACATCGAGCAGTACTACCGTGCTGCTGACCTCTGCGTGTCCTCCAGCCGCAGCGAAGGACTTCCCTTTAATGTAATGGAGGCCATGGCCTGCGGTCTGCCCGCGGTACTCTCCGATGTCAAGGGGCACGAAGATTTAGTGCGTTCGGGCGAGAACGGCCTTTTATTCCCCTATGACGACCAAAACGCCTTTATCCGCGCTGTAAAGCAGGCCGCCGAGCCTGCCCTGCAGGCACAGATGAGCGCCGCCGCGGTACAGACCGCCGTTCCATACGGTATTGACGCGGTATTCCCCACGCTCACCGCAATTTATTCTCAAGCAATTCCTAATCAACCTAAGGAGGTTTCAGAATGACTGAAAAAACAGCAAAATCCAACGCCGGAAAAGGCTGGCTGTGCTGTGCGGCGATCATCGCCCTGTGCGTGATCAGCTGCTTTGCACAGAACGGCACCTACACGACCAAAAAGGTGCTCGGTCTGCTCGGTGCGGTCGGCATCATCGGTATGATGCTGTTCGCAGACAAAGCACGCATCAAGCGCCTGATGAGTCCACCGTCGTTTGCACTGCTGGCCTATCTGCTGCTGGAGGCTTTATCGACGTTCTATGCCCGCTCGGGCAAGTTCGCCATCGCGGAATTCTCCTGCAATCTGATTGCCTTTGCGGTGTTCATGGCCATCGTGCTTTTCTCCGACAATGGCAAGCAGTCTTTCCGCCGCATTGCAGCGGTGCTCGCAACAGCAGCCGCTCCGGTCGGTCTGCTGTCTATTGACGCGGCATCCTGCAACATTCTTATGCGCCCCGTGCGTCCGCTGCTCGAGTTTGTCGGCCGCGGCTACGACAACACCGGCGCGTACTTCTACTCCCGTCTGAACACCATTCTCGGTAACCCAAACATCTACGCAGGTCTGATGTCCGTCGCGTGCCTGATGTCCCTGTGGCTGGTGCTCACCTCTGAGAGCCGCAGACAGCGTATCCTGTGCACGGTTCTGCTGATGGTGAATGCAGTTTCCTACCTGCTGGCGTTCTCGATGGGCTCGCTCGGCGTATTTGTCATAGCATGCGTGCTCATGCTCGTGCTTTCGCCCAAGGAGACCCGCTCTAGTCTGTTCCTACTGCTGCTCCAGACCGCGGTCATCGCGCTGATTGTCGGCGCGGTATCGGTCAAGGGCTTCGGTGACACGGTCACCGGCTCTCCCCTGCCGATGATCATGCTCGTAGTCGGCTGCGTCGCTGCCTGTCTGCTCGAGATCGGCGTGCGCGGCAAGCTGGCCGAGCGTCTCGCGGATAAGGGCAAGCTGCTGATCGGTGCGGTTGCCGGTATCGTGGTCGTGATCACCATCTATCTGATCGCGGCACTCAACGTCACCGGTGCGTACACCTTCGGCACCGAGGGCGATTTCCGCCGTACCGCGGACCTGCCCGCCGGCGACTACACGCTGAGTGTGGATGCCCCCGCGCCGGTAAACGTGCGTGTTGCGTACAAAAACACCAACAATCTGGTGCAGAATAACGAAACCGACCTTGCAAACGCCTCCACGGATAACGATATTACCTTCACCGTGCCCGAGGACAGCAAGCTCGTGTTCTTCTACATCTCCTGCGATCAGCCGGGCGTGACGGTCAATACCGCCACCTACAACGGTGCAAAGGACGGCAGTGTCAAGCTGGGCTATAAGCTGCTGCCCGCCTTCATTGCAGACCGTATTCAGGACCTGACCGCAAACGGCAACGTCGTACAGCGCGGCGTATACCGTCAGGACGCCATCAAGCTGTGGAAAACCGCACCAGTATTCGGCCGCGGTCTGGGTGGCTTTGAGAACGGCGTTGCCTCGGTGCAGGATTATTACTACGAGACCAAATACGCCCACAACCACTACGTTGAAGCGCTCTGCGACCTCGGTGTGCTGGGTCTGCTGGCGTTCCTGTCCATGCTGGGCACGGCTGTCTGGGCGCTCGTCAAGAGCCGCAAGGAGAAGCCGCTCATCGTCATGCTGCTCGCGGCCTGCGTGCTGCAGATGTTCGGCCAGGCCGTTACCGACGTAACGTGGTCGTCCGGCTCCTGCCTGCCGATGTTCTTCGCCGTGCTGGCAGCTATCACCGTATTCTGCGCGGATTCGCTCCGTCTCAAGCTGCCCGAAAAGAACAAGGGCGGTGCGGTGCGCTGGCCGATAACTGTCGTCTGTGCGGTATTCACTGTGCTGATTGGCCTCAACCTAATCGCGCAGAGCAAGCTGAACAGCGACAATCTGACCCTTGACGACCTCAAACTGGGCGCAAAAATCGACCTGTTTGAGGCAAACGACTATAAGATGTCCTATCTGATGAGCAACTACGACGACGAGACGCTTGCTGCCAAGTACGCCGCATCGCTCTCCCGCGTACAGTCCAACACAATCGCTGTACTGCTGGCGCAGTATTACGCCAACACCGGCGATTTCAACCGTGCATTCGATATTCTCGACCGCGGTGCGGAATACACCCGTGCCAACGCCGAGCAGTGGCAGAAGATCTTTCGTCTGGAGGAGGCCATCGTCGATCCGGTCGGAAGCCTGTCCGCAGTAGAGCGCATCAAAGACGATACCTATATCAAGCGTGTTGTAAACTCCTATAACAAGCTGTGCGAGACAAACGCACAGCAACTCGATGATGTTACGCTGACCGAGCGCAACAACACCTTTCTCAACAAGGTGCTGGCCATCTCGGCAACCGATTCCTACGATATGCGCACCGCAATGAACACGTTCTCCAATCTGGTGCTGGATACCGCTTCCGCGCCAGATATCAACGCTGATAGCCAACCCGACTTCGCCGAAGTCACCAAGGGCAGCGCATCGTGGAACGAGGGCGGCGCATTCACCGCAGATACCGACTGCACTATTTCCTTCACCGCAGTCATCAAGAACGATGGCGACTACGCTCTGACCGTACAGAGCAGCAACGCCGCCGGTATCACCGCCGAGGTAGGCGGCACCACCGTGACGTTTGATGCGGCTGGAAAGGGCACCACTCCGGTGCATCAGCTCGGCGATGCAGACAGCACAACGACCATTACCCTGCACATTCCGGCAGGCACCACGGTCAAGCGTGTAACATACACTATGGAATAATCATTGCTCATTTCCGAAGTCTTCTAGCATTACTCGTTTCAAGATACTTCTCCCTACAAATAAAGCAATCGCTGTATGTGGAAATCAATCCGCATACAGCGATTATTTTATTTATAAAAATAATTTTGCCGTCGCATATAAAACGGTCTGTTGTGAATATGGACTCAATACGGATGGTGCATCCTTGTTCCTTGATTTTATAGACCATGCTCTATCAGAACCATTTCCGGCGTAATCAAATTCAAATCCGTATAGTAGATTTCCCGTTTCGGCTTTTTGGACCGCGTCAAGTAATGTTCGCAAAAAGGGCTCCTGAAAAAAAATGAAGTTAGGCTGCGGTGGTCAGAGTTGCCGCAATGGATTCCTGGCTGAGATAAGCTCTGGAGACAGACCAGTCCTCAGCGTATTCCATGAGCTACGTTGTCATCAGACGAACATAAGAACTTTCATTCGGAAAGATTCCAATCACGCTGGTACGTCTGCGGATTTCACGATTCAATCTCTCAATCATGTTGGAAGATGAGATTTTTCGCGCATCCAGCATGGGGAATGTATAGAATCTTCCACCCCCTCTTCAAGGCACTGAACCGCTTTCGGAAAGTGCTTGGCATAGAAGTCGATCACATCATATGCGCGCTTTCTGGCGAACTCAGCCGTGGGCGCCAGCCAGATTTCCTTTAGTAACGCGGCAAAGGCTTTATTCTCTTTCTGCGGCACATAGATAAGAATATTCCGCATGAAAAGCACCTTGCAGCGCTGCCATGAGGCTCCGGGAAAGGACTCACGGATTGCCGAAACCAGCCCGGAGTGAGCATCGGAAATGATAAGCCTTGGCGTGGAAAGACCGCGGTCTTTCAGATTCTGAAACAGCACTCCATAGGAACTTCTGGATTCCTCGGCCATAGGTTCAACGGCGATGATGTCTCGATGTCCATTTTCGTCCACCCCGCACACGATCAGCACCGCCATGCTGACAATTCTTCCATCTACTCGAACTTTTTCGTACAGTGCATCCACCCACAAAACCGGGTACACCGTACCGGCAAGAGAGCGATTACGGAACTCCTCGACCTGCTCATTCAGTCCTTTTGTTATCTCGCTGACCTGGCTTCTGGATAGATTTTCAATACCGAGGCTATGTGCTAGCTTCTCCATTTTTCGAGTGGAAACGCCCTGCACAAAGGCTTCCTGCACTACCTGTACGAGCATCGCTTCACTGCGCTTGCGCTCTGTGACGAAGAACGGAATGTAGCCGCCCTGACGAACCTCGGGCACCATGAGGTACATTGTTCCCATCCAGGTATCCAAGCGGCGTGGACGATAGCCGCTGCGGTATCCGCTCCTGCCGTCCGTGCGCGACTTTTCTCTGCTCCCAGCTGCTGATCGACCTCGGCCTCCATGAGGTGTGTACACAGCCATTCCGGCATACTCAACATCGGATCCGGCTGCGTCACACATTGCAGTAGCAATTCTGTCAGATTTGTGGTATTCTTTTTGTGAGCCATTAGGGTCTCTCCTTTACTTGATGATTTTTCGACAACTATCATTTTACAGGAGCCCTGATGGCTTGTCTATTGCCTATTTGCTTTTGCGAACTTAATTATACGCTATCCATTTGTCCCGTAATTTACTTCTTCTTAAACGCGAAAAACTTCTGTCCCAGATAATTAAATCCGGTATACAGGCACATACCTACCAGCATAGCGACATTTTCCTGAACCTTAAGACTCTGACCGGCAAGTGCCTTCAACGCGAGCGGCTTTGCCAGACCGTAACCCAGAATATAGCATACCGTAACATTCAGAACGAACTTCCAAACCTGCGACCATGACCATTCTTTACTTTCAAACGTAAAGTATTTATTGAGGAAAAAGCTGACGATACCGCCGACAACATAATTTGCTGCCGACGACAGCCAGTACGACGCATGCGCGAGGTTGTACAGCAGGAACATCGTGCCTGCGCCGATGATGGTATTCAGTACGCCTACCGCCAGGAATTTGACCAATGTATTATTGATAATCTTTGATTTCATGGCGAACCTCACGAATGAAACTTATCATCCAGAACATCCTGAATGATAAAGCGCGGGCGCGCCTTGGTTTCCAGATAGATCTTGCCGATGTACTCGCCGATTACACCAATGGACAGCAAGATCAGACCGCCGATTGCCCAAACAGAGCAGATCACGCTGGCCCATCCAAGAACGGTAGCGCCGATCGCCCATCGAACGATAAAGTAGATCAGCATGAGAATGCTCACGGCAAATACTGCAAAGCCAAGTGTAGCGATAAAGCGGATTGGCTTGGTCGACAAAGACGTAATGCCCTCCATCGCAAAGGCAAGCATTTTCTTGAGAGGATACTTGCTCTCGCCTGCAAAGCGCTCACCTCGTTCGTAAGTAACTACGTCGGACTTGTAGCCGATCATCGGTACAATACCGCGTAGGAAAAGGTTGACTTCCTTAAACTGTGCCAGGCCCTCCAGCGCCCGCTTGGACATCAAGCGGTAATCGGCATGGTTGAACACGGTATCGGCACCCAGAAAGCTCATCACACGATAGAAACCTTCTGCGGTAAAGCGCTTGAAGAACGTATCTTTCTCGCGAGAGGAACGGACACCGTAGACAATATCGCAACCTTCGTGGTACTTGTCCACCATCGCGTCAACCGCATCAATGTCATCCTGCAAATCCGCGTCCATGGAAATAACCATATCGGCAAGGTCTTTGGCAGTCATAAGACCGGCTAAAAGTGCGTTCTGGTGACCGCGGTTGCGTGACAGATTGATGCCGGAGAATAGCGGATCCGACTCGTGCAGCTCGCAGATAATCGGCCAGGTGTTGTCTGAAGAACCGTCGTTGACAAACATGACGCGGCTTTCCGAGCTGATTTTGCCTGCTGTAATCAGGCTCTCCATCTTGACCTTTAAACGGCTTGCGGTTTCATGTAAAACCTCCTGCTCTTTGTAGCAGGGGATTACTATGTATAGGGTTGAGTTCATTATCTAGTCTCCAATCTTTTTCTATCACGAAATATGCTTGAAAGTTTAGGTTTGATTTTTCGCAATCCGCATACAGCTAATATAATAAATAGTGGTGAAAACGTATATAAATATCGTGCTCTCGCTTCAAAAAGCAATTCAAACGCCGTAAGTCCTAATATGGCAAGCTGAATAACTACCATAAAATTGTTTGAATGACTCTTATATGTGAAACATGCTAGTAATAATATAACCATCCACCATGCTTGACTATATGACAAAAATTCGGTGTAAAATTTTCCATCTCGATAATAGAATTCTCGTGTCCAATGCGAGACTCCCTCATTCTTTTCGGGCAATATTTCTTTCCAAAATGCTCCCTCACAACCCCATGCGAAAGTTCCGTCTGCATATGTAGTCAATAGTTTTTCATTTAATAATCGAGCGTATCCTTTGAATCCATATTCCTCCAAGCGCTCTTTGACCTTCTGCAATTCTCCATTTTTCCTCTGTTCCGGAGTATCGAAAGAATTTGAATAATCACAATCATCTTGTGAATACACTCCTCGAGTTTTTGGATTCATTCCCATCATCAAAAAATGGCTCATACCAAAAGTTCTATCGCTATTTATAGGAATATCCAAAGATGCTGCTATTGCTTTGGGTATAAAAGTTGAACTTGCAAAAGCCATGATGCATAAAGCTAAGCATATTGCCATTCGTCTTACTCTCACCTGTTTTACGCATTGTTGTAAGCATGTTATTCCCCAAAGCATAATAATGGCAATAAATACAATTCCTGTTTGGGGCTTTATATGATATCCAACGCCTGAAAGAAAACCCATAGCTATCGTATATGGTATTTTATGTCTGCTCTCACTCAATCGCATGCATAACCAAAGTATTAAAACAGGAAAAATCAATCCCAGCGAATCGCTATATGGTATAGTAACCCACGGGGAAAGCCCAATAAATGCAAGAAACATCAACCAGCTAAATATACCCCAAATACGTGATATCATGCTTGTTACAATCTTATATAACAGGTATCCAGTTACTGACATCAGCATGCAATTTACAATTATAAAAATCATAATTCCATTGGCTGAATCAATAATGCCGAAAAACTGATTAATTTTTAAACATGCATACATTATCCCAAGCAATTCCATATTATTAGGATATACCGAATAATACCAGCAAAATTCACCATAACGATTCGAACTCGAAAATGTTCCGCGCGCAAGTTCTACTGCTGATTGATAAATCAAATCGACGTCCCAGTCTGTTAAGAAATAGTAATTAACAGTCATATATATTTGCAAGCAGCAAAATATAATAGTTCCCCATAATACTATTTTCTCAATTTTAATCTTTGAATTATTTTGAAGAAGTATTTGCTTCAGAACAAATCGGACACTTAACGCAACCACAATGATAACTACTAGATTGAACAATATCTGCGTAACTGGAAAATATTTTTTGCAAGGATAATCTATAAAATGAGCTAACACAATTCCTATGCATATCCATATCATCATTATTAGAAACAAGCCTTGTATAATACAGTTAATCCTTCTATTTTGCATTGCACTCCCTCCAATTACAGCGTCTTATCCAAAAACCTCTGATACTCATCGCAAATCGACTGCGTTTCGCCGAACGCAATTTGATTGCCTTTATCCAGCCACAATACTTTATTGCACATCTTTCTGACCTGCTCCAGCGAATGTGAGACCAAAATCGTCGTTGCACCGCCGGAAATGATTTCTTTCATTTTCGCTTCGCTTTTCTTTTTGAATGCACCGTCACCAACAGATAAAACTTCATCCAAGATCAAAATATCTGGGTTCACCAGACTCGCAATTGAAAATGCCAATCGAGATTTCATGCCTGAGGAAAGCTGTTTGAACGGTCGTTCCTGAAATTCATACAACCCCGAAAATTCAATGATTTCGTTGTATTTTTCATCCATAAACTTACGTGTATAACCCAGCATTGCGCCTCGCAGATAGGTGTTTTCTCGAACGGTCAAATCACCATCAAAACCGCTGGCAAGCTCCAGCAAAGCTGCAATGCTTCCCCTGCGCTCAACCGTTCCCTCGGTCGGCTCCATAATTCCTGAAATCGCTTTGAGTAGAGTTGACTTGCCTGCACCATTACTGCCGATTATACCGAGCATATCTCCATGCTCCAGAGAAAACGTTACATGTCTGTCCGCCCAAAATTCGGTCACATGATAATTATGTTTCAGACGTCGCATCACATATTCTTTGATGCCAATATCCTTAAAATCTCCCGTCATATAACGGATTGATACGTTATTCAGTGTTAAAACCTGCATAGTAGCCTCCGTTAAATGTAATAAAGAAATCGATGGTTATATTTCTTATAAATCCAGCATCCGATGCCCAGCACGATTACAACATCTGCCAGCATCAACAAATGAAACCACACTGTCGGAATGGTTGCTTCAATAACAATTTTTCTGAAATATCGAATAAACAAATATACCGGATTGATCAAAAATAGGCATTGTATCCCATAGCTGAAATTATCGATGGTATAGAAGATTGCAGACATATACATCAGCAGCTGCGTAAACACATTCCAGAGATATTGAACATCTCTAAAAAACACGAATAATGCTGACAGTATCAAGCCTACGCCTATATTGAACAGAATCAAGCATACTACAGGATACAGCAGCAAGATAAACTTCCAGGTAAATGTAATACCGTCTAAAATGCAGAACAGAAAGAAGATAATTAACGTTAATCCAAGATTGATTAGGCTTTGAATATTTTTAGAGAACAGAAACAAATATTTGGGTACATTAATTTTCGAGAAAATATCCGCATTTTCCAGCAACGAGGTCATGCCCAATCCCGTCGCTTCGCTGAAGCAAGCAAAAATCAAGTTGCCGCAGAACAGGTACGTCGTGTAATGCTCCATCATCGCGCCAAAAAACTGCGTAAACACAATTCGCATGACCAGCAACGTTAAAAGTGGAGATAACAATGACCATGCCATTCCCAGCATGGTTCCCTTATACTTCTTCTTAAAATCTCGTTTTACCAGTTCCTCAAAGAGGAACTGGTATTTTTTCAATTTTTGCACCATGTTAATTGCTTCCCTTAATTTTGTACTTTAACCACGCAATCATATATTTGATGATGTACTTAAAACCAATATCACCGTTGCGATACAGCCGTGTAATTGCGTCAGGCAACATCACTGTCGTTTCGTTATGCATTTCTGCTGGCAACTTCGTATGTGCTCCCATCGCGTTTTCATATAATTCGCGGAACCATTCGCGCGATTTCCATACCGTTTCAGCTTCTCTTTGTGATGCTTCATAAAGATGGTACATCATATAACTATCTTCAGTCAGTCTCTCAAATTGATTTAAACAATCAGCAATCCGAATACGCGCTGCATTCTTTTCGCTGTCACGGACCAAATCCTCAAAAATCCTCTCCAGCTTGCGAATCATGATCTGCGAAGAAAATCCCTCTTCGATCTTCCGGCGGCAATTCCTGCGCAGCTGCTGATACTGTTCTCGATCAGCAAGCACATCCGTGATTGCTTTAACATAC
>ENA-ORTJ01000400-ORTJ01000400.1-human-gut-metagenome-genome-assembly--contig:-NODE-400-length-38916-cov-6.548982_pt1 | contig 38916 bp, 33 predicted proteins | sample MGYA00242069_ERZ509187 | MGnify/ENA primary metagenome ERZ509187 (study PRJEB26280, sample SAMEA2338779) | human gut metagenome | biome: human gut; feature: human-associated habitat; material: faeces... | reverse complement strand
ATGACCATGGACCAGAAGATCGATGCACTGTACGACCTGGCCGCAGAAAAGTACGTTTAGTCGATATCAATGAAAAAGAATGCCTGAAATAAAAGAAAAGCTTTTATTTCATGGCAAAAAATGATATACTTCAAGCAGAAAAAAACACGGAGGTACAAGAAGATGAGATGCCCATATTGTGGAAGCGAGAATTCCAGAGTCGTAGATTCCAGACCGGCAGAAGACAACAATGCGATCCGTAGAAGAAGACAATGCGATGAATGCGGAAAGCGTTTTACAACTTATGAGAAGATAGAGACAGAACCATTAAGCGTTATCAAGAAAGATAAGACAAGACAGCTTTATGACCGAAGCAAAATAAGAAATGGAATCGTACAATCCTGTCACAAACTTCCAGTCTCCATGGGACAGATCGAAGCAGCGATCGATGAGATCGAGACAAAGATCTACAACATGGGAACAAGAGAAGTGGAGTCATCCGTGATCGGAGAGATGGTCATGGACAAATTAAAAGACTTAAATGAAGTTGCATATGTAAGATTCGCAGCCATCTATCGCGAATTTAAAGATGTGAACACCTTTATGAGTGAATTAAAGAAATTATTGAAATAAGTACGATTGTTTTGAATATACAGTATTGTAAAAATATTACTTATGTGATAGACTAACCATATCATTTTGAAACCAGCTTCTTTTTTGAGAAGAGAAGGAGTTGAGTACTATTTATCAGGAAGTAATCACAGGAATCGTCAGTGGAGTGAGCGGAAGACTCATCCACGTCGAAGTAGAGATCAGAAACGGCCTGCCATATTTCACCATGGTAGGCTATCTTTCTAAAGAATCCATGGAAGCAAAAGAGCGCGTTGCATCAGCACTACGCTCCATCGGCCATCCCCTGCCATCCATGAAGATCACAGTCAACTTATCCCCAGCCAATATAAGAAAGAATGGAACTGCGTTCGATTTCCCAATCGCCGTGGCTTTTTTAGGGTGTCTGAATTTAATCGATGCAAGCAAATTAGAGGATATCTGCATTATGGGAGAATTAGGGTTAAATGGCAAGATCAGAGGGGTTGGAAACTGTCTTCCAATTGTTTTAGAAGCAAGAAAAAAAGGAATCCATAAGTTTTTTGCGGCAAGGGAAGATGCCAATTCCCTAAGAGGAATGGAAGATATCGAAGTCATATTTATGGATAGCTTACAAGATGTTTTGGACTATTTTCATGGAACGTATCAACAAAGATGCTGCATAGATACAACACAATATCAGAAAGAAGAAACAGAAGAAGATTTTAGCGATATCATAGGTCAGAAACATTTAAAAAGAGCGATAGAAATTGCTGTCACTGGAAGACATCATTTACTGATCATTGGATCTCCGGGATCAGGAAAAACAATGGCAGCCAGAAGAATTCCGACAATCCTTCCACCATTATCAAAAGAAGAGAAAATGGAAGTTCAGGCGATCTACGATGCGACAGGAATCCAAAGATATTTAGAAGACAACACTCGTCCATTTCGCCAGCCACATCCAATGATCCCCAAGGCAGCGTTTCTTGGAGGAGGCAAGACACCGACCGCAGGAGAGATCACATTAGCGCATCATGGGATCTTATTTCTGGATGAATTTATGGAATTTAAAACCGAATGTATCGAAGCACTCAGACAGCCACTGGAAGATGGAACGATCGATATCACCAGAAATGGGATCTATCATCAGTTTCCAGCCGATTTTCAACTGATCGCAACGATGAATCCATGTCCTTGCGGTTATGGACTGGAAGACGGGATCTGTCGATGTACCTATCATGAAAAGAAACGTTATCTAAAGAAATTATCAGGGCCGATCCTAGACCGATTTGACATGGTTTTATGTATCAGTAAAAAAGATCACAACTTACAAAAAGCGAAACAAAAAGAAATGGTAGAAACGTCCAGTCAGATCAAAAAACGGATCAAAACAACCATCCAAAGAGAAAAAAATTTACTAAAAAATGATTCCTGCAATGCTATCAGTCAATTAAGCCACATACAGTTAAACAAGATCATTCATTTATCGAAAGAATGCAAAGAGATTTTAGACATTGCCTACCAATCCGGCAAGATCACAAGACGAGGAATGGATAAGATTTTAAAAGTAGCGTTAACAATCATGCTGATGGAAAATGAATCCGAAATCAAACCGATTCACTTAATGGAAGCTATGACTTTTCGAAACACAGATTTTATCAGAGAGGTGCTGGAATATGGAAGATAAATTATACTGGTACTGGCTGTGTGGCAAAGTCATGTTGCCGATCAAGAAACAAAAAGAACTGATGGATATCTTCATTCATCCAAAAGAACTCTATAAGATCAACCCAGAAATTCTAAAGGAACGCATGACAGATCTTGAATACGGTCGTTTCATCAACTCAAGAGATGAAGCAATGATTCAGAAAGACTATGAAGCTTTGCATCGTGAAAATATCCGTTTTATCATTCAAAAAGAAGCTGCATATCCGAATCGTTTAAGAAAAATTTATGATGCTCCCTATGGCATCTTTCAAAAAGGCCAGCCATATGAAGAAAAAGAACTGTCAATTGCGATCGTAGGGTCAAGATTTCCGACAACTTACGGCTTTGAAATCTCGAAAAAATTCGCAAAAGAGTTGGCAGAGCAAGGTGTACAGATCATCAGTGGCCTCGCAAGAGGCGTAGATGGGGCGGTTCACCGAGAGATAATCAACAAAAATGGACAAGCTGTTGGAGTTTTAGGATGTGGGATCGATCTCATTTACCCAAAAGAGAATTTTCAGTTATTTTATGACATGTATGCGAATCAGACAGTTATTTCCGAGTACCCGCCAGGCAGTGAACCACTTAAATGGCATTTTCCAGAAAGGAATCGGATCATCAGTGGATTAAGTGATGGAATCCTTGTGACAGAAGCCAGAGAGCGAAGCGGATCACTGATCACAGCGGATTGTGGGCTTGATCAGAATAAAGAAGTATTTGCAGTTCCCGGAATGATTACCAATAAACATTCCAAAGGCTGCCACGGACTCATCAAACAAGGCGCAAAATTGGTTGAAAATGTCGACGATATTTTAACAGAATTTTCAGAATTCACAGGAATTTCACGAAAATTTCCAAAGCTTCATACAAAATCTCTTGCAAAGGCAGAAAAAAGGGTGTATGATATGTTGAGTTTAAAACCGAAACATATTGATGAGATCTTAAGTGCATCCGGTTTTTCTTATGAAGAAGTGATCAAAGCATTATTTCAATTAGAAGCGAAAGGATATATCAAACAGACTCATCAAAATTTATATATCAAAAAAATGTAAATAAGGGGTAATACTATATGCCAAAATATCTAGTTATCGTCGAATCACCAGCGAAAGCAAAAACAATTAAAAAATTTCTGGGCAGAAATTATGAAGTGATCGCGTCCAACGGGCATGTTCGCGATCTGCCAAAGAGTACCTTAGGAATTGATATCGAGAATGACTTTGAACCAAAGTACATTACGATCCGCGGGAAGGGTGAAGTATTAGCAGCTCTTCGTAAAGCAGTAAAGAAAGCAGACAAAGTATACCTCGCGACTGACCCGGACCGTGAAGGAGAAGCCATCTCATGGCATTTATATTACGCATTAAAATTGGAAAATAAGAACTACAGCCGTATCACATTCAATGAGATCACAAAAACAGCGGTCAAAGATTCCATCAAACATGCAAGAGATATCGACATGAACTTAGTCGATGCACAGCAGGCAAGACGTGTCCTAGACCGAATCGTAGGATATCAGATCAGCCCAATTCTTTGGGCAAAGATCAAACGAGGATTAAGTGCTGGACGAGTTCAGTCTGTAGCACTGCGACTCATCTGTGATCGAGAAGAAGAGATCAATTTATTTATTCCACAGGAATACTGGTCGCTCGAAGCCTTATTAGATGTCAAAGGAAGCAAAAAGCCTTTAGAAGCGAAACTTGTTGGAACCAAAGATCAGAAAATGGAGATCCACAGTGAAGAAGAGATGAATGAGATCTTATCCTATTTAAAGGGAAAAGAATTCACAGTAGAAGGGGTAAAAGTTACCGAACGATTAAAGAAAAGCCCACTTCCATTTACAACAAGTACGCTGCAGCAGGATGCATCCAGCAAGTTAAATTTTGCACCACAGAAAACCATGCGTATCGCACAGCAGTTATACGAAGGTGTGAACATCAAAGGACAGGGAACGGTCGGTCTGATCACATACTTACGTACAGACTCCACACGTATCTCTGTGGAAGCTGATGCAGCAGCCAAAGAATATATCAAAGAAGCTTATGGAGCTGAGTTTGTCGGAGAAGGAACTGTCGCAAAGAAAGACGACAAGAAAGTACAGGATGCCCATGAAGCCATCCGCCCAACCTACATGACAAATTCACCAGCAAGCATCAAAGACGAGCTGTCAAGAGATCAGTTCCGTTTATACCAGCTGATCTGGAACCGTTTCATGGCAAGCCGTATGGCACCAGCCAAATACGAAAATACATCTGTAAAGATCGCAGCCGGAGATTACCGTTTTAACGCATCTGCAAGCAAGATCGCTTTCGATGGATTCTTATCCGTATATAACATTAACAATGAAAAATCCGAAGGAAACTTAATGTTAAAATCCATCGATGAGAATACAAAACTTACATTAAATGAACTAGAACCAAAACAGCATTTTACACAACCACCAGCACATTACACAGAAGCATCTCTGGTTAAGACATTAGAGGAATTTGGAATCGGACGACCAAGTACTTATGCGCCAACGATCTCAACGATTACAGCAAGACGTTATGTTGTCAAAGAAAAGAAGAACTTATATGTCACAGAGCTTGGAGAAGCAGTCAACAACATGATGAAGAAAGCATTTGCAAGTATCGTTGATGTGAACTTCACAGCGATGATGGAAGGACTTCTTGATATGGTAGAAGAAGGAAAAGTCCATTGGAAATCCGTCATTGAAAACTTCTATCCAGACTTTGAGATCGCCGTTCAAAATGCTGAGAAAGAATTAGAGAAAGTCAAGATCGAAGACGAAGTAACAGACGTTGTCTGTGATGAATGTGGAAGAAACATGGTTGTCAAATACGGACCATACGGAAAATTCCTTGCATGCCCTGGATTCCCAGAATGCAGAAATACGAAACCACATTTCGAGAAAGTCGGAATCCCATGTCCAATGTGTGGCGGAGAAGTCGTCTTAAAGAAAACGAAAAAAGGAAGAAAATATTACGGATGCGAAAACAATCCGGAATGCGAATTTATGTCATGGCAGAAACCATCCACAGTCAAATGTGAGAAATGCGGAAGCTATATGATCGAAAAAGGAAAGAAGCTTGTATGTTCCAATAAAGAATGTGGATTCGTATGCAGCATGCCAGAAGAAGCAAAAGAGAAAGAAACTTCCGGGGAGTCAGTTTCAGAATAAGGAGATAAAATATAGATGAGTAGTATACAGTTACTAGATAAAACAAGAAAGATCAACAAATTACTTCATAACAATAATTCACAGAAAGTTGTATTTAACGACATCTGTAAAGTCTTAACAGAAGTTATGAATTCCAATGTCCTTGTGATCAGCAAAAAAGGAAAGATCCTAGGAAAAAATGAAGCAGACCACATCGAAGTCCTTCATCAGCTGATCTCAGGAAATGTCAAAGATTATGTTGATTTTTCATTAAATGAAAGACTATTAACGATCCTTTCCACAAATGAAAACGTCAGCCTTTCCACTTTAGGATTTGAGTCAGATATTGACGATTATTATGCGATCATCGCACCAATCGATATCGCAGGGGAAAGATTCGGAACATTATTTATGTACCGCCAGAGGGAAAATTATTCCATTGATGATATTATTTTAGCAGAGTATGGAACAACCGTTGTCGGACTTGAAATGTTAAGATCCGTAAGCGAAGAAGTGGAACAGGAGCGAAGAAAGAAAGGAATCGTAGATTCCGCGATCAGTACTTTATCCTTCACAGAACACAAAGCAGTGCTTCATATTTTAGAAGAATTAGAAGGAAATGAAGGAGTCTTAGTCGCAAGCAAGATTGCAGACAGATTCGGGATCACGAGATCCGTTGTCGTAAACGCATTAAGAAAACTAGAGAGTGCCGGAGTTGTCGAGACAAGATCTTCCGGTATGAAAGGAACCTATATTAAGGTAGTGAATGACTTTATATTTGACGAGATCACAAAGCTTGATTAATTCTTTTATAATTAATGAAAAAGTTCTTGCAAAGAAGGACAAGGTCTGATATACTGTCATAGGTAAAAATAAACACGCTATTGGAATTCTGATAAGTGCCCAAGTGGTTTGTCAGAACGATGAAAATAGCGGAAGCAAAAACTAAAGGAGATTTAAAATGAGCGTTATTTCAATGAAACAGTTACTTGAAGCAGGTGTACATTTCGGACATCAGACAAGAAGATGGAATCCTAAAATGGCACCATACATCTACACAGAGCGTAATGGTATCCATATCATCGACTTACAGAAATCTGTAGGAATGGTTGACGATGCTTACAATGCAGTAAAAGAATGTGTAGCACAGGGTGGAAAGATTCTGTTCGTAGGAACAAAGAAACAGGCTCAGGATTCTATTCAGGCTGAAGCAGAACGTTGTGGAATGTTCTACGTAAACCAGAGATGGTTAGGTGGAATGATGACTAACTTCAAAACAATCGAATCTAGAATCGCTAGACTGAAAAAGATCAAAGAGATGGAAGAAGACGGAACATTTGACGTACTTCCAAAGAAAGAAGTTATCGAACTTAACAAAGAAAAAGACAAATTACAGAAGAACTTAGGTGGAATCGAAGAAATGGGTGGACTTCCAGACATGATCTTCGTTGTAGACCCTAAGAAAGAAAGCATCTGTGTACAGGAAGCACATACTTTAGGAATTCCTCTTGTTGGAATCGCAGATACAAACAGCGATCCTGAAGAATTAGATTATATCATCCCAGGAAATGATGATGCGATCCGTGCAGTAAAACTGATCACATCTGCTATGGCTGATGCAGTTATCGAAGCAAACCAGGGAATCGATGCAGACTCTGAAGAAGTTGCAGAAGACGCTGAATAATTTATTCACACTTTCAATTTAGGAGGAAAAAGAATCATGGCTATCACAGCAGCAATGGTAAAAGAATTAAGAGAAATGACTGGTGCCGGAATGATGGATTGTAAGAAAGCTCTTACAAACACAGACGGAGACATGGACGCAGCAGTTGAATTTTTAAGAGAAAACGGTCTTGCAAAAGCAGCAAAGAAAGCTGGACGTATCGCAGCTGAAGGACTTGTTGCAGTAGCAGTATCTGAAGATGCAAAAGAAGCAGCAATCGTTGAAGTTAACTCTGAAACAGACTTCGTAGCTAAGAATGATACATTCAGAACATATGTAGCAGAAGTAGCTGATCAGGCTCTTACAACAAAAGCAGCTGATATCGAAGGATTCTTAGCAGAAGAATCTAAAGCAGAAGCTGGAAAAACTGTAAAAGAAGCATTAGATGGTAAGATCGCCGTTATCGGAGAGAACTTAAACATCCGTAGATTCGCTAAAGTATCTGCAGCAGACGGATTTGTTGCATCTTACATCCACGCTGGTGGAAAAATCGGTGTATTAGTAGAAGTTGCTACAGACGTAGTTAACGACGAGATCAAAGAGATGGCTAAAAACGTAGCAATGCAGGTTGCAGCTATTTCTCCAAAATACACAAGCAGAGATGAAGTTTCTAAAGATTACATCGAGCATGAAACAGAAATCTTAAAAGTTCAGGCTATGAACGAAAACCCAGACAAACCTGAAAACATCATCGAAAAGATGATCGTTGGACGTCTGAACAAAGAATTAAAAGAAGTATGTCTGTTAGATCAGGCTTATGTTAAAGCTGAAGACGGAAAACAGGCAGTTGGAAAATACGTAGAACAGGTTGCTAAAGCAAACGGAGCTAATGTTACAATCAAAGGATTCGTTCGTTTTGAAACTGGTGAAGGTATTGAAAAGAAAGAAGAAGACTTTGCGGCTGAGGTTGCTGCTCAGTTAAAATAATTTCTTTGTTGAGAAATTGAATAGAATTTGATTTTTTATGGCACACATCACAAAAGTGATGTGTGCTTTTTACATTTTTAAATATATGTAAAGCGTTTAAAATACAAGTTTCTATATTTATAAATTATTTGAAAAGTTTTGAATTATTGATAATTCATGAAAATATGGTATAATAACAGATGGATTTTTATCATTTTTACTAAACAATTAATTTTTAAAATATAATAAATAACTATTATATACTATATCTAAGGATGGAGAGAAAAATGGCAAAGAAAAGTACGGCTGATATTGGCTTTGAAAAACAAATATGGGAAGCAGCCTGTGTATTACGTGGAAATTTGGATGCATCAGAATATAAAAGTGTAGTATTAGGTTTAATTTTTTTAAAATATATTTCTGATCGTTTTGAAGATAAATATAAAGAGCTAGTAGAAGAGGGGGATGGATTCGAAGAAGATATTGATGAATATATTTCAGAAGGTATCTTTTTTGTTCCTGCAGGGGCACGTTGGAGTGAAATTGCAGCAAAGGCTCATACACCAGAAATTGGAACAGTCATAGATGATGCTATGAGAGCAATTGAAAAAGAGAACAAACGATTAAAAGACATTTTACCTAAAAACTTTGCACGTCCAGAGCTTGATAAGAGACGCTTGGGGGAAGTTGTTGATTTGTTTACTAACATTCAGATGATAGAGCATGGTAATGAAAAAGATATTTTAGGACGTACTTACGAATATTGTCTTTCTATGTTTGCAGAACAAGAAGGAAAAAGAGGAGGAGAATTTTTTACTCCATCAAGTGTAGTGCGTACATTAGTGGAAGTTTTGCAGCCGTTTAAAGGAAGAGTTTATGATCCATGTTGTGGATCTGGAGGAATGTTTGTACAAAGTGCAAAATTTATTGAAAAACATAGTGGAAATATTAGCAATATCTCTATTTATGGACAAGATTCCAATCCAACGACTTGGAAAATGGCACAGATGAATCTTGCAATAAGAGGAATTGAACCTGATCTGGGAAGACATGCGTCAGATACATTTTTAGAGGATCAACATCCGACATTAAGAGCAGATTATATTATGGCTAATCCACCATTTAATCTTTCTAATTGGGGAGTAGATAAATTAAAAGATGATGTACGTTGGAAATATGGAACACCTCCTGCTGGAAATGCTAACTTTGCGTGGTTACAACATATGATTTATCATTTAGCACCGGGTGGAAGAATCGGAATGGTACTTGCAAATGGGGCATTATCATCACAATCAAGTGGTGAAGGAGATATTCGAATGAATATCATTAATGCTGATTTGGTAGAATGCATTGTTGCAATGCCAACACAATTATTCTATACAACGCAGATTCCAGTATCGCTATGGTTTTTAAGAAAAGGAAAGAGACAAGAAGAAAAAACATTATTTATTGATGCTCGAAAAATGGGAACGATGGTAAGTCGTAAACTTAGAGAACTAACAGATGAAGATATAAAGAAGATAGCAGATACATATCAGGGATATATAGATGGAACTTTGGAAGACGTAAAAGGATATTGTGCAGTTGTTAAAACGGAAGATATTTCAAAACAAGATTATATTTTGACACCAGGTAGATATGTTGGTATAGAAGAGAAAGAAGATGATGGAGAGCCATTTGAAGAGAAGATGGATCGATTGACTTCTGAATTGGCAGATATGTTTAATGAGTCTCACAGATTAGAGGAGGAAATTCGGAAGAAATTGGGGGCGATTGGATATGAAATATAGATTAGAACAAATTGTTGATGTTACGATGGGACAATCTCCAAAATCTATATATTATAATTCGAATGGAAAAGGGTATCCATTTTTGCAAGGAAATAAAACTTTTGGACTTAGATATCCAGTTTTTGATACATATACGGAGGTTATGACTAAAGCTGCAAAAGCAGGAGATGTGATTATGAGCGTACGAGCACCAGTTGGAGAATTAAATATAACACCGGTAGATATGTGCTTAGGACGTGGAGTATGTTCTTTGAGAATGAAAAATGGAAATCAAGATTTTTTATATTATATGATGAAATATTATATTCCACATCTCATAAATAAGGAAAGTGGAACAGTTTTCGGTTCTGTAAGTAAAAAAGATATAAGTAGTTTAGAAGTAGATATTCCAGAAGATGTGGAAATACAAAGAAAAATAGCAAGATATTTATTGATGTTTGATGAAAAAATTGAATTAAATGAACAAATAAACAAGAATTTAGAGCAGCAAGCTCAAGCATATTTTAATAAACTTTTCATTGTTAATGCTGATCCCAATTGGCCAGAATGCACTCTATCCGATATCGGTTCTGTCGTTGCAGGTGGTACGCCTTCAAAATCGAAGCCGGAATATTATGCAGCTCAAGGCATTGCGTGGATAACACCCAAGGATTTATCAGTTGATAAGTCAAAATTCATCTCTCATGGAGAAAATGATATTTCTGAATTAGGATTTTCTAAGAGTAATGCTAAGAAGATGCCTGCTGGAACTATACTTTTCAGTTCAAGAGCCCCAATAGGATATATTGCTATAGCTCAAAACGAGATTACTACTAACCAGGGATTTAAATCTGTTATTCCGAATGAAAATATCGGTACAGCTTACGTGTATTTCTTGCTGAAAAATCTTCTTCCGACAATTGAAGGCATGGCTTCAGGATCAACTTTTAAGGAAATATCTGGAGCAGGAATGAAGTCTGTACCTACTGTTATGCCTGATGTCGATACTATCCAGTTTTTTAGTAATTTCTGCGAACCTATATTCAAAGAGCAAGAGCTTCTTGAAGCAGAGAACAAACATCTTTCCGCACTTAGAGATTCCTTATTACCGAAGTTGATGTCCGGCGAGCTTGATGTTTCCGATATAGATATTTAAGCCACTAAATTCTTGTTTATGACATTATTTTTCCTTATTTTTTCATTTATACAATATGCAACTTCTGCAACTTTTTTCTGCACACCTATAGGTGGAAGTGGAATTGGAAGTACTCGAATTGTTTTCATTGGTATTGTTGGTTGACTTGACCCAGTCATATGACTTGACATAATCTTATAAAATTCATTGGTCCTAATATAACTATACAGATAATATGGAACAACTTTTTCAACATTCGGCGCAATTTTACAGATATTTGGTGCTAAATGATATTTATCATTTTCTTCAATAATCGCACAATCTCCATATCCATTTCCTGTATATGTAAGTAAAATATCATTTACATATAATTTACTTCTTGGTAAAAGTTCAGATACACTTCTATCAATCCTTTTAATATCAGTTAAATTCAGTTCTCCACGTCGAAGATTCGAAGCTCTTAACGCTATAATTTCCCCATAATTATTGTATTTTATATACTTCGTAAACTCAAATCCTGCCAGCTTTGTAACATCGGCAAGTTCACCTAATTCGTAGTATTCGATTTCAATCATATAACCACCTTTCTTAACCTATATATTTCTTGTGAGCCAACTTAACATTGCTCTGTTTGACCATTGCATACTGCAATGTCGTATCTATTCTCTTATGCCCCAAGAGCTGCTGTAACTGCTCTATAGGCATTCCCTTATCAATCGCCATCGTTGCAAGTGTTCTTCGGAACTTATGCGGATGGACTTTTTGTATATCTAACTGCTTACCCATTTCACGCAGACGAGATTCAATACCACCAATTTTAATTCTCTCGTGTGGAGAACGTAAAGCAACGAACAATGCCGGATTATCATCTGTTCTACTATCAATATAGTTTTGCAGATGAATCTTTGTACGTGCATCAAAGTAAACAATACGTTCCTTATTACCTTTACCGAAAACCACACATTCACGCTCGTTAAAATTGATATCCTCTTTATTCAACAACACCATTTCACCGATACGCATTCCGGTAGAAGCAAGCATATCAATTATCGCCAAATCCCGAAGTTCTATGCAACTATCACGCATTTTTTCCAAGTCCTCGTCCGTGTAAGTTTCTTTGATATTAGTTGCCGTTTTCACCTTATGGATGCGGCGAACAGGACTTTTTAAGATATAATCCTCATCCTCCAACCAAGAGAAAAAACTAGATAAAATTCTGCGGATATTGTCAATCGTCACACGGCTAGACTGATTCTTACTCTGATAATCCATCAGATAAGAACGTATGTGTTCCGTCTGAATATGACGAATACCTTTGTCTGTCGATGCCACCATGTTTTCAATAGTTGTCCGGTAATATTTCAGCGTTTTTTCTGAACATCCTTCAATTCGCTTTGCCGAAACAAAAGCATCTATCAACTTTGGGTTGTCCTCCGTATCCTTCTTTTCTATTTGTACTGTAATCTCACATCCAAACAATGCATTTTCCAGTGTCTTTTGCAGCTGTTGCATTTGAGCATTGTCGAGATATGACAGCATTTGCTGCATCACCTCTAAAATAATTTGTTGTTTCATAGGTCATTCTCCTTCAAATTTGTTTTCCAGAGAACGTCTCAACGGCAGTTCCGTTGGCTTTATCTCCTGCCGTTGATAGGAGTACTTAGGTTAAACAAGAATTTAGCGGCTTAAAGGTCAAGTGTAGAAACATCAATCTCACCGGACATCAACTTAGGAAGCAAGACATCTCTTAATTTAGTCAGTTTATGGGATTGTTCCTCATTTTTCTGCATCATTTCATACATTGGTGCTACAGAAATTTCAAAATGCTTCAATGTTTCTGCTGAGGGAATCGAAATTTCTAAGGCATTTAGTATTGCTGTAGTCATACTTGGCACGGCTGATCCTGCATTCATAGATGCTAAATCCTTGGATTTCATAAAATGATACACAAATTTTGCTACATTAGGTTGTTTCATTTCGGTATAAAACATGGTATCAACAGACCAGAAAGGTTGATTAACATACATCACATTATTAAGTGTACCTTTTCGTGGAATTAAAACAGACTCTTTTTCATACAATGGACGTTCTACATATCTCATAATTCCACCAGAACCATAAACCGGATAAATGCCATCAGCTAATTTTTTATGATCCTTTCCATATTTAACATTAACTAAATCAGAGAGATGTCCAAGAGGCCAATCTTGACCGGCTTCTGTAATAAAATATTGCTGATAAATAGTTTGAGATTGTTCAGCTAAATTCTTGTTTATTTAACTTATAAAATATATTTACGCTAATATTAATAAAAGCAATATAAAAATTAGGAGGTTGAACATGCCAAGTTTATTCACAGAAGATACATATGAACAAGCAATTATAGAATTATTTGAAAATATGGGTTATGATCACCTCTACGCACCAGAATTGGATAGAGATTATTCTAGCCCATTATTGGATGAGATTTTTTATAATAGTTTGATACATATCAATAAAAAACTGCCTATAGATGCCGTTGAAGAGGCTATTTCTAGACTGAAAAGTTTTGATACAGGAAGTTTATTGCAAAAAAATAGCATCTTTATGGATTACATTCAAAATGGTATAACGGTTAAATTTTTCGTAAAAGGGAAAGAGCAATCAACAATTGTTCAGTTAATAGATTATGAAAATATAGATAAGAATACATTTTATATTGTAAATCAATTTACATTCCTTGAGAATGGAAATAATCGAAGACCAGATATTATTCTGTTTGTCAATGGATTACCATTAGTGCTAATGGAATTAAAAAGCCCAGCAAAAGATGAAGTAGGGGCAGAGAATGCATATAATCAAATCCGAAATTATATGAAAGACATTCCTTCAATCTTTTACTATAATGCAATTTGTGTTATTAGTGATTTATCAACGAATAAGGCAGGAACTATAACGTCTGGTTGTGACCGTTTTATGGAATGGAAAACGAAAGACGGTAATTACGAGGAAACAGCATATGCGAAATTTGATACTTTCTATGAGGGAATATTTCAAAAAGAACGATTTTTAGATATCTTGAAGAATTTTATTCTGTTTTCTGGAAGCGGACAAGAGAGATTTAAAGTACTTGCAGGTTATCATCAATATTTTGCAGTTCGTAAAGCAATAGAAAAAGCTAAAATAGCGACAAAAACAGATGGAAAAGGAGGAGTCTTTTGGCATACACAAGGATCAGGAAAGTCATTATCTATGGTATTTTATGCTCATTTATTGCAGTATGCATTAAATAGTCCAACGATTGTAGTTATGACGGATCGAATTGATTTGGATGATCAATTATATACTCAATTTTCACAATGCGCTGATTTTTTACGTCAAACTCCGATTCAAGCGGAAAGTAAAGAACATTTGAAGTCATTGTTAGATGGTAGAGCTGCCAATGGAATTATATTTACGACAATGTTTAAATTTGAACGGGGAGAGAAACCGTGGTCTGAACGAAGAAATATTGTTGTTATGGCAGATGAGGCACATAGAGGACAATATGGTTTTGATGAAAAAGTTGTAATGAGACAAAATGCACTTGGGCAAAAAGAAGCGTATACAGTAGTTGGAAATGCACGTATTATTCATGATGCTTTACCAAATGCGACTTTTGTTGGTTTTACTGGAACACCGATATCAGTGAAAGATCGAAATACAAGAGAAGTATTTGGAGATTATATTGATGTATATGATATGACCCAGGCTGTAGAAGATGGGGCAACTCGTCCTGTTTATTATGAAAGTCGAGTGGTTCATTTAAAGTTAGATCAGAATACACTAGATTTGATTGATTCTACTTATGACATATTAGAACAACAATCTAATACAGAAACCATTGAAAAAAGTAAAAAAATGTTAGGACAGATGGAAAGTGTATTGGGAGCAGAATCTACAATAGAATCTCTATGTAATGATATAGTAGAACATTATGAAAAATATCGAGCAAATCTTTTAACTGGAAAAGCTATGATCGTAGCATATTCACGTCCAATTGCAATGAAGATATATCATCAAATTCTTAAGATGCGTCCAGATTGGAATGAAAAAATAGGCGTTGTTATGACGAGTGGAAACAATGATCCGGAAGATTGGAAAGAAATAATAGGAACTAAAGCACACAAGGAAGAATTGGCACGTAAATTTAAGGATAACAATGATCCTATGAAAATTGCTATTGTTGTAGATATGTGGCTTACAGGATTTGATGTTCCATCGTTAGCAACAATGTATATCTATAAACCAATGCATGGTTATAATTTAATGCAGGCAATAGCAAGAGTTAATCGAGTATTTAAGGATAAGGAAGGCGGGTTAATTGTTGATTATGTAGGAATTGCATCTGCTTTAAAATCAGCAATGAAAGAATATACAAAGCGTGATCAATCAAGATATGGTGATATGAATATTGCAAAAATAGCGTATCCAAAATTCCAAGAAAAACTCCAAGTTTGTAAAGATTTACTTCATGGTTTTGATTTTAGCGGATTTATAGGAGGGTCACCACTTGTAATGGCAAAACTAATTACAGGGGGTGTGAACTTTATACTTGATGTGAAAGCACCAAATCGTAAGGATTTGTTTTTAAAAGAAGCAATGTTATTAAAACAGGCACATTCTTTGTGCTCAAGTATGGCAACAGAACAAGAAAGACATGAAGCTGCATATATGGAAGCCTTAAGGTCTACAATTATTAAAGTCACTTATGGTGGAAATGGTGGAAAACATTTATCCTTGAAAGAAGTAAATGCACAAATTAATGAATTATTAAAAGCAGCAATTCAAAGTGAGGGAGTTATTAGTCTATTTGATAGTAGTAAAACGGCAGGTGAAACATTTAGTATCTTTGATCCAGCTGTACTAGATGAAATTTCAAAGATGAAAGAAAAAAACATTGCTGTAGAAATTTTGAAAAAATTGATGTCAGAGCAGGTTTCATTGTATCGTAGAACTAATGTAGTTCAGTCACAGAAGTTTTCAGAAAAAATAACGAAGCTAATGAATTCTTATTATAATGGATTAATTACGAATGAAGAGGTTATAAAAGAACTTTTAGAAACTGCAAAAGAAATTACGGACCTATATAAAAAGGGTGAACAACTAGGACTGTCTCCAGAGGAATTGGCATTTTATGATGCACTTACAAAACCTGAACATATCAAAGATTTTTATGAAAATGACGAGTTGATAGAATTAACAAAAGAATTGACAGAAATGTTGCGTAAAAACAGAACTATTGATTGGCAAAAAAAAGAAACAGCACGGGCTAGTATGCGTAGGATGGTAAAGAGATTGTTAAAAAGACATAAATACCCACCAGAAGATTATGATTTTGCAATAAAAACGATAATTAGTCAGTGTGAATTATGGACAGATAATGTTGATTCATATTCAACGGAAAATCAATTTGGACAAAGTGTGAAAAAGCAAGTAATTAAATTGGAACAAGAATTTGGAATGGCAGCAGAAGACATAATGCCGTATGATATTGTAAAATAGATTAATAGTATACAATGCACATAAAGTATAAATAAAACATGAGAGGAAATTATAATGAACCATCCAAAATCTGAAGAATTAATATTAGGTTTGACAACCGCATTTATAGACCAATCCAATAATTCAAATTTAGCTTATAGACCAGAATTTGTTTACAACGACCATAAACAAGGAAAGAAAGTTCTTGTTTCTTTGGAACAAGAATTAAAACGATGTGAAGAATTCTTTATCAGTGTAGCATTTATTACTGATAGTGGGTTTGAATCTCTATCTATGATTTTAAAAGAGCTAGAACAAAAAGGAATTCCAGGGAAAATTCTCACAACAGACTATTTAACATTTAGTCAGCCTAAAGCATTAGATCGATTAGCTCAGTTGAAAAATATTGAATTAAAAATGTTTCGAACAAATTCTGAGGTTGGAGGATTTCACACAAAAGGATATATATTCCGTGAAGATGAATTATATCGAATCATTATCGGAAGTTCCAATATGACATCAAAAGCGATTACAGAAAATAGAGAATGGAATACAAAGATTGTTTCTACAGAACAAGGAGAAGTTGCACAAGAAATTTTAAATGAATTCAAGAATTTATGGATGTCACCAAATAGTCAATATTATGAAGAATTCATTGATGATTATAAAGAACGATATTTACAAAATCAAATCATCAAAAAACAGCAAAGACAAGCGGCAAAAGAACAAATTGTTGATTTTGAAAGTTATAAATTAAAACCAAATAAGATGCAGTTAGCTTTTATCAATAACCTTATGAAGATGAGATCAGAAGGAATAGAAAAGGCTTTACTATTATCCAGTACAGGAACTGGAAAGACTTATGCATCAGCATTTGCTGTTAGAGAGCTTGGATATAAGAAAGTTTTGTTCTTAGTACATAGAAATCAAATCGCAGAACAGGCATTAAAATCATACCAAAAAGTTTTTGGACCGTCTGTTACGATGGGATTAGTTACTGGTAAATCTCATGATTATGGTGCAGATTTTATTTTTGCGACAGTACAGACATTGTCAAAAACAGATAATTTAGAAAGATTTGCAAGAGATCATTTTGAATGTTGCATCTATGATGAAGCTCATCATACCTCAGCAGATAGCTATAAAAAGGTTATGGATTATTTTACTCCACAATTTACACTGGGAATGACAGCAACACCTGATAAAAAAGATGATCATATAGAAGGTCGTAATATTTATGAGATCTTTGATCACAACATTGCATACGAGATTCGATTGCAAAAAGCAATGGAAGAAGATTTATTATGTCCATTTCATTATTTTGGAATTACAGATTTAGAAATTGTTGATGATACAATGGTCAATGGAAACAAATTGACAAAAGAAGAAAAACTACAAAATTTTAGATTTTTGACCTCAGATGAACGTGTAAAGTATGTGATGGAACAGGCAGAATATTATGGTTATAGTGGTAATCGAGTAAAAGGTTTGATTTTTTGTAGCAGAATTGAAGAAGCAAATGAATTGTCAAAGAAATTTAATGAACATGGTTGGCGTACATTAGCGTTAAGTGGTGCAGATTCAGAAGAAGTTCGAAGAGATACAATTGAACGTTTGGTCAATGATGATATAAATGAGTTAGACTATATTTTATCTGTAGATATTTTCAGTGAAGGAGTCGATGTACCAGAAATTAATCAGGTCATTATGCTAAGGCCCACACAGTCACCGATTGTATTTATCCAACAATTAGGACGAGGACTTCGAAAAGCGGAAGATAAAGAATATGTGGTAATACTTGATTTTATTGGAAATTATAAGAATAATTTTATGATACCGATTGCTTTATCTGGGGATCGTAGTTATAACAAGGATAATGTAAGAAAATATGTAGTCAGTGGAAATAGTCTGATTCCGGGAGCATCTACAATTCATTTTGATGAAATATCAAAAGAACGAATATTTAATGCCGTTGATAAGATGAAAGGTATGAAGGCATTTATAAAGGAAAGTTATATTTCTTTGAAGAATAGATTAGGTAGAATTCCAAGATTAATTGACTTTTATGAAAATGAAGAGATTGACCCTTTGATTATTATTCGAGAATATAAGACTTATTATGCAATGTTGAAATCTTTAGAGAAAGATCAAAGAATAGAAGAAGTTTCAGATGAAGAATTGTTGATATTGGAATATTTATCAAAAACAATTTTAAGCGGAGTACGTCCACAGGAATTAGAATTGTTGAAACTGATGTTGAATCACGATGAAGTTTCTATAGAAAAATTACAGGGAGAAGTTTCAGCAGAATTTGGATATTTTTTGAATATGGATGGTATTCAGAGTACTTTTAATGTTTTAGAAGGTCATTTTGTTAGTAATGAGACAGAATATCAAAAATATGCACCGATTGATATTTTAAAGGCTAGCGAAAATAGAAGTATACAACGCGCAGAAGGTTTTGCACAGAAATTAAATGAAAAAGAATTCCATAAAGAATTAAAGGATATTATTTCTGTAGGTTTACAACGATATAAAGATAAATATATACAGAACAACAATCAAGATGTCCCATTTGTTTTATATGAAAAATATTCAAGAAGAGATGTTAGTTTTCTGATGGATTGTGGTAAAGATTTATCTTCTACGATGTATGGAATGAAAAAGATTAATGATGATGTCTTTATTTTTGTTACATATCATAAAGAAAAAACAGAAGACGATGCTAAAGAATATATCGATGGAAAACCTGATTATGCAGATGTGTTTGAAGACAATCAAATATTTTGTTGGGATACTCAGATTGGAAGAGATATTGATAGTTCTTATACGCAAGATGTGATGAAATCTTATAGAAAACATTTGATGGTTAAGAAAAGTGATGCAGAAACGACATTTTATTATATGGGACAGTTCGATATTGTAGAAGTTAAGCCTGCAAAAAAATTAGATAATAAAGGAAAAGAACGAGATATTGCGAAGTTTAGAGTAAAAATGAGACATGCAGTTCGAGATGATTTATTGCAGTATTTAGAGAGTAATATAGATTAGATTACGAGTAGAAAACAAAAAGGAAGAATGATATGAAGACGATAAAGGTAGTGGCAGCAGTTATAAGAGACGGAGATAAGATATTTGCGACACAGAGAGGATATGGTGATCTAAAAGGTGGATGGGAATTTCCTGGGGGAAAGATTGAAGAAGGGGAAACTCCACAGGAAGCTTTGAAGAGAGAGATTATGGAGGAATTGGATACAGAGATTGAAGTTGGAGAATTGATTGATACGATAGAGTATGATTATCCGGAGTTTCATTTGTCTATGGGGTGTTATTGGTGTTCTGTAGTTAGTGGCGATTTGGTTTTGAAAGAGCATGAGGCAGCTCGATGGTTGGGGAAGGATGGATTGATGGATGTTGAGTGGTTACCGGCGGATGTAGCGGTGGTTAGCCAAATTAAAAAATCTTCTACATTAACTGGAATTAGCCAGCAGTATTGAATGGTAGTGGTTCTAGATCTAATGAATTTGTATAGGAATCTATAGATAAAAGTTATTATATAACGGCAATGAAATATTGTTATGAGCATAAAAAGGATACAGCAAAATTTACTGTGGTTCTAAGTTTTAAGAATTATGATTTGAGAGTTGATATAGATAAAAGGTACTACGAGGATGATGGAAGAATATATGTTCAACCATTACCAAAATTTGTATAAGATGAAATAGTTATTGATTTTCAAGATGTTGCGTATAATGTTTTTAATGAACTTATAAATGAATAACTAAATGGAAGCTATAAGGAATAGTTGAGCTATAGCAAATATTTATTTTGTATGCGAAATATTAAGAAATCATATTTTTATAGTCGTTCATGTTGTACCTTTCATTGGGAGAACTAAAATAGTAGCAAAACGTTTTTACTATAATATAAATACTTGGATAAGAAGTAGGTAATTGTATCAAAAAAATAGACATGTGAATTATTTTGAACAGAATGAAGTGTGGAGAATTGTATTGTTAATGTTGCACAAAAATGATATTATAACGGATGTAAGAAGGGAGTATAGATGAATAAAACAATTTCTATGAGATTAGAAGTAAGCGAAGTGGAATTGGATGGATTAAAGAAAGTAACTAAAATTGAAAATTATGTATCTTGTATTGAATTTATTCGTCGAACTGCGTTAAAAGAATCTGAGCAAGTAATGTATAATAAAAGAAAAGTGATATAGATACTGAAGAACATTAAATAATAGGAGATTTAATATTATGGAATATAAAATAGAAAAAGTTAAGGAGAAGCCAACAAAGGCACCTCAAGATTTTTGTGTTTATGAATATAATAATGAAAAGTACATATTTTGTCCAATAAGAAACAAGCAATTCATAAGCGAATTTGATGAGGCACTTTGGGGCAGTTTGGTTGAAAAGATAGTTGTGAAAAGTAAGGATGATGTGATGGTGGTGTTCAAGGATGGCACTGAAATAAAAGCAGAATGATTTAGCAGTTATGGCACTCAGGATTTTGTCCTGGGTGTTTTTTTAATTTGTAGAACTGTAATAATTCTGTAATTGAATAAATTGCTGTTATGTGTTAAAATAAATTATCTTATTTGTGCAATAAATTCATAATCACGAGGAGAGTGAATATGTTAAAAAATAATATAGAAGTAGATGTAAAAGTTAAGTGTATAGAGAATGGAATCACGCAGGCTCAGCTTGCAGAGAAATCTGATACATCCAGTCCGTATGTTAATCGGATAATCAAGAAGAGTGATGGTGTCGTTAACAAGACCTTCATTCGTATGATGGAAGAACTCGGCTATGATGTTGAACTTATTTATGTAGAAAGAACGGAGGAGTAGAGATGGGAAAACTAACAGGAGAGGTTGTAGCTGATTATATCAAACAAGGTGGTACAGCATTACTTGATGTTGCTAGAGATGTGTATGCTGATGGTACCAATCGTGCGTTTGAAGATGCTATAGAAATCGGTATAGGGAATACAGTATCAGCATTGTATGAGGCAAATGTATCAGATGATAAAATAGCTCATTTATTGAACAAGTATTGGGGTATCCCTATGAATGAAGCAGAAGAAAGACTATTATTTGAAAAAAGTGAAAGTGCTATTAGGGCTTTAAGACATTATTTGAAAATGCAAGGATACTCTCAAAGTGATATACAGCATTTTATGATTACAAGCAGAGCAATCATAAAAATTCGACATGACAGGGAGCTTTGGAAAATGAAGGATAATCCTGAAAAACTCTTTAAGGCTGTACAAAAGGATTGATTGGATGAAACAGATAACCAATAAGGAATATGAAGAATTCCAAAAATATAAAGAAGATAAGCTATATGGCAGAGTGCTTACCTCTGATGGATTGCGTTTAATCTGTGCAGCGGAGAATTATGATCCGGAGGCTATCGGTAAGCGTATGCTTGAGACACTTGCTAAGATTGGCAGAGATTAGAAAATATCTAATATTTTAGGATGAGGTGATAATAATGGGAAGTTTTGATTTTACTTATGAACTACCCAATAATTTCGATAAACGTACTCAACAATTCCTACAACAGATGAATGCATTTGATGTTGCAAATGCTTTTGTAAATTGTAAATATGAGTATGATGATGTTGGATTGGCATATTATGCTGGACTGAAAGGTGATAATTGGAATAAAAACGCTATCGATATTACTTTTGAAGGTCCATCAAAAAGTATAAATTGCTTATCTGAGAAAAAAGCTGTGCTTTCTAGTGCAATGGATAAAGCAATAAAATCTAGTGAATCTGGACTTTTAATAAGAAATATATATTTCTTTGAAGATGATGATATTGTTGAGTTGCCAGAAACAAATCAGGATAGATTGAATGCGGATATTGAAACTGCTAAAGTTGTTCTTAATGATCTTATTCAAATTGGAGAGCGAGCTTGTTCAAATTACTCTCTAAATAAGGATAGTACAGAAAATAGTATAAATGACTATTTTAGAGATATGTTGTTTGCGAAAGGCTATGATGAGGTAAAGGACCAAACTAGACATGGAATATCCGTAAGTGGTAAAGAAGCAGCAGAGGTTGATATTTTGCTCACAAAAGAAGGAAAAGAAATAGCTATTTTTGAAGGTCTTAAACTTGATAGTGTAAACAAGTCTTATATTGCAATACACATTGATAAGGCGATTATTAACTATAATGCATTAGGAACTGCAACATTTGTTGTTTCGTATGTTAACGTGGTGGATTATAAAGCTTTTTGGGAAAACTTTTCTTCTTACGTAGAAAATTATAACTTCCCATTAGAAGTAAAAAGAGTATATGAAGAAAAATCATACCCTAACGCTTCGACAAGAGTCGCTGACATAATTTTATCTAGAGATGGATATGACTTTCCAGTATATTTTATGACATTTAAAATTAGTTAGGTTGAAAGGTGACCTCTTGATGGTCGCAGCAGTTAATCGTTCAATAATGCACCCTGTGCATATCGTTCAAGGGGTTTCAAATGCACCCTGTGCAATTCGTTCAATGGTACAAAGGTTCAGTTGTATCAACGATGGTGTGGCAACAGATCCAGCGTGCGGAAGTGGAGGTTTTTTAGTTGGTGCGTTAGACTATGTTTATTCCCAAATTGAATCTGAACGAGATGATGAAAATGACATTATAGAAAATAAAAAAGATTATGCATCTGAATGTGTTTATGGAATGGATTATGATAGGACTATTGCAAAAGTTGCAAAAGCCTATATGTTGATTTGTGGAGATGGAAGATCCAATATTGCAGCATGTGATGGGTTGAATTCTAATAATTGGGATGATGATACTGTAGCAAAATTTATGACTGGAAAAGGAAAAGAACGTAAATTGAAACAGTTTGATATTATTGCCACAAACCCACCATTTGCAGGTGATATTTCAAATGATGATACGTTGACACAATACGAATTAGCATATAAATTGGATAAAAAAGGAAAACGAAAAAAAGTAAATAAGCTAGGTAAAGAAAAACTCTTTATTGAAAGATGTCTTAATATGCTGGTGCTGGGAGGAAGAATGGCAATAGTACTACCTCGTGGTATTATGAAGAATTATTCAGATGAGAGAATACGACGATATATAATGGAGCATGCTATTATAATAGGAGTAATTGGTCTTGGTGGAAATATGTTTAAGCCGTTTACAAATACGAAGACGATAGTTCTTTTTGTTCAAAAACGATACAAGCCATTATCTGAGGGGCAGTCGGTTGAATTAGGACAGAATAATATTGTATATTGTGTTACTGAAAAATCTGGAAAGGATAAAACAGGAAAGATTATTACGGGAGAAAACGGGGAAATTATATCGGATCTTGATGAAATAACAAAATATTTTAATGAAAATACATCTTTTTTAACAGAAGAACAATATTGTGAACTTATTGAAAAAAATCAGAAAGAGAGTGTAAAGTAACATGGCATTAATGATAACAAGAAAATTTTCTGATTCGATTCTGAAATTGAATGAATCGGGAAAAGAGATGTTTTCTCTCAATCATATTTTTGAACCGGAATTTCATCAAGATGTTTATGTTAGACCATGTATAGAGACACAAGCAATGGAAGGGGCATTCCAAATAGGAGAAAAAGAATATTTGGAAAAAGAGATTGCAAGAGGAATGCAACCTGTATATGCAGATGATGAAAATGATCCGGAATCCTTATCGTATGAAGGAATGATTCAGAAAGATGGTAGTAGGCTTATCTCTGAGCGAGAAAATGTTTGTGTGTTAAAATCAAATTGTATTAGAAATGGTTACATTGATACTAGTCTTGCAAGATCGACACATAGAGAAAATTATAATAGAAACAAATCAAGAGCTGGAGTGCAAAGAGATGATATTTTAATTAATTCAACGGGTGATGGAACTATTGGAAGAGTTGCTGTATATAATTATGATTTTCCAGCTGTTGTAGACGGACACATTACTATTGTAAGGTTCAAAGATAAAGAGTTAGCCTGGTACGTTGCGGCATATTTGATGACTGATGAAGGACAAAATCAGATTTATAGATATGTAAATGGTTCGAGTGGACAAGTAGAGATATATCCTCAAGATATAGAAAGAATATGGGTGAAACCAGCAACAAAAGAGAAAATACATAAAATATATAATAAATATAAAGATGCATGTGATAAACATGATCAATTTTATAGAAATCTGTTATCAGCATTAAATGAAGTATAGATTGAACTTAAATGATCAGTTTTATATCTTTTATGAAATGAAAACCACCAATTTAGTAGGTGGTTTTCATTAGCCATATAAGGGGCTAATACCGACGCTAAGTCTAAAGCAAAATAAAGAAACGCTAGTTTTAATAAATGTCTGGACTAGCGTTTTTTTAGCGACTTATTTTACAGTCGTTTTTGTGAAATATAATTATAAATATCAGATTATTCGACAAAATACAACAAATAATTACAAAAAATTTTAATATAATAATATAGATATTAGTTTATCAATATCTTATATTTATACAAAGAGTTCATGAATAAAAATTGATTAAAAGGGGCGATATAATGAAATTTGAAAGTATTACAGTTGAAAATTATCGGCAATTTGAAGAAGCAAAATTAACTTTTGATGATGATATTACAATCTTAGCAGGAGCCAATAATAGTGGAAAAACGTCATTAATTAATTTGATCAAGAAACTATTTGTTGATGAAAAAATAGAATATAGCATATCAGATATTCCGGCAGAAAATATGCAAGAATGGTTGGATTCTATATATTCAATATTTGAAGATTTTTTTGCAAATGGTAAATCTATAAATGAAGTAGATACAGAATTAGTGGATTCTATTATACCAAGAGATTCAACACAGAATAAAACTTTGATGAAAACGACAAGTGTTAAAATACATGTATCGTATAACCCAGAGTTAGATGATATTAAATTATTTGTTGATTATATTATGGATTTAGACGAAAACAAACATGATTTTTATTTTATATATACATTTGAACTTATACGTTCTAGATGGGTTAAAATTATTATGAGTAATTTTACAAAAATACAACGAAGATTTAAAGAAATTATTGAAGATAAAGAAACACTGACGGATTCGACTATAAAAACTAATATTGTGGTAAAAGAAAGATATTTAAAGCAATTGATTGTAGATCTTTATGTGCAATCAATGGTTCCTATTGGGTATTACTGCGATAAAGAATATAATAATAAATGTAAATTTAAGGAATTGAAAGAATTTAGAAAATTGTTTAATTTATGTTTTATTAAAGCAAGTAGGCCATTGGATGATGATGAATCAGATCATTCGCATATGTTAAGCAAACAGATGATAAAAATGGCTAAATTAGATGATAGTTGGAATGAACTTATTGTAAGATTACCAGACGAATTATTGAAACCCATTCAGGAAAAAGAAATTGATAAAGTTGTTCGTGATACATCATTAAAATCCTTAAAAGATACAATAGCCGCATTAGAGCAAACAAATGGAGGAAAATCTGGAGAACTAATGTTAGATATGCAAGTTACAGAAGATGATATTAGTGAATTGCTGCAACGAATAACGACGGCTGCATATAATATCAATGGTTACTATTTGGGAGAAGCATCTCAGGGACTAGGATATAGTAATTTAATTTATATTCATCTTCAATTGAAAGAATATGAAAAAAATAATGATCCAGATAAGGTAAATATGTTTTTCTTAGAAGAGCCTGAATCGCATATGCATCCACAAATGCAACAGGTTTTTCTGAAATATCTAATGGATCATTATCAGACAAACACCTTACAAGGATTGATTACAACACATTCAAATGAAATGGTTCGTGTTGCAGGTCTTTCGCATTTACGAGTAATTCGGCATATTAAAAATTTTAAAAGCAAATTATATGATTTATCTACACTACTAAAAGAACTTAAAGATGATGATAAAAAAAGTAGCGATAAAAAAGAGAGCAATAAATTAGAAAACTTTTATGATTGGTTTTTTGAGATTGGATATTCAGAGTTAATTTTTGCAGATAAAGCAATTTTTTATGAAGGAGATACCGAAAGATTGTTTATTCGAAAGGCCATGTCATTGAAAGAATATCAAAAATTAAAACAACAATATATAGCATTTGTTCAAGTTGGTGGTGCATATGCTAAAAATTACGAAAAATTAATTAAATTTTTAGAGATAAAATCATTAATTATAACTGACATAGATTATGATAAAGATAAAATAGAAATTTCAGATGTTAATAATTCAAGTATAACAAATGCAACGATAAAGCATTTTTACGCAATAGATTATCCGTCTAAAAATCCTGTAGTTAATGATTTTTATAAATGGAAAAAAACAGGTGAAAATATAGTTGATGATTTGATTTATATATCTTACCAAACTGAGCAAGACGGATATGCAAGAACTTTAGAAGAAGCAATGCTTAATAAATTTTATAAAATGAAAGTGGATGAAACTTGTAATAAAAATGAATGGAAATTAAAAAGGAAAGAATCGAAACTAAAATTTTCGATTCCTAATAGGAATGCGGATGAAGAGATATCTGTTCGTGATATTGTAGCATCTACTTCAGAAAATAAAACAGATTTTATGTATTCTGTAATTATGAATCAATATGTGGAAAAGATGATGCCAAATTACATAGATGGAGGTTTAAAATGGTTAATGGAGTAGAAGAAAATATTTTTTTAGTTAATGCTCCAGCAGGCAGTGGTAAAACAACATGGATTAAAAATAAAGTACAAAGTTATTTATTATCTAATCCAAATGATAATATTCTGTGTATAACATATACCAATCGAGCTGCTGAAGAACTAGGAAAAGATTTAGAAAGTGAAAGAGTGTATTTTGGGACTATTCATGGTTTTATAAATGACTTTATAGGAAGTTTTTTTTCACATTCGGAAATTATAGATTTTTATTGGGAAATTTATAAAGGACAGATTAAAAAGCGCATAGAAAATGTAGAACAAAAAAGTAATTGGGAAGAAAGTAATAATAGATATAAAGAAAAATATGGCAAAATAGATTTAGATACTGTATATGAAAATATAAAGTCAATTTCATATAATGAAACTCCTTTTAATTCTTTATATAGAGGTGCATTAAGTCATGCCGATCTAATATCTTTTACAAGGCAAGCAGTTGATAAATTTCCCGTAATAAAAAAGAAGATATCAGATAAATATCAGATTATATTTATTGACGAATATCAAGATACATTTACAGATGTTTTGCATATTTTTTATGAGTCAGTGTTAAACAAAAAAAATAGGCTATATTTGCTTGGGGATAAGATGCAACAAATTTATAGAAATTATAATGGAGAATTTGAAGAACAATTTGAAACCTTTAATAAAGATATAAAACTTTCAATTAATTATCGGACTACACCTAAAATAGTAGATATATTAAATTTTATATATAATGATAATACATTGAAACAAATTCCATATGAACAAAATAGTAATGATGAGATGTCTTTTCAGCCCCAGATATTGATAGTGGATGATATAGAGAAAACAGTGGTTGAGTTTACAGAACAATATAATGATGCATTAGTTTTATATTTATCAAACAAATCACGTTTTCATAGTATTGGCGTAGGTGAATTATATGATGCATATTGTAAAATGGACAAATATAAGTTTGGAAGAAAATATTCTTCAGTTGATGTGTTAACAAAAGAGGAAGCTAGAGAAAATGATATATTATTAAGTTTTCTGATTAGAGTTCATCAAATTGTTATAAATTATCAGCAAGGTTATTATGGTGAAATATTCAGATATTTTCGTAAAAATCAAGCATATTTTAATTTTGAAAAATTTACTGTAAAAGTTCACAATGATAAATTAGCAATAAAAAGAAAATTAGAAAAAATTGTGGATGCATATAATAGTCAAACAAATTCTATAGATGAATTTTTAAATAACTGCTTACAAAATGGGTTAATAAAACAAGATTATTATGAGGAAATAATAAATGATGATGAATATAAAAAAGTGAAAGATGTAAAGATTTTAGAATTTAAATTACTAGTAGAATATTTAGAGAATCCAAAGGTATCTACGCAACATGGAGTAAAAGGAGAAAGTCATGATACAATATTATTTGTAGTAGAAAATAGTACACATAATCCTCCAGTTAACATGAGCGGTTTTTTTAAATTGTGGAGCGATGTGAATATTACATTATCTAAATTTGATAGTTTTTATTATCAGTATAATAATTTAATACAGAATATTGAAAATAGTATAGGAATGAAATGCTCTGAATTAAAGAAAGATACGTATGTAGAAATATCAAGCATTGTTGAAGATTTGATACAAAAATTTATTTCTGAAAATTATGAAAATGAATACTATATTCATTTATTAAAAGATAGTATGGAAAAATATATAAAAAAGAAAACAGTAACTAATGCTAAAAATTGCTTAAAAGAAAGTATAGTATATGGACCTTTGTGTGCGTATAGATTATTCTATGTGGGATGTTCTCGTGCTAGAAAAAATTTAGCAATAGTAATAAAAAAATTAGATATTGAAGAATTTGAGGAAAAGGTATATCAAAAATTTGAAAGTTGTGGTTTTAAGGTAAATCATGTAAATGAGAGTATTAGAAAAGATTAAGTAGATAAATTTATAATTTATGTAAATAAAAGGTATTGAAATTGATACCTTTTATTTTTACTGTAGTTGAGATAAAATATATTATTTTGGAGATGAATAATGGAGAAATTGATTATAGAAATTATAGGTATGTTATTTAAAAATTGTATAGGTACTTGGACTAGAGGGACCAAAAAGGAAATAGTTGGAGAAAATATTTCTGGATGGTTGGAATTTGGACAAACAGTAGGATTAACATTTTTGCAAGCAAAAAAATTAGATAGAACTATAGAAGAATTTATAGATGATATAGCAGAAGATTTCTTAAAAAATTTTGGAAATGAATTAGAGAATGTAAAACAAAATAAACTTATAAAACAAGTGAAGAATGATATCAAAAAAGTATGTAAAAAAGAAGATATTATCTACTGTGGCTTAAATGATATAGAAAAATTTAAAGAATTAATATTGTCTGAATCTGAAGAAACAAGAAAAAAATGGATTGATAAAGAAAATAAAATATATAAGAAATACGTGGATTATTTTGTTAAAACAAGCATTCGATTTTTTTCAAAATTACCAGAGTTCACACCACAAACATTATATACTATTGTTGAGAGACAAGAAAAATATCATAAAGAATTGAAAGAAATTTTAGATGAAATACATTCAATGACAAGTATTCTAAAAAGTGTAGATGAAACTTTTAGAGAATATGAAAAATTTTATAGAGAACGAATAGTGGATAAATATAATAATGTTGAATTGATTGGTGCGAATTTTCGTAATCGTAAGGTAAATCGATATGATATATCAGCTGCTTATGTAGAGTTAAACTGTATCAATGATGATTATGAAGAAGAAATAGCATTATCAGATGTCTTTTTAAATGGAAATGTAGCTTGGATAAAGGGAGAAGCTGGTTGTGGAAAAACAACTTTTTTACAATGGGTAGCGGTTTGCTCTGCAAAAGGAGAATACAAGAAAATTAAGAATATAAGAAATACCGTACCAATTATTATTGGATTAAGAAGTATAGAGTGGCCTATTAATTTACAAAATATTATTGACGTAATTACTAATTCATTGGGTAAATCATGTCCAGAAGGGTGGTTAGTACAACTTTTAGAGAGAGGAAGAATAATCTTATTATTTGATGGATTTGATGAAATAGCAATTGATAAGAGAATAAAGACATATAATTTTATTGAAGATATTTTAAAAAAATATCCTAAAATAAAAATTTTAATGACAGCAAGAAATTCAGTAAAAGATGATATTGAAGGAAATATTCATTATGAGATTGTTCCGATGAAAATAGAAAACATTAAAAAATTTATTTTATATTGGCATAAAGCAGTTTTACAAAAGGATGCTATTGACGATGATGACAAAATAGAAAAGATACAATATGAATTGTTATCAAACATTATAGAAAATCCATCTTTAAAAATATTAGCTAAAAATCCGTTATTATGTGCTATGATTTGCGCATTAAATTATGTTAATAATGGGCAATTACCTGAAAATAAAATGGAGTTATATGAAAAATGTTGTGAAATGTTATTAGATTCTAGAGATAATGGTAGAAAAATCAGTAGTACAAATTATGAAAATGTTCCTAAATTAGATTATAGTAGAAAGCGTAAAATTTTGGAGGAAATAGCATATTGGATGATGAATGCTGGTGTCTCTGCCGAGAACAGAAAAAATGTTGAAAATTTTATAGAACATCTTTTAAAAGATACTAATATATTATTAGAATCCAAACAACAATATACAGGAAAGGATTTATTAGACTTTTTTGTTGAACGAAGTGGTATGATTAGGGAACCAGAAGTTGGTGTTATTGATTTTGTACATAAAACTTTTATGGAATTTTTAGCAGTTAAAGCAATATGCAGAAATTATGCGTGGAGTGTTTTAATAAAAGAAGCTTGTAATGAAAATTGGAAAGAGACTATTATCATGTGTTTTTCAGAAATGGGAAAAGAAAGTACAGAGTTTGTTTTAAATGGAATGCTTAAAAATTGTGAAGAAGAACATGATGAAAGATATGTATTGATGGCAGCATTAGGTATAGCTCAAGCAATATTTTTAACTGATAATACCTTAAAAGAAAAAGTTGATAACGAATTAAAGAAATTGATACCACCCAATCAAAAAAATATGTATGAATTAGTGGAGCTAGGAGTATATATTCTTCCATTTTTAAAGGATTCTATAAATTATAATAACAGCGAAAAAAATAGATGTTTAATGTTATTGGATCATATGGATGCGGAAGAAGCAATACCTGTTGTATTATCGTACATAGAAGGAAATGGAAGTTATAGAGTTAAGCAAAAAGCATTGGAAATTTTATGTAAATATCCAGAAGAAATATTATATGAATATAATGTTAAAGATACTCTTTTCATAGCAATGAAAAATTCAATTAAAAATAATGAAATAACAGTATCTAGTACTTTAATTAATTTATTAGAAGAAATAGAAATAAGCGATAACGATAAAAAAATCTTTAGAAAAATATATTCAATAAAAGTTATATTTGAGGAAGAACAGGAGCTTTATATTGAATATGATTTTTTAGAAAATTTTAAATATTGTCAAAGAGTTGTCTTTTGTGGAAAAGTTCGATACATAGATTTGTTAGAATATTTTTTGAATATTGAAGAGCTAAAAATAGATACTAGTGTGGATTTTACAAAAGAAATTCAAATTTTAGAATCCATTCAAACTTTAAAATCTATAAAAAAATTCTCATTAATTGTGAAAAAATTAAATTATATTTGTCACAGTGATTTATTACAAATGAAAAAATTGGAAAATTTTTATTTGAAATGTTATGATCAGCAAATTGATTTTGATTTAATAGATTTTAGTAATATGCCAAATCTAAAGAAGATAACTTTTGAAATGCCAGAATGGGTAATTGAAGAAATAAAGGGAAATGTATTAGGAGAAAAAGATAAACAGATATCATACTTGAAAATTCCAGACGAAGAACTATATGAGAATGAATAAGTAACAGTAGTTAAAGAGAAAAACTTAATTCTTGAATAGAATAAATTGGTAATTACTGGATTATGAGTGTAAATGCGCAATAGCACGTCCCTTTTTTTTATTAAAATTACACTGCTATCATTATCCTATACAAAATATAAAAAGTCAAAAAAGTTAAGTACTTAACTTTTTGTACTTGGATAGGAGATGATCACATAAAAACTCAAACAGAATGTCCTTAAGGTATAGTGGTTCAAGGTCCCAGGGACGTTAAGAAATCAGTTTATAAAATAAATTGTACAAATAAGAACAAATTGTTCCAAAAATTCTAAACAAAATAATCATTTAAATTATAGCCTTCATAAAAAAATAAGCAGAAAAGTCATTGTAATATTTACAGTGGCTTTTTCATTGTGGTAGAAATTTAATTGTGATAAAATATCATAAAGATGAACTGCACAGAAGTAAGGAGTGAAAGAATATGATGTATCCAGATGGAAAAGTAAAGGTATATATTGAAACACCAGATGAAACAGGTGGATTTCATGATGCTATTTGCTGGTTACCAGATTATACATGGGAAGTTCACGGATATTCAGAGTCAGGATGTATTTTAAACAACTTATTCGAGATAATGCACACTTAATTATAGAATTTTCTCAAGAAGGAGGGATTCTGAATGCCGCAAATATTTAGAGTTGGGCCGTATAGCATTTATTTTTGGTCGTATTTTCAAAAATGATCGACGACATCCAGGTGTACTAGTAGAAGTAAGGAAAACAACAGCTGTCGATATAATTTGGAATATGATAAAACTAAAAGTAATCTCAAAAGATGATTTAAATGATTTTTTAGACGAATTAAAACAAGAAATGGAAAGGCGAACAGGAGCATTAGCAAAATGAATAAAAATAGAAAAATCGTTTTAGATACCTTAAATGAGCAAAATATAGAATACGAAATGTTTGAGCATCAAGCTGTCTACACAGTGGATGAAATCGAAGACTCTGATCTGTGGAATCATGAAAATGGCATAGGAGCGAAAAATTTATTTTTAAGAGATGGTAGTGGAAAACACCATTTTCTTGTGATCATTCGAGAAGACAAGCAAGCAGATCTTAAGAAAGTAAGAGATGAGATTGGAAGTTCTAGACTTAGTTTTGCTTCAGCTGAGCGCTTAATGAAATATTTAAATATCGAACCAGGATCTGTTTCGCCATTAGGTATTTTGAATGATAAAGAATGTGTGGTTCCAGTCTTTTTTGATGAAGATCTGAAAGAATACGAATATATTGCAGTACATCCAAATGATAATACAGCGACGATCTGGATGAAACTTACGGATCTTTTGGATGTTATAAAGATGCATGGAAATCAAGTGAATTTTATCAGTGTGTGATAAATTTCATAGAAATCAAATAATAAAAGATGTAATATTAAAATTCAAAGAGCCAGAATTTAGCTTTGCAGGCAAAACCGCAGAGAAAATCCACTGGCTGTGCCTGTGATCAAACCACCAAAAAGTTTCATCGTTCAAAGTCAGATAAAGATACAAAAATTGAAGCTATGATGTCTTTATGATACAATGCAACACGTTTGGATGTTTTTATGGAAGTAAAATAGAACCTTATAAAATACCAGAAGCTTCTTATGAAATTACAATTACAATATCAGACATATTTGAACAAATTATCCTTAATAAAAGGAAAAGAGGGATACACACAGGAAATTGAAGCATATATAGATGAGGTTTTATATGATAAGGGGCAGGCTGAAAGACAATGTCGAGAAATCTTTCAAAACTACCTTTTGAGATAGAAAAATCCGTTGAGGAAAGTACTTCTTTAAGAAAAGATCTGGAACAATTAAAGCAGGAGCAGGAAAAGAAAAAAGAAGATTACGATCGTCAGGGAAGAATTGTTGAATTTCTAAAAGAAATATTTTACATGGAAGCAAAACAGGAGTTAGTTATCTTTGATGTAGAAGTGGAAGAAAGAACAGAAAAATGGATGCAACAATTACCTGACAGAGTTTACAAAATATATCGGGAAATCGCTGAGAGAAGGACACAAAATGACGCATTTGCACTGATTCAGGAAAATTTCCAAAAGAATAAAGTGTATCTCCATGAATATTTTCCAACGATTCACACTGTATTTGATGATATTTTGGAATCATATTTTGGAAGGTACTTTTAAAGCATATAGAACATGGAATAACAAAACTTCCAGTCTTTTGTAGTAAAAAAGAGAGGCTTGCTGTATATGCAGCATAAGTTACGGGAGATCCTCATTTCTTTGATTCTAATACGTTTGCTGAGTTACTTTTATTTGATTTTATAACTTATCATTTTCATACAAATAATGAGGAAAGTATATTGGAAAGTTACGAATTATAAAGGAGAAAAAGTATGATAAAGAAACAACTAACAACCATTTTTCTATCATTGGCACTAGCTGCCACAACTGCATTTCAGCCAATTTCCATATTGGCAGCAGACAATCTAAGAACAGAAACAAAAATATCATTACAAGACAGATCAAAAAAGCAATCGACAAAACCAATAGGTTATACCTTTGAAAGCAAACACATCAGCACATCCTCAAAAGCGAAAGGCAAAGGTGCTACAAAAGCTTCAAGTGTAGATTCCATGACTTATAGATGGGATGAAAATACCCAGACACTTCGAGTCAGCGGAAGAGGTAAGGTTGTTGGGAATTATGATAATAGAAATGATTTAGCACAATATCAGAATCAAGCTAAAAAAATCATTTTGGAAAAGGGTATTACAGAGATTGGGAAACAGGCATTTGCACAGTTTTATAATCTTTCTGAGATAGAATTTCCATCGACATTAACAAAGATTGGTGAAGCTGCATTTTTTGGGTGTGATAAACTTACAAGTGCAACATTGCCAACTTCATTAAAAGTGTTAGATATGGCAGCGTTTGCGAATTGCTCTGCACTTGTGAATGTAACTATTCCATCTCAATTAACAACAATGAGAGATTATGCATTCCAAAGATGTGCGATCAAAAATATTACAATTCCAGCAACGCTAAAAACTTTTTCAGAACTTGCATTTTTTGAATGTTATGATTTTCAGAAGATTGAAGTAGCATCCGGGCATCCTTCTTATAGCACAAGTAATGGAGTTTTATTCAATAAAAATAAAACAAAACTGGTTTTATATCCAGTTGGAAAGCAGGCTGCATCTTATCAGATTCCAAATTCAGTAAAAGAAATTGGAAAGAATGCGTTGAATCATGCAAGGGTTGGAAAAATAGTGATTCCAACGAGTGTGTCTACAATTGGTGAAGGAGCGTTTGCGGGTGCTACTATTACAAGCCTGAATATTCCGAATTCTGTAAGGTCAGCAGGTTATTATATCTGTGAAAAGTGTACACAGTTAAAAACAGTAACTTTTGGAAATGGACTTACAACAATTCCATATAGGATGTTTTATAATTGTGTTTCATTAACAAGCGTATCTATGGGAAATAATATAAAGAAGCTGGATGGGCTTGTATTTGGTTATTGTTCATCACTAAAACAGATTAAAATTCCAGATAGCGTAACTTCCTTGGGAGATGGATGTTTCGGGGAGTGCTCTGCATTGACAACCATCAATTTTCCAAAGAATTTAAACGAAATTGCATACCAGACATTTTTCAATTGCAAGAGCCTTACATCCGTAACATTTTCAAATACGTTACAGCTGATAGGAAGTCTTGCTTTTTATGGAACAAAAATTAAAAAAGTGAGGATTCCAGCTTCTGTAATATATGTTGGAAAACAAGCATTTCCAGCAGAAGCAGTGATTGAAGGGTTAAATGGACTACAAAAAATCGAAGATGGTTCTTATATGAAGATGGAGAAGCTGCCGATTAAAGTAACATACGATTATAAAGCAGCATTTGATATTGTAAAAAGAGTCAATAGTGAAAGAAGGAAGAAAGGATTAAAAGCACTTACCATGGATCGTCGTATGATCAAGGGATCTATGATTCGTGCGGCTGAACTTGCAATAGCATTTTCTCATACACGTCCATCAGGAAGATTTTATTATAGCGTATGTTACGATAGCAAACTTGGATATATTATGAGTGGAGAAAATATTGCTGCAGGTCAGACAAGCAGCAGATCCGTCATGACTTCATGGATGAATTCAGATGGACATAGAGCTAATATTCTTACAGATAGATATACTGGAATTGGTGTTGGAGCGGTTAAGGTAAATGGCATATGTTACTGGGTACAGAACTTTTCAACAGCTGCTGTAGATGCAGCAGAAGAATCTTCTTACAAAAACAACACTGCAACAACTAATATAGAAGTTACAAAAGCTCAGATAGGATATTTATTTTCAGTAAATCCAATAAATTCATTTAGTTTAAAGAATGGAACTTCTAAAAATATTTCCTATAGTATATACAATCATTTTGTCAATGTACCATTGATTTCAAGTGAAATGAAATACAAAGTTTCTTCTCCATCGATATGTAAAGTATCGGCTTCTGGTAAAATAACAGGGTTAAAAGCTGGAAAAACAAGTGTTACGATCACACCAAAACAAGCTCCATCGTTTGCCAAAACGATTACGATAACGGTAACAGATACTTCCCTTGGGAAAGTAACTTGGGGCAAATGTAAGAGATCTTCGAAAACAGTTCAGTTACAGTGGAAGAAAGTAAGCGGTGCAACCTCCTATCAGGTATATCGTTTTAAAGGTAAAAAATGGGTAAGAGTAACAACGACCAAGAAAACAAGTTATAAGTATAAGAAAGCACCAAAGAATGGATCTTATAAAGTACGAGCTGTAAAAACGTCTGGAAAGAAAAAGATATATGGAGCTTTTTCTAAAGTAAAGAAAATTAAATAAACAAAAAGCCTCTGTGTATGATGTTAATAAAAAGTTTGAAACATCACACAGAGGCTTTTTATTATATTATTTATTGATATGTTTCGAATTCAAGTAATCCAAAATCTAGAAACAATTCTTAATAATATCTTCATCAAGTCCATTCTTGCAAGTTATATTTCCTATTACAAAATACAAGATTCCACCGGCAAGAAGTCCCCATACAACGGCATTGATTCCTGCGATCTGTACATTATAGTAACAAAATACATAAGTGATCGCTGCTCCAATAGAACTAAAGACGGCTGCCTGTTTTGTTCCTTTCTTCCAGAACAATCCACCAACTAAAGGCCAGAAGAAACTGCATTCCAGACCACCCAAAGCAAACAGATTCAGGAAGAAAATGATATCAGGTGGATTGATCGTAAGTAAGATGACGATCACACCGAATGCAAATGTAACAAGTGTACTCATCTTTCCAACATTTTTGTTATAAGATTTAATTTTCACAGGATCATCTTTGACAACATAGTTACGCCACAGATCTTTTACAATTGCTGCAGAAGCAAGGATCAAAAGAGAATCAGCAGTAGACATAACAGCAGCCATAGGTGCTGCAAGGAATGTTCCAGCTAATCCAACGGGCATGATCTTCTGAACAATATACGGAATAAAATAATCAGAAGTTGGAAGATTCTTTGTATCTACCAGTGCACCTGCCCATGTACCAGCCATATGCATACCAACGATGATAAAGCTACAAGTAACCGCACCAATCCACATCGCAGAATGAAGACTCTTTGTATTTTTAAATCCCATAGAACGAACAGCGGTCTGTGGAAGTCCAAGAGTACCAAATCCTACAAGAATCCAGAAACTAAGCAAAGTTCCGGGACTATATTTTGAAAATAGATCATTATATACACCAGGTAGATTCTGTGCAAGTCCAGCATCAATACCAGCAAGTCCACCGCCAGCTTTTAATACGAAGAATAAAAGCAAAAATGTACCGACACACATGATGATTCCCTGAATCGTATCTGTGATCGCAACAGCACTGAAACCACCGAAAGATGTATAGATGATAACAACTGCACCAAAAATCAATAAAGAAACGACATGATCAAGTCCTGTGATGGAAGAGATCAAAGTTGCTCCACCAGTAAACTGTCCGATCATCTGTGCCATAAAGAAGATAACCATAAGTAAACTGGTTACGATAACTAATACATCACTTTTATAACGGGCTTTTAAATAACCGACAACAGTAACGGCACCGGTTCTTCTTGAAACTAAAGCTAATTTATTTCCAAGAACACCAAGTACCAGAAATGTAATCGGAACCTGTACGGTAGCAATCCATGCCTGTGCATATCCGTAAGTAAGACCAGCAGCTCCAGGTCCGGAGATAAAGGAACTTACAGAAGTATAAGTTGCCATGGTTGTCATTGCTAAAAGAAGTCCATTCATATTTCTTCCACCGATAAAGAATTTTTTCTCAGAAGAAGTATGCTGTTTTTTATTCTGACGTTTACTAAAAATGATACCGATCGCGGCATTTAAAATGAGGTAAACGATAAAGATCATAAGAATGATTTTCTGATTTGCTGACATTTTATTCTTCTTTCTCCTCTTCATCATCATAATCGAAGTTAATAAATACATGTTTTAATAAGTACCAGACACCGATCAAAGAAAGTATGATCGTTCCGAAAGTTGATACGCTAAACCATGCTGGCATTCCTAGAAAATAAAGACCAGTACCATTTAATAAAAATGCACTGGCAATATGCCAAGCACAGCAGATCAAAACAACGATCAGTGTTCCACGGATTTCACGCATACACTGTTCGTGTTTCTCCTGTCTTGTTAATTTTTTCATATTTATATTCCGCCTTTCTGCGCAAGGCACCAATGTGTCATGAAACATATTGGTTAA
>ENA-ORTJ01000342-ORTJ01000342.1-human-gut-metagenome-genome-assembly--contig:-NODE-342-length-43498-cov-8.295468_pt1 | contig 43498 bp, 39 predicted proteins | sample MGYA00242069_ERZ509187 | MGnify/ENA primary metagenome ERZ509187 (study PRJEB26280, sample SAMEA2338779) | human gut metagenome | biome: human gut; feature: human-associated habitat; material: faeces... | reverse complement strand
GTATCTGTGCAGGGAAGTATTACAAAAGCTGGGGCATACCATTCAGATACAGTCCAAATTGGGTGTTGGAACCAACGTAAAAGTTGGCTTCTCAAGGGATGTGATTGATTTTAGGGATTAAAAAAGCCAATTTTCTTTTAATAAAAACTGAAGCTGGTAAAAGAGATTGCAGAAGAAGTCTGGGGATAAAAGTTTCACTTTTTACTTGTGTTCTGCACAAAGATATGAGAAAATAAGAGATAATTGTGTATTCATCTCCGTTTAAGCTGTTATGTCTGTTTCAACAAGTAGTGAAATGCAGTAAATTTTCTTATTTGAGTTGAATTATTTTAGAGAGATGAACACAGGTAAAAAAGTGAAGGAGATAGATAGATGGACGTAGACCTTGGGCAGTTAAGAGAGCCGTGCGCCTGCGGAAAAGCACATAATATTGACGTTGAAAAGATCAGCATCGAATCCGGAGCAGTCAGAGAACTGACAGACATTCTGGAAGCATTTCAGAATCCGGTATTTATATGTGACAGCAATACGAGGGCGGCGGCGGAACCGTTTTTAGAGGAAGAATTTAAAGATTATCCGGTCATTGAGCTGAATCCGAAAGGACTTCAGGCAGATAACCGTGGTGTGGACAAAGTAATGAAGCAGCTGGATTATTGTGACAGAGGCTTAAGCAGTGTGTCGGTAGATGTATTGGTAGCAATCGGCGCAGGAACGATTCATGACCTGACCCGTTATGCAGCAACAGAGTATGATATTCCGTTTGTATCGATACCGACAGCAGCAAGTGTGGATGGATTTGCGGCAAATGTGGCGGCACTGACACTGGATGGATTAAAGAAAACCGTTGCCGGTGTTTCACCGCGCTGGATTCTTGCAGATACTGATATTTTTGCGGCAGCACCGTCCAGACTGACGGCATCCGGGGTATCGGATTTTCTTGGAAAATATATTTCGATTCTGGACTGGAAAATTGCGCATCTGATCACAGACGAATATATTTGTGAGGAAGTATGCAATCTGCTGGAAAAAGCACTGCGGGATGTAAGCCGTGTATTGGATGACATCCGTTTCGGGGACAGAGAGGCAATCGAAAAATTAATGTATGCACTAATCCTGTCAGGTTTGTGTATGCAGATGGTAGACAGCCCGCGCCCGGTATCCGGAGCAGAGCATATGGTATCTCATATGTGGGATTTGAATGTATTGAATGAAAATACAAAGGCATTGCATGGTGAGCAGGTCGGAATCGGTCTGCTGATCATCACGGACTATTACAAACGCCTGGCACATGCGATCCGCCATAAAAGAGTAACGGTCAAATCAGAAACCGCCAAAGGACTTGAAATGAGTCTGTTGGAACATACATTTGGAAAAAAAGGACTGTTGGAAGGAATTCTGGCAGAAAATACACCGAATCCGTTAGAGGATATTGATTTAGAGCAGTTAGAAGAACAGCTTCCGCAGATCGAAGATCTGATCGATGACCTTCCGGATGCGGATGATATGTATGCAAAACTGCATGATGCTGGATGCATGCATGAGGTTTCAGATCTTGGTATTGATAAAGATACAGTAGAACTGACTTTGCAGAGCAGTCCATATGTCAGAAACCGTCTGACATTGCTGCGTCTGGCAAAATTATTAGAGTGGTAAATCGTTGAAATGAAAAATCCACAGATATTATCTAAGCCGGTGTCTTAGCCCGCGTGATCATATCTGTGGATTTTTTTCATAACCTAAATCATAGCCACATAATACAATAATAACTTGTAGTAGTGACAGGTCGTAGAAAGATATTCAATGTGCAAAAACACACTATTGATAAAAAAATAACAAGAAAAAACAGATGGTAAACTGGTAAAACCACAATAGGGATAGGAAAATATAGGGAATTCAGCCTGAATTTACTTTTGAAAGTAGATTCAGGCTGTTTTTTTCTTTAAACAAGAGGTGAAAGTGATAAAAATTAACAAAAAGGTATTGTGTTTTGTATACAAACCTGTTATTCTATGGTCGTAAAAAGTGATTAACTAGAACTAACCAGAAAGTGAGGACGATCATGAAGGAATTTGAGCAGTGGAATGGTTTTGAAGGACGTTTGTGGAAAGAAGAAGTAAATGTCCGTGACTTTATCCAGAACAACTACACACAGTATGATGGAGATGAGGAGTTCCTGGAAGGACCGACAGAGGCAACCAACCGTCTGTGGGGCAAACTGCAGGAGTTGCAGAAAGCAGAACGTGCAAAAAATGGTGTTCTGGACATGGAGACAGAAGTTGTTACTTCTCTGACAGCTTATGGTCCGGGTTACATTGATGAAGAATTAAAAGATCTGGAGCAGGTTGTTGGTCTGCAGACAGACAAACCACTGAAACGTGCATTTATGCCGTACGGTGGAATTAAGATGGCTGAGGAATCCTGCAAAATGTATGGATATGAGCCAAGCGAAAAAATTCATGAGATTTTTACAAAATACCACAAAACTCACAATCAGGCAGTATTTGATATTTATACACCGGAAATGAAAGTTGCAAGACACAACAAAATTTTAACAGGTCTTCCGGATACTTATGGACGTGGACGTATCGTTGGCGATTACCGTCGAGTAGCTCTGTACGGTATCGATCAGCTGATCGAGTTCAAGAAAAAAGATTTTGATGCAACAAACCGTCAGGGTATGCGTCGTGGTGACTTCCAGTTAAGAGAAGAAATCGCAGATCAGATCCGTGCATTAAAAGGCATGAAAGAGATGGCGGCTATTTACGGTTACGATATTTCCGAACCGGCAAAAAATGCAAAAGAGGCAGTTCAGTGGGTATACTTCGGATACCTTGCAGCTGTTAAGACACAGAATGGTGCAGCCATGAGTGTTGGACGTGTTTCTACTTTCCTTGATATCTATATCGAGAGAGATCTGAAAAACGGTGTTCTGACAGAGGAAGAAGCACAGGAACTCATTGACCATATGACAATGAAATTCCGTATGGTAAAATTTGCAAGAATTGAGTCTTACAACCAGCTGTTCTCCGGTGATCCGGTTTGGGCCACACTGGAAGTAGCAGGTATCGGCATGGACGGCCGTCACCAGGTTACAAAGACAGACTACCGTTTCCTGCATACACTTGAAAACATGGGACCGGCTCCGGAGCCAAATCTTACCGTATTATATTCTTCTCATTTACCGGAGAACTTCAAGAAATATGCAGCTCATATTTCCGTTGAGACAAGTTCCATCCAGTACGAGAACGATGATGTAATGCGTCCGGTATGGGGCGATGATTACTCCATCTGCTGCTGTGTATCCGCTACAGAGACAGGTAAAGAAATCCAGTTCTTTGGTGCTCGTGCAAACCTTGCAAAATGCTTACTTTACGCGATCAATGGTGGTGTGGATGAGAGAACCCATGATCAGGTTGCACCGGAATATGCATCAATCACATCTGAGTACCTTGATTATGACGAGGTAATGAAAAAATATGATGTTATGATGGACTGGCTGGCTCACCTGTATGTAGGTACCCTGAACATGATCCATTACATGCATGATAAATATTACTATGAAGCAGCTGAGATGGCACTGATCGATACTGATGTACGTCGTACATTCGCAACAGGTATCGCTGGATTCTCACATGTTGTAGATTCCTTAAGCGCAATCAAATATGCAAAAGTAAAAACAATCCGTGACGAGAGCGGAATTGTAGTTGACTTCGAGACAACCGGTGATTTCCCGAAATACGGAAATGATGATGAGAGAGCAGACGAGATCGCTGTATGGTTACTGCGCACATTCATGAGCAAACTGAAATATTGCCATACATACCGTGATTCTGAGCCTACGACATCTATTCTGACCATCACATCCAACGTTGTATATGGTAAAGCAACCGGTTCCCTGCCGGATGGAAGAAAAGCAGGTGCTCCGCTTTCACCTGGAGCAAATCCATCTTACGGCGCAGAGCAGAACGGATTATTAGCATCCTTAAACTCTGTTGCAAAACTTCCATATGAAGAAGCACTGGATGGTATCTCTAATACACAGACTATTAACCCGGGAGCGTTGGGACATGACGAGGCTGAGCGTGTAGATAACCTGGTAAATGTTCTGGATGGATATTTTGATCAGGGTGCACATCACCTGAACGTAAATGTATTTGGCGTAGAAAAACTGATCGATGCTATGGAGCATCCAGAGAAAGAGGAGTATGCAAACTTCACTATCCGTGTATCAGGATACGCTGTTAAATTCATCGATCTGACAAGAGAGCAGCAGATGGATGTAATCTCACGTACTTGCCATACTCAGCTGTAAGGAGGAAAACATGGAAAAAATCACAGGCTACGTTCACTCCCTGGAAAGTTTCGGTTCCGTAGACGGACCGGGAGTGCGTTATGTGATTTTCCTTTCCGGCTGTGCCATGCGCTGCCAGTTCTGTCATAACCCAGACACCTGGGAAATGAAGAACGGGCAGCCATACACAGCAGATCAGCTTTTGGAAAAAGCCTGTCGATACCGCACTTACTGGAAACAAAAGGGCGGTATTACTGTAAGTGGCGGAGAACCGCTGCTTCAGATCGATTTTGTGACAGAACTGTTTCGCAAGGCGAAGGAAAAGGGAATTCACACCACATTAGATACCAGTGCAAATCCATTTACTACAAAAGAACCTTTCTATTCCAAATGGAAAGAACTGATGCAGTATACAGATTTAATTTTACTGGATATCAAACATATTGATCCGGAAGGTCATCTGGAACTGACCGGTCAGCCAAACGACAATATCCTTGCTATGGCGCGGGAATTGTCGGATATGGGAAAACCGGTGTGGATCCGTCATGTCCTTGTACCGGAGCGAAATGACAAAGATGAGTATCTGCATCGTCTGGCAGACTTTATTCATACACTGAAAAATGTGGAGCGGGTGGAAGTGCTCCCGTATCATACGTTAGGTGTATTCAAATGGGAAAAGCTTGGAATTTCCTATCCGTTGGAAGGTATTAAGCCACCGACAAAAGAGCGGGTGGAAAATGCAGAACGGATTCTCGGAGCAGGTGCATTTGCAAAAAAATAATACCGCGGGCATTCGTGAATAATAACAAGAATATGGCACCGGAATGATTTTAAGAGCAATAATCATTCCGGTGCTATATTTTTTTCTTTTTTAAAGGAAAATATTGTATATTATATATAATATATGGTAAGATGGTAAACATAGATGGTAATGCGTATGAAGTGATTTTAGAAAAGTCGAAGGAGGATCTTACATTGGAAAAATTATTAATCTTAAATCCCGGTTCCACATCTACAAAAATTGCTTATTATGAGGATGAACAGCAGATTTTTGTAGAGAGCATTTCTCATTCAGCAGATGAGATTGCAAAATATGACCTGATCGTAGATCAGTATGAGTTCCGTAAAGATATGATCATGGAAGTTTTGAAAGAGAAAAACGTAAAACTGGAGGATCTGACAGGTATCGTTGCCCGTGGTGGTTTGCTTCCGCCTCTGAAGGCAGGCGCTTACCGTGTAAATGATGACATGGTATGGCAGCTGAAAAACAAACCTGCAATGGAGCATGCATCCAACCTTGGTGCTGTGATTGCAGATGCAATCGCAAAACCACTTGGAATCCCGGCATTCATTTATGATGGTGTAACGGTTGACGAGATGATGCCGATCCTGAAGATCACAGGTCTGAAAGAAATCAGCAGAAAAGGTATCGGTCATAACCTGAATACCAGAGCAGCAGCTATGAAATATGCCCGTGAGAACGGAAAAGAGTACAAAGATTGCAAACTGATCGTTGTACATCTTGGTGGTGGTATTTCCGTAACCTTACAGTATGGCGGAAAAGTTGCAGACATCATCAATGATGAGGACGGTCCATTCGCTCCGGAGCGTGCAGGTGGTCTTCCGGTTCAGTCTTTGATCAAATATTTTGGTGAGAGCGGCATGACTGCAAAAGAGATGCTCAAAAAAATGAAGAGCCGTGGTGGTTTGGTCGCGCATCTTGGAGTCAACGACAGCCGTGAAGTTGAGAAGATGATCGAAAACGGTGATGAGCATGCAAAACTGATCTATGATGCAATGGCATTAAATGTAGCACGTAAGATCGGTGAAGAAGCTGCAACTGTTGCCGGTGATGTAGAAGCAATCATCCTGACAGGTGGGATCGCATATTCTGAGTATTTCACAAACGAAGTAAAGAAAAATGCAGAATGGATCGCACCGGTGATCGTATATCCGGGTGAGAACGAGATGGAATCTCTTGCACTTGGCGGACTCCGTGTACTGCGCGGACAGGAGGAAGCACACGAGTTTGTAAGAACTGAGTAATCAAGATTTGCTTTACAATCCGAAAGGATTTTCTGTAAAGTGAAAATACATTTTCTGGCGGTGTAAATTTAAGAAAGCCTGTATTTTTCCCGGGGAGCGATTGTCAGCGACCGGGACAAAATACAGGCTTTCGCTTTAAAAAGTAAAACTTATAAATAATAAACACAGGAGCAACTTTAAAACTGTTTAAGAAGCAATCCGGCGAACCGGCACTTTTGCAACTTTGGAGCCATGTGCGATCGGTTTCCATTCCACTTTCTTAAACATTGCAACAAATGCAATCGGAATATAAGTCAGCATATAAATCGGGAATGTGAACATATATCCGATTTTTTTATACCATGCCATATGGATGTGTTTCCATTCTGTCAGTGTTGTGTAGATGCCAAGTACCAGCATTGCGGCGGAAGTATTTACCGTAAACTTGCAAACGCAAAGCAGTGCGGAGGTAAAGTCCTGTGCAGTCAACAGAGCAAGGATTGTCAGTGTCAGTCCTGCAAAGGTGGCCACCATGGTCAGGATAAAGGCCGGAAGGTTAGACATCAGCATGTCGAAACAGGAGAAGCCCCCTTTTTTGCCGATTTTGGATAATAACTGTCTGCCGTATTTTCTGTATACCTGGAAATAACCTTTGACCCAGCGCATACGCTGATGCCAGGATACAGAAAGTTTGGTCGGCTGCTCATCGAAAAATTCTGCACGTTCACAGTAACCGATTTTTGCGCCATTTGCGATGCAATCAGCGGTAAATTCAATATCCTCTGTCAAAAGAAAGAATTTCCAGCCGTCATTTTTTTCAATTAATTCACGGGAAATCATATAACCCGTTCCAGATACCATACAGCTGTTGCCGGTGCGCATTCTGCCGCGGTTCAAAAACTGTGCTTCATGTAAGAACCAGAGTCCGTAGCCGTGGGAGATCCAGTTGTCACCAAAGTTTTTTGAGTTACGGTAGCTTGTAACGGCATCGTATCCGTCGTTAAATGTCTTGTTCATCTCTGTTATGTAATTTTCATCCAGAATATTATCTGCGTCAAAAATAAAGAATCCATCGTAATCTTCCAGATTGTTACTGAGTGAAATCTGATCCAGTAAATACTTTAATGCGTATCCTTTTCCAACCTGAATCCGGTTAAAACGTTCATATACATAAGCGCCATGTGCGTAAGCAACTTCTGCAGTGGAATCTGTGCAGTTGTCAGCAACAACATAAATGTCAACCAGTTCAGACGGATAATTCTGTGCATGAATACTGGCCAGCAGGTCACCGAGGACATTTTCTTCATTTCTGGCTGAGATCAGTACGGCATAACGATGAAGCTGTAACGGTTTGTGTTCTTTTTCTTTCTTAATATATGGTGCGATCAGGTAGATCATCTGATAAGAAAAACAGGCAATGAATGCAAATAAGATTGACCAGTTGATCACACGGGTGATTGTAACTAACATAATTGGTTCCTCCCTGTGTGTTTGTGTTTTTTTCTTTGTTGTAACCAATATAACAGCTAAATGTTAGGATTTACGGCGGCAATCCTTAACGATTCTTTAAGAAAAAGAGTGAAAAATATAAAGAGTGAGAAAATGCGCTATCTTCATAAATCGTTAAGAATTTGGTGTGGTTTCCGGAAAGAATTGTCTGTTAAAGTGTCAGCATAAAGGAATTGCGGGAAATGATTCCTTTTCGAATGCATTCAAATCGAGTATAATAACGGGGAGGTGAAAGATTATGATAAATATTTTAGTATGTGATGATGATAAAGATATTGTAGATGCCATTGAAATCTATCTGGCTCCGGAAGGATACCATATTTTAAAGGCATACGATGGCATTCAGGCCATCGAGATGATGCGAAGCAACGATATTCAGCTTCTGATCATGGACGTTATGATGCCGCGTATGGACGGTATCCGGGCCACGTTAAAAATCCGTGAAGAATCAAACATTCCAATCATTATTCTTTCCGCGAAAACGGAGGATACGGATAAGATTTTCGGATTAAACGTAGGAGCAGATGATTATGTGACAAAGCCATTTAATTCCCTTGAACTTGTGGCGAGGGTAAAATCGCAGCTGCGTCGTTATACAAAATTGGGGACAATGACGCCGGAAACAGTATCCAATGTTTACCGTACAGGCGGACTGGAGATCAACGATGATATGAAACAGGTCACCGTCGATGGCAGAATCGTAGAAAAATTAACACCAATTCAATATAATATCCTTCTTTTCCTGACCAAAAACAAAGGAAGAGTGTTCTCCATTGAACAGATTTATGAAAATATCTGGAACGAGGATGCCATCAATGCAGATAATACCGTAGCGGTACATATCCGACATATCAGGGAAAAAATTGAGATCAATCCAAAGGAACCGCGTTATCTGAAAGTGGTATGGGGAATCGGCTACAAGATGGAGGATATTAAAGTCGAGTAGAACAGGAGATTCTTTATGAAGAAAAAATATTTTTACAGCATGTGGGCGAAGATGCTGACAACGGCGGTTCTTCTGATCGCCGGCGGTCTGACTGCAGTCTGTGCCGGATGGAGTATGGCTGGGCTTTCTTCAGGCATGAACGTGAATGAGATTATGAGCCCGGTTTCCTATGAGGAAAGTCAGAAGGCAGAGCACTATGTGAGACGGGAACTACAGGACCAGCTGGGTAAATTCAGCTCTGAAACTAAGATTTTGCAAGGAAATGCTTATAATGGTGATCTGACTTTAGATATATCTAACTTGAATGATGGTGTAAATGCAGAGAACAAAAACCAGAATCTGGAATATAAACTGTCCGATCTGGATGCATTTTACAATTCTGATGGCTATCCGATCCTCTGCTGGCTGACACAGACAAAACATGAATATGTGTATGATGCATATGAAGAAGGTGATGAAACTGATACCAGCGAATATAAGACTTCTGACTCCAGTACGGAAACTACAACTGTTCCTACAGCGGAATCTGCCACAGATACCAATATTCCGGAACCGGTGAATGTAGAAACGACGAATATCAGTGGCTGGTTTGACGCGGGTGATGGAAGTACCGGTGACAACAGACATCCGGAAGCATATGATTCTTATCAGGTGAAATGTTATAATAATGAATCGGACGTAGTATATGCAAACGGAATTGATGTTGAGCAGAAATTTATCAAAAATATCAACGGTGTAACGCTGGCTGAGTATGCACGTGAAAATGATCAGCTGAATCTGCTTTCCGATTATTATGATGATTTGCTTGAGGCAGCAAGTCAGGTACACGATCTGGTAAACCAGACATCGAGTATACAAAAGCAATATGACAATACAAATGTATATGTATATCTGGTAAACGAAGATGATGGTACTATATATACGAATGTGCCGGCCTGGAATACAGAACAGGCCATGTCCCTTGACCAGTTGAAAGAGCAGTATCAGAGCAAAGATTATTCTGCACAGGGTAAATACCTGTATCTGATGATGGATGAGGCATCCGGAGATAGTTATGCATCTGTAACTTTCCTGGCGGATGAACTGAAGGGAATGATCAGAGATATTATGGGAGACGGCAACTGGAGGATTTTTGCCGGACTTGATACCAATTATCATTGCAGAACATCGCAATCATATTATGATTCCATGTATTATACGGCTTATCAGGATATATCCGGACAGATTGCATTTAACTTTGGAAATGGCGAATACCGCATAAATGTTTTCGCAGCTATCTGGGTATTCTTAAGTCTGGCAATTGTAATGATTATTATGATCGGAGTACAGACCGGACGCAGACCGGAAGATGACGAGATTCATCCGGTACTTATGGATAAGTTCCCAATCGAGATTTTGATAATCAAGGATATTATTCTCTGGGTTGCACTGGTTGTTGGATATGCGGAATCTGTTGTTCACATTTCCTCTAATGATAGATATTATTACAGTACATTACCGTCTGCGTTTGGAAATGCCATGGCACAGTGTACGGTTTTAGGAGTCCTGGCAGCAGTATTGTTCGCATGGAATGTGAAGAGTTATGGACGAAGGATCAAAGAAGGTAAACTTGGCGGAAGTATCATCGCAAGTATTGCACATGCAATAAAAAGAACTGTAGATGCTTCCAGAAAAACCATTCAGAATTCTTACCGTGCCCAGAAAGCAAACAAACAGCTGCTGATCGCATATATTGTACTGATCGGTGCGCAGATCATTTTTATGTGGATCATTTGTACCTTTGGCTTTAATTGTATGGGTGGACTGGCATTTATCTTCTTTGTGCTGATGGTATTATTTGATATTTTTGTATATTTGAAAATGCTAAAGAGCACCAGTGGAAAAGAAGCGATCAAGGATGGAATTCAGCAGTTGGCAGCAGGAAACCTGGATTACCGTATCAATACCGAGCACATGTCCGGAGAAAATCTGGAACTGGCAGAAGAAATCAATAAAGTTCGTGATGGTGTGGAAAAAGCAGTCGACGCGGAGATGAAGAGTGAACGTCTGAAAACAGACCTGATCACTAACGTATCTCACGATATCAAGACACCACTGACTTCCATCATCAACTATGTGGATATTTTAAAACGTGAAAACATTCAGGATGAGCGGATTGCCGGTTATATTGATATCCTGAATCGCAAAGCACTTCGTCTGAAACAGCTGACAGAAGATCTGGTAGAGGCTTCCAAGATCAGTTCCGGAAACATTACCCTGACGATGCAGGAAATTAATCTGAAGCAGCTGATCAAGCAGACAAACGGTGAATTTGAAGAAAAATTTGAAGCAAAGAACCTGGATCTGATCTGTGATCTTCCGGAAGAACAGATGCTGATCATGGCAGACGGACGCCGGATGTTCCGTGTCATCGAAAACCTGTATAACAATGCAGCAAAATATGCGATGCCGGGAACCAGGGTGTATGTAAGCGGAAGCATTGAGGGTGATACCGTCGTATTTTCCATGAAAAATGTGTCCGAGAATCCGTTAAACTTTAAGGCAGATGAGCTGATGGAGCGTTTTGTACGGGGCGATGTGTCCAGAAGTACAGAGGGCAGCGGATTAGGCCTTGAGATTGCACGAAACCTGACGGTTATGCAGAAAGGTACTTTTGATCTGTATCTGGATGGCGACTTGTTCAAAGTAACAATTACATTCCAGAGAATCAAAAAAGAGGAGCAGAATCCAAAGACCGAACAGACAGAATCATAAATAAAAGATGAAAGAGATGGACAGAAGAAAGAAAAAGTTACGGAAGTTCATCTCTTTTTTTTAGGAATACCATGTTGCGGATCGTGTCGAAATTTTACGATGAGATTTTCTTGAGTGCTGTCATAATTGTGCTACAATTAATGTAACAGTAATAAAGGAGGATATTGTCGTGAAAAAGGTACGATATATGATTTCAGATGCAGCAGCGATGATGCATGTGGAATCTCATGTATTACGTTACTGGGAAGAAGAACTGGAATTAGATGTTCCACGCAATGAGATGGGGCACCGTTACTATACAGAAGAAAATATCCATCAATTTGAACAGATTAAGAAATGGAAAGAAGAAGGTTATCAGCTCAAAGCCATCAAAATGATGCTGCACAGTGATAATCCTGAATTATTAGAACAAGAGCAGGCAATGCAGAGCCAGCATCTGAAGCTGGTGCCGGATCAGGAGACCGTTCCGGACAAAGATCTGTCACATACATTGCCGGCAAAAACACAGGAAACCAAAGAATCGATGAATCAGACTGTCCCGGCAGGAATGTCAAAACTGGAACAATTTCAGTTAATGATGAATGATATCGTCCGGAACGCCATTGCTGAGAATAACCAGTCACTGGGACAGGCAGTATCCGAGCATGTGGGTGAAAAAGTCATCAAAGAAATGAATTATCTGATGCGGGAGCAGGAAGAACAGGAAGAAGAACGCTACCGGAAACTGGACGAAGCAATCCGCAGCAGGCAGATGAATCGAAAAGAGAAAAAGCAGAAAGAAAAACTGTCCCGAAGAAAAGCAAAAGCAGAAAAAGCTGGAAAACATCGGTTCCGCACCAAGGAAAGTACGGTCTGAAGAAAAAGCTGACAGTTATAAGTAGTAAATGTGGACAAGACATAAATGCAAAATTGGAGAATCCTTCCGCGATAAGCGATTAAGTAAGCGACCGATTTTCACAAGGTTTTGCGCGAATGGGAAGCGACCAGCATCTACAGGAGCTGAGAATGAGCGCGATGAAACCGCAGTGAAATGAGGGTAGCGCACGTCTGGCGATCGTGGAAGGATTCTCCGATTTTGTTTTATACGTAAATAATCAATTCATTACAAATACCCCCCGTCAAAGGTAATAACCTGCCCGGTAAGATAATCCGGCGCCTCAATCAGTTTCAAAATCATTTCTGCCACTTCTCCCGGCGCTGCAAAACGTCCGGCAGGAATCTCATTTTCCAGTTCCGTCCGTTCTTCATCATCAAAGCATGCATTCATACGGGTATCGATCACCCCGCAGGCAATGGCATTTACCTGAATATTACTTGGCGCAAGTTCTTTTGCCAGTGCTTTGGTAAAAAGATTCACGCCACCTTTGCTGGCAGAATAGGCCACTTCACAGGAAGCACCGGAAACACCCCACATAGAAGAGATATTAATGATTTTTCCCTGTTTTTGAGCTACCATATATGGAATCGCATATTTGCAGCAGGAGAACACGGAAGTCAGATTCGTATTTATCACGTTGTTCCATTCGTCAATACTCATATCTTGCAGCAGACCAATGTGCGAAATTCCGGCATTGTTGATCAGAACATCAATAGCACTATGGGAATCCTCAATCTGTTGAAACATTGCTGCCACCTGTGCATGATCTGAGATGTCGCAGGCAACAGGGGTACATGTTACATGATAAGTTTCTGTCAGTTCTTTTGCATATGCTGAAAGACTTTCAACAGAAGTCCGGCAGTTTAAAAACAGGCGGTAACCTGCCTGTGCCAGTTGTCTGGCAGCTGCTTTTCCGATTCCATGGGAAGCTCCGGTAATAAGTGCTGTTTTCATAAATTTATTCATTCCTTTATCATTTATTAGTATAAAATTTGTTTCTGTCATTTTAATAAAGTACACAGAGCATTTTTTATAATAAGTCTTCCGGGTACTTGCGTTAAAATTTGACAATCTGCATTATCACATTTTAAAAATATAACATAAGAATTTTAACATAAGACAGATACCGTGTATAGAATGAATACCGTTGCATTCCTGAGAAATGCTATTCCAAACATTAAAAGCAGACTAAATTTTGGAAAATCCATAGCCTAATTTAATGCAAAATGATATAATTAGTCAAAAGAAACAAGGGAGAAATGTTATGGAAGTATGTAAGATCAGTGATGTGATCCGGGATGCGCGGATCAGAAGCGGAATGACACAGGAAGCACTGGCATTTGGGATTTGTTCAGTCAGCACGTTGTCGAAAATTGAAAATGGTCGACGCATGCCGCAGGTGAGAGTTTTTGAAGCGCTGATGGATCGTATGGGAGAGTCATCGGGGCGCTGTCTTGTGTATGTCGGCGAGCATGAACTGCAAAAAAAGAGGATGCAGGATCAAATGACACTGGCAATGCTTTTGAAAGACCGTCTGCTGTTGGAAACAGAACTGGCGCAGTATGAGAGACTGGTGCAAAAAAGAAAGCTTATGGATGAGCAGTGGCTCAGTCTTGGAAATACTGTTCTGCAGTGGTGGGGCGGTGCTGCCCTGCCGGATACGGAACAGCGACTGACGAAAATCCTTGGCATGAGCTGCCAGAATTATCGGGAAAAGTGGGATGGGGAAATGCAGTATACATACTGTGAAATCCTTATTTTTCAAATGCTGGTACAATGCCGGATGTTAAACGGTGATTTTTTATGGAGCATTTCTGTTCTGAAGGGAATGCGTCACTATCTGAAATGTGGCAGCGGTATTCTGTGGAAAGAGCGGATGCTGATCTCTGTTCATGTTTTGATGGCACAGATTTATTTTATTACAGAAAAGTATCCAAGTTCTGCCAAATACAGCGCAAAAGGTCTCACCATCAGTATGAATGCGGACTGTTATCATTTTGCACCGGTTTTGTTGAACTTACTGGCAGCTTGTGAGGCAAAACTTGGTGATACTTCAGAAGCAGAGCAGGCAGAAAGCTGTTCAAAACTGCTGGACGCATTTATGACAAGTAAGAAGTACCTGTCGAAGTTTATGAGTTAACATTATCATAGTTTATAGTTTAATCCCATGGCGAAAATGGAAAATTCGAAAAAAATATGATATTTTGCATAAGTACCATTCACAAATAAAAAAAATGTGCTAAACTAAAGAGAATGTAAAAAAGTATTTCATATTAAGGAGATTAATATAATCATGAATATTGTAGTTTTAGCTGGCGGACTCAGCACAGAGAGGGATGTTTCCCTGAATACAGGAGCCATGGTAAGTAAGGCATTGCGCTCCAAAGGACATAACGTAATTATGCTGGATGTTTTCATGGGTTACCATGATGAAGAGGAAGATATCACAGGGATTTTTGACCGTGCGGAAGAGGCAAGTGCTGAGGTGGCACAGATTCCGGGAGAAGCTCCGAATATCGCACAGGTAAAAGCAATGAGAAAAGATCAGTCCGATTGCTTCTTCGGACCGAATGTAATCAGGATCTGTCAGGCAGCAGATGTTGTATTTATGGCACTGCATGGCGAGAATGGTGAGAATGGTAAAATTCAGGCAGCATTTGATCTGTTTGGCATTCAGTATACCGGAAGCCGTTACCTTGGAAGCGCTCTGGCAATGGATAAAGGCATTTCCAAGAAAATGTTTGAGGCAGCAGGTATCCCGACACCGCATGGTATCTCCATGAGCAAAGCACAGCGCAGTATTCCGTTTGCAGAGACCGGATTAAGCCTTCCATGTGTTGTAAAACCATGCTGCGGCGGTTCCAGTATCGGGGTTACCATTGTCCGTACCGCAGATGAGTACGAAGCTGCTCTGGATGAAGCATTTAAATATGAAGATGAGATCGTCATTGAGGATTATATCTGTGGACGTGAGTTTTCTGTAGGTGTCATCGATATGCAGGCACTTCCTGTCATTGAGATTGCTCCGGTAGAAGGATTTTATGATTTTAAAAACAAATACAAAGCGGGAAGTGCAGTAGAAACCTGTCCGGCTGATCTTCCGGAAGATGTTGCAAAAGAAATGCAGAAACATGCGGTTGCGGTCTGCCGTGAACTTGGTCTGGACGCTTATGCCCGCATGGATTTCCTGTTAAATGACAAAAATGAGATGTTCTGTCTGGAGGCAAACACTCTGCCGGGCATGACAGCAACCAGCCTGTTACCGCAGGAAGCTGCCGTGATCGGTATTCAGTACGAGGATCTGTGTGAGCGTCTGATTCAGATTTCTCAGGAAAAATACGGAGGAAAACATGAATAATACATTGGAGCAGATGACACTGGAAAATATTGCAAAATCATGTGGCGGTACATATGTGGGCGATGATGCATTACGCGGCAGCGAGATCACCGGTGCAGTCATTGACAGTCGTCAGGTGGAACCGGGGTATTTATATATTCCAATCCGTGGAGAACGTGTGGACGGACACCGTTTTATCCCGGATGTATTTGCGAAAGGTGCGCTGGCAGTTTTATCTGAGGAACCGCTGGACAATCCGGCAGGTCCGTACATTCAGGTGGCTTCCAGTGAGCAGGCACTGAAGGATATCGCAGAATTTTATCGTTCCACACTTTCTATCAAAATTATCGGAATTACTGGAAGTGTTGGAAAAACAAGTACAAAAGAGATGATTTCCGCTGTTTTAAGCCGGAAATATAACGTGCTGAAAACAGAAGGTAACTTTAATAATGAGATTGGTCTGCCGCTGACGATTCTTCGTATCCGCAGAGAGCATGAAGTGGCAGTAGTTGAGATGGGAATTTCCGAATTTGGCGAGATGCACAGGATCGCGAAAGTGGCAAAACCGGACGTCTGTGTCATGACAAATATTGGTCAGTGCCATCTGGAAAACCTCATCGACCGCGACGGTGTACTCCGTGCAAAATCAGAGATTTTTGATTTCCTGAAGCCGGACGGACATATCGTGCTGAACGGAAACGATGATAAACTGATCACCGTACAGGAAGTAAAAGGCGTAAAACCAGTATTTTATTATGTAGAAGACGGTACTGCTAAAAAGGCAGATCTGCCATATGAGATTACCGCAGATGCCATTGAAAATAAAGGACTTCGCGGACTGAATGCAAATCTGCATTTCCCGGAGGAAATCTGCCAGATCCATGAGCCGATTCCGGGCGTACATAATGTATACAATGCGTGCGCAGCGGCATGTGTCGGACGTATTATGGGACTGACCAATGAGGAAATCTGTGAGGGGATTGCCCATGCAAAAACCATTGCAGGACGTACCAATCTGATCACACTGGGTGATGTGCTTGTTATTGATGACTGCTACAATGCAAATCCGGTTTCTATGAAAGCTTCTCTGGATGTACTGGCACAGGCAGACGGTCGCAAGATCGCGGTTCTTGGAGATATGGGAGAGCTTGGCGAAAATGAGCGTGAGTTGCATTACGATGTTGGAAGATATGCAGCAAATACGGGTGTTGATATTCTGTTCTGCTGCGGAACCCTCAGTGAAGAGCTGGCAAAGGGGGCACAGCGTGGGCATACAAAAGTAATGTATTTTGCAGACCGTGAAAAACTGACACAGACATTGATTAATTTTGTGAAAGCCGGTGATACAGTGCTTGTAAAAGCATCTCATTTCATGGAATTTCCAAAGATTGTAAAAGCGATGGAAGAAGCGTTTGAAGCATAGGGAAATCGGATGAGAAATAACTTGCATTTTAGCAAGTGAAGTATAAGAAATATCGAGAATTTTTTATAAAGCAAAGATAAAAAAACTGAGAAACAGCAATCTGCTAATTCTCAGTTTTTTTTTGCTATAAAATTGTTTGTATCATTCTGCAAATGAAAATACTTCGTGTAAAAGCATTATTTTATTGCTGTTCAGATGCTTTCTGTGCATCCAGCATTTCCTGAATCATATTCTGAGAAAGACGGCCAAGAGCACGTTTCTCTTCTTTTGCCAGCTCCTTCGGATAGATCGGGGTGCCATATTCTACGGTAACGTGCGTTGGTTTTACAAATGGCATATGATCTTTGATGATGTCTCTGGTATGAGAGATTGCCATCGGAACGATCGGACATCCGGTTTTTTCTGCAATTTTCATACTTCCCTCTTTGAACGGTGCCATCTCATCGCTGTCTCCGCGGGTTCCCTCCGGGAAGATGCAGATGGAAATGCCTTTTTTGACATATTCGATTGCCTGCAGGATGGTTTTTAAGCTGGCTTTCATATCGTCACGGTTCAGAAACAGACAATAGAGCCGTTTCATCCAGATGTTCAGCAATGGAACTTTTTCCAGAGAATCCTTTGCGATGTAGCCGGTCAGATCCGGACAGAGCGCATAAGTGATCATAATATCAAAATAACTGTTATGGTTTGCCACATAGAGTACCGGTGTGTCTTTCGGGACATTTTTCTGCCCTTTTACGGTGAGTTTTACTCCGCAGATCCGGCAGATGACACGGAATGCCCACTGTACCATGCGCAAACTGCTGATGTCGCGCAGATGTGGATTTTTTTTGCCAATGAGCCATTCTGCAAAAAGCACCGGGATTCCGATGATCAGATAGCAGACGGCGAACAAAACTGCAAGAATTGTTCTTAACATAATATTTCCTCCAAATAGTTTCTCAAATGTAATAAAAATATGATTTCTTTTAAAAAGACTTATCTAGTATAGCAGATAGTTTTTCAGAAATCTATGCATATTTTTCGGATTTGAAAAATAGAATAGATCAAAGAAACAGCGGGGACAGGGAGTAGCAGTTATTATGAAGCAAATAAGCAGTATTTTTACCGTGAGTCTGATGGTACTTATTCTGGGAGTGACAGGCTGTGGATTACAAAAGACCGGAACGCAAAAAGTTCGCGATCTGGATTATACCGTTGTCACAGAGCAGGAGCTTCCGGAGGAGTTGCAAAAGGAAATTAACGAACGTTACACGGAAGATTTCAAAATGACTTGCATGCTGGATGACAGTCTGTACATTGTGCGTGGCTTTGGCATGCAGGAAACTGGCGGATACAGTATACAGGTTCAAAATCTGTATCTGGCACAAAATGCGATTTATTTTGAGGCAGATCTCATCGGACCGGAAAATGGTGCGGAGGCAGAAAAGGCAGTCAGCTATCCGTATATCGTAGTCAAGACTGAACGACTGGAAGAAAATGTGGTATTTGAATAGGAAAGGGGAAACATATGGAATTAAAAACAGAAGCGCTTTATATGGAAGAAAAAAAGGGACCGGCGATCACACAGGTAACATTTGATGAAACATATCATCTTCCGGATTATCTTCCGGATTTTTTTTCTGTGATATTAAACCATGGAGATGTCCGTCTGGATGAATGCAAGTGTGGAAACGGTTATATCATGGTGCGTGGCGTATTGCAGTTTCGGATATTGTACCGTACCGGGCAGGGAGAATGGAAGACCGGCAGTCTGGAAGGGGAATACCCGTTTCAGGAGACATTGATGCTGGAGAATGCCGGAGAGTTTGACATGCCACAGACGGAGGTGTTTCTGGAAGATCTGACAGTGCGAATGGTTAATGCCAGAAAACTGAATATTCAGGCTCTGTTGGAAATTCAATGCAGTGCCCGCACGCGGTTGGAATTGCAGATTCCGGTAGGAATGGAGCAGGAGGAATCCTGTGAGCATCTGTATCAGAAAAAGGATTTTCTGGAATTGTGTTACAGAGGGGAGGAACTGTGCTCCCTGCGGGAAGAAGTGCGTCTGCCATCCAATAAACCAAATATCTGCCAGATGCTCTGGCAGCAGGCACAGCTTTTTGGCATGAATGTCCGCGTGTCTGCCGGGGAAGTGACGGTGCAGGGGGAATTGCAGGTGTTTGTCATTTATCTGGGAACACAGGAAGACCGCATGCAGTGGGCAGAAATGCGTGTTCCGTATCAGTGCCGGCTTGAAATCCCAGAGGCTTCTACGGATATGATTCCGTATCTGATAGCAGATTTCGGACCAATCCGGTGCAGTGTGCAGGCAGATGCGGACGGAGAGGAACGTGTGATATTGGCAGAGGCAGATATACCGATTCGATTGTGGCTTTATCGGGATATCAGCAAAAATCAATTGGTGGATGTATATTCGCTGGAAAAACAGCTTATACCGAAACAGAAGAATATGAAAATTCGGCAGCTTCATATGAAAAATGAGAATCAGTGCCGGGTAAATGATACGTTACTTATAAAAAATACAGAGGGAGAAGTGCTGCAGATCGGCTCTGGTTTTGGAACGGTAGAAACGGAACACTGGGAGATTTCGCCAAGCGGACTTATGCTCGAGGGCACAGTTCGAATTGAGGTCTTTTATATGGTAAGTTCCGACAGTGCACCGGTAGGCGCAATGGAGAGTCTGATTCCATTCCAATGCCAGATGGAGATGCAGAATCTGGATGAAACCTGCGAGATTGAGATTCAGACCACATTGGAACATTTGTCCTTCCTGATGAAAAACACATCTGAAATTGAGGTGCAGGCAATGATCAATGTCGATGCGTTGGTTACAAAATTAAAAGAAGAAAAACTGATCAGTGCTATTGAGGTGGAAACGGTCGATGCAAAAGCAGAGGAAAAACTTCCGGGTATTGTGGGACTGATCCTGACTGGTTCTTCAGATTTGTGGGAGATTGCGAAAAAGTATCATACAACAGTCTCAGCGATACGCAAAACGAATGAATTGGATGAGGAAATGGAAATAAATGGAAGGAAAATCTTGGTAGTAAAAGAAGTTCCGGATATCGGATGAGTGAGAATGGCTATTGTTTGTGAGAGGACGAAATAAAAATTAAAAGAAATTTGGAAGTTTGCACAGAATTATAGAATTGTTACAGAAATATTACGGAAAAGTGTGAAATATTTCTAAAAAGCGTCTATTTTGGTTGAAATCCTGCAATGAAGATGTTATAATCCTAGAGGTAACTGAAAAAGGATTTACAAAGGAGTATTTATATATATGAAAAAGAGATTATTAGCAACAGTTCTGGCAGCGGTTATGATCATTTCCGGAACCCAGATCGCAGGAGCAACATCCCTCTCTCAGGCAAGAAGCCAGAAGAATCAGGCGCAGAACAAACTTAACTCTGTAAACAGTCAGATCGCAGATATTGAAAGCCAGCAGTCCAGTCTGCAGGCAGAGATTGATAAAGTAGATTCGGATTTAGTAGATGTACTGGTAAGTCTGGATCTGATCTCTGATCAGATCGATCAGAAGAAAGTAGAGCTTGCACAGGCAGAATCAGATCTGGCAGCAGCAAAAGAGAAAGAAGCTGAGCAGTATGATGCTATGAAGAACAGAATCCGTTATATGTATGAGAACGGTGACAGCTCTTTCCTGGATGCATTTGTTGGTGCACAGAGCTTTGCAGATGTATTAAATAAGGTAGAGAATTTCTCCAAGGTATATGATTATGATCGTAACCTTCTGGTAGAATATCAGAATACAAAGACAGAAGTTGCAAATCTTGTAACTCAGGTAGAAGAAGAGAAGAAAGATCTGGAGGAAAACCAGGCTACATATCAGGAACAGCAGAAGAATCTGGAAGAGATGAAAGCTCAGAAGAGCAGCCAGATGTCTGATTTTGAAAATCAGCTTGCACAGGCACAGAATCTTGCAGCGCAGTACAAACAGACGGTTGCAGAGCAGAATGCGATCATCGCACAGAAACTGGCAGAGACACAGACTGTAAAAGCATCTACTGCAGGTGTTTCTAATGTAGCAAGTAATAGCAGTTCTGGCTCATCTTCTAAGTCAGAATCTAAGAAGTCCGATTCTGGCAACTCTGATTCCGGAAGTTCTTCTTCCGATAGCAGCAGCTCAGGATCAGGTACAGGATCTTCGGTAGCAAGCTATGGTTGTCAGTTCGTTGGTAATCCGTACGTATGGGGCGGTGAGAGTTTAACAAACGGAGCTGATTGTTCCGGATTTGTTAAGAGTGTATATGCACACTTTGGAGTATCACTTCCGCATAGCTCCGGTGCGTTGACAGGTGTAGGTCGTGCAGTATCCACATCCGATATGCAGCCAGGTGATATCGTATGTTACAGTGGTCATGTTGCAATTTACATTGGCGGCGGTCAGATCGTTCATGCAAGTTCACCATCTACAGGTATCAAGATCGGACCTGTAAACTATGGAAAATCCATCGTTGCAGTTCGTAGAATTTTCTAATCAAAGAACAGATATTAAAATCCTCTGAACTTTACGCTCAGAGGATTTTTTGTGCAAAAAAGAAGCACAGTTGATAATGTTGTTTGTCAGAAACAGTGTTCGCATATAAGATAGGAGATAAACGCTCCGCGAGGGCGCACATTGTCTGGGAGACAATGGTTTTGCGCCGACCGAAACGAAGTGTAGAGTGCAGTGATTCTGAGAAGAATATGTCAGCTTTCGCTGACCAGAATCACGCACCAAGTCTCACGTGCGTTCGACTTGAACTGTATAAACGATGAACAACAGATTGATTTTGAGTAAAAAAATTCCCGATCAGCAGTAAGCTATGTGATCGGGAATGAATATTGTATTATTTGCAAAGTTCAGCAACAACCTGGTTAATGACTTTTCCGTCAGCTTTGCCTTTCAGTTCTGCCATAACAGCTTTCATGATCTGACCTTTGTTTTTGGTTGCCAGTACATCGGCAAAACGCTCTGTCAGAATTGCTTTTACTTCTTCTGCGGAAAGCAGCTTCGGAGCATATTCACTGATAATGTCATAACGTGCCTGATATTCTTCTTTCAGATCGGTACGGTCTGCCGGGCAGGTATCTACCTGTTCTTTTACACTTTTTAATTCTTTTAAGATCACGCGGTCAACTAGCTCCGGTTTGATGTCATCACGGCATCCTTCATCAATGGCTGCTTTTTTGACTGCGGATACTAAGGATGAGATCGCATCCTTACGAACTTTGTTTTTTGCCTTCATAGCGGCAATCATGTCTTTTTGTAATGTCTGCATTTCCATAATGTAGTACCTCCTGTATTTTCAGGCAGACAAAAACGTCTGCTCATTTTTAGCAAAACAATGTTTGATCAAACGGATATTCACAGTTGAAACGACAAATTCCTCATTTGTCTAAATGTGAATACGGCTCAGCAGTTTGTTAATATAATACTGTTTGATATGCTGATAATGCCGGTGCAGTGTCTGGTGTACCAGATCGGAATCCTGATTGCGGATCGCGTCCAGAATCTGTGTGTGCTCCTGCAAGGAGCGTGCTGCCAGATCACGGTCATCCAATATAGTGGAAATAAACAGCATCTGCTGACAGTCTAACTGATCATATACCGTTTCCAGACGTTTGTTTCCGGAATAGCTGATCAGTAATTGATGGAATTTCTGATCCCAGCGGGTAAAGTGGAAAATATTATCTTCTTCCAACGCTGTTTTCATATTGTTGAGTGCCATTTCCAGTGCATTTACCACCAGAGCATTCTGCTTATTGATACATGCCTTGATAGCATAATCCTGAAGAAGTTCGATCAGATCGTAAACTTCCAGAATATCCTCCGTGGAAAAGGATGCCACAACCGTTCCTTTTCCCGGAACGAAAGAGAGCAGACCTTCATGCGTCAGCTGCTGCAGGGCATTGCGGATGGGAGAACGGCTGACATTATAGATTTCACAAAGCTTGCGTTCTACCATGACAGTTCCTGCCGGATAAGTATTATTCAGGATATCCTGTTTGATCTGCTGGTATGCAAGCTGCTGTTTGTTTTCCGCTGGCTGATTCAGAGAATCATACTTGTTGTTTTCCTGATTTATCATGTTTGTTCTCCTGTATAAAATAGGTATTCCATGGGATACTTGCGGTGTGTGCCTGTTCTTACTGGGAAAGTATAACAAAAATGAGGAACAATGTAAAGTTTTGGAGAACCGCAAGTTTATCTTTTCATTTTTTTTGAAATGTGATAGTATATCAGAAGAATGTGACGATTTAAAGTAGTGACGTGAAAAAGATATAGGGGATTTGGAGGAAATATATAATGATTTCAAGACGTTTAAGAGAATCATTGGATTCATCTATTTGCATCCGTGATATTTTTGAGGAAGGAAAAAAATTGGCAGCAATTTACGGTGCAGAAAATATTTTTAACTTTACTATCGGAAATCCGAGTGTGGAGCCACCTGCAGCAGTGAATGAGGCATTAAAAGAGATTATCGATACAGAAAAACCGCTGGCACTGCATGGCTATCCTGCAAACGTGGGACATCCGGAAGTCCGCAGTCATATTGCAAATTATCTGAACGGAAAATACGACTGCAACTATACAGAGCAGGGCATTATCATGACAAGTGGTGCGGCAGCAGCTATCGTAGTTATTGCAAATACATTGCTGGATGACGGTGACGAGGTCGTAACATTTGCCCCTTATTTCTGGGAGTATAAGAGCTATGTGGAGACAATGTACGGCAAACTGGTTCCGGCTCTTTGCAACATGGAAACCTTACAGCCGGATCCGGAGACTTTTGAGGCAGCACTGTCACCAAGAACAAGATTTGTTCTGATCAACACACCGAACAATCCGACCGGTGCGGTATATACAGAAGAATCCATCCGCATGGTTACTGACATTTTAAAGAAGAAACAGGAAGAGTACGGTCATCCGATCTATCTGGTTTCCGATGAGCCATACCGTAAACTGGCTTACGATATAGAAGTACCGTATCTGACACATTATTATGAAAATACGATTGTTGTATACTCTTACAGTAAAGCATTGTCCATCCCGGGCGAGCGTATCGGCTATATTGCCATGGAGCCTTGCGTACAGGATTACGAAGATCTGATCGCAGGTATGACCGCTTCCATGCGTTACCTTGGTTATGTAAATGCACCGTCTCTTCAGCAGAAAATGCTGCTGAAATGTGTGGATGCTTCTGTGGATATCAGCATTTATCAAGAGACCAGAGACATTCTGTACAACGCACTGACAGAGATCGGTTACACCTGTATTCATCCGGACGGTGCTTTTTACCTGTTTGTAAAAGCACTGGAGGAGGATGATACAAAATTCTGTGAGCGCGCGAAAGAAGAAAAAATCCTGATGGCACCGGGAACTGCATTCTACGGTCCGGGTTGGGTTCGTGTGTCCTACTGTGTTCCTGCAGAGGTTGCAAAACGCAGTATACCGGCATTCCAGAGACTGTATGACAAATATCAGGCTGAATAGGTATTAAAATTAAGAAGTGATGGAGATTCAGATCTATTATCAGAAATGGGATGAAAAAAGCAAAGATTCACATGAGTTATTAGAACGTGTGATTCGCATTTACGCCAAGGCACATCAGATAAAATTGCCGGAAACGTTACAGATTTGTCAGGAACAAAATAAAAAGCCGTTTCTAAAAAACGTATCGGATATCTGCTTTTCTATTTCCCACAGCGGGGAATGGTGGAGCTGCGCGATTGCGCCGCAGGAAGTTGGTCTGGACATTCAGGAAGAACATGACTGCAAGGCAGAACGTCTGGCAAAACGATTTTTTCATCCGATGGAAGTAGCATGGATGGAACAGCATGGATATGAGAATTTTTGTCGGTTGTGGGCATACAAGGAAAGCTATGTGAAATATACAGGGATTGGGCTTGTAAAGGGTATGGATTATTATTCGGTGGTGAAGCCGGATGGCACATTGACCGGAGAGGAAAGTGTCTGGCAAAAGCAGATTGCCTTTCAACCAGAGTGTTATATGGTTGTGACTGCAAAACAGGAAGCAGAAGTAAAGCTGTTTTTATTGACAGAACAGAGTAAAAAATGATAATCTTATAAACTGGTATGGGGAATACTCATACCAGTTTGTAGTATAGAAGAAACACTCTAAAATATTGATGTTATGAAGGGAGAGTAACATGCGAAAGAAGAAACTTATTGTTATGATCTGTTTTCTTGTGATCGTTGCGGTACTGATCGGAGTATCCGTAGTGACACCGGGAAAAGTTGCAGATCCTGATAACTATGCCTGCGCTGCTTATGCGACAGTATTTGCGTTACTGCCACCGGTTGTGGCTATTGCGCTGGCGTTAATCACAAAAGAAGTATATTCATCACTGTTTACCGGAATTATTGTCGGAGCACTGCTGTACAGCAACGGCAATCTGGAACTGATGATGAATACCATGTTTTTCAATGAGAGCGGCGGTATGGTATTTAAACTTGCCAACAGTTGGAATATCGGTATTCTGATCTTCCTTGTTATGCTTGGTATGTTAGTTGCGCTGATGAACAAAGCCGGCGGTTCCGCAGCATTTGGTAAATGGGCATCCAAACGAATTAAAACAAGAATCGGGGCGCAGCTTGCCACAATGGTACTTGGAATCCTGATTTTTGTCGATGATTATTTTAACTGCCTGACAGTCGGAAGCGTTATGCGTCCGGTTACAGATACCCACAAAGTATCCAGAGCAAAACTGTCCTATATTATTGACGCGACAGCGGCACCGGTTTGTATTATCGCACCGATCAGTTCCTGGGCGGCAGCGGTTACATCTTCTGTTCCGGAAGATTCCGGAATCAACGGTTTTGCCGTATTTTTACAGACAATTCCATATAACCTGTATGCGATTCTGACACTGGTTATGATTGTTGGAATGGTCGTATTCCGGGTAGATTTTGGACCAATGCGTACTCATGAGTTGAATGCGATCAAAGGTGATCTGTTCACTACACCGGAGCGTCCGTATGATGAAAGTGATGAAGAGACAGAGAGCAGCAAAGGTATCGTGCTTGACCTGGTTCTTCCGGTTGTTGTGCTGATTGCGGCCTGCATTATGGGTATGGTTTATACCGGTGGATTTTTTGACGGAGAGAATTTTATTACAGCATTTTCCGGTTCTGATGCTTCCGTTGGATTGGTAATCGGTGGATTTATCGCGTTGTTATTTACCTTTGTGTATTACATGCTTCGTGATGTTATCACGTTCCATGAATTTGCAGAATGCGTGCCGGAAGGCTTTAAGGCAATGATCGCACCAATCCTGATCCTTGCGATGGCATGGACTTTATCCGGTATGACAAACCTGCTTGGCGCAAATATTTTTGTTGCTGATCTGGTAGCAGGATCCGCGCAGTCTCTGCAAGGATTTTTGCCGATTATTATTTTTGCAGTGGCAGCAGGTCTGGCTTTTGCCACAGGAACATCATGGGGAACGTTTGGAATCCTGATTCCGATCGTTATTGGTGTATTCCCGTCCGGAACAATGATGATTATTTCTATCGCGGCTTGTTTGGCGGGTGCCGTTTGTGGAGATCACTGTTCTCCGATTTCTGATACAACCATCATGGCTTCCGCAGGAGGACATTGTCATCATGTGAACCATGTCACGACACAGATTCCGTATGCGCTGACGGTAGCGGTTGTGTGCTGCATCGGTTATGCACTGATCGGTGTGTTGAATGCAGTGGGAATGCTTGGTATTTCATGGATCGCGCTTCCGGTTTGTGTGGTGATTATGCTCGGATGGTTACTTGTTTTACGGAAGAAATTCGGTAGAGAAGATATCTAAGCGTTGCAGTATCTTTACCATATGCAGTTAAATCAGGTTTTGCATGAAGACTTTCTTGAATGTAGTAAGGGTAGAAGATATGTGTGAGTTGTAATAGTTAATCAGATATAAAAAAACTCCTTTGAGTATATTTATGACAGATGAATGATTCGTCATAAATGTAATCAGAGGAGTTTTTTATGTATCGCATTTTATTTCAATGCACCATTCATTCCTTCTACAAAGAATTTCTGGAAAATGAAAAATATGACTAAAGAAGGAACCATGCTCAGAAGAACAAGCGTCATGTTGTCGCCTTTCATACCAAGCGTAAGATATACTGTCATAGGTATTTTCTGATCGTTGTACATGACAAGGTGTGGCCACTGATAGGAATTCCATGCATTTAAGAATGCGATAATCGTGCCACAGGAAAATGTACTTTTCATACATGGTAAGTAAATTCGAAAGAAAATGCCAAGTTCAGAGGCACCATCCAGTCTGGCTGCTTCTACCAGCTCATAAGGAAATCCTCTGGAATTCTGACGGAAGATCATGATGATCAGCGGAGAAGCAAGAAATGGTGCCATAACGCCCCACATGGTGTCGATGATACCCCATTTCGTATACATTTTGAACAGTGGAACCATCAATGGTGTAATAGAAATCATCATAGCGAATAAAACGACTTTAAATAAAATGTCTTTGTATTTGTCGTGATAAATTTCAACTGCAAATCCTGCCAGACCACAGACTAATAGTGTTAGTAAAGTTTGTACGATGGTATATCGCAGGGTAAACCACATGGATTTCAGAAATTCTGTCTGAAATAAAATATAGGATATGTTTTTCCACAATTCTGTTCCTGGGATGACAGGACCTTTTGAAAGTGCAATATTTCCACCGCTTGCCTTGCATATCATCAGGTAGAAAGGCACTAAAAAGCATATGGACGCGATTGTCAGGATCAGATAAGATCCTATTTTTTTGTAGATATTTTTCATAGAACTAAAACCTCATTTCTGTTATCCAGTATAGAGGGTTTGCAGTTTTGTGTATATAATAATATAATGATATTTATATAAGAAAATTAATGTTTGGTAAATGATAAGAATTAATGTGATTGTATCATTGGTAAATAATGAGCAGGTTTGAAAAAAGAGGCAGAAGAATATGCTAGGTGTTATATGGTAACAAAAATACAAGGTACATTTTTGAAGTGGGGAAGGGAAAAGGAAGATGAAACAGATATTAAAAATTGTGGAAAATGCAAACTGGAAAGAGGAATATCCATTATCTGTCAGCACGATAGGACTGGCACAACAGCAAATGCCAATTGTACGTCCACATGGATTGCCTGTACATCAGATTTTTTACTGCACATCAGGAAGTGGAGAATTGACCATCAACGATCAGAGTTATCGAATTGATGCAGGAAGTGGATTTTTCCTGAAAGCAAATGAACCAAATAGCTATTATGGGATTACCAAAAAGTGGGAACTGAATTATATGGGATTTGAGGGAGCAATCTGTGCATCTTTGCTGGAAACTTATAAATTAAACAGATCAGGTGCGTTTTTACTTTCGACAGAAAATAAATTTTTAAGAGAGTTGAAGAAACTTTACCGTTACTTGGAAGAACATGGAGAACAGAATCCGAAGGAATTGTCAAAAATGTGTTATGCATGTCTGTTGGAAGTGTTTGAATCCATGGACTGGATCGATGTTGGAAAGACAGCGGTGTCAGATGAAATCATTGAAAAAATCATTACATATCTGCAACGGGAATTTTATCGTGGAATTACACTGGAAGAATTGAGTGAACTGACAGGTCTGAGCAAAGAGTATATGTGTTCCTACTTTAAAAAGCGGATGAACAAGACCATCATGCAGGTGCTGTGTGATATTCGGATTATGAATGCCTGCGTATTGTTGAATCGTTTTCCGGACAAAACAATAGCTGAGATTTCAAAAAAATGTGGTTTTGAAAGTCCCAGCTATTTTGGAAGCGTGTTTCGTAAACATCAAGGGATGACACCGGATGCTTACCGTAAGTGGATTCCGGCAGATCACTGATTTAACTTTTGCATTTCCTCATTGAGCAGTTTGATATTGATATTATTTTCGCTGGTGGTTTTGTCTACCCAGAGATTTAAGGCATCTACTGCCAGAGAAATATCATTTAATTTTTTACTGATCAATGCAAAATCTTTGATCTCATCATCGGTGATCTTGCCATCCCGTGTAATCTGAATCAGGCGGTCTGTCAGCGGTTGAATATCGTTCAGAGAAGCAATAGTTTCCAGAATGATGCTGGATAATTCCGATGACTCAACTTCCGGAACATAACGGTCACCGATAGCGCATTTGTGTGAACAATAGTAGTTGCACAAATCCGGGCGTTTGTAGCAGTCTGCCATTTGCAGAATATCGTACGGTGTTGGTTCCTGAAGTTCATATTCAAATTTTTCAATGCGGGAGGCAGAAACACCGTCCATTAATTCACTGGCACCATCTCTGGTAAGTCCGCATTCTTCGCGGCATAACTGGTAAATAGTTTTATTTTCACGTTTTGATTGTTTTCCCATAATATGTTTTTGTCCTTTTATAAAATATAATTGTATACTATCTGGCAAATAATTCCTGACAATGAAATAGGATATGGAATATTTGGCAGGGATTCTTAAGAAAGTATTTTGACAAATAGCAGCTTTCATTTAAGAGTAATTCTCTAAAATGGAGAAATAGAAGTATTTATTTCCCTGAAATTGATATGTACGAATACATCAGAAAATATTATACTTGTAATATCAAAAGGTAGCAAGATTATAAAAAGTAAAATCTTGAAATACAATTTTTAATTTATGCATCGGGCATGAACCTGATAGAAAGAGGAATTATGTTAACGTTATTATTTGGAATTTGTATGTTATTCTTATTTGGAAAACTGCTTGTTTTTGGAATCAGAGCAGCATGGGGAATTTCAAAAATTGTACTCACCGTTGTATTTTTGCCAATTATTTTAATTGCTTTGGTAGCAGGCGGATTGTTCTACATTGCATTCCCGATTTTAATCGTATTGGGATTGATTTCACTGGTAGCAAGAAGATAAGCAAATATAAAGTATATATAAGGTTAGAAGAAGTATTAGTAAGTAAATAGAGATAAAGAAAGAGGAAAAATTATGTTAGCAAGTATATTTGGAGTTACGGGATTAATTGTTTGGATCGTAGTGATTGTTGCGGTGATCGCATTATTAAAAGGAAAAAACAAGACATTGTACAAAAGTGATTCGAATCGAATGCTTTGTGGCATCTGTGGCGGAATTGGTGAATGCCTGAATATTGATCCAACAATCATTCGTTTGATCTGGGTTGTGGTTACACTTTGTGGTGGCAGCGGAATTCTTGCATATATTATCGCAATGATAATAATGCCACGAAGAGTATATTAGTGAATAATTGTAAAGATGAATGGTCTTAGTAGAATAATAAAATATTAGCAAGCAAAAATGCATTTCAAAATACTGATATGATACCTCTAACGTAAACAGATTAAATATAAAAATCTGTTGCTTTAGAGGTATTTTTATGTCCGGAAAAACAACGTTTGAATGGGAAAGAAAAGTGTTGAATGTAAAAAATGACAAAATTTTTCATTTTTGAACATATGAACAAATTTTTTATGAAAAGGTCTTAAAAATGTAGAAGAAAAGAGGTAAAATAAAACGGCAAATGCAATAAAGTAATTGAGGATGGATAATGAGAGAAGATAAAAACGAAACAAGATGGGATAAACTTTTGCATATTCGAACCATGGGGCGGGATGATTCCCATTCCGACCAGCATAGATTTCCTTATGAACCGACACCATATTGTGTGTTGGAACGTCTGGCAAATGCCGGTTACATCCGCAAAGGAAATACGGTGATCGATTATGGATGCGGCAAAGGTCGCGTGGATTTCTTTTTGTCGTATCAGACCAGATGTCATTCCATCGGTGTAGAATACGATGAGAGAGTGTTTGAACGTGCACTGGAAAATAAAGCGGATTCGGCAGCTTCCGGTCGTGTGGATTTTGTGCAGGCGAATGCAGAAACATTTGAAGTACCGGAAAACGTTGATCGGTGTTACTTTTTTAATCCGTTTTCGTTGGAACTTTTAAAACGGGTAATGGGACGTATTCTGGATTCCTATTATGCAAAACCGCGTAACATACAGTTGTTTTTCTATTATCCGACGGACGAATACATTTCTTATATGATGACAGTGAATGAGCTGATGTTTGTGGATGAAATTGACTGCAGAGATCTGTTCCCGGGAAATGATCCACGGGAGCGGATTGCGATTTTTGAACTGCAAGGGGAAGTATGATGTCAGAACAACAGAAATTAAAGAAACTAAAGATAAGAACAGGAATATTTTTCGTTGCTGTATTTGTGATCGCCATCGGTTGCGCACATTTGATTCAGCGTTCGCAGGAAAACAGAGAAAAATTGAAAGCTTCCTATACGGCAGAATCCATGATCCGACGGATCGAGTCACAACTGAGCCGCTATCTGGAAAACTCAGAATTTTTCAAAAACATTATTTCATCCGGTTATGAGATCAGCGAGGATGAATTTACAGATCTGTCGTATCTGATGAAGGAAAATAAAAAAGTAATAGAGGCGTATGAGCTGGCACCTGCCGGTGTGGTTACCATGGTTTATCTGTTGGAGGGCAATCAAAAAGCGCTTGGAATGGATATGCTGTAGCTTCCGGAGCGAAAACGGGAAGCTACACTTGCAAAAGAAAGCGGAGAATATACCATTGCAGGTCCGTTTGAGTTAAAGCAGGGTGGAACAGGAGCGCTGTTATTTGATCCGATCTATGTAAAGGACGAAAATGATCAGGAAGTATTCTGAGGATTTTCCATACTGGTCATGAACTGGAAAAATTTTGTGGAAGAGCTGAATGTCGAGAGTCTTGAGGAGGAATCCTATCATTTCAGGATCTGGAAATATGATCAGAATGAGGAAAAAGTTACGATTATGCAGGGTGAAGAAAATGATTTCACGGATGCGCTGGACGTAGAGTGCAGTGTGCCAAATGATACGTGGCACTTTGAGATTGTACCGAAACATGGTTGGATCACAACAGCTGAAAAGGCGCTGTGGTATGTGATCACAGGAGAAAAAAGAAACGAGCGGACGCAGGTAAAACTTAGTGTTGTGTATCTGGATGGAAAGTATTGAAGATGTATGATGTAAGAAATTTTCAATGTAGACATACATCAAAATCTCCCCGCATAGATTGTAAAAAAAGCAAACTATGCGGGGATTTGAGTGAAAGGTTATATCGAGGAACGGGCAATGGAAATTGCGCGTTATATCATAGACAACAAGGCAACGGTTCGTCAGGCAGCAAAGAAGTATGGTATCAGTAAGTCGACAGTTCACAAGGACATTACAGAGAGACTAAAACAGATCAGTCCGGCACTGGCAGTAAAGACGAGAGTTGTGCTGGATGTCAACAAATCAGAACGGCACATTCGTGGGGGAATGGCGACCAGAGAAAAATATTTGCATCAACATCATATCTAGAAGGTGAAAAGGCAGGAATAGTTTCTGCCTTTTTCTGTATTGTGTTATACTAGAATTATCAACTTGAATTGACGAACGGTAGAAAATATAAAGGGGACGTACAGAAATGCCAAAAGGAACGAATCAGAAATTTAAGTTATATCGGCTAGCTCAGATCATGTTAGAAAAAACAGATGATGAACATTACATCACCATGCCTGAAATCATGAAAGCATTAGCAACGTATGAGGTTACAGCTGACAGAAAAAGCATTTATAACGATCTACGTAATCTGGAAAAACTGGGGATTGAAGTAGAAGGCGAGCCTGTTGGAAAGGGCTATCATTACCATGTGGTTAGCCGTCCCTTTGAATTGCCGGAGTTGAAGCTTCTGGTGGATGCAATCCAGTCATCAAAATTTATTACAGAACGAAAAACGAATGCACTGATTCATCTCAGTCTGAGTTGAGACTCCCACTTCTGCAAGTGGTGAGTAGTAACAAGTATTTCTCAGTGGGAGTTCAATCTCCGACTGAGATAAATGCTCCGCGAGGATGTGCAGTGATTCTGAAAAGAAGATGTCAGCTTGCGCTGACCAGAATCACGCACCAAGTCTCACGTGCGTTCGACTTGAAAAACTTGAAAAACTGGTCAGCAAGTACGAGGCAATAAAGTTGCAGCGTCAGGTCTATGTGTCTGGCAGAATAAAAGCGATGAACGAAAGTATTTACTATAACGTAGATGCGATCCATAATGCTATTTCAGAAAATAAAAAAATCCGATTTCAATATTATCAATGGAATGTGAAAAAGGAGACAGAATTGCGGCACAATGGTGCGTGGTATCACATCAGTCCGTGTGGCTTGTTGTGGGAGGATGAAAATTATTTTACAGTTAGTGTGAACGTGCATGTCAGCAGGCAGTTCCTTGGATGGGTATTTTCTCTTGGAGAAGGGGTAAAAATTATTTCGCCGGATGATGTAGTGGATGAAATGAAACAGGAAATTGAACGGTTGATTCGATAGTATAAATAATGATGTAATACGTGGTGTTGAAAAAATAATAAGAGAACAGGCGGGCGGAATCAGCATCTATCAAAAAGTAAAATTACGAAAACTGTGATATGTATAGAATTATTTATAACAGAGACAACATGTAAAAATAATTTGAAAGATATAGAGAAACGAGGATATACAAGGATACTATGAGCAATCAGACAAGCATAGAATTACAGAAAGATGGTCGTACACTGACGCTTTATGTGATCCGGTCAGCGAGAAAAAGCATTGGCTTACAGATGCGGGAAGATGGGACGGTACTTCTTCGAATCCCGAATCGTTTATCCGCACGTGCGCTGCAGGATTTTCTGACACGGGAGCAGACGTGGATTTGGCAAAAAACAGAACAGATGCAGTCACGTATAAAACAGCGGGAAACAACAGGTGCAATCCCAGTGGAGCAACTCTCAAGCAGAGATCTGGATCAGATTAAGGAAAAAATTGGTTCACGGGTAGCATATTATAGCAAAATCATGGGCGTGACGGTTGGACGAATTACAATCCGAAACCAGAAAACCCGTTGGGGAAGTTGTAGTTCCAAGGGCAATTTGAATTTTAACTATCAGTTATATTATTTGCCGGAAGAACTGTTGGATTATGTGGTGATTCATGAGTTGGCGCACAGAAGACATATGAATCATTCCGCAGATTTTTGGGCGGAAGTAGAAAAATATTGCCCAGATTATAAGGTGCAAAGGAAGTGGTTGAAGGAATATAAACTGGTGTAAATCAGTGCGATTATTGCGTAGATGCAGCGGCTGAAAATGCGAAAGTGCGGAATATAAGCCAGTGTAAATTGGTGTGATTATTGGTGAATGGAGTGGGCAGAGTATAAGTTTGTATAAAGTGGTGTGATTACTGATAGATGCAGTGGGTGAAGATGTGAAAGAGAAAATAGGTTAGTGTAAAGCATTGTAATTACTGAGAGGTACTGATAAGAAGATATAAAAAATGGACAGATAAAGAGATTTATTAGAATCCCCGATATCTGTCCGATTTTTATTGTTATGATTTGTTGTACTGTTACGTTATAACTATTACAGTTTTTCTATTATAACGGGACCGTAACGAAACAATTTATATTTTTGATTAGTCGATGTAAGATACTGCAATACGATCAGCTGGAATCTCACGCTCCGGGAAAGTGTCATCGGTATCGCCAAGTGTTACAGCACAGCAAGGAACATGTCCTGCTGGAAGACCAAGTTTTGCAATAAGTTCGGGTTTTTCATTTAAAGCTCTGATCGCACCCCAAATGTTGCAGCTTCCGATTCCGAGGTCAGTAGCCATCAGGCACATATGCTCTGCCATCATAGCAGCGTTGGAATACTGTACATTTCCCATTGCCGGATTTTCAATCGGTGTAGAAATCACTACAAGGCAAGGTGCACCGTAAAGAGGTGTTTTGGAAGAATCGCCAAAGAATTCAGCAGCATTGCGGTCTAATTCCTGTAATAATTCAGCATTGCGGACAACTGTCATATGCATGGTATCATATTTTCCCATTCCAATCGGGGAAGCCTGTGCAGCCAGCAGGATTTTTTGTAAATCTGCATCTGATAATGTGTTTTTGTAGCTTCTGACTGATTTACGACAAGTCATAGTTTTTAAAGTTTCCATAGTAGTATCATCCTCCTGTAATAAAAAATGATGCATTGATCCTGTTATGAAAAATGCAGTTTGACTGTAAAATTAGTTTTTACTATCTATTATTATACTATGAAAAAAAGAGCTTGCAATGTTTTTTTGATTCATCGGAGAGGATATGAATATGTCATTAAGTCTGAAATATAGAAATGTGAATTTTAAGGGTAAAGATATTATGTGATAGGTGAAACAATTATTATTATATGGCTTATATAGAGAGCTTTTTGTGGAGAATGTATTTTTTCGTTTTCCCTCTTGTAAAGTGGCGTGGGAGTAATATATAATAAAATGAAATGGCGAAGCATTTTGTCGATGTATGGCAAAAATTTTTTTTATATATAATATAAAATTATATGTAAAAAGTAAGATCAGCCATGATGAATATCAATATCACATGTAAATAATTTATTGCGAAGGAGGAAACGATCCAATGAACAGAGAAACTGTCATAGTGATTGATTTCGGCGGTCAGTATAACCAGCTTGTGGCACGACGTGTCCGTGAGTGCAACGTGTACTGCGAGATTTATTCCTATAAGACTGATATCGAAAAGATCAAAGCTATGAATCCAAAGGGAATCATTCTGACCGGAGGACCGAACAGCTGCTACGAAGCGGATTCACCGACTTATACCAAAGAGCTGTTTGAACTTGGAATCCCGGTACTTGGTCTTTGCTATGGTGCACAGCTGATGCAACATATTTTAGGTGGAAAAGTAGAGCGTGCCGAGGTGCGTGAGTATGGTAAAACAGAGGTATTTGTGGAGAATAGTTCCAAATTATTCCATAACGTATCCCCATCTACTATCTGCTGGATGAGTCATTTTGATTATATTTCAAAAACAGCTCCGGGCTTTACGATTACTGCTCACACGGCAGACTGTCCAGTGGCAGCAGCAGAATGTGAGGAGAAAAAACTGTATGCAATTCAGTTCCATCCGGAAGTACTTCATACAGTAGAAGGGAAGACAATGCTTTCTAACTTTGTATATGAAGTATGTGGATGCGCCGGTGACTGGAAGATGGATGCATTTGTAGAAAACACGATCAAAGATATCCGTGCAAAAGTAGGCGATGGACGTGTACTCCTTGCATTATCCGGTGGTGTAGATTCTTCTGTTGCAGCAGGACTCCTCTCCAGAGCAATCGGAAAACAGCTGACCTGTGTATTCGTAGATCACGGTTTGCTTCGTAAAGATGAAGGCGATGAGGTAGAAGCTGTATTCGGACCGGAAGGACAGTTTGATCTGAACTTCATCCGTGTTAATGCACAGCAGAGATATTATGATAAACTTGCCGGAGTAACAGAGCCGGAAGCAAAACGTAAAATTATAGGTGAAGAGTTCATCCGTATTTTTGAAGAGGAAGCAAAAAAAATCGGTGCCGTTGATTTTCTGGCACAGGGAACCATTTATCCGGACGTTGTAGAGAGTGGTCTGGGCGGTGAGTCTGCAGTTATCAAATCTCACCACAACGTAGGTGGACTTCCTGAGTATGTAGATTTCAAAGAAATCATCGAGCCGTTACGTGACCTGTTCAAAGACGAGGTTCGTAAAGCCGGATTAGAGCTTGGAATTCCGGAGAGACTGGTATTCCGTCAGCCGTTTCCGGGACCGGGACTTGGTATCCGTATCATCGGTGAAGTTACCGAAGAGAAGGTTCGTATCGTTCAGGATGCAGATGCAATTTACAGAGAAGAGATTGCAAAAGCTGGGCTGGATCAGGATATCAACCAGTACTTTGCAGCACTGACCAATATGCGCTCTGTTGGTGTTATGGGTGATGAGAGAACTTATGATTATGCTGTTGCACTTCGTGCCGTAAAGACGATTGACTTTATGACGGCAGAAGCTGCAGAGATTCCTTATGAGGTTTTGAATAAGGTAATGAGCAGGATTATTAATGAGGTGAAGGGTGTAAATCGTGTATTCTATGATTTGACGAGTAAACCACCTGGAACGATAGAGTTTGAATAGTTGGAGCTAAGCTGTAAAGCCTTTGTTTACAAGGGTTTTACAGCTTTTCCTTTATAGGATTGCATTTTCATTGCATTATTTTTCTTCAACTGTTCTGTGATAGATTGCTGTATGTTGATTGCTGGTATAATTAGCAATGCTTTCAGTAGCAGATTGTACTTGTAATATTCCAGTCAGTTTTTTAGCAACTTCAAGATTCGTATTTGGATACAGATGACCATAAGTGCCGAGTGTTGTCTGTATTTTTTCATGTCCTAAACGTTCCTTGATAAGTGGATTATTTAAATGGCTTGGAACAGGATATAAGAAAATTTGGACAGAATACAGCGGGATTGTCGAGTTGGGAATTGATGTGAACAAAGTATCAATTTCAAAACCAGATGCTGATGGGGTAGTGAAAATTACGATTCCGGATGCGGAAATGCTGGATGTTGACTTGAATGAAGAGTCTATGAGTGAACCATTAACAGATACCGGATTTATGACTGAAATCACAAAAGAAGAAGAAACAGCTGCATTAGCAGAAGCACAAGACAATATGGAGGAGACTGCTCAGGCGAATGGTGCTCTTTTGGTGCAAGCCAAGGAACGAGCAAAGAATCTTATAGAAGGATATGTAAAAAATGTTGGTGAACAAATTGGAGAAGAGTATACAGTAGAATGGGTGGAGATAGAGTAGAGTGAAGTAAATGTGATACTTGGGATTGTTTTAAATAAAGATTTTGACATATTGAAAATTTGATGTTAATATAATCATAGAAAAGGTGCTACCGATAGACGGTTAGCCCACATAATGATTAGTTAAGAAAATAACCGTTCAGTTTGCGAGGCTGGGGCGGTTATTTTTTTGTGTGATTGCATCCTATTGCGTAACCAAGTCCAAAGGCTGTTAGGCATAAGCTGATAACAGCAATCAGACCTTCGAGAGTCAACATTAGCATCCCCTCCTTTTAGCAAGATTTCCGCAGATAGTCTGGGGATTTCTATGTAAACAGAGGGTCACAGTCCCTCTGGAGAAGGACTAACCGCCTACCGTGAATGGTAGCACCATGGGATGATTATAGCAGAAGAATACATTGGAAACAATAAGGAATTTTGTTGCTTTTTTTAGACGAAAATTTTTTGTCACTCTATATATTTTTTAACTTTGAAAATAAGCGGTATGAAATATAGCTATTTTCTTTGTGAAAGAAAATGATATAATAGTGTAAGAATATGACAATTAGCATACGGTAATAAATGAGGTACAAACATGGGACAAATAAATTTATATAAAATAGACGAAAATAAAAAAGATGATTTTCTGAATAAACTTACTGAAAAATTTGAGTTTATTGGAGAACAAGATTATAACTCAATGGAAAATGAAAAAATTGTTTATACTGTAGGCACATATGTTAATATTCCAGAAGAAAGAAAACCTCTCGAGTGGCAATGGATATTGGATGAATATGATTATGAGATAGAGGGAGTAATGGCTTCCCCGAGAGCAGTTTTGGTGATTGAAGGGGGAACGGTTACATATGCAGTGACATATGGGTTATCTTATTTTGCTGTTGATAAATACTGTGATATTGATTTTGCTTTTGATTTTGCAAGAAGAATTAGCTTCAAACAAATAAAAACAACGACATTAACGGCTCCGAATGCTCAAAGAAATAAAATGATTAATGTATATCTTAATTATCGAGAGCTATCCTTTGATAGTGGGGAGTCTTATGCAAAAATAAAAGCAAAAATGACCATCGAAAAGGAATTTACTCTCCACGGGGAGCTAGTTGAAATAGGGCATTCTATAAAAACTCAATTGTCTGAAAATAGTGTTGATTGTATTTTAAGATTCATAGAGTATGTTGAATCTGTAAGAGCGAGAGAAGAACTTCATAAAATTCCTGTATTTAGCAAAATAAAAGATGAAAAAATCATTCAAGAATTAGACCATCGATTGATTGAAAAAATTGAAGAGAATATTGAATGTATTAACATATCAGAATTGGATATTATTGGAGCAACTGAAATTTTTAATAGTAATGATGCTTCCTTTACATTGAAATATGGAAAAAAGCATAAAGACATACAAGAATTAACAAAAGATAATATCTTAAAGTTTATGGACGAAAATGGCTTGAAAATAAAAAATAATTTTTTGGATTTAAAAGTCGTGAGTAATAAAAATGGAGAGCCCGTATGCACTGATGTGATGAAGAGACTGATAGATTTTACTGACGATGATAAGAGATGTTTGCTTTTGAAAGGTGAATGGTATTCATTTAATGATGATTATGTACAATATTTACAAGATTCAATAGCAGAATTAGAGGTTATTTATGATCCAAAATATGATTTTTCAAATAAGAAATTATCTGATTATGTAAATAGGAAATATCGTGAAGAAAAAGATGGTGTGGAGTATGAGGGGTTAACAACTGAGGAAATAAAGAGAAAAATAAAAGATAAATATTATGCAGAACGTGTATTTAATAATATATTATCAGAACAGTTTGGATTTGAGAATCATGACAGAGATGATGATGAAACAGGTGCTGGAAAAATTGAATTAATGGATTTATATAAAGATGGAACAATGTATGCTGTTAAGATTGGAAATTCATCTGCTAAATTGAGCTATGTTGTTGAGCAGTCTATCAGTTCTACAAGAATGTATAAACATCATTTATTTCCTGATATGCCTAAGGTAGAAAGTGTAGCTGTTTGGATTGTTTTAAAACGCCGCACACATTTACCAGATGTAAATGGTAAGCCAGATATATCTAGCTTGAAAATGATAATGTTAAAAAATAGACTAGATGCATGGAAAAAAGAAGTTAGAATATTGGGATATACACCGATAGTTTATTTGAACTATTGGGAGAAATAATGTTTCTAAATTAATAAACATGGAAAATAACAAAAGGAAAGGGGGTAACTTTATTGAAAAAGATATTATTTTGCAACTTAGATTTATTAGTAAAAGGATTTGCTGGATGGAATCCGGAAATCGCACTAACAAATAGGAATGAATTTTTGGAATATATTAGTATTCTTTGTGAAGATAATAATAACGTTGTTTGTTTTATCAGTAGAGACAAGAATAAACTTAATTCTGGTAAGGAACATTTTGACAAGAGAGGTTACAACAAGTTCAAATACAAATTAAGGGATGATGCAAGAGAATATGTTATGCAGAATAGAAATAGAAACAATTATTTTGTTTTTATTGGCAATAAAGAAGTAGATTTTCGTCTGGCAGTTAATACAAAATCTTTATTTATTGTGCCTACATGGATTCCTATTGAAGAAAAGGCTGCTTATTATGGGGTTTGTGTAGACACTCCTACTCAGCTTTATAAATTCATTTTAACTTTAAATAACAATAATAATTGGTACTCTCAGTTACAAATTGATGACAGGTCTATCTGTATTTCATTAATGGATGCTAGAACTTACGCAGGTTCTCCTTCTTTGTCAGAAAAACAAATGCTTATTAATTTTCAGCAATTGCTTAAAAATGGACAAAGTAGAAGCTACTATGCGATATTGATGTATCATTTTTTAGCAAACATGACAAGTACGCCACTTTTTGATGATGTTGAATTATTTGGAATAATTCCAAGTTCTAATTGTTTCGTAAATGCAGACTTATTTAGGTTTATGGAACAAGTAAGATATATTAAAAACAAAAGGCTCCCACAATCAGTATACAGACAACCACTAGAAGAACAAAACCTATTAATTAGGCACACACCAAAACAACAAATGCATGGCGGAAGCCAAATTGATAGATCTAGTATTGGTGGAACACTTGAATTTGCTTCATTATGTATAAATCCTGCATTTGAAGCAAAGATTAAAAATTTAAAGAGAGAACGTAAATTCAATGTAGTAATTTTTGATGATTACATGGATCATGGTAATGGATTTAATGCTGTTAGATGTTTATTAGAATCCTTGGGAGCTAATAAGATTATTTTTGTATCCATGGGTATTTTCAGAAAACAATTCCAGCGAAAAGATTATATTATTTCTGGAAATATATATGGTGCAGGATATACTTATACTCTTGAATCACAACAGGTATTAACAAATTATGTTATAAACGATTCAGCAAAAATGGAAGTAGAACATTTGTATGATATTTTCAACAAATAAAGAATAGAGGAATGATTTTGTGACTAGATATGTTATAGCCCTATCAGAATTAGGCATAAAAAATAACAATTTAATATCGCTGTTATTAGAACATTCTCTTGAAATTGAAGATATGTTTGATGAATCGAGACATGTGTTTGATAATAATCTTGATTTGATGATTTACTTTGATATGTTCAATAATGAAGCAAAGGTTTCTGAAGCACTGTCCAAAGCAGATACCATTCTTTATCGTAATAAGGAACTGGGGGTAAAAACTACTTATTACACAGCTTCAACTTATCCTATAGAATTAGCAAAAATAGATAATCCGCCAGCAATCATCTATTATAAAGGTGCTGAGTTTAATGAGATTTCTGATAAAACTATTGCTTGTGTAGGAACAAGAAAACCTACAAGGCTTTCTTATAATGCAGCTAATTATTTGATTCCTCAGTGGGTGAAAGAAGATTGTTCTATTATCTCTGGGCTTGCCTGTGGTGTAGATAAAATATCACATCAGGCATGTATAACTGCTGGTGGTAAAACTATTGCTGTATTAGCCCATGGACTTGATATGATTTATCCCAAAGAGAATCTTTCTTTAGCAGACAGAATTCTTGAATCAGGTGGTATTCTTATGTCAGAATATCCTGTCGGAACTAAGGTGGATAAATTTAGATTTGTTAACAGAAATCGTTTGATTGTGGGTATGTCTAGAGCGGTTGTTATCTATGAATGCGATGCTCAGGGTGGAACAGTACACAACGTAGAACATGCTATTAAACAACATAAGCCAATCTTCTGTCCTGCTCTTGGTGAAGAAATTACTGAAATCCAAACAGGAACAAAGCAGCTTATTGACGAGAAAATTGCTACTGTTATCAAACAAGGAAGAGATATTTCTGGTGTATTGGAAGCTGTGGGAACGTCAATCACTAAAGATAGAATGAGTAATCTACAAATAAAATTGAATTATTTACATTCTCTTCTTTCCATTATACATAAACCTATTGTTTTAGAAGCAACCATACGAGATATGAATTTAAACATACCTATTAGTAACGGCATGTACACTACTTTTGTTGATTTATTCTATAAAAAGCATATTAATATAGACAATCTTATTTTATCATTAGTCGAAAATAATATTGCCTGCATTAACAAAACACTTACATTTAATGATAAATAAGAGACTGTAATTAATTCTGTGTAAACTCAAAAAGAGCTATATACCCTCTTGGATTGATGTTAAAATAAATATCAATTCAGGAGGATTTTTTTATGGCACGAAGAAGAAAAATGGATCCAGAACGCAAAGCGTTCATCAACAGCTTGTTGGAACACTATCAACCAAAGGATGCTCAGGATATCCAGGACATGCTGAAAGACCTGTTAGGCGAAACGCTGCAAGGTATGTTAGAAGCTGAAATGGATGATCACCTTGGATATTCCAAGTATGACTACAAGAACAAAGAGACAGACGATAGCCGTAATGGTTATAGTCCTAAAACTGTCACCTCTTCAATGGGAACGATTGATCTGGATATACCACGAGATCGGAAGGGAGATTTTGAACCGCAGATTGTGAAAAAGAATCAGACAGATATCTCAAACATTGAAGATCAGGTACTTTCTATGTATGCAAAAGGAATGACGACAAGAGATATCTCCGCTCATCTCAAAGATGTTTATGGTGTGGATGCATCCGCAGAAATGATATCACATATGACAGATCGAATCCTTCCTATCGCAAAAGAATGGCAAAACCGGCCGCTGGAAAGAAAATATGCCATTGTTTTTATGGATGCGGTACATTTCCATGTTCGGGAGGACAATCGAACGGTAAAAAAGGCAGTTTACGTTGCTATAGGTGTTAAACTGAACGGAAAACGTGAGGTTCTCGGCATGTGGGTAGGAGGAAATGAAAGTGCAAAATACTGGTTGTCCGTCCTCAACGAGATAAAAAACCGAGGTGTAGAGGATATCATGATCGTATCTGTGGATGGATTGACCGGATTCGGGGATGCGATTCATGCAGTATTCCCACAGGCGGAGATCCAAAGGTGTATTGTGCATCAGATTCGTTATTCTACAAAATTTATCTCTTACAAAGATTTAAAACCATTTATGGCGGATTTAAAGCTGGTTTACAAAG
>ENA-ORTJ01000333-ORTJ01000333.1-human-gut-metagenome-genome-assembly--contig:-NODE-333-length-44529-cov-5.273013_pt1 | contig 44529 bp, 42 predicted proteins | sample MGYA00242069_ERZ509187 | MGnify/ENA primary metagenome ERZ509187 (study PRJEB26280, sample SAMEA2338779) | human gut metagenome | biome: human gut; feature: human-associated habitat; material: faeces... | reverse complement strand
GAGGAATAAAATTTCAACGCACGTCCACCAGTTGTTACCTCCGGATTTCCAAACATGACACCAACCTTCTCACGAAGCTGGTTGATGAAAATAACGATACAGTTTGATTTACTGATCACTGCGGTCAGTTTACGCAGAGCCTGTGACATCAGACGTGCCTGTAGACCTACATGGGAATCCCCCATATCGCCCTCAATCTCTGCCTTCGGAACCAGTGCTGCAACAGAGTCCACGATTACGATATCAACCGCGCCGGAGCGAACCATTGTCTCTGTAATCTCCAAGGCCTGCTCTCCGTTATCCGGCTGGGAAATATAAAGGTTATCAATGTCTACACCGATATTCTTCGCATAAGCCGGATCAAGGGCATGCTCTGCATCGATAAATCCTGCGATACCGCCGCGCTTCTGCACCTCTGCTACCATATGTAACGCTACCGTCGTCTTACCACTGGATTCCGGTCCGTATACCTCAATGATACGTCCTCGCGGCACACCGCCAAGTCCCAGTGCGATATCAAGACTTAAGCATCCGGTCGGGACTGTCTCCACATTCATATGTACACTCGGATCGCCCAGTTTCATAACGGATCCTTTTCCATACTGCTTCTCAATATGTGCGATTGCTTCGTCCAGTGCTTTTAATTTTGCCTCTTTCTGAACTTCCATTTTATCATTCTTTGCCATATTTTCGTTTTTCTCCTTATCTGAACAGCCTGCATTTCTGTTATCATCTGCAAAGCAAACATTTGTTCGCATCTGTTCTTATCATATTATAAATACCTTCAAAAGTCAATCCCGATTATAACATTCTGCCAGATTCCTGTCACTTAGAAAAAATCAGTCTTTTAATGTTTCTATTTTTTATATTATGTACAAAGAAAAACTGTCCGGCATGACACCGGACAGCAATTTTTTTCAATGTATTTTTCCTATGCAAGTACTTTCTGCAGTTCATCCTCAGTCTGCAATCCAACTGCACGGTAAGCAACCTCACCGTTTTTAATCACAAGGATGGTCGGGATGCTTGCTACTTCAAACTCACGTGCAAGTTCCATCTGCTCGTCCACATTTACTTTGCCAAATACTGCATTATCTGCATTTTTCTCTGCAAATGTATGGAAGATCGGAGCCTGCATCTGGCATGGTCCGCACCAGGTTGCCCAGAAATCAAGCATTACCGGTTTCTCGCTGTTTAATACTTTCTCGTCAAAATTTTCAACTGTAACTTCCAGAATTTCCATTTTATTTTCCTCCGTAAATAAAGCAGTATTTCTATATACAAAAAGCATATCATTACTGCAAAACCACTTCCGGCTCCCAGCATTTTATCTATGCATTTCCGAAAGCAAACTAATTAGTACCAAACTCAGACAGCACCAGACCTTCGTTTCGATCCAGTGTCATGCCAACACTCCATGCATTTACAAAGAGTAATAATGGATTGCCCTTCAGATCCTTGATCTTCTTCATATCAGAAGTACCACTTAAATGATCCAGATCAATGTCTTTATTTTCAATCCAGCGAATGTGCTCATATGGCAGATTCTCCAGACGGATTTCTACGTTATATTCATTTTCCAGACGGAATTTCAATACATCAAACTGCAGGACGCCTACAACACCGACAATAATCTCCTCCATACCGGTATTGTACTCCTGAAAAATCTGAATCGCACCTTCCTGCGCGATCTGGGAGATACCTTTGACAAACTGCTTACGCTTCATGGTATCTAACTGACGCACTCTCGCAAAATGCTCCGGCGCAAAAGTCGGAATTCCCTCAAAAGCGAATTTATCTTTTGCAGTAGTCAGTGTATCACCGATGGAAAAAATGCCTGGATCGAATACACCGATAATATCGCCGGCATACGCTTCTTCCACAATCTTACGTTCCTGTGCCATCAACTGCTGTGGTTGGGAAAGTTTCAACTGCTTATTGCCCTGTACATGGAACACTTCCATACCAGCTTTAAACTGTCCGGAACAGATACGCATAAATGCAATTCTGTCACGGTGCGCTTTGTTCATATTTGCCTGAATCTTAAATACAAACGCACTGAAATCCTCAGAGAACGGATCAATCTCACCTTTGTCTGACATTCGCGGCAATGGAGAAGTTGTCATCTCCAGGAAATGCTGCAAAAATGTCTCTACACCAAAGTTGGTCAGCGCAGATCCGAAAAATACCGGCGACAGCTGGCCTTTAGATACCAGATCCATGTCAAATTCAGCGCTGGCACCGTCTAACAGCTCGATTTCTTCCTCTAACTGTTCTTTATAGTCTTCCCCGATTTCTGACAGTAATTCTTCAGAATCCAGATCAAACTCTTTTTCTTCACCCTCTTTTGTTCCTTTTAAAGTATCTGAGAATGTCATAACCTTTTTCGTATTGCGGTCATACACACCTTTGAAATTTTTACCAGATCCGATTGGCCAGTTGATCGGGCAGGTTGCAATTCCAAGCTCTTTCTCGATCTCATCTAACAGATCAAAAGGATCGTTGGAATCTCTGTCCATCTTATTAATAAAGGTAAAAATCGGGATATGGCGCATCACGCATACTTTAAACAGCTTACGTGTCTGGGCCTCTACACCTTTGGATCCATCAATAACCATAACCGCAGAATCTGCTGCCATCAGGGTACGGTAAGTATCCTCGGAGAAATCCTGATGTCCCGGTGTATCCAGAATGTTGATGCAAAATCCATCATACTCAAACTGCAGTACAGATGATGTAACGGAAATACCTCTCTGTTTTTCAATTTCCATCCAGTCGGAAACTGCATGACGTGCGGTTGCTTTTCCCTTTACGGAACCGGCAAGGTTGATTGCACCTCCGTATAACAGAAATTTCTCTGTCAGTGTTGTCTTTCCGGCATCCGGATGAGAAATGATCGCGAATGTCCTTCTTTTTTCTATTTCTTTGTGTAAATCAGCCAAATTTAGCCCTCCAACCTGTCTTTATCTTATCTTTCATAGCAAGATTTTTAAATGCATTATGTTTATTCAAGAATGCTCTCAGCATTCTTGCTGCGAAATGTGCTTCATGCAACACATGATATATTCTTCTGCACATTTCTGCATGTCTATAGTACTCAATCTTATCTATTGTAATAAAGGGAAAAACATCTGTCAAGAGCCAACCGCTTCACAAATTCACACAATTCCAGTCCTCTTGTTAAACACACTTCCAGAATCGCATTTCTCACCATACTGCTATTTTCAGATGCGAAAATATTGCTTTATCTAACAACCTTTTACAGCATACTCTCGCCCGCAATATTTCCGGACAGTCCAAAATAATCCAGCACAGTTGCCCCTATATCAGAAAAGCTTCCACGGGTTCCCATATTTTTGCCATGCGGCAGATTTTTTCCATACATCACAAATGGAGTGTACTCTCTGGAATGGTCTGTAGAAGGTGTTCCCGGATCGCAGCCATGATCTGCCGTGATCATCAGCACGTCTTCCGGCTCCAGGGCAGACAAAATTTTCGGGAGCTGCTGGTCAAAATAGGTCAGCGCCTTTGCATACCCCGGCACATCATTTCTATGCCCATAGAGCATGTCAAAATCCACCAGATTCACAAAACACAGACCATTAAAATCACGCTCCATATATTCCATCGTCTTTTCAATGCCATCTGCATTATCCTGCGTCCGTACAAACTCCGTTATACCTTTTCCTGCAAAAATATCATTGATCTTGCCAACGCCAATCACATCATACTCTGCTTCTTTTAAAACATCAAGCATTGTATCCTGCGGCGGTTCCAGGGAAAAATCATGTCGTCTGGACGTTCTGGTATAGTTTCCGGAAGAAGTACCAACAAATGGCCGTGCAATAACTCTGCCAACTCCCAGATCCCCCTGCAGCATCTGACGCGCGATCTCACAGTCACGATACAATTCTTCCACCGGAACTACCTCTTCATGCGCTGCAATCTGAAACACGGAATCAGCAGACGTATAAACGATCAGCGCACCCGTTTTCCTATGCTCATCGCCATAATCCTGAATGACCTGTGTGCCGGAATACGGCTTGTTGCACAGCACTTTGCGTCCCACAGCCTTTGAAAATTCGTCCAGCATTTCCTGCGGAAATCCATTCGGGAAGGTCGGCATCGGCTTTTTCGAAATCAGTCCGGCAATTTCCCAATGACCGGTAGTCGTATCCTTACCTGCGGACTGCTCTGTCATTCTTGCAAATACTCCTTCCGGCGCTGCATACGGTGCTTTTGCCGTTACACCATCAATATTGAACAACCCCAGTTTTTCCATATTCGGCATGGAAAATTCCGGGCTCTTTGCCACAGTTCCAAGGGTGTTGCTGCCTTTATCCCCATAGTTTGCCGCATCCGGCATCTCACCAATACCAAAACTGTCCAGAACAATTAAAAATACACGTTTCATCTGTCGTTCCTCCTTGTCTGCGTTTTTTATCCTGTTACCCGAAAAATCTGTTTTTTCTCCGGATATCCATTTGTCTACAGTATAGCACATTCTCTTATTTTCTGTTCAACAATCACTCTCATTAATGCAATTTTTTCTTATCACCTTTTTCTATTACTCTGCCCTGCTTTGACATTCGTATTTCACTATACTTATTCACAACTTTTAATGCTCAAATAATATATTTCTATAGGACTAAATTCTCACATTTTTATAATCAGCTAAGCTTTTCATAAAATTTCATTTTTAACAATTATTGACTTAGTGGCGTAATCACAATATTCTCCGCTGAAATTCCGGTTTTCCTTTTTACAATATCCTCCACCTGTGCCCGTTTCGCATCCGTGACATCGCCCATATTTAACACCACATCCGCTTCATTGTCTGTGATGCTGACTACTACATCGGAAAATCCTTTGGCTTCCAGCAAAATTTCTGCTGCATTTTCCCGCTCTGCAACATCCGTCATCTGAATCATAGAATCAATGGCATCCTGTTTCTGCGCTTCTGCAATGGAAGTATTATTGATGATTTCCAGAAGCGTTTCTTTGTTTTTCGAACGCACCTGCTCCCGATTCAGCTTCACATCTGCCGCAAATGCCAGTCCCTGCGCATCTGCTGAAGTCTGTACCGTTTCTCCCGGATTCTGCACATCTTCGTTATTCCTCTGATTTGCATCATTTTGCGTACTCTGACCTGTCTGGTCTGTTCCATCTTCTGTCTGCGCATCCGTTGTGCTGGCGGTCTGCGTATTATCCTCTGTATCCGTAAAAATCTCTCCAATCTGTCCGTCCTCTGAAATATCATATGTATTGTCTACATTGTCCCCTGCTGTCTGAATGGCTTCATTTTCTGCCACATTTGTCTTCGTATAGCTGATGTAGCCTGCCACAGCAATCATCAGAGCCAATGTGGTAATAATAATCTGATTTTTACGAAATATCTTTTTCAATTGGAATCTCCCTTCGTTTTCATTTTAACTATCTTTATTTTATGTGCATCCAATCCAAATAATGCCTCCACCGCCTCAGAAATATTTTTTCTGACGCCTGCATCTGCTCCCCCTTCTGCCACGATCAGAACTCCATCAATCTTCGGCAATATTTCTTTGTTCACAAACGGTGTTTCATCCCCGTCTAATTGGGAAAAAACAGTCGATTCGCTGCTTTCCCGACTGCCAGAGCCAGAACTTCCTCCACCCAAACTTCCTGCTGTTCCGCCAGCAGAATCCTGCCCGGAACTTCCCGTGGAAGCATCCTGCCGCATTGTCACATCTTTTTCCACCACGGACTCTCCTTGATCCTGAAATGTGATCATCACCTGCACCTTACCTACACCATCCATTCCCTGCAAAATCTGCGCCAGACGTGTTTCCAGCGTTTTCTCATAATCTGATTCCCCCGATTCGGTTCCATTTGTCTGCGCAATTTCTGTTTGTGTATTTTGCTGCTTTATGGTTTTGGAACTGCTCTTTCCGGCAGGCATGGCAACAACCAAAAGCAACACTCCTGCCAGAAATAAGATCAGCCACTGATCCTTTTTCATTTTTTTCCACTTTTTCTCCCGCAGAAACTCCTTCAGATCCATTATGCCTCATACACCTCCACCTGATCCGCAGATATGCCACAGGCCTGCGCCGTCTCCTCCTGCATGCGCTGCCTGCTCGCTTCACTGATAACCACTGTCCACACTTTTACCCGAAGAATCGAACCGTCATCCTCTGAAAAATTCACCTCCACCTGCCGCACCGGACAGCCATTCATCTCCCCCAATTTTTCTATCATCTGGGTCACCGCGCCCTTTGTCTCTTCCTCATAATAAGCTTGCTGCTGCCGTTCCATATAAGAAAAATCCAGTTGTCCGCTCTGTAGCACATCCTGTTGCAACAGTTCCCTCTCCAGCATCTGCTCCCAGTTTTTCTGTCCCAAGAGAGAAAACAGTGGACTCACAATTGTCAGGACAAACACCATTCCCACAAAAAATCGTACATATTTTCGATAGGTTCCGGAAGGAAGCACCTGCAGCAAAATTGTCAGGAAAATCCCCAGAAAGATCATTCGTTTTACCCATTCCAGTAACTCTGTCATACCGTTGCCGTCACCACCACCGCTATCGTAATCATGCACAATAAAATTCCAGTTCCCAATGCGCGAAACAGCAATAATGCGCCATCTCCCACACAGTCAATACATCCGCAGATCCGCTTATCCGAAAAAGGCTCCGCAAGTGCGCCTGCCATCTTATAGAATACCGAAAATATCAGCATTTTTAGCAACGGTCCGATTGCCAGACAAAGCAATACGATCATCGCTGCCGTTCCGATTCCGTTTCGGATCACTGCTGCAGAGCCGAAAAAAATATTTCCAACCGCCTGCGCCGTATTTCCAAGTCCCGGAATCATACTGATGGTTTGCGTCACGGACATTTTTTTCAGATTGTCCACAGAAGGAGCGATCATCCGCTCAATCACATTCATACCGGTCACTCCCGCCAGCAGCAGTCTCATCGCCCAGATCAGTCCCCGCTTCAGCAATGCCGTCATCCGGGAAATCAAATTTCCCGCTGTCATACAATTTAGCATCTGCAGCACCACATACACATGAATCGTCGGAATCACCACATACAATAGCACACGCTCGATCAGATAAATCACGATCAAAGACAACTGATAAAATCCCACCGCTGTCACTTGCTGACTGCAAAATACCATTGTCATGCAAAATGCCGGCAGCAATGCTTCCATAAAACTAATCACCTGATCTAACACACATTCCAAAATGCCATGAATCAACAGATACGACCGAAGAAGCAATCCCATTAACAGCAAAAAATACAGATAAAATCCTGTTTTTGAAATCTGACTGTTCTCAAATACATTGATAAAGTTTTGCAAAAACGCACACGCTGCCGTCAAAAGCAAAATCTGAACAAATACCTGTCTGCCCTCTTCCACATCTCCAAATGCACTGCGTAAAATCCGACGAAACAACTCCAGCTTGTCTGTATTTGCATCTGCCCTCATCAGGCTTTTCACCAGTTCCCGGAAAGATATATTTTCCGTGTCGGTATTCTCCTGCAACACATCCTGAATATCCGATAACGGTAAATCTGATAATATATCCTGCTGCATGCTATCGCTGTCCAATGTTCCTGTATCATCAGTTTCTGTTTTATAAGAAACCTCCTCTATTTGTACCTTTGCCATACAACGCTCGTTATCCTGTATCATCTCAATATTCTCGCTGTTCACATGTTCTGCTTCTGCCGCCTGCACCGGTTTCGCCCCAATACTTATCCCAACAAGCAAAACACTTAACAGTACAAAATGTATCAAAAGCAATTGTATTTTCTCCATTTGCCGTTCTCTTTGATCTATCGCACTGGTATTCCTTTTTTCAATTTTATTATTCAAAATTTTCTCCCACTACTTCATGCCCCCAATAATCCTTCAATTGTTTCCAGCAGTGTTAGCAACACTGGCACGCTTACAGCCATAATTGAGAACTTCGCAAACATTTCAATCTGACTTCCAATCGCAGAAAAACCGGCATCTTTGCAGATTCCAGAAGCGAACTCTGCCACATAAGTGATCCCCATCAACTTCACCAGAATTTTCAGCATCGCCGCATCAATCCCGGTATACTGCTCAATCTTCTGAATCGTCTCCATCACCACCTGCAGCCGGTTCATACTGAAAATCAGGATCAGAATAACAGCGGTCAGACTCAGATACAGCGCATATTCACTTTTCTGCTGTTTCAACAGCAATGCAAGCACCACTGCTCCTATACCAAGCATCGAAATCTGAATGATTCCCACCGTATGCTCCCTTCCTTTTTATAGTGAAAATAAATTTTTAATCTTATCAAACAGGTCATAAATATATGGCACGATCCAGAACAATACAATTACCAATCCTGTCAGACTGACCAGAAACGCATGCTCCTCTCTGCCACTGTGCTTTAAAACCTGTCCGATCACCGTGACCAGAATCCCCACCGCCGCTATTTTAAACAACAAATTGACATCCATACATGTCCTCCTGTAACCTCATCCACCGCAAAAAACGCTTAAACCAGAACCAATATCACAAAGATCCCAGCTGCCATCCCAAGATAACGGTAAATACGTTTCTTCTCCTCCAACTCTTTCAGCACCTGTTCCTGCATCCGCTGCAACCGTTTTGCACATCCCTTCAAATGTTGTTCCTGCTGCGTCTGATCCAGAAAACCCAGATGTTTTCCGATCCGGCAGACCTCGTCCAATTCTTCCGCTTTCAAAAATAATTCTTTCTGCGCTTCCCGAAATGCCTGCTCCCAGATTGTCACAAATTCTGTCCCGCTTCCTTTTTTCATCTGTTCTACAATGTGTAGCAGCACAACAGCAATCTCCGGTCGTACTTTCTTTTGCACCTGTAATAATGCATCCTGAATTGGAAGCTTCTCATATCGGATTTCCGCTGCCAGTAATTCCGTCATTTCAATCAATGATTCCAGCATTTTCCTATGTAAGTTTCCTGCCCTAAATATCTCCCTGACAAATCCGACGCAAGCCACCAACACGCAGACACTTCCCGCCAATTTTAAAAACATACATCCTCTTTTCTACAACCACCTTTATATTTTATAAACAATAGCTTTCTTCCAAAATCATGTAATTCCATTTTCAATCCCACTTCCGGTAAATTTCATCAGCAGTTTTCACCTGATACCTTCTCTTTCCATCTTCCTTCGAAATAACCACATATCTTCCAAACAGCTGCTCATCTCGACACTTGTCCCATCCAGGTTTTTGAAACAGCTCCTCCAGACTTCCCGCATGCACCGTTGCCAGCAAACAACAGCCACACCGCAGGGCATATTGCATGGCAGAAAAATCCTCCACTCCACCAATCTCATCCACTGCAAGAATTTCCGGTGCCATACTGCGCACCAACAGCATCATTCCTTCCACTTTCGGGCATCCATCTAATACATCCGTTCGTATTCCAACATCATTTTGCGGAATTCCGTGTAAACATCCGGCGATCTCTGAACGCTCATCCACCAGTCCAATCCGTTTCCCGGAATGCACTTCATCTCCATTCGAAAACAATCGAATCAAATCCCGTAAAAGCGTTGTTTTCCCAGTTCCCGGTGCAGATAACACAAGCGTATTTTCAGGCTCATCATTCTCCCATAACTGCTCGTACACTGTTTTTCCGCATTCTTTTCGTTCTCTGGCAATACGAATGTTCAGATACAAAATCGGATAAATCCTTCCAATTGCCCCTGCTTTCTCCGTCACCTGACCGCACACACCGATTCGATGTCCTCCTTCCACTGTCAGAAATCCCTGCCGAACTTCCTCCTCATAGGCATAAAGAGAATACTGTGACATCAGCGTACTCATCTGCCGTAGATCTTCTGCCGTTACCGATAGGCACTGCCTGTCCGGTAATCTTACCAACGTACCATTCTTCAAAAAATACGCTCCTCTTGCAGTGACCAGTTCTATCGGTTGATTCACCCGTACCCGAATTTCCTCCAGTTCTCCGGAAAACTTTTCAAAAATATCCGTCTCCAAAAAGTACTCCCTGATTCTTATAGGAAATAACCTTAAAATCTGCTCCATCGCATCACTCCATCCGGTAATTTGTTGCATTACCATAGTCTAATATATGTGTTCCTGCTCATCTTAGAACAAAAAAACTTCTGAAAAATATACCGCAGACTAAGACGTCTTACTATTTTCTATGTCTATAGTTTTATATTGATTCACACCATAACTTAAATAAAAAAATCCTGAAAAAAATATCCCTCCAAGGCGTCTTAGCCTGCAGGGATATTTTTTCAGGATTTTTTCTTCACTACCTGAATCTCAGCCACAAAAGAAGCTTACAAAAAAGCACGATAAAAGGACACTTCCACAGAAGTGTCCTTTCAATTAACTTTGAACTAGTTGTATTTACGTTTTCTAGCTGCTTCAGATTTCTTTTTACGTTTTACGCTTGGTTTCTCGTAATGCTCTCTTTTACGAATCTCCTGCTGGATACCAGCTTTCGCACAGTTTCTCTTAAATCTGCGTAAAGCGCTATCTAAAGTCTCGTTCTCTTTTACGATTACATTTGACATAGTCTCACACCTAACCTCCCTCCAGTTGCGTATTGTGCATATTCAACTGATTGGGTAATATTTTACTGCACTGCTTGACAATTATAATCATTTTTCGCAGATATGTCAATAGTTTTTTCAAACTTTTTTACACACTTTTGCGATTTTTTTGTATAATTATGATTTTTTCTCTGCATTCAACTATTTTCTCACGCATGATCACCAGCTAAATACAGAGAATGAAATATCTTATTATTTAATCTGACCTTCCAGTGCTTCTTTTGCTGCTGCAATTGCATCCGGAATTCCTGCCGGGTTCTTTCCGCCGGCCTGAGCCATATTCGGACGTCCGCCGCCGCCACCGCCAACTTTTGCAGCGATTGCTTTGATCAGGTTACCTGCATGTGCACCCTGTTTCATTGCACCGTCAGTTGCCATAGCTACCAGACTTACTTTTCCTTCATTTGCAGATGCCAGAACAACGACACCCTCACCAAGTTTCTCTTTTAACTGATCGCCCAGATCGCGAAGTCCGTTCATATCAACGTTCTCCAGAGCTGTTGCCAGAAGTTTTACGCCTTTTACTTCCTCTACGCGATCCATAACATCGCCAAGTGCATCCTGCGCAGCTTTGCTCTTTAAGGACTCGTTCTCGCTGTGAAGTTCTTTTACTTCTGCCTGAAGATGCGTGATCTTCTCTGTCAGACCTGCTGCATTTGTTTTCAGTAATGCTGCTGCCTCATTGATGATCTCCTCTAATTTATCATAGTAAGCATACAATGCATCGGAAGTCAGAGCCTCAATACGTCTTACACCTGCTGCGATACCGGACTCAGATATGATCTTGAATGCGGAAATCTCGCTGGTATTTGCAACATGAGTACCACCACAGAGTTCGGTAGAAAAGTCACCCATTTTTACCACACGGACGGAATCACCGTATTTCTCACCAAACAGTGCCATCGCACCTGTTTTCTTTGCTTCTTCCAGACTCATGATGCTTGTCTCAACCGGAAGTGCCTCTGCGATCTTCTCATTTACGATGGTCTCAACCTGTTTTAACTCTTCCTCTGTCATAGCAGAAAAATGAGAGAAGTCAAAACGCAGACGATCCGGATTTACATCAGAACCTTTCTGCTCTACATGAGAACCAAGTACGTTACGCAGTGCTTTCTGCAGTAAGTGAGTTGCACTGTGGTTCTTTGCGATCAGAGAACGTCTTTTTGCATCTACTTCCAGAGTAACTGTATCACCGACTTTGATCATACCTTTTGTCACACGACCAATGTGTCCGACTTTACCGCCAAGCATTTTTACAGTATCTTCTACACGGAACTCACCCTCTGCAGTACGGATATAACCGGTATCAGCGGTCTGTCCACCCATAGTTGCATAAAATGGAGTCTCCTTTACAAAAATGGTACCTGCTTCACCATCAGTCAGTGCTTCTACGATCTCTGTCTCACTGGTCAGAACGGTTACCTCTGAATCATGGTGGAAACGGTCATATCCGATAAATGTTGTTGTAACAGACGGATCGATCGCATCATACACAGTTGCATCTGCACCCATATAGTTTGTTACTTTTCGTGCGTTACGTGCTTTGGTACGCTGTTCTTCCATGGCTGCCTCAAAGCCTTCCTGATCAATGGTAAATCCTTTTTCTTCCAGGATTTCTTCGGTCAGATCTACCGGGAATCCGTAAGTGTCATACAGACGGAATGCATCTTCTCCGGAAAGAACTTTCTTCCCTTCTTTTTCCATCTCTGCCTGCATGTCAGCCAGGATTGCAAGTCCCTGATCGATAGTTTTATTAAATTTTTCCTCTTCCTGTGTCAGTACACGGAAAATGAATTCTTTTTTCTCTTCCAGTTCCGGATAACCGTCTTTGCTCTCGTTGATAACAGTTTTGCTCAGTTCTGCCAGGAACAGTCCGTCGATACCAAGCATTTTACCATGTCTTGCCGCACGACGGATCAGACGACGAAGTACATAGCCTCTGCCCTCGTTGGTCGGCATGATACCATCAGATACCATGAATGTAGCAGAACGGATATGATCTGTGATCAGACGGATAGATACGTCATCCAGTGCATCTGTCTGGTAAGTTTTGTGAGACATTTCACATACTTTGTCACGGATTGCTTTCATTGTATCAATATCAAATACGGAATCTACATCCTGCATAACAACGGCCAGACGTTCAAGTCCCATACCGGTATCGATATTTTTATTTTCTAATTCTTCGTAATTTCCTTTTCCATCACCGTTGAACTGTGTAAATACGTTGTTCCATACTTCCATAAAACGATCACAGTCACAGCCTACTTTACAGTCCGGGCTGCCACAGCCATATTTCTCTCCACGGTCATAGTAAATCTCAGAACATGGACCGCAAGGACCTGCACCATGCTCCCAGAAGTTATCGCACTCCCCGTTTTCATCACGGTAAAAGCGTGTGATCTTCTCTGCCGGTACACCGACCTCTTTTGTCCAGATTTCAAATGCTTCCTCATCCTCTCCGTAAATAGACGGATACAGGCGCTCCGGATCTAACTCCAGAACTTTTGTTAAAAATTCCCAGGACCATGCGATTGCTTCATGTTTGAAATAATCACCAAAAGAAAAGTTACCAAGCATCTCGAAAAAGGTCAGATGACGTGCTGTCTTTCCTACGTTTTCAATATCACCGGTACGGATACATTTCTGGCAGGTGGAAACTCTGCGCTTCGGCGGAATTTCTGCTCCTGTAAAATAAGGTTTTAACGGTGCCATTCCTGCATTGATCAACAGCAGACTGTTGTCATTATGCGGGATCAGCGAAAAACTTTTCATAACAAGATGATCTTTGCTTTTGAAAAAGTCAAGATACATTCTTCGTAATTCATTTACACCATACTTTTTCACTCTCGTGTTCCTCCATCTATGTGTTTATTTTGAAGTAAAGCAGATATTCACAATCCGCTCTCGCTACTTACTCAATGAACGCAGCCGCTCTGCTTATTCTGCGTTCAAATTCATTTATGCAATCACTGAAAACAGTATAATTACACACTCTTATCATAATATCATAGCATTTCTTCCTTGTAAAGCAATGCATTATTTTATCTTCCTTCCAATTCAGGCTGAAATAATTACTCCGGAAAAATGCACATTAATTTTGAAAAAACAGCAAATATACTCTCCCACTATTCCTTACCCGGGAGAAATTTTCCACGTTTTTTCATATGTATCATTTTGTATACAAAGCCCTTGTTGTCCGGATTGGTACGAAGCGCCACAGGAACCGGCACACAACCACCCACCATGGACGCCAGCAGCATCCAGCCAAAATTTTTCATCGGGAAAAAGACCAGAGAAAGTGCCAATGCTCCAAGCGGCTGCTGCAATACCGTTCCTATCAAAGCTCCCGTTACCAGTATTACACTGACAATCTCATTGGTATGAAAAATCGCTGCAAATCCATATCCAATGCTAAATCCGCTGAAGATCATCGGAAAGAAATGCCCGCCTCTCCAGCCGGAAGCAATGCAGACATTTGTCAAAAACAGCTTCACAACACCAATCAGGATCATCAGATACGGTGTATATTTCAAATACTCATACTGCATAGCCTGAATATCGCTGCCGCCGGAAAACATAGTCATCGGAAGCACTGTTCCGATCAGACCAAGAATCAGTCCGCCAAGTACCGCATTTAAAACGGCCAGATGCTTCTCCCTCATTTTTCCAAAGAACCAGTTACTGAGTTTCTGAAAAATCAGGAACAGATAACCTGTAGCAATCCCCACAACAATCAACAGAATGACGGCTAATTTGTCTCTCAAAACCAGCACACCGCCCTGTAAATGTGGTACAGACAGACATCTGCCAAAAATCAGATTCAACAGTTCATATACCGCAAGTCCGGTCAGACCTGCCGTCACACCTGCTGCAACCTGCTCTTTCCGCTTCCATTCAATTTTTCCTTTGTCGTATACAATCTGATCCGGTGGCAAAAATAGTCCTGCTGCCATTACCCGAAACAGTTCTTTTTTCATAATATAAGGATTTCCGGCAAGGAGCGTGTCCATCTTCCAACGTGCCAGTCCAAACTGATCCATCGCCCAGCAGCAAAGTCCAAGCAGGAGACTTACCAGACCGGATTCCGGTCCTACCGCACCACCGAAAAACAGGGACAGAAAGGACGCTGCCACGATCATCGGCAGTTTTCGATACGGATAGGTTCCAGTATCCTTGACTCGTTTGACAGAATCTGCCATCCGCTCCGGATACGGTCCGTATACCCTGTGAAACAGTCCGATCGCCACACCGCCTGCCAGACACATCAGAATCGTATAATACCGTAAATCTATGTACGCCGGAATCATTTCCCAGATGACTGTAATTCCTACATTTGCGATTTTCAGATACAGCCATACCAGACCGGCGATCACAGCACCTGTCAGTGCTATAAAACACAAAAACAGGCTGCTGTTACTCATTTGTTTTTTCATTCTGTTATCTCATCCTCCAACAGATTACCACCGTCTGCTGCTGTTGTTGCCAGACGGTCGCAACGCTCATTCTCCGGATGTCCGTCATGTCCTTTCACCCAGTGAAATGTTACCTGATGCGGTTCCATCGCCACCAAAAGCCTGCTCCACAGATCTTTGTTTTTTACCGGAGATTTGTCCGATTTTTTCCAGCCACGCTTCAACCAGCCATCGATCCAATGTTGGTTAAAGGCATCTGTCAGATATTTGGAATCGGAATACAGTTCCACCTGACAAGGCTTTACCAATGCCTCCAGTCCCACGATTGCCGCCATCAGTTCCATGCGGTTATTTGTTGTCTTGCGGTATCCGGCGCTTAATTCGCGTTCATGCAATTTACCTGCGGAATCGATAAACTGTAAAACGGCACCGTATCCGCCCGGTCCGTCCGGATTCCCCCGGGCAGCACCGTCAGTATATAATGTTACTTTCATAAATTTTATCCTTCCATAGAACGAATAATACGGTTCGCTTCTTTATAAATATCAGCCGGCTCAAATCCGATGGAGAATTTCTGATCTTCATACAGGATTTTTCCGTTTACCATGGTCAGCTTCACGTTCTGTTTGCTTCCGCTGTATACAAGATTTTTCACGATATTATTTTCCGGCTGCATGTTCGGCTGCTGCAGATCGATCATGATCAAATCTGCTTTCTTGCCTGCTGCCAGACGATCACAGTTGTCCAGTCCCATAGCATGGGCACCGCCTGTAGTAGCCATATATAAAATCTTGTCTGCACTGATACATTCTGCATCCATTTCGCGTACCTTTGCAAGCGCACTTGCCAGAAACATTTCCTTAAACATATCCAGACTGTTGTTGCTGGCCGGTCCGTCTGTACCAATCGCCACAGGGATACCTTCCTCCACAAACCGTTTCAGAGGTGCAATTCCGCTTGCCAGTTTCAGGTTGGAAGCCGGGCAGGTTACGGCAGTCAGCTGACGTTTCTTAAAGATTTCAAAATCTTTGTCATCAAAGTATACACAGTGGTATCCGCCACCGCCATACTCATACATGCCAAGTTCTTCGGTTAACTGTGTCGGTGTCTTGCCATAACGTTCCAGACACTCTTTCACCTCATTCTGTGTCTCAGAATTGTGCAGGAATACCGGAGATTTATATTTGTGCGCCAGATCTGTGATTTCTTTCATCAGATCCATTTTTGTGGTGTATTCCGCATGGAAACCGATCATAAAAGAAGTCAGATCACTGGTCTCATTGACTTTCAGGTAATTCTCCTCAACAACTGCTGCGCTTCCGCCAAAACTGTTGACACCAGATACCTGAACTGCACGGAATCCACACTGTGCTGCCACCTGTGCATACACCGGTGGAAAATAACACATATCAAAACTTGTGGTGATACCGCTGGTCAGATATTCCATAATACCAAGCACTTCCAATGGACGGATATTTTCCGTATCCAGCTTGTCCTCCTTTGGAAAACACATCTGATATAACCACTCCTGCAGTGGCAGATCGTCCGCATAGGAACGTAAAAATGTCATATACGTATGTGCATGGGCATTTTTAAATCCCGGCATAAGCAGATTGCCTTTTACATCAATCTCACGTTCCCATACCGGCTGCCCCAGCTTCCGTTCTGCGCAGATTTCTACCGGATTTTTACTTTCTCCCACATAACAGATGGAGTCTCCATTTACCCAGAGTTCTCCATGGATGATTTCAAACTGTTCCTGCTCATTTAAAATCAGGATTTTTGCATTATAAAAACGAATGTTCATCTTCTTTCCTTTCTCGTATTCTTTCTAGCAATCATCATTTTGTGTTTTTGCGATATTCACCACAGATTTCGTAATCAGCTGTTTAAATATTGGTGCCACCCGATCTGCCATCTCCTGAATCTCAGCATGAGTCAGCGGATGCTTTGAAATACCTGCTGCCAAATTGGAAATACAGGAAATACCACAAACACGCATGCCCATATGGTTCGCTGCCACTGCCTCACAGGCAGTACTCATGCCAACCGCATCCGCACCTAGAAATTTGAACATCTGTATTTCTTCCGGAGATTCATAATTCGGTCCGGTTGTCTGCACATACACGCCCTCTTTTAGCGGAATCTGTAACTCTTTTGCAGTAATTCGGATCACTTCCTGCAGATCTTTTTTATAAACCTCGCTCATATCTGGAAAGCGGGTACCAAGCTCATCCAGATTTGGTCCGATCAGAGGTGACGGTACAAAGCTGGAAATGTGTCCGGTGATCAGCATAAAATCGCCAACCTGCATACCATCCTGAATTCCACCAGAAGCATTGGTCAAAAACAGTACCTTTGCGCCAAGCAGTCCCATCAGTCTGGCAGGAAGCACTACATCATTCATCGAATAGCCTTCATAATAATGTACTCTGCCCTGCATAATTACCACAGGAACATCCTGAATGTAGCCAAACACAAAACGTCCTTTGTGTCCCGGTACTGTAGAAACCGGAAAGCCCTCGATATCGCGATAATTCAGAACTGCTTCCACCTGAATATGCTCTGCATAATCTCCAAGACCGGAACCAAGAATCAATGCTATCTGTGGTTCAAAGGACACTTTCTCCTTCACACTGTGATAACATCTCAGTAATTTGTCGTATACATCACTCATATCAAACTTCTCCTTTTTGATCTATTTTGCTTAAAATCGTTACACTTTTCACATAGATAGTAAATTATAATACCACAAAACCTAAAAATGAACAAGTCTGTGAGTGGCTTCTCTACGTTGTGTTAAATAATAAGAAAGTCTGTCAGAAGTATCCCACCGGCTAAAACGCCTTGTGTGATATTTCTGACAGACTTTCTTACATTTTCTCCTCTTCTACTTGTATATCTCAGTTTTAATACCATGTAGTAATATTTTCATCTACTTTTCTCATTTTCTAAATTTAATCAATTGTGTGCCTCAGTCCAAAATACCTTGCTGTAATCCTTCGGAGTTATAATATAATACATACCAGTCCGCCATTGTTGTCATTGACGATTTTCTTCATGGTATCCTGCAATTTCTGCTGGCTTTCTTCATCCATCATCGTGATTTTCCGTCGGATTCCATCCTCTACCAGTTCTCCAATGGATTTCCCGAAAATATTAGTTTTCCAGAGACCTTCTGACGTATTCTGATTATCCTTGATGTAGTTCACCAGATCGTTTGCCTGTTCTTCACTTCCAATGATTGGTGCAATCTCAGTCTCAATATTTGCCCGGATCATATGTATGGACGGGGAAGATGCTTTCACTCGCACTCCATAACGATTGCCATGCTTGATCAGCGTTGGTTCCTCAATGCTGATGTCATCCATAGATGGTGACACTACGCCATAACCGGTATCACGTACGCTTTCGATGGCAGAAGCTACCTGTTCGTACGCTTTTTTCTGTTTGGCAAGCTCCCTGATCAACGACAACAGTTCATATTCGCCGTGAATTTGAATTCCTGTCAATTCACTGATATTTTCATAATAGTACCGTTCATCCACACCCAGACAGATTTTTACCGTTCCACTGGCAAGATCCGTCACATCCAGACGTATTTCCGCAATTTCCTCATGTTCTGATGAAAAAGTATGGCCAACAATATCCTTCATCTGATCTGCCTGTTGCAAAATTTTCCCCGCTTCCTGTATTGCTGCCTGTTTTACTTTATGTGCTGCCGGAAGCATTTCCACCCATTTTGGAATATAAAATTCTATTGCTTCCAATGGGAACTCATACAACACACTCTGTAAAATCTGCCGGATATCTTCTGGTTTCAACTGCTCACAATTTACAGCCAGCACAGTGACACCATATTTTTCCTGTAACTCCTGACAAAGCTGTTCTGCCGCCGTACTATGCGGCCGCGGCGTATTCAACAATATGACAAACGGCTTGCCTATCTTCCATAATTCTTCTACAGTTTTTTCTTCTGCAGGGACATAATTTTCCCGTGGAATATCTGTGAAACTGCCATCCGTTGTCACCACAATACCGATTGTTGCATGCTCCCGGATAACCTTCTCCGTCCCGATCTGTGCCGCTTTTGCAAATGGGATCTCATAGCTGTACCAAGGCGTCTTTACCATTCGCTCTGCACCATCTTCCATATGCCCGCTGACGCCGTCTATTAAATAACCAACACAATCAATCAACTTCACATTTGCAGACACGTCCTCATCCAATTGAATGGTTGCTGCTTCCCGCGGAATAAACTTCGGCTCCGTTGTCATGATCGTTTTTCCCTGTGCAGACTGCGGCAATTCATCAATGGTCCGCTGCTTGCCTGCCGACTCCTCCATACGTGGTAACACCATCAGATCCATAAAGCGCTTGATAAATGTAGATTTTCCGGTTCTGACCGGTCCCACAACCCCAAGGTAAATATCCCCACCGGTTCTTGCTGCAATATTCTGATAAAGATTTTTATTTGTCATATCCGTCACTCTCCTCTTCTGCTTATGAATATGCGACACAAAAACAATATATGACACAAAAATCCCAATAAAACCATTCAACCCAATTCTTTCATCACGATCTTTAACAATACAGAAAAAGGCAAAATCTATGGTCTATATTTCAATGTACAAAAAATACTAAATCATGTAATACTTTCTCAATACACAGGAAAAAGAGCGAAAAAAATATCCGGCAAGGCTTTTTAGCCTGCAAGATACTTTTTCCGCTCTTTTTCCGTCCGTTTATCACTCAACACTTAATCATCCAGAAGGTATTCCCCAAGGATCCGAATACCATCCTCAATACAGCCATCACAGCTGCGCAGCACTTTTCCGGTATCCACTCCTTTCAGTTCCCGACAGACGATTGAACCATTCTTATCCCGGAATTTTGCTGCCAGCTCCCGTACTAAACGCATCGTCTGTGGCTTGGTATCACACGCCTGCAGATCCCCGGAACTGTTTTTCAAACCAAGTGCCATAAACATTGCAGTAACCGCACCACAGGTCTCCATCATGCCACCCATGCCCGCACCAAAACCTTCTGAGATCTGGAACAGTGTTTCCTCATCAATTCCAAGTACATCTGCATAAGAACATAATACCACCTGCGCACAGTTATATCCGCGTGCATGTTTGTCTTTTAACTCCGCTACTCTTTCTTCTACTGTCTTCATTTATTAACCTCCGCTTTGCTCTTTTTACCCATTTTTTAATTTTTCTTTTATTTGACTAATTATATCACATTTTGAATATTTTTTACCAGAATCCATTGAAATTTTGTCACGAAACTGCTACACTATGGTTACCCTTTTGATACTAAATTACTTTTTTAAACCAAAATTACTTTTAGACAAATCAAAAGAAAAGGTCGGAGGTGAAATACTTTCCATGCAACAAACTGTTAATCCGTATCATTTTGTTACCAACTGTATCTCCGGAAAATGGAAGATGACATTATTACATCATATCCATCATTATGGGAAAATTCGTTTTAATGAAACAAAGAAAACACTCGGCGTCAGTGAAAAAGTGCTCAGTCAGCAGTTAAAAGAACTGACACATGACGGACTGGTTGAAAGAATACAGTACAACACCATCCCATTGAAAGTCGAATATATTCTGACTCCTCTGGGCGAAGACTTAATCCCGGCATTGGACATTCTTTACATCTGGAGTATCAGACGTCTGAACGAATTGAATCTTCCCATCGATCCAGACGCCTTTGCAGTTCACACAGAGGTCAAATATCGTGACCAATTACAAGATATCATGGATACGTATATGAAAAAGCATCCTCCAGTGGAGCAAAAATAGTAAACAAAAAAAGCTGCTTATGCAGCTTTTTTTGTTATTAGGATAGGATATTATATATAGCTACAAACAAGGTTGTATTCAACCTGTGTAACTGCCAGATAATTGTTCTGCAACAAACGATTATTTGTTTGTTACATAATCATAGATTGCATGTGCTGCATGTTTACCGGCTCCCATTGCAAGTATAACGGTAGCAGCACCTGTAACTGCATCACCACCGGCATAGACACCTTCTTTGGTTGTCTTTCCGTTCTCTTCATCAGCCACGATACATTTCCATTTATTTACTTCCAGACCCTTTGTTGTAGAAGAAATCAACGGGTTTGGAGATGTTCCCAGAGACATGATAACTGTATCAACATCCAGGACAAAGTTAGATCCCGGAATTTCCTGCGGACGTCTTCTTCCAGACTCATCCGGCTCACCAAGCTCCATGCGGACACATTCAAGACCGGATACCCAGCCGTTCTCATCTTCATAAATCTTAACCGGATTGGTCAGAAGATCAAAGATAATTCCCTCTTCTTTTGCGTGATGAACTTCTTCCGCACGGGCAGGAAGCTCTGCTTCACTTCTTCTGTATACGATATGAACTTCAGCGCCAAGACGAAGTGCAGTTCTTGCAGCATCCATTGCTACGTTACCACCACCAACGACAGCTACTTTCTTGCCGCCGTGGATCGGTGTGTCATAGTCTTCTCTGTATGCGCTCATCAGGTTATTTCTTGTCAGGTACTCATTTGCGGAAAATACGCCGTTTGCGTTCTCACCATCGATACCCATGAATTTTGGAAGACCTGCGCCGGAGCCGATAAATACAGCTTCGAAGCCTTCCTCATCGATCAGCTGGTCAACAGTTACTGCTTTACCGATCACTACGTTTGTTTCAATTTTTACACCCAGATCTGTTACATTGTCAATCTCTCTTGCAACGATCCGTTTTTTCGGAAGACGGAACTCCGGAATACCGTAACGAAGTACTCCGCCCGGCTCATGTAATGCTTCAAAAATAGTTACATCGCATCCCATTCTTGCCAGCTCACCTGCACAGGCCAGACCTGCAGGGCCGGAACCTACGATTGCGATCTTGTGTCCGTTTGCCGGAGCCGGATCCTGCTGACGATAATGGAATTTTGCAGCTGCATCTGCTACAAAACGCTCCAATTTACCGATGGAAACGGCCTCGCCTTTGATTCCGCGAATACATTTTCCTTCACACTGGTTCTCCTGCGGACATACACGTCCACAAGTAGCAGGAAGAGATGTATACTGAGAAAGAATTTTGTAAGCCTCCTCAATCTCTCCAACTTTTACTCTTCCAATAAATGCAGGGATGTCGATAGAAACCGGACAGCCTTCGATACATTTCGCATTTTTACATCCGAAACATCTCTGTGCCTCCATCATTGCTTCTTCTTTATTATATCCATAACAAACTTCTTCAAAATTTGTTGCTCTTACCTTTGGATCCTGCTCTCTTACAGGAACTTTTTTTAACATATCCATTAGTTGTCACCTCCGCAGTTTCCGCATCCACCATGATGTGTATCACCTTCACGCAGTTTCAGAATCGCGCGTCCTTCTTCTGTCTTGTACATCTGCTGACGTTTCATAGCCTGGTCAAAATCAACCAGATGTCCGTCAAACTCCGGTCCGTCTACACATGCAAATTTGATTTCATCGCCAACCTGTAAACGACATGCACCACACATACCTGTTCCGTCTACCATGATCGGGTTCATAGAAACGATGGTCGGAATGTTCAGCTTTTTGGTAAGCAGACATACGAATTTCATCATGATCATCGGTCCGATGGCTACGCATACATCATACGGCTGCTCAGCTTTTGTTGCTAGTTCTTCGATGGCTGTGGTAACCATACCCGGAACACCATAACTTCCGTCATCTGTACATACATACAGATTTCCGGCTACTGCTTTCATCTCATCCTCCAGGATCAGCATATCATGATTCTTTGCGCCGACAACTACATCTACATCAATACCATGCTCGTGCATCCATTTTACCTGTGGGTAAACCGGTGCTGCTCCAACACCACCTGCTACGAACATAATTTTTTTCTTCTTCAGTTCTTCCAGATCTTCTTCCACTAATTCAGATGGGCATCCCAGCGGTCCAACAAAATCCTGAAATGCATCTCCGGCTTCTAAAGCTGACATACGCTCTGTAGAAGCTCCAACAATCTGAAATACGATAGTTACAGTTCCAGCTTCTCTGTCATAATCACAGATAGTAAGCGGAATACGTTCTCCGATCTCGTCCATCTTTACTATTACAAACTGTCCCGGAAGACAGGATTTTGCTACTCTTGGTGCATCAACTACCATATAATAGATTTTATCAGCTAACTGCTTACGTTCTAAAATCTTATACATAAGTACCTCCTCTATTGTTAATTTATTAACTAACTCGCTTCTAATATTGTATACAAAATGACGCCATTTTTCAACTCCTTTCTGCACATTTACATGTTCTAATTTGTATACATGCAATTATAATTATTGCTCTTTTTGTAACTGTTCAGAGCCAAGCAAAATTTCAAATAACAGGTATAAAATGCTTGCATTTTTAAAACTGTTTTTGAAATTTTATTTGGCGGATACGCCACACCGACGAAATGCGTAGCATTTTGGAGGTTGGCTCTGAACAGTTACCTCTTTTTTATTAAACAAAAAACGTGCCATTTTTTCAACAAAAAGGACTCCTGCATAGCAGAAGTCCTTTTCCTGGATAGGTATAATTTAGAAAATCATAAAATCAAATAAATTGATTTTATTCCGGAACAACTTTTGTAAATGTTCTGGCCTCTTCCTCGCCACGCTGTACACGTAAAGCACCTAAAGCAAGGGATTCCATCTCATTTTCACCGGCATATACGATGACCGGTGCGATAAATTCTACACGCTTTGCAACTTCTTTTGTAAAATATTCAGAATATGCAATACCGCCGGTCAAAATAATGTTATCTACTTTTCCATCCACATAAACACTCAATTTTGCAATATTTCTTGCAACATTGAGAATCATTGCATCATAGATCAGTTTGGCTTTTTCATCGCCATCCATCATCATTTTTTCAACGATTCGTGTATCATTTACACCAAAGTAACCCATAAGGCCACCCTGTGTTTTTACTTTTTTCATCATGGCTTTTTTACCCATGCCTTCACGGGTTGCCATATCAATTACCTGGAATGCAGGCAGTCCGCCGGCACGCTCCGGTGAAAACGGTCCCTCATCGTCAGAGATCATATCAACGATCTGACCTTTGTGGTGCAGGGATAAGGTGATTCCGCCGCCCAGATGTGCAACAATTACAGAAATATCACTGTATGGTTTGTTGTTCTCTTTTGCATATTTCATAGCTGCTGCACGCATGTTCAGGTTATGTCCCATACCTTTACGCTGCATCTCCGGTAAACCGGTCACTTTTGCAAGCGGCTCTAACTCGTCAACAGTTACCGCATCATAAATATAAGCCGGTACGTCAAGTTCTGTAGCAATCGCATTTGCAATAACTGCACCAAGGTTGGATGCATGCTCATTCTGCGGTGCGTATGTAAGCTGCCATACCATATCTTCGTTTACACGGTAAGCACCTGCCTTGATCGGCGGGAGCAAACCACCACGGGATACAATTGCTGTCAGATCCTCTTTGTGTACACCATTTTTCTCCATGGTTGCAAGGATCAGTTCTTTACGCATCTCATACTGATCGATAATATTTTCAAAAGGCTTTAACTCATCCTGAGAATGCTCAATACTCTCTACAAATAACGGTGTCTCATCCTGATAAACCGCAATTTTTGTGGATGTGGAGCCTGGATTCATTACTAAGATTTTTTCCATGCCGGTCTCCTTATTTATTTTTGCCTGCACTTACTGCTGCTGCTAATGCAAGAGAAAGGAATTTCTCTTTTGCAGAAGATCCTCTGGAGCAGAATACGATCGGCACTTGAGCACCAACTACGAAACCTGCCATGTTGCCCTGTGCAATGATTGTGATAGATTTTCCAAGAATATTTCCAACCTGAATATTCGGAACAAGGATAACATCAGCATCACCTGCAACCGGGCTCTCGAATCCTTTGATGTCTGCACACTCTTTATCCAGAGCGATATCCAGAGAGATTGGTCCCTCAACAACACAGTCTTTGATCTCTCCGCGCTCGTTCATCTCTTTTAATTCGCGTGCTTCTACTGTCTCAGGCATTTTCGGGTTTACTTTCTCTACTGCTGCTACAGCTGCGATCTTCGGATTCTCATATCCAAGAGCTTTCAGCGTCTCAACGGTATTCTCGATGATCTGAGCTTTCTGCTCAAGTGTCGGGTATGTCATCATACCACCATCTGTAGTAACAAGCAGTTTATGATAATGTGGAAGTTCATCAAATACAAAATGAGACATTACACGACCTGTTCCAAGACCTGTCTCTTTATTTACAGCCGGTTTTAAGATCTGAGCTGTCTCCATTTTACCTTTCATCAGGAAATCACCTTTTCCTTCGTGGATCAGGGCAACGGCACGTCTTGCAGACTCGTCTACATCCGGAACATCGTAGATATCTTCTTCCGGTACAACCAGACCAATCTCTGCACAGATTTTGTCGATCTCTGCTTTATCACCAACCAGAACCGGTTTTGCGATTCCTTCTTCCTGTGCATGTTTGATAGCCTGTAATGTATGCTCATCCTGAGCAGCTGCAACGATTACACGCATCGGCTCCGAAAAACCTTTTACACGTTCTACGATCTCATCAAAGTTTTTAATAACTGCCATACTAAAATCCTCCTGCTTTTGTTTATATATTTTTTGAGCCTCTCCCGAGACTCTTTTCTCATTCATTGGCTCTCATTATAGCATGATTCCTTTTTTACCGCAACAGAAAAATTTGCAATTTATACTTTATATTTTACATCATGCACGATTTTGATTCATTATGGACTTTTTATTATTTAATTTATTGAAAGAGAAGGAGCTGATTTGTCTCAGGCGCTAACAATTGCTCCTTGAGAAAAATCAGGTTCTTCTCTTAATCTACACCATGATAAAAAGCCGCGATAATATTCCTGTATTTTTTTTAGTTTATACATTCTTCGCTGTTTATCATAAAATTGTGATACTATTCTATTAGAAAAAGATACCTGTCACGAATTATATCTTTTGCCATGTAAATTTGAGGCAATAACTGAAATAGCGGGATTCTTATTTTTTCCTGGCAAGCGATTGTTAGCTGCCGGGAAAAATAAGAATCCCGCTCTCATACTCTATATTAGAATCTGCTTTTCACAGTCTCAAGGTTTTTAAGAATGTAACCCCGTGACCACAACTGATGCGCTTCCAACCCATCACAGATTTTTGCAAAATCTTTATTTGCAACCGCATCATGAATCTGTTCAAAATATGTGATACCGGAATGGTACTGTTCACCGCTGCCGCCTTTTTCTCGTGGCATTGCAAATAATGCATGTAGAATCTCATCCATTCCCGTCATGGACGTTACCTTTGTCATCAACATATCATTGTTAGAATTTTTGTAAAATACATCCATAATATTACGGATACATCTGCAGCTTTCAATGACGCCATTGGAAGAACGATATTCTTCAATATATTTTTCAATCTCCGCTGCCATCTGTGCCGCATCCCCGTTACGAAGTGCATTACGTGCCGCTACCATCTGATAAGAAAAAGAAATCTCCTGAATTTCCCGAACATCTTTTTCTGTAATGTCAATAACACGTGCACCTACGTTGTTTTCAAATTCAATTAACCCTTCATTTAATAAACGGTTCAGTGCTTCACGTACCGGCGTAGAGCTTACACCATATTCCTCCTGAAGTTTGCTTACATTTAATTTACTTCCGAACGGAATTTTCAACTGTACAATACGCTCCCGTAATTTGTCATATACCTGATCCACAAGGGATACTCTCTTAATCACTGCCATTTTTTTACTCCTGTTTTACTTATAGCCTTCCTGCATATTTCACATTTTGCACGATGTCAAATATATAGAATATTATGCCACAGTTCCACAGGCAATGCAAATACTTTATCGTATAAAAAAGGAAACAATAACACCTTAAGTACTTTCATAAACGAATCACATTCTCTTATAAGAATAAAATGATGTTGGAGTCAAAAGATGCCATACAAATTGTTCCGAACTTCGTACTCCCACAATTCTGTCCAATATTCGCATACAGCAAAAAAGACACGGTCAAAATCACCTATGATTCTGATCGTGTCTTTTAATTACTCTACTTCAAAGTATTCATTATCATCCTTCTGACGGGCACCTTCTTTTTCATAGACACCCATCACATGGCATTCCGGACAGAAACCGAACTCATCACCAAACTCAGTCATGACATCCAGTGCATATTCGAATTTCATTCCGCATTTCGGACAATGATAATACATGTATAAAGCTCCCCATGTCATAAAGAAGCCTCCTATTATCTAGCTTTTAAGCCAAGCATCTCACGTGCCTCAGCCGGTGTAGCAACTTCGTTGCCATACTCTCTGATCACACGAGCAGCTCTCTCTACGAACTGAACGTTGCTCTCTGCAAGCTGTCCTTTAGCGTACATTACGTTGTCTTCCATACCTACACGGATTCCGCCGCCAAGTGCTACTGCACCGTACAGCATCTCCATTGCGCTGTGTCCAACACCGAAACAAGACCATGTGTAGTTTCCTTTTCCTACTAACTCATCAGCTGTCTCTTTCATGAAAATCAGGTTTTTCATTGTTCCCGGGATACCATTTGCACATCCCATGCAGAACTGGAAGTGTACCGGTGTTTTCAGAACGCCTTTTTTGATATAGTAAGCAGCGTTTCCGATCATACCCGGATCAAATGCTTCGATCTCTGGTTTTGTATTTGTCTCCTGGAATAACAGACCACAATCTGTTAAGAATTTCGGGGAGTTGATGAATAATCCGCTATGTAACCAGTTCATAGAACCGCAGTCATAAGAAGCCATCTCTGGTTTTAATTTTTTAACGTGAGCAACACGGATCTCGTCATCAGCGTGGATATCTCCAGATGTTGTAAGGTTCAGGATGATATCGCAATCCGGATATTTTGTGTGGATCAGGTTTACAGTCTCTTCGAATTTAGCTGTATCCATTGTTCCGTCACCGTTCTCATCTCTCATATGAAGATGAGCGATTGCAGCGCCTGCTTTCCAGCATGCGTATACGTCATCAGCGATCTCCTGTGGAGTCATCGGTACGTTCGGGTTGTTCTCTTTTTTTGGCCATGCGCCAGTTACTGCTGCTGTGATAATTGTTTTCTTTGCCATTTTTCATTCCCTCATTTCTTATTTATATGGTATAAATTCATACAATTAGATTTTATGTCATGTCAGATTGAATGTCAAGACATTGATATAGCTACTTTTGAAAAATTTGACAATATAGTTACCGTTCACTCATCATATGTAGTAAAGCGGACATTCGCAATCCGTTTTCGCTACTTGCTCATGAACGCAGTCGCTTTGCGAATGGCACATGTGAACTGCAACTAATATATATCTCTCTGTTTTATAAGCTTTGAATAAGCCCACTGCATTACTGCAATGGGCTTATTTTTATATCATTTGGTAATTCCAGCCAGAATTATTTGTTGCGGTTGAACAGTCTCTGGATGTAATCAAGGCAGCTAAGACCATACTCTTCAGCATCACCGTAACCTGTTCCACAGTATTTGTATTTTCTTTCCGGAACTGTCGGATCAATGTTCTCCTCGTCAACGTAAGCAACCGGATGAGCCATAGAACCATCACCCATGTACCATCTGATTGGATAGCAGTGGAAGTCAAACCATTTACCTGGAACGATCTTATCAAGATCACCACCAAGGTTCTCAACACCAACGATACCATGACCAAGCATCTCTTTATGACATGGCTCCCAAGTTCCCCATACACCGAGGTTCTCTAACTCGCCAAATTTCTCATCATATGCTTCCTGTCCATGGAGACGGATATACTCGAATTTATCAAACTCAGCGTAAGCTTCCTCACCAAAGAGCTCTTTATACTCTTCAACGATTGTTTTACCTGTAGCACCAAGAAGGTTCATTCTTGTCATACCGTTGTTACCCATAGCTGTGTGAAGTGGATGATCCAGAGCCTGTCCGTCCATAGCTACACATTTAACGCCCTGTTTTACAAACCATTTACCAGCATCGATACCTGTACCAGCTGCATAATGATAGTAAGCTTTAGAATCATCGAAGTAACGATGCATTCCAGAGTTCAGGCAAAGGATTTTTCCTTTCAGATCACCATCTTTAAGACCATACTCTTTCATACATGCATCAAGATGTTTGTCTGTAATCAGTCCCCAAGGCTCGATATCGATTTTGAAAACGATAGCCTGTCCAGCGTAAGCATCAGCCGGCATCTCATGTGTGTAACGAGCACGTCTGCCATCGAACTCATACTCCATAACGTGACGTGGTGCATCACAGTGTGTACCTGTATGCATTGTACATGTAATTCTCTGTGTTAAAACGCCACCTTTAGCCATAGAATGTGCGCCTACGATTTCTGGTTTATCGAAGTAAGGCCAACGCGGAATCTCTGCACTGAAAGGATGTGCTAAATCTACTACTACTTTTCCCATTTTTATTATCCTCCTGAATAGAATATATTGTGTCTATTTCATGTACCTTCCAAACTTCTGAAGGTACGAATGAACCATGTTATTGTATAATTAAATTTATTTGTTGTAGAGCATCTTGATCAGATACTCGTTCAGACCACCATTGATCTCTGCGATCTCTTCGTCTGTGTATTTCATGAATCCTTCATGAACACCATCTACTGCCTCTGCACGGAAACCGTTTTTGCCTTCATCCAGCATCTGTTTCAGTAATGGAGAAGCATCATGTCTGTCTTCCAGATCTTTTAATACATAGTTATGGATATTGGATGTCAGCTGTGTGCTTACCATATCAGAGTTTACTAATGGCGGTAAGTATGGAAGTCTCAGGCCAAAACTGTATTTGCAAGCATCATCTACAGTTTTTGCATCTGCGATACCACGCTCAACGATGGAAATAGCCTCACGCCATAAAGCATGCTGCATTCTGTTTGCGATAAATCCCGGAACATCCTTTTTGCAAAGAACCGGTTTTTTACCTGCTTCTGTTAAAACGTCGATAACAGTCTGGGCAACCTCATCTGTAGTAGCATCTGTCTTAACAACCTCTACTAACGGAATCAGGAATGCAGGATTCCAGAAATGTGTACCGCAAAGTCTCTCGCGATGTTTACATTTTGCAGAAATCTCTGTCGGGCTCATAACGGATGTGTTTGTACAGAAGATACAGTCATCTGCTACATACTCCTCTAACTGAGCAAACAGATTCTGTTTCATCTCCATCTCCTCTAATACACACTCAACAACCATCTGTGCGTTTTTCACACCTTCGTCATTCATATCCTGTGTAAAGCTGATTTTGGAAACGATCTTGTCTACGTCAGCCTCTGTTACGATTCCTTTTTCTACAAGAAGTTTCATGTTGTTGCGAACTTTTGCTTCTACGTTTACTGGGAATACATCATATACAGTAACCTTTGCATCATCAAGTCCTGCAAGGATCTGTGCGATTGCGCTTCCCATCATTCCGCCGCCGCATACTAAGAAATTTTTAATTTCACTCATTATTTTTGCATCTCCGTCTTATTAATCATTTACAGAACCCCGCCTGCTTACCGCAGGCAGGGACTCTTTTTAAACTTGTGTAATAAGTCTGCAATTATGGTTTTGTACGCCACATTACATGACAGTGTTTATTGTCAAAGACAATAATTAGCAGGTTAAGTAACCACCGCTGCAGTCGCAGTTAGCGCCTGTGATATAGTTAGAAGCTTCAGAAGAAAGGAAGATAGCATATCCTACGAAATCTTCCGGCTCAGCCAGACGTCCGATTGGCTCACGTTTCATAAAGTTCTGGTATACAGCAGATTCTGGATCGAACATCCACTCTGTTAAATCGCTACGGAATACTGTCGGGCACAGAGAGTTAACATTGATACCATATTTAGCGGAAAGGTCACAAGCCATGGAAGAAACCATAAGGTCTGCACCACCTTTAGATGTACAGTATCCTGTGTATCCAGCCATACCACGTTTAGAACGCTGAGATGTAACAACTACTACTTTACCGCCTTTGCCCTGAGCAACCATCTGCTCTGCAACATATTTACAAACAACGTATACAGATTTGCAGTCAGCATCCATGATGTACTGCCAATCAGCTACGGACTGCTCTAAGATGTTCTGTGGTTTGTTGAATCCGTGGCAAACAGCAAGAATGTTGATCTCACCATATTTAGCAACTGTACCTTTTACTAAAGCGTCAACATCTTCCTCTTTTGCAGGATCAGCTTTGATGTATGCGCAGTCGATATTCTCTGCTTTGAACTCTGTCTCCAGCTCCTCTAATTTAGCTGCGTTACGACCAGTCATCATAACTTTTGCTCCAGCATAACCATATGCTTTAGCAAGAACTTTTCCTAATGCACCAGTTGCACCTGTAACCAGAGCTACTTTTCCTTCTACAGAAAACATGTTGTCGACAAAGTCTTTCTTTAAACTTACCATTTCCCAAAATCCTCCTTCATTTTTTGCCTTTTGGTTTTTCTCATTTCAGTTTCTAAATTAAGAAGCTGAGATGGATCAAGGCGAAACGGATAAACCTAAAATTCCGTTCGTCAAATTCATCATGTTTAGTATAGTTCATGTCGCTTTTTTATGCAATACATACAATATTGTTATTAAGTTACTGTATGGTAATTCAGTTTCCTTTTTGTGCATTACTACTAACACTTTTTTATTTTTTTACATAAAAATTGTTGATTTTTCCCTTACATGGTGGTAGACTATGTCTTGTAAAAAATGTCAGGTAGAAAGGAAGGTTTTATATTATGGCTGGCTACAAAATTACTAAAAAAGATGCTTATTATACTTATGAGGCACCAGGACACAAAGAGTGCAAATTATGCAGACTTCATGATCCGCAGGATATCGATGGTGGCAGACTGATCAACGGTCTTTCTCACTTCCTTCCAAGCGGCGGCGGCACAGAGTTCGCTGACAACGCTATGGAGTCCATCTACTACATTGTAGAAGGAACAATGTTATTCAAAGGCGATGACGAAGTTGAGACTGTTCTTGAGGCAGGCGACAGCGTACATATCGCACCGCACTCTAAAAAGAGCGTTACAAACATCGGAACAACAACAGCTCAGATGTTAGTAATTCTTTTACCAGAAGCTGCTAAATAATTCATTTAAGTGAATTATCATATCTAAAAAAAGAAATCCGGTTTTCTGATCCTCAGAATTCCGGATTTCTTTTTTTCCACATTTTTTTCTACTGCTCTCATACTTTTTTCTATTTATTATTTATATAAAATCAACAAAACCACTTTTCTTCAAAAACGAAAGCCACAAAACTTCCACCCATGAAAAAACCGGCATCTGTTTTACTCAGACACCGGTTTTGTTATCCTCTATTCCCATATAATATTATTTTTGTATCAAGTTTTTCTTTTCCTTCTTTATCACAAATTTTCAATCACCTGAAGCAATTATGATAACAGGATTCGGTCATTATCAAGCTGTGCTCCAACACCCTCCTTGAATTTTTCCAGAAGATCTGCAACGGTCAGACCTTTGCGTTCCTCTTCTTTCACATCCAGTACGATCTCACCGGAATTCATCATCAGCGTCCGGTTGCCCAGATCCAATGCTGACTGCATGTTATGTGTGATCATCAGACAGGTAATCTTATTTTCTGCCACGATCCGTTTTGTCAGATTCAACACTTTTTCTGCTGTTGCCGGATCCAGTGCCGCCGTATGCTCATCCAAAAGTAAAATTTTTGGAGTTACCACAGTTGCCATCAAAAGTGTCAATGCCTGACGCTGTCCGCCGGAAAGCAGTCCAACCGGGTTTTTCATACGGTCTTCCAGTCCCATATCAAGTAAAGCAAGTTTTTCACGGAACATCTGTTTTTCTTTCTGGGAAATCCTGCTGAAGAACTTTCCTCTTGAAGTAGAAGCTCTCAGATAGGCCAGTGCCAGATTCTCCTCTATACTCATATTCGGAGCGGTACCTTTCATCGGATCCTGAAACAGATGTCCAATGTATTTGCTTCTCTTATGTTCTTTTTCGTATGTAATATCTTTTCCATCCAGGATTACAGCACCTTCATCTGCGAAGAACGTTCCACAGATGGCATTGAACATGGTTGATTTTCCGGCACCGTTACTTCCGATGATAGTTGCAAAATCACCATCCCGTAATTCCAGATTCAGATGAGACAATGCCTTTTTCTCATTTACGGTACCCGGATTAAAGGTTTTTGATATATCAATTAATTGGAGCATTACAGATTCCCTCCCCGTCTTCTTTTTGCGATTGCCGCACGTTTTGTTTTTGCAAACGCTGCTTTCTGTTTCAGATACGGCAGAGAAATCGCTACTGCTACGATAATGGATGATACCAGTTTCAGACATTCTGCCGGCACATTGAATCGAAGTGCGATTGCCACGATAAAACGATACAGACAGCTTCCAAGGATGACTCCAAAGATTCTTTTTGCCACATGTCCTTTTCCAACCAGTGTCTCTCCGATGATCAGACTCGCCAGAGCAATGGTCACCTGACCAGTTCCGATATTGATATCACAGGATCTCTGATACTGAGCCAGCAGTCCACCGGAAAGTCCGGTCATAGCGTTTGCCACACACAGTCCAACGGTAATGGTAAACACCGGACTGATAGAGGAAGCTCTCACCATAAAAGCATTATCACCGGTTGCCCGAATAGAAAGTCCCAGTCTCGTTCCCAAAAACCAGATCAGAATCACTGCCACAATCAGGATGACGATCAAAATAGCAATGATTTCATACCAGTTTCCACCGATTTTGTCCTTTGCCAGCGTAAAAATTGTATCATTGGCAAACAGATTGATGGTAGAAGAAAATCCCATAACCGCGATATTGATGGTATACAAACCAGTATTTACGATAATTCCGGCCAGAATGGACTCAACGCCCAGTCTGGTCTGAAGAAATGCCGTTACAAATCCCGAGATCACACCGGCACCTGTCGCTGCCAGAAGTCCCAGAAACGGGTGTCCCTGCAGGGTTACCATGGCACACACGGCGCATCCCAGGGTAAAACATCCATCGGTGGAAAGATCCGCAATATTTAAAATTGAAAATGATACAAACAGCGCCAGCGCTACCAGCGCATAGATACATCCAAGTTCAATTGCACTCTGTGCAAGTGATACTGTAAAAATTGAAGATAACATAATAAGTTTTTGCTCCTGATCTTATTCAAATTCCTGAGCAGTTGTAGTCTCTTTTACCTGCTCACACATAGTAGCAAACATGCTGTAATCCAGACCGATTTTTTCTGCTGTGTCTGTATTGATGGTTGCGATACCATTGTTCATAGTCTGTACCGGAGTCGTTGCCGGATCAGCGCCGTTTACCAGAATATCTACTACCATATCAGCTGTTGCTTTTCCAAGTTCTTCGTAATTTACACCGTATCCGCAGAATGCACCGTTTAATGCGAAGGAATCAGCACCACAATACTGTGCGACTTTTGCATCCTGGAATTTTTCAAAAATTGCAAGTTCTGCTGTCATAACGGTATTATCAGTTGGGGTAAATACTGCTTCACAGCCTGCTGCGATCAGAGCATCTGCTGCAAGAGATACCTCATCATTGGTTGTTCCTGTTTTTTCCACATATTCAATTCCTTTTGCATCCAGATATTCTTTTGCATCTGCGATCGGCTGTGTAGAGGCATCCTGCCCTTTATCATATAACAGACCTACTTTTTTGATATCCGGCTGTGCTGCCAGCATCAGATCCATAATTGCATCTGTATCCAGCATATCGGATGTACCCGTGATATTGCTTCCCGGTTTATCCATGCTCTCTACAAGACCTGTAATAACAGGATCAGATACTGCGGAAAATACGACCGGTGTCTGTGTTTCTTCTGTTGCTGCCTGCATTACCATTGCTACCGGTGTTGCTACCGGAACAATTGCATCTACGTTATCGTTGATCAGGTCGCTTGCAATCTGGTTCATAACTGTCGCATCTGCCTGACCATTATATGTGTGGTTTGCATAATCAAATGTCACACCAAGTTCTTTCCCTTTTGCATCCAGTTCTTCTTTTACGGCTTTTACGATCTGGTTTAAAGAGGCATCGTCAACATACTGAACAATCCCTACCTGATAAACTTTGCCATCTGCTGTTTCTTCTGTTGCAGAAGTGGTATTCCCTGCATCCTTCTGATCGTTTGACTGACCACCGCAGCCTGCCAGAACTGTTACTGCCATTGCACACCCAAGTGCCATTGCCAAAAATCTCTTTTTCATGTTTTTACTCTCCTCTTTTTCATGTTTCATGGTTTAAAAAAACCGTCTCAGGATAAACTTATCCTGAGACGGTAATAAACTGAATTATTATCGCGGTACCACTCAAATTGGCGTGACGCCCACTCTGATTATGTACGTATTCATACATACCGACTGGATAACGGGTTCGGCTCCCGGCATACCCTACTCTCAAATCCATTTCAGGCAGCCCTCAAAAGTCCATTCAGCTTTCTCCTCATACTGCACTCACACCAGCGGCAGCTCTCTGAAAATCGGTTCGACATTACTGTCTCCAGCCTACTACTCTTTTTCAACGGTTTCAACTTGCTTTCTTATATGTGCTTTAGTCTATTACATTCTTGAAGTTTTGTCAATCAGTTTTCTGATTTTTCTCACATTTTACGAGAAGTATACAAGACTGTCTTCCGGTTCTTCTGCTTTTACTACTTCTTTTGCATACAGAACAGGACCTTTACCACGATATTCCTTAGCAAACTCATTGTGGATCTGTGCGGTCACATATGCCCATGATTTGTGTGGAATCTCCATCGCTTTATCATACTTGCATTTCAGACCGATAAACTGAATATCCTCTACGCAACAGGTCATGGCAAAACGTCCCGGTACCATGATCGGTTTCTTGCCAAATTTATCCGGTCGGTAGATCAGCCCCAAAAAGCGGACAGTCTTGCCTTCGTATTTCTGCGGATTATCCTGTACATCCAGGTAGAAAATACCGTAATCTGCATCGGTGATCTCAATCACATCCTGATCCAGATCATATGGAAGTTCGTCTGCATCACTCTCATCAATGGTTCCATCCGCACGCTCATATACGATCTGCGCACGACGGTTTACTGCTTTGATGGTTCTGCGGAATTTTGCCTTCGGAGTATCTTCGGTACAACGGTTAAAAATAACCACATCTGTATTAAATACCTGCTCCATCATCATGGCACGCATATTTGTCAAAAACAGTTCAAATGTAGAAGCATCAATCGTTGCCAGAGACTGCACAATCTCCCATCCTTTCGGGAGTTTCATTTCCAGAATCTTGGCAGCTTCCCATGTACCGTTATACTCGATAAATACTTGATCCGGCTTGATGGTCTCATCACAGTCTTTCAGATATTCTTCGGTAAATTCTTCTTCGGACTCTACTGCCACAACCGTAATTTTGTCTTTTTCCAGTGCTTCTTCATCGTATTCTTCATCGCCATCTTCACAGGCAATGATCAGACTGCGGGAGCCGATTCCAAAATCATTTTCCTGAAGGGTCTGAGTGATCAGGGACGTCTTTCCACTGTCCATAAAACCGGTAAATAAATATACTGGTATATCCATAATTATTCGTTTCTCTCTTTTCTGTAATTTTTGCTTTCTGCGTGGTTTCAAAAGAAAACTTTTTCCGATATAGCAATGCTGACCGCACTGCCATATCGGAATCCGTTTTTAGTTCAGTTCAAATAATTCTTCTAACTTATGCTCGTCGATGTCTGTACCAATGACACAGAGACGTCCGGTATAATCCGGTTCACCGTCACGCAACTCGTACTCGCCCGGAACCATATCGAAATAGATCCATGTGCCGTCTTCTGCCGGAACCATTCCTTTTGCACGTAAAATTGTGCCGTAGTCTTCGGTATCGCAGAATGTTTTCAGGATAGACTCAATCTTCTCTTTTGTATATTTATGAGGAGTCTCTTTGCCCCAGCTGATAAATACTTCATCTGCATCATGGTCATGATGGTGATGATCGTGGTCGTGGCATCCGCAGGTGCATCCTTCGCCGTGATCGTGATCATGGTCATGGTCGTGATGATGCTCATGCTCGTGATCGTGGTCATGATCGTGATGATGTTCATGATCGTGATCGTGGTCATGATGATGCTCATGCTCGTGATCATGATGATGTTCTTCGTACTCTTTCATCATTTCCTGCATCAGAGAATCCTGCTGCTCAATTACTTTCAGGATCTGCTCTCCTGAAATAGAATCCCACGGAGTTGTAATGATGGCAGCCTTCGGATTTAATTTCTGAATCTCTTTTACGCAAAGTTCCAGTTTTTCCTCTTTCATATTCTGAGTTCTGCTTAAAACAACGGTTGTTGCATTTTCAATCTGGTTGTTGAAAAATTCACCAAATGCTTTCATCTGTTTGGTTGCTTTCATTGCGTTTGCAACTGTTACCAATGCATTTAATTTTACATCATGATCTTTCTCCATGTCTTTTACAGAAGACATAACATCAGAAAGTTTGCCAACTCCGGACGGCTCGATGAGAATACGATCCGGATGATAAGTCTCGATCACTTCATTTAAGCTGCGGTTGAAATCGCCAACCAGTGAACAGCAGATACAGCCGGAATTCAGCTCTTTGATCTCGATACCGGAATCTTTTAAAAATCCGCCGTCGATACCAACTTCGCCGTATTCATTCTCAACCAGAACTACTTTCTCACCTGAGAAAACTTCTTCCAGCATTTTTTTAATAAAAGTTGTTTTTCCGGCTCCAAGGAATCCGGAAATAATGTCTATTTTTGTCATTTTATATCATCCTTTCTTAACTTTTGAATTTCCACCCTTTGACAAATTATTTTAAGTCTGAAATCAGGAATTGTCAAGGTGTGTCACATACCCCTTCAATCCCATAAATGCAGGGTGATAGGACTCTTTTGCCCGGCGCAGACCTTCCACGCCGCTGTCATCCTCACGGTTGACGTACGGATAACCTTCTGCTGCGTGCTCCGCAAACTGTTGATTGATCATTGGGTAAGCACCCGGCACATCTGCAAACGCCTTCTCGATATGCACCACATACATATCTTTATTTAATTCTTCTCCAATGGCAAACGCCACCACATCCCCTTCCGGTTCCAGCCGCAACAAACCACCTGTCAGATGAAGTTCTTTTACCAGACGCAGCGCATTAAAGGTCACGCACAGCTCGTCCAGTTTTTCCTCATCCTGCTCACAGTCGTTGATTCTGCGCCATTCCAGCCCCATCTGAAAACAGTCTTCCACATTTTCATCCGTAATTGGCTCATATACCCAGTTCGGATACAGACTTTTAAATTTATTTACATGGTTCTTTTTACCGTGATATTTCTTTCCGGATAATGCTACCAGTTTTTCCCGCTCATACACATAATCCGCCAGATCACGCTCATACTCCACCTGATATTTTCCCGGAAACCATTCTTCCAACTGCTCCACATCCTTTGGTGTTGTCAGATGCAGTGCAAACGGCTTTCCATCTTCCGCAAAATATTCTTCCAGCGTCAGAATCGCCTGTTTTACTTTTTCCGGATCGCCAAGAGGCATGGATACACTGGTAAAATCCGTCAGATCCGCAAAAATCAGACAGTCATTGACCAGTGCATAACCCGTTTTATATTTTCTGCCCCAGAGATAGATGTTTGCAAAACACATGTCACATCCTTTGTCCTGTTTTGCATCCAGATAAGCATCCATCCACTCCTTATCGGACAGTTGTACCTTTTTCACTTTCAGTCTGCTCATATATAATAACATTTCCTTTCCAGACTTACACAAAATATGATGCTTCCATCTGATTTCACTTATAAAACCATTGGAATACTTTTTCTGATTCCATTCACAAAATCACATAACTACACATTTTTCCATCATTCGATATCTTCATATGTTTATGCCAGATTTGCCATCTCGCATAACTTCTGATAAATGCCGCCCTTTGCAACCAGTTCTTCATGGGTACCACTCTCCTCGATGCCATTTTCCGTCAGCACCAAAATACGTTCTGCATTTCGGATAGTTGACAGGCGGTGTGCAATTACGAAAGTAGTACGTCCTTTTGCAAGAATCTCCAGAGATTCCTGAACGACTTTCTCACTTTCATTATCCAATGCGGAAGTTGCCTCGTCAAAAATCAGAATCGGCGGATTTTTCAAAAATACACGGGCAATGGACAAACGCTGTTTCTGTCCACCGGACAACTTAACACCACGCTGTCCGATATCCGTATCATATCCATCCGGAAAACTCATGATAAATTCATGAGCATTGGCTTCTTTTGCCGCTTTGATAACGTCTTCCCTGCTGGCCTCCGGCTTACCGTAACGGATGTTTTCCAGAATCGTTCCCGCAAACAGATATACATCCTGCTGCACGATTCCGATATGGTTGCGCAGATCCGACAGTTTGATCTTGCGGATATCCTGACCATCCACCCGGATCGTACCATCTGTCACATCGTAAAAACGTGGAATCAGGCTGCACAGTGTACTTTTTCCTGCACCGGAACTTCCCACCAGCGCCACATACTCTCCTGCCGGGACTTCCAGATTTACATGATTCAGCACCATCTGATCACTGTCAGCATAATGGAAAGACACATTTTCAAAACCGATCTCGCCTTTCACTTCCTGCATTGGCTGCGCATCCGGCGCGTCTTTGATATCAGGAACTACAGAGATCATCTCCATAAAACGCTCAAATCCGGAATAACCATTCTGGAACTGTTCCGTAAAGTCAATCAGCGTTTTGATCGGCTCTGTAAATACATTAATATACAGTAAAAATGTGATCAGATCCGTGATATTTCCTTTTCCACGGGCGATCATCATTCCACCAGACAGTATAACTACAACGGTAATTGCTGTTGTAAAAGCGGTCAGACCGGCATTGTAGCCGCCCATGTATCGATAACTGTTTTTCTTTGCATCCAAAAATCCGTCATTACCCTTTTTGAACTTCTTATTTTCAATTTCCTCGTTGGCAAAAGATTTTACCACGCGGATACCGGACAGATTATCCTCGATCTGACTGTTAATATCTGCAATTTTCACACGGTTCATACGAAAGGCGCACTTCATTTTTTTATTAAACACATAAGCATATACCAGCATGAACGGCACCAAGGCAAATGCTGCCACTGTCAGCCGCGGACTGATATTTATCATAATAACGAAAGCACCGATGATACGAATCAGTGAAATCACAATATTTTCCGGTCCGTGATGCAGCAGCTCCGTAATATCAAACAAATCCGACGTGATTCTAGACATTAACTGGCCGACTTTCTGATCATCGTAGAAACGGAAAGACAATTTCTGATAATGCGAAAAAATCTCCGCACGCATGTCGTACTCGATTTTTGCACCCATGACATGTCCGTAATTCGCTATAAAATAATTGCAGTAACATTGTACGGCAATCAGCACCAACATGATAATGCCAAGACGCAGAATGGTGTGCAACGCCTGACTGCTTTCCCAGTGAACCACCTCAGATGTGATATAACGCACCACCAGCGGAATTACTAACGATACCGCAGCAGCGCCAAATGCGAAAATCATGTCTGCAATAAAAATTCCCATATATGGTTTGTAATATGAAAACAACTTCTTTAAATTTTTCCTCATGTTCTGTTTCCCCTTTACTATTTACGATGAGTGAACTGTATTCTAATATACTACATCCATCTAAAAAAAGTCAAATCAACGGTGTTCACTGTCTCCAACATTCCTATTACACTGTATCTGTCTGACCGCAAAATCAGTCTATCTCCCCATCGCTCACATTGCCCGACTTTTTTGCTAGAAGTTTGTCTATTCTAACAATTCTCACATCTCTTGACTTTCTCTTCTGATTGGTTCACTATATTTTTATACATATTGTAATACTGTAAGGATTCCGCAGTGGTCTTCTTTTTTGCACTGCCGATTATCGCAGTATTTCAGCGAGGAGGTTATTTTATGACACCAAAACAGAAATATTATAAAGTTACCGCAGAAACGATTCTGAAAAATATTAAATGCCGCGGTTACGAAGGTTGCTACTGTGAAACAAGCGAAGAAGCAGTAAAGAAAGCACTTTCCTATGTAACACCGGGTTCCAGTGTATCTTTTGGTGGTTCCATGACCATGAACGAATGTGGTCTGATGGATGCACTGCAAAAAAGAGATGATATCACTTTACTGGATCGTTCCAAAGCCTGTTCTCCGGAGGAAATCAAAGAAATTTATCACAAGGCTCTGTCCTGTGACTACTATTTCATGAGCACAAATGCGATTACCTTAGACGGTCAGTTAGTCAATACAGACGGTACCGGAAACCGTGTAGCCGCTTTGATCTATGGACCAGAAAACGTAATCATCATCGCCGGCATGAATAAAGTTGCTGCCACACTGGAAGAAGCCGAATCCAGAGTAAAAAATATCGCTTCCCCGCCAAATGCCATCCGTCTGGATCGCAATACACCATGCGCCCTGACCGGAAGCTGTCATGACTGTTTTTCAGAAGGATGTATCTGCAGCCATACTGTTATCACAAGAAGAAGCGCTATCAAAGGCCGTATTAAACTGATTCTGGTTGGAGAAGAACTGGGATATTAAATTCAGTATAATTTCCTATAGCAAATAAAAACCCATCCATATCCTTTACCACCTATACATGATAAAGATATGAATGGGTTTTTTACATTATATCGTGATTTCATCACTCAATAATTTCGTCATTCCTCATAATTGTGCAAGCACATTCTGACTCTCTTGTGCTCATTAGTATCTTACATTTTCTCTGGTGCATCGAACCCAAGAACATCAATACATGTCTCAAGGACATCTCTGGTCAGCTCTAACAGACGGATATAACCAGCCTGTACAGCTACATCTTCTTCTACCATAATCTTTGTCTCATGATAGAAATGATTCAGAGCGTTTGCCAGTCCGTAAATATATGCACAGATCTTGTGCGGTGCAAGCTCCTCTGCTGCATTTGTCATTACTTCATTGAAACGTGCCAGCTCCAGCATCAAATTCTTCTCACTTGCAGAATGTGCTGCCTGAATGGTATAATCTGATGCTGATTTTCCGCTCTCCGCGTACTTTTTCAAAATAGATTTGATACGCACGATGGTATACAGGATATATGGACCTGTATTTCCCTCAAAGGAGATAAAGCGGTCAATATCAAAGATATAATCTTTGGAAGCCTGATTGGACAGATCTCCGTATTTGATAGCAGATAATGCAACCTGTTTTGCTGTCTTTTCTGCTTCTTCTTTTTCCATGGTATTATTCTCGGCAATTTTCTGATACATCTCGTTCTGGATGTCTCCAACCAGTTTCTCCAGACGCATAACGCCTCCCTCACGGGTCTTGAACGGTTTGCCATCTTTGCCATTCATCGTACCAAAACCGATGAATTTCAGTTCTGTGTTATCATCTACCAGACCTGTCTTCTTCGCACAGCGGAATACCTGTACAAAATGAAGCTCCTGACGTTTGTCTGCCAGATACACCATCTGATCCGGATGGTAATCTTTCATACGCCATACGATGGTTGCAAGGTCTGTGGTTGTATACAGGGATGCTCCATCGGATTTCAGAATCATACATGGCGGAATTTCTTTTGCATCGGTCTCCTCGCTGACATCAACAACCAACGCGCCCTCACTCATATAAGCAAATCCGTCTTTCTTCATCTGCTCAGCCATCGGTGCGATGTATGAATCCGCATCAGACTCGCCTTTCCAAAGATCAAATGAAACATTTAAACTGTCATAGTTTTTCTTCAGATCCGCGATAGATACGGACAGAATGTGTTTCCACAGTGCGATATAGCCTCTTCTGCCTTTCTGAAGTTCAAAAGTAGCCTGCATTGCTGCTTCCTTGTAAGCTGCATCTTCTTTAGATTTTCCACTTGCAGTCGGATAAATCTCCTCCAATTCAGAAATGGTAAACGGTGCTTCTTCCGGATATTCTCCTTCATATGCCGCGTCAAAATAAACCAGCTCCGGTTTACGCTCATGAAGCTCTGTGATGATAAGTCCCATCTGAAGTCCCCAGTCGCCAAGATGAACGTCACCGATGACATTGTGACCGATATAGCGGCTCATACGTTTTACGCTTTCGCCGATAACTGCGGAACGAAGATGTCCGACATGCAGCGGTTTTGCCACGTTTGCTCCGCCATAATCTACAATAATGGTCTTCGGCTCTGCAGCCTTTTCGCAACCATAGCGCTCATCTGCCTGCATTTCACGCAGATACTCTGCCAGGTATTCCTCAGATAATTTCAGGTTCAGAAATCCCGGTTTTACAGACTCTACAGATGCAAACATCTCCACATCCTGCAGACGTGCTGCCACGTCATCTGCGATCATAAACGGTGCCTTTTTATACTGTTTTGCAGCAGCCATGGCTCCGTTACACTGAAACTCACACAGATCTGGTCTGTTTGACAATGTAACTTTACCGAATTTTTCTTCATATCCGGCTTCCACAAAAGCATTTGTTACCTCAGCGGTAATATTATCTAATAATTTTTTCATGTGTACCTCCCGGTTTCAATCTTTCTAATTGACAATTGTTTTTATTTTAACATCATTTTTAATGTTGTGCAACGACCTGAACCACATTTTTGAACTTGAAACATATTTCTGGTTACACAGTTCACACACGATATTCGTAACCCCCAGCTGCAGACCACTTTTATACTCATCCATATTCTTCCCCAGACACATCTGTATTCTTTTTCCCAATTTTACCATTCTTTGTTTTTCCATCTTCGGAATAATTTTTCTGTTTTGGTGCAAGATGTTAATACATCAGATGTGAGATACCTCCCATCTGATACAGCCTCCGGCACGATTGCAGAGATACGCAGAAGAATTATGTCATGCTTTGCATAACACGCATCTCGCAGTAAGAATGCCGAAGGCATTCTTAAATTTACATCAAACGATTCCGGAGGTAACCATACATGTCAGCATACAAAGTCGAAATCTGTGGCGTCAACACATCCACGCTCCCTGTTTTGAATGAAGATCAGAAAAAAGAGTTGTTCACTCGCATCCGTCAAGGCGACCGACAGGCCCGGGAAGAATACATTCGTGGCAATCTCCGCCTCGTCTTAAGTGTGATCCGTCGTTTTTCCGCATCCAATGAAAATGTGGATGATCTGTTTCAAATTGGATGCATCGGACTGATCAAATCCATTGACAACTTTGATCCCACTATGGAAGTAAAATTTTCCACTTACGCGGTCCCCATGATTATTGGCGAAATCCGCCGCTATCTCAGAGACAACAACAGTCTGCGTGTCAGCCGTTCCCTGCGCGACACCGCCTACAAAGCCATTCATGCCAGAGAGCTTATGACCAGAAAAAGCAACCGCGAACCCTCGCTGGATGAGATATCCAGAGAAATTGACATTCCAAAAGAGGACATCACCTATGCACTGGATG
>ENA-ORTJ01000286-ORTJ01000286.1-human-gut-metagenome-genome-assembly--contig:-NODE-286-length-48006-cov-7.640800_pt1 | contig 48006 bp, 40 predicted proteins | sample MGYA00242069_ERZ509187 | MGnify/ENA primary metagenome ERZ509187 (study PRJEB26280, sample SAMEA2338779) | human gut metagenome | biome: human gut; feature: human-associated habitat; material: faeces... | reverse complement strand
TAAGCACGCCGCCAGCGTTCATCCTGAGCCAGGATCAAACTCTCATAAAAAGTTTTTCCCGTTCCAGGATCAACTGGCTAATTTTAACCATTCGTCAATCCTAAACGTTTTACTGTTTTTTAGGTTGCTTTGACTTTCGTCTCTGCTGTTCTCTCGAACTCATTTTAATGCGAATTGCTTCGCTGTTCTCAATGAATCTTTCAAGGTTATTTCACTGTTCAGTTATCAAAGTTCTTTGTTTGTTGTCTTAGCGACAGCTTTCATATTTTATCAAAAGCATTTGTCTTTGTCAACAACTTTTTTATTTTTCTTTGTTGTCGTTTCAAGCGACAGCCATATTAGATTATCACAGCATAGCTTCTTTGTCAACAACTTTTTCTTTCCATCCAGAAGTTTTTCAAGAGTGACTGTCGCATCCCATGCCGTCTGTTGTCCTTACTTTTCTTCTGTCTGCACCGCCGCATCAGCGACAGCTTGCTTATAATAGCACCACCGCCGGCAGAAGTCAACACATTTTGCGCGGATTTACCAAAGTAGGTCATCTTCCACTTTTTGCCGCTATTGTGCGAATTGTGGCAATTTTTTGTACAATTCTCTTACATACCACATGCACCTAATTAATATGATAATTGCACGAATACAAAGAGATGATATTTTCGAGAATCTTTCAATGAGTGCGGCTCGCAGTGCCGTGTGGTGAAAAATTTCAGGATATTCGTGAACGTAAATGAACGCCAGTCAGGCAATCTTTCCTCGGCAAGCGATTATTAGCTGCAGAGGTAAGATTGATGACTGGCGTTTTCACAACCTAAAACCCTAAATTTTATTCACCACCCAAACAAGACTTATTTATCACAGAAACAAATATACTCCTTTTCATAGTTTCCCCACCAGGTTGTCCGTCCTCTTCCACCTGCTTTCCCGCTCGGCAGAAAATAAATCGTGGAAAATAAGATTTCTTCCGCATTCAATTTTACAATAATCTTCAGAAGCTTGTCATCCAACGGAAATACAATATCCTCATCCAAATCTTCCGGCATCATCAGATTCAAATATGTCTTCTCCGCATCCGTTAGTACTTCGTCCACCATCTCACGGGAGTCCAGATCCAGTCTGTAATAATAGAAATCCGCAAATGCTTTATTATTTCCATATTCTTTTTTCAGATTTTTAAAATGCGCCAGCGCACGTTTTTCATCCATCACCAGTTTAATATCTTTATAATTTCGGAAACCATCCGTAATTTTATCAAAATAAATTGCTCCTTGTTCCTGTAATTCTGCAGTCGTCATCACATGCCCTCCTACCATTTATTTATATTACATGAAAGCAACTAGAAAAAGAGATGAAATTGCTTCCACCTCTTCATTCTACAATATTTTTCTTATTTTATATACTATTTTTTGTAACAAAACCAAGGAAATAAAAATGTTGGTGTTACAGTTCACTCATCAATGGTATTTAGATAATGACTCCTGATTTAATATTATAAGGGTCTAACAAAAATTTATATATAACACTTGACATATGAGCCAAAACGTGCGGTCGCTCTCGCTACTGATATTTTTTGTGGTAGCGAGAGCGGTCCTTGAATTAGAACTAAATCTATTCTAATTCAGGAGGCTCTTTATTATGTTTCACTTAAAACTCAAAGAAATTTTTAATAATTCTATTTACAATGTCTGCTCTAATATAGATTCTTTTGTTTATAATCCCGAAAAAGATTATTCCCGGGTTCGAAAGCTACCGCCAGATAAAGTTATCTCTTACCTTGTCTCCCAAGGTGCTTCTTCAACAAAATGTGAATGGCTTGATTTTTTTCAGCTGTCATCTGATATACCAACTGTTTCTGCTTTAAACCAAAGACGCCATCGCACTTGAAGCGGGGGAATGCTTATTCTGCGTTCAAAATATACTGCTCAATAGCATGTGCCACACCACATTCTTCGTTTGTGAGAGTCACAACATCCGAAATCTCTTTGATTTCTTTCGATGCATTTCCCATGGCAACACCAAGTCCTGCTGCCATCAGCATCTCCTCATCGTTTCCACTGTCGCCCACTGCCATTGTTTCTTCTATAGAAATGCCAAGTTCTTTTGCAAGAAATTTCAAGCCCAGTCCTTTATTAACATTTGCAGCGGTAAACTCGATATTATGGAAACCACCATCTACCACGCAGATATCCGGGCAGGCTTTCAGCATATCCCAGATTTCATCACGATGTAAAAATGTGCCATCTTCTGCCGGGATAAAATTCAATGTCACTTTCTGGATCTTGGCTTTTCCACTTCTTACATAGGAAAGTAAATCCGGTAATTCATGACGTCCTTCCAGGAAATGATTTACGATATGCTCCGGAAGTCCCAGTCTCCACACATAATCATACACCGAAACCGGGGTATAGTTATGTCCATCGATAAACACTGTCATATAGACTTCTCTTTGAAGGATAAATTCAAAAATGGAAAGAAGCTTTTCTGCCGGAAGGCAATGCTCATCCAGGCAGGTTCTGTCTGTGGTTCGATAAACGGCTGCTCCGTTTGTGGTAATCAGGTATGGCATGGCAACTTCTTTTAACTGGTCGTGTGGCACTCCGTCATAATCTCTGCCGGAAGCGACCACCACGGTCACGCCTGCTTCCTGTGTCTTTTGAATGGCACGGATATTTTGCTCCGGGATATGTCCCGCATCGTCAAACAGTGTTCCATCTACATCCAGTGCCAGAAGTTTGATTTTGTTATTTAATTTCATATACACATGCTCCATATGGTTTTAATTCGATGGCATCCGCATACTGCTGCGGTGCATCGTCGTAATTGGAGATGAGCAATGTTCCCTGAGATGCTTTCACAAAATCTCCCACCGGATAATCGATGGTCCCTTTTGTAAAGTTGCAGATCACCAGTAATGTCTCATCCTCATTTTTTCGGAGATAAGTATATACCATTTCGTTGTCCGCGTCCAGAAGTTTGTATACACCATCTGTAATCACCGGCACTTCATGGCGCAACTGCACTAACTTCTTATACAGGATCAGTTTGGTTGCTGTCCACTTCTTACGTCCAAGCAATTTGTATTTCGCAATCCGCTTTCGCTACTTACACATGAACGCAGTCACTTGCAAGCAATACTAATTGGTATCGTTTTCAACTTTGTTAAAAACATACAATTTCTGGTAGTTACATTTTGCTACTGTTATACAACTTCAAAAAATTTTACACATTTTTTATTGACATGCTATTATTTTCTGCGATAAAATAAACAGTAACTACAAGCAGTGCCAGTTACATATAATTCAAAGCGAAGATCTATTTTTCAGCTATTGTAATTTATTGTATTTTGTTGCACTGCATTTTTCATGTCTTACTATTGGAGGTTATATCACTATGAAATATGACGTTATTATCATTGGTGCCGGTCCCGGCGGTATTTTTTCTGCTTACGAACTGATTCACCAGAATAAAGATTTAAAGATCGCCGTTTTTGAGGAAGGCTATCCATTGGAAAAACGACACTGCCCAATCGACGGCAAGAAAGTTCCATCCTGCATCAAATGTCCGACCTGCGCGATCATGAGCGGTTTCGGAGGTGCCGGTGCTTTTTCCGATGGAAAATACAATATCACAAACGACTTCGGCGGTACATTATTTGAATATATCGGAAAAGAAGAAGCTCTGGATCTGATGCGTTACGTGGATGAGATCAATGTGACACACGGTGGTGAGGATACAAAACTGTACTCTACCGCAGGTACTCATTTCAAAAAAATCTGTATGCAGAATAAACTGAAACTTCTGGATGCGTCCGTTCGTCACCTTGGAACAGATATCAACTATGTCGTTCTGGAGAATATTTACAATGAGCTGAAAGAGAAGGTTGACTTCTTCTTCCAGACACCGGTTACAAAAATCGAGTGCCTTGAGGACGACAACTACCGTCTACATTACGGCGATACCTCCGCTGATTGCCGCAAATGCATCGTTTCTGTTGGTCGTATCGGAAGTAAATGGATGGAGAGTGTCTGCAAAGAGCTGAACATCCCGACAAAATCCAATCGTGTGGATATCGGTGTCCGCGTGGAGCTTCCGGCTGTTATCTTCTCTGATCTGACTGATGAACTGTATGAAAGCAAAATTGTTTACCGTACAGAAAAATTTGAAGATAACGTGCGTACGTTCTGTATGAACCCGTATGGTATCGTTGTAAACGAAAATACAAACGGTATCGTTACTGTAAACGGACACAGTTACGAAGATCCGGCACAACAGACAGAGAATACAAACTTTGCACTTCTGGTTGCAAAACATTTCTCTGAGCCGTTCAAAGACAGTAACGGATACGGCGAAAGCATTGCCAGACTGTCCAACATGCTTGGTGGCGGTGTCATCGTACAGCGTTTCGGCGATTTAGTCCGTGGACGTCGCAGTACCGTAAAACGTATTGAAGAAGGTCTGGTTCGTCCTACCCTTTCCGCGACTCCGGGTGACTTAAGTCTGGTACTTCCGAAACGTATTCTGGACGGTATCATGGAAATGATCTACGCCCTGGACAAGATTGCACCTGGTACTGCAAATGATGACACTCTGCTTTACGGCGTAGAAGTAAAATTCTACAACATGGAAGTAGAACTGAATGAGCATCTGGAAAGCTGCCACAAAGGTCTCTACATCATCGGTGACGGCAGCGGCGTGACACATTCCCTGTCCCATGCATCTGCCAGCGGTGTCTATGTTGCCAGACATATCTGTGAAAATATGTAAGTCTTATCAAAGATAAATACAGACAGATTTTTTGTAATTTTCGATTGTACACAAAAAACGCATCCCACAGGAACATTTTTCCTGTGGGATGCGTTTTTTATTACATCAACTTTGTTTCTTCCAGTTTTTCCGTGAATGCGTCGTTCAGCTTGATGATCGGTTTTCGGAGAACCAGACCAACGATCAGGGAAATCACCAAGAAAATGGCAAGTTTTCCAAGATCGATCCAATAATTCATGCCATACATACCGCCTACGGTCTCACGAAGTGCTGCCATACTGTGGGTAAACGGAAGCAGCGGATAAACCGACCGGAAAAATTTCGGTGCAACTTCAATCGGGAAGGTACCACCGGTTCCCGCAACCTGCACAACCAGCAAAATGACACTGACCGCTTTTCCAATATCTCCCAGTGAAACCGTCAGGGTGTAAATAATATTGACAAATACAATACCGGAGAACCAGCAGGCAAGCAGAAACAAAAATGGATGCTCACACTGGATGCCCAGATATAATAAATCTCCCAACGCGATCAATGTACTCTGGAAGAGACCTACGATTAAAAATGTGATAAACCGACCGAAGTAAATCTGATACAGTTTTACATTTTCCATACCTTCAGTACATTTTTCCGACACATTGACCTTTAACATGGCAACCAACACAATGCCGCCGATCCAGATGGAAAGGACGGAATAAAACGGTGCCATGGAAGAACCATAATTGGCAATCTCATATACCTTATGGGTATTTAACGAAACCGGCGCTGCCAGGAATGAACTGATAGAACTCCGATCTCCGGAAATAACAGATTCCAGTTCTGAAAAATCTCCACTCTGTTCCATCTCATCCAGTTTCGCCGTCGTATCGGAAATCTTGTCTGCCGCATCGTTTAGCAATTTTCCGGAATCTGCCAGTACACTCTGGATCTGCGTCAGATCCGAATCTGCTGCATCGGTCAGAGAATAAATGCCGTCGGTGCTTTTTTCCAACTGGGACAACAGACCGGAAATCTTGGTTTCTGAGCTGTCCAGTGCATCCGTCAGTTTCTTTAAAGAAGACTCCATGGAAGAATGATACTCATTGGTCGCATCTGCGATCTGCGTTCCGTTCGCTGTAAAAAGATCCTGCAGTTCTTTCTTCGCAGTCGCAATATCTGTTGTCGTATCACGCAAAGACTTTGCTGTATTTTGCAGCTTATCATGCAGTTCCTGCTGTGCTTTGATGGACGTATCCATGCGGGAAACCACCGCATCTACCGCTGAAGCAAGCTCTGAATGACTGTCAGAAATGGATGCCACCGCATCACGGACAGACTGATAGGAGTCGATGATCTTCTGCACTTTTGCTGCCAGCGTATCTAACGTAGAAGCAACCGTCTCTGTATCCTGACTCTGCGTCTCAAAAGCTTTTGTGATCGTCTGATTCATCTCATCGTATACAGACTGTGTCGCATTTAAAGCTGTTTCTACGTTATCTGTCGCCGCATCCAGCGCACTGTCAATATCGGAGAAACTATCCTTACTCTTCTGAAAAGTCTGTTTGCTTTCCTGCGACTGTGTCTGCGCACTCTGCATAAATTCAGTCGTTGAATCCAACAGGTTCTGCGCCGATACTGTCATGTCGGAAAAACTCTGCAGCAGACCTGCAGACGCGCTTAAGTCTCCGGCAATCCGGTTCAGATTCGTATTCAAATTACTTACGATGGTCTCTGCACCGCTTGCCTCTGTCATATTGGAAACCGCCTGTAATACCGTCAGTATTGTATCGGAAATTGTTTCAATAAAGACCTGATTTACCTGACGCTGCACTGCGCTGGCTCCTTTATCTGTAACTTTCGGCGCAATGGCATTTTCCTTTGCATTGGAATAATAAGTAATTTCCGGTTTCTCCACATTTTCGGAAAAAACACTCATCATTTTATCACTGAAATCCTTCGGGATCACGATGGCTGCGTAATATTTTCCGGATTTCACACCGGCAGTCGCCTTGTCTTTCGTGGTAAATACCCATTCCATCTGCGTATTATCCCGCAAAGCAGACAGCACCTGATCACCGATATTGATTTCTAATGGAATCAGGCTTCCTTCGTATCCCTCATCCACACTGGCAACCGCAACTTTCAGATTACCGGTATTGGAATATGGATCCCAGCTTGCCGCAATATTAAACCACGCATACAGACACGGAACCACACTGATACCAACGATAACTACAAGGGCAATGACGTTTTTACGGATCCGCATCATATCTCTTTGAAAAATCTTCAAAATGTTTTTCATCTGTCATTCCCCTCCTTTATCATATTCACGAGTTCTTCTGATGATAATCCGCTCATTTCAAGCTGGCGCACGATCCTGTCATGAACATACTCTACACAGATCAGATATACCACCAGTGCGATCAGTGATAAGATCCATAAAATCAAAAACACAAATTTTGCCTGCAGACTGAAGGATAAGATCAAAAATACCAATGGAATTACGATAATTCCGGCAAATCCCATCTTGATCATCTTCGGATAACGCTGTTCAAACTGTCCGGATTTTTCTATAAATTTCTTCTTGGTCGTATCATTCTGCATCAATGTTTTCAGCATCAGCTGAGCCTGTGGCAGCTGCTTTTCACTGGTGGCAGTCTCGCCCACCATCATTTCTGTTTCTTCCAGTCTGCGGTCAAACAGATGGTTCAGGTTCATCAGCAATGGACGAAGCACCAGACCGATAAACAGTGCCAGCATAACAAATACCCACAGGACGTTCAGATTTTTCACATATGTATGGTCATAGTATCCCGCGATACATTCTCTCATTGCCCGAATCGCATAGGTAAATGGCAGAAACGGATTCAGTTTCTGAAAAAATCCCGGCATCATCTCAATCGGATACGTTCCGGAAGATCCCGGTATCTGTAAAATGATGAAAAATACACCCAGTGCTTTTCCGATATGTTTGAAGGTCAATGCCAGTGCATAAATGATATTGACATACACAAAGGAGCAGAACACACCTGTGCAGACAAATACGACCGGGTGAACGCACTGTACTTTCAGCAAAATCAGATCACCCAGACACACAATAAATCCCTGAATCAGCCCCAGGGCAACAAACAGCATCCATCTGCCAAAATATGCACTGGTGGAAGAAAAATCGGATACTTCTTCATCTTTGTCTACTTCCTGTTTCAAAATAGAAACCAGGATCAGACCACCAACCCACAATGCCAGATTGGTGTAAAACGGTGTCATGCCGGAACCATAATTTTTCACATCATACAGTACTTCTGAAGTGATGGAAACCGGTGAGGACATAAAGTCGGAAATTGCTTCTGCATCAATACCTTCCAGAGACAAAATCTGCTGATATGCTTCGGAACTCTGTAAAGCCTGTACATCTGTCGCTGTAGATGCAAGCTGTACGTCAACTTTTTCCAGTGCTTCTCCCGTCTTTGTCAAAGCATTCACACTGTCATCCAGACTGGTCTGCAGCTGCTGCAGCATTGCTTTTAACTGATCTGCCGTCGGCGTGATCCCGGATAAAATTGCAGAAAAATTGCCGCTGACGGAAGCTACCGCATCCAGAGATTCATCCACTTTCGGCCGAACATCCTGACACAGAGAATTTTTATAATCGCGCAAGGAATTTTTGCTGTTTCCCGCAATCTGCTCCAGATTGGTACGTGTCGTCCGGGCATTTTTCATACTGTCTGCAATTGCTGAATTTCCGCTGTTTAAGGAATCCAGAAGCTGCGAAAATTCCTGATTCTGCTGCTGCAGTTTTGTAATCTGCTCTCCGATGGATGCAGAAATCTGAGAATCCCCACCAATACTGTCATGCAGTTTGGAAAGTTCTTCCAGAATCTGTTTGTTTTTCTGATTTAATTCATTTACAGAATCAATGCTGCCAGACACAGAGGTTGTGATCTGTTCTGCCTGTGTTTCCAGTTTTCCAAATTTTACTGCCGCATTGATATAGGCATCATTTATGAAACTTTCCCCATCCGATAAACTGTTTGAAATCTGGGTAGCAAAAGAACCGGTTGCCAGACGGCTTTCTTTTAACAGGTCCGCGCCGGTATTTAACGTATCAGATACAGATTCTACAGAATCTTTTACCTGATCCAGTGTCTTTACCGTATCATTGATCAGACTGTCAGACTGTTTTACGGTATCCTGAAAATCTGTCAAAACGCCCTGATAACCGGACAGATTCTCCCGTACTTCCTGAATCGTCTGCAACAATTCTGAATTCGTCTGATCCACATCCACCGTCAGATTTCCTGCGGAAGAACTGATCACTTCTGAAATTGCCTCCGATGCAACAGAAGAAAAGGTATCATTGATCTGCTGCTGCAGAGTCGTTGCACCGGTATCTGTGATTTTCGGTGCAATGGCATTCTTCTTTTCATTAATATAATAGTCTAATTCCGGCTTTTTGATATCTCCGGACAAAATGCTGAGCAGTGAATCACTGAAATTCTCCGGAATAACGATAGCTGCATAATATTCACCGGATTTTACGCCCTCCTTCGCTTCGTTTTCATCGACGAAAGTCCATCCAAGCTGCTTATTTTCTTTCAGATTTTCAATGATCGTTTCACCGGCATCCAGCGTCATCTGCGCAGTGCTGGCACCTTCATCACAATTTGCCACTGCAATCTTGATTCCCTGTGTATTTCCGTAAGGATCCATATTTGCATCAATATTGAACCATGCGTACAGAGACGGAAGCAGACACACACCGCCAATTACAAGTACCGCTGCACGATTCCGAAGCAGACGCTTCAGATCTCTTTTAAAAATTTTCAGTATATTATTCATACTTCTATGCATTCTCCTGTTTTTCTCCATTTAATAGGAAGCTGTTTTTTTGTTATGCTTAAGCTGTAACAATCATTATACGAAAGCAGATTTTAACAGTCAACCATACAATCTTCGACTTTCGTCCAAAAAACAACGTTTTTTCAAAATCGTGGGTTTATTACGGGTAATTATGTGGTTTAAATATAAGTTATGAAAAGGGACTCTGCACAATGAATAAAACCACACTGCTTATCCTTACTTCATGCCGCTGTAATTATACGATTGGTTTTTAAAAGCGGACTCAGACAAATTTGTTCTGTCAGCTAACAATCGCCGTCAGAAAAAATTTGCTCTGAGCCCGCTATTTACACATATCATCTCAACGTAAATGCGCCTCCAATTTATTTTTTCTTGACGAGCGCTTCCTGGGCGGAAAGACAAAATCAATTGGGGGCGCTTCATTATCTAAAAATTCTAATCAAGAAGCATTTTACACTGTGCCGGTTATGATCAGGGTACTGATTCCCGGATTTGTGATCCAGGCTCCGGTGACCTGATCCTGGACATATTCTGCCGCCGGTACGGTTACTTTTCCGGCAATGGTTGCAAAACTTCCAGTTGTCTCATCATAAGTGTAATCCACACCTTCTGTCCATGCAGTTCCATTGAAAGATACCGTCAGATTATTCAAAATTGGATCAAAATCATCGGTGATCACTGCCGCGGTACCTTCTTCTGCTGCGGTATTTCCGTTATTCTGAATCAGAAACGTATAGGTCAGTGTGCCGTTTTCTGTTACAGGAACCGGACTGATGGATTTTGTGATTGTCAGAACCGGATTACTCAATGCCTGAACGGTTTCTTCTACCTGGATTGGGGTAATGCCACCGCCGGAAATGGTTACAGTATTTGTGATCTCGGATTCTCCTGCCAGAGGTGCATATTCGTTCAGTTTTGCCTCATACACCAGTACGATATTTCCACCTGCCGGTATATTGAGACCGGAAATTGCCAGTGGTGCTCCCGGCGTAACCGTTGGCTTTGGCTGTAATACACCATTGATATAGTAATTTACGGTATCTGTCACATAGACAAGCGGTGTCAACGTTGTTGCATCAAAGGCATATGTGCCCAGATTATCGGTCACAGTCATGCCATTTAACGGAACTGTCCCGGAATTTACCACACTGATCACGTAAGTTATCGTGTCATCCTGTTCATATACTTTTCGAACCGCAGTCTTTGTCGCAGACAACACCTCCAGAATTTCTCCTACCGCAATATTTGAATTCGCTACGGAATTTCCATAGCGCAACTGAGCCTGATTCGTAAATCTTGCCATACTTTTACCATCCTTTCTTCGGCCAGTCTGTCGAAGCTTATATCAGATCAGGTCGAACGCATGTGAAACTACATGCAAATTTTCAAGACTTGTATCTGATATACTATAAAATATGCAAGACGAACGTTTTATGGGTAACTAAAATTAAAAATCAGCTTCATTTTTTCTTGAAAAGCGATTGTTAGCTTACAAGACAAAATAAAGCTGATTTTCCTTCATTACTTAATATTCACCACAAAAGAAACTTTTGTTAAAACGAACAGTCCCAACCAGTCTCAAGGTGCGGTGCATCCACATTTTGATCGCGCATCATTCCGGCAATGGTTCTCCAATAATGATCCTTGATAGCTTTGCAGATTGCTTCGCAATCTCCGGATACACATGCATCAAATATTACTTTATGTGACGCATACTGGTGTTTTGCAATGGCTTCTTTATCCTGCACCAGATCATATCCCGCAAACAGATTTCCGTAATACTGTTCTTTCCATGCTTTCTGAACCCGTGGCATACCACACATCTTTACCAGTTCCTCATGAAATTCATTATCACATTCAAATACCTGATCAAATTCTTCTGCCGTCAGATTTTTCATCCGACCCAAAATTTCTTCCAGACGTTGCATGGATTCCTCCGGAATTTTTCCCTGCAGGAACCGCACACTGATAACCTCATAATTGGTTCTCAGTAAATACACCTCATAGGAGTCCTGAAAGGAAAGTTCTTTCACAGAACATCCTACGTTTCTTGTATACACAATAATTCCTTCATTTTCCAGTTGTCTGAGTGCTTCACGGATCGGTCCCCGGCTTGTATGAAATTCTTTCGCCAGCTCCAATTCCACGATACGCTGTCCGGGTTTGATCTCATGGTTAAAAATTTTGCTGCGGATGGCATCCACAATGCTCTCTCTTAACGTCTGATACAATAATGCACCCATAAAATTTCCTACTCTTTCTCTTTTTCTCAACAACAGTTCACACGCTCCATTCGCCAGACGCACTATCGTGCTCCTTCGCTGTTACACAGTTCTTTTGGCTCATAAAACGTCGCTCCCTTCATCACTATGCAGCAAGAAAATTCCTCATGCAGGCATGATCATTCCCTCTGCTACATGTGATGTGTGAACCGGGATACAATATTTTTTATAATCGCAGCGGCTTTGTCCATGCCTTCTGCCGTAATATGCTCATAGGCACCGTGGAATCCATAACCGCCGGTTCCAAGATTCGGACACGGAAGTCCCACAAAACTTAAACGCGCACCGTCTGTGCCACCGCGGATCGGTGCGATATCCGGTGTAACATCCGCATCTTTACAAGCCTGAACTGCAAAATCAATGAGCTGCATGCATGGTTCGATTTTCTCGCGCATATTGCGATAAGAATCTTTCAGATTCAGTTCTACAGTTCCATCACCGTATTTTTTATTTAAGGAAGCAGTGATTTCCTGCATCAGCACCTTACGCGCTTCGTATTTTTCTGCATCAAATTCACGGATCAGATAGCTCATGGTTGTTTCTTCCACACTGCCATTCATTTCCATCAGATGGAAAAATCCTTCATAACCTTCGGTGTGCTCCGGTGCTTCCTGTTCCGGCAGCATGCTCTGTAATTCCATTGCTATTTTCATGGAATTGACCATGATATCTTTTGCCTCGCCCGGATGTACGTTAACGCCATGGATTGCAAATTCTGCGGAAGCTGCATTGAAGTTTTCAAACTGAATCTCACCTTCCGGACCGCCGTCTACCGTATAAGCATACGGTGCACCAAAACGCTCCAGATCCATATGACACGCGCCGCTTCCAACTTCCTCATCGGTAGTAAAACTGATACATACTTTTCCATGAGGGATATCACCTTTTAATAATTCTTCGGCAACAGTCAGAATCTCAGCAATACCTGCTTTGTCATCAGCACCCAGAAGTGTCATTCCGTCTGTCGTGATCAGTGTTCTCCCTGCCATAGTTTTCAACATTGGAAAATCTTTTGTACTCAGTATTCTGCCAGAAGTTCCAAGAACCACATCTTTTCCATCATACTTTTCGATGATCTGCGGTTTTACATTTTCTCCGCTGTAATCCGGCGCGGTATCCATATGCGCGATAAAACCGATTGCTGTACGATCCTCATATCCCGGAGTTGCCAAAATATGACCATACACATAACCATACTCGTCCATCATGGCATCTTCGATGCCCATTTTCTTCATTTCTTCCACCAGCATTTTTGCCAGATCAAACTGACGCGCAGTAGTCGGAGAAGCTGTGCTCTCCTCATCACTGGTCGTCCAGACTTTCACATAATTTAATAATCTTTCATAAGCTCGCATTGTATACCTCCTAGCATAATTACCTTTATATGTAAAGTAATTTTATCTCTATATTCTTTGGAAATAAAATCTCATTGAAAAAGATACGCTATTTCACTTCATATACTTTTCACTAAAATCTTATCATAAAATTTATTTGGCTAAATGGAAAATATTGCCATTGCATAGATGAGAATTTTCAATTGTCCGTGTCTGCGTGCTTCTCACTGAAAAAATTCTCCTCATAACACCAAAACAAAATTTTCTTTTTTAAAAAAGGAATCCTGCAAGCAGGATTCCTTTTCATGTCATTTACTACTTAGACTGTGTACAATATCCAAAGAAGAAGTATCCCAGTGGTGTGTAGTACATGCCTTCGATTCCATCACGCAGCATATATTTCTGTGTATAGAAGTACAGCGGATCAACTACGTAATCCTGACCTACTAAGATGTCCTCTGCCTGATGTAACAGTTTCATACGTGCAGCAGGATCAGATTCAGCTTTCGCCTGGCTGATCAGGTTATCGTAATCCGGATTAGAGTAGTGAGCATCGTTGTTTCCACCACCTGTTACCCACATATCAAGGAAAGATACCGGATCATTGTAATCAGAAATCCATCCGTTACGTGCGATAGAGAAATCACCATCTTTACGTGTCTGAAGGAATGCATTCCACTCCTGATTGTTCAGTGTAACTGTTACGCCAAGTTCCTGCTCCCACATGTTCTGAAGTGCTTCAGCAACAGCTTTGTGAGCATCATCTGTGTTGTACAGGTACTCTACAACCGGGAATCCTTCACCGTTCGGGTAACCAGCCTCTGCAAGGAGCTGTCTGGCTTTCTCGCAGTTTGCTTCATAAGCATCCTTTGTCGGATCATAGTAATCTCCACCAACTTTACGGAAATCAGATCCTTCCTCAGCATCAGAGATACCGCTTGGTACATAAGCACCAGCTTCAACCTGTCCGGCCTGAGTTACTTTTTCAACAATGTAGTTACGGTCAACAGCAAGTGTGAATGCCTCACGTACTTTCGGATTGTCAAATGGAGCTTTCTGTGTCTGGAAGCATACATAGTAGGTTCCAAGATAATCTACGATCTTCATATCGCCGGAAGCGATCAGGCTAGGAAGTTCTGCCTGTGGAACATTCTGGATGTAATCAAGCTCGCCAGATTTGAAACCGGAAAGCATAGCATTGGAATCATCCATTAATTTAAATGTAATGGTATCCGGTCCAAGATTTGCATAATCATAGTAGTTCTCATTTTTAGCCATTACAATCTGTGAGTTATGTGTCCACTCTGTCAGTTTGTATGGACCATTGGAGATGTATGTAGAAGGATCAAATGTCCACTGATCACCCTTAGCCTCAATGATGTCCTGACGTACAGGCATCATAGCCGGGAATGCACACAGCTCTTCAAAATATGGAAGATCTGTTGTTAAAGTTACTTCAAATGTCTTGTCATCAACTGCTTTTACAGCTAACTCAGAAGGATCTTTCTTACCTGCCATGATCTCCTTTGCGTTTACAACGCAGTCAAGCATGTAGTTGTAATCTGCTGCTGTAGCCGGGGTAACCAGACGTTTCCAGGAATACTCAAAGTCGCCTGCTGTAACGTCTTTTCCGTCAGACCATTTGATGCCATCACGAAGGTGGAATGTGTATGTTACAGTTCCATCATCATTTGTTGTTTTGTCATAGCTCTCAGCCTGGCCGTAAGTAAGTTTTGCAGTGTCGCAACTTCCTTCAGAACCTTCAACTTCCTCACCTGTGCTCTCCCATTTCATCAGACCTTCGAATAAATGGTTAGCCATAACAGCTCCATCTACGGCGGAGTTCAGGGCCGGATCCATTGTCATCGGCTCGGATGCGAAGTTTACAGTAAGGTTGAATCCATCACCGTCGTTGGTTGCTGTCTGCTCTGCATCTGCAGATGTTTTGTTGTTGTCTTTAGATGCGCTGTTGTCGCTTCCACAGCCCGCAAGCATGGAAAAAGCGAAAGCTGCAACTAATACAACTGATACCAATCTCTTTTTCATAGTACTCTCCTTTAAAATTTTATTGATAAACAGGTTTCCCTGTGTTATCCAATTCCAAATCTCTCACTTATAAAAGTGAAAGCCGTCTCGACTGAGACAAAAGCAATTTTCTACTGCTCCAGGAGGTGGCATGCCACCCAGTGACCTTTTTCATACTCTTTGAATTTCGGTACACATTCTTTACATTTATCCATTGCATATGGACAACGTGTATGGAAACGGCATCCGCTTGGCGGATTCATCGGAGAAGGAATATCTCCTTCCAGAACGATACGCTGTCTGCTTCTGCTTACCTCCGGATCCGGAACTGGCACTGCGGAAAGCAGAGTCTGTGTATACGGATGTAACGGATGACGGTTCAGCTCATAGCTCTCTGCCAGCTCTACCATAGTTCCCAGATACATTACGCCGATACGGTGTGAAATATGACGTACAACGGAAATATCATGAGCGATAAACAGATAGGTCAGTCCCATCTCCTCCTGCATATCTTCCAGCATATTTACAACCTGTGACTGAATGGAAACATCCAGTGCGGAAATCGGCTCATCACAAACGATGAATTCCGGTTTTACTGCCAGCGCACGGGCAATGCCGACACGCTGCTGCTGTCCACCGGAGAACTCGTGCGGATAACGGTTTGCATGCTCTGTATTCAGACCTACTCTTCCAAGCAGTTCTTTGATACGGTCAGTACGATCCTTTTTGGTCGGACACAGTTTATGAATATCCAGTGCCTCTCCGATAATCTCACCAACGGTCATACGCGGATCCAGACTTGCGGATGGATCCTGAAAAATAATCTGCATTTTCCGTCTGTATGGAAGCATGTTTAACTGTGTTGCTTTTGGTACTTTTACCGGATGCAGATTTCCCTCTGCATCTCTCTGCCACGGATCCTCTCTCTCAAAAATTGTCTCACCATCGTAAACAATTTTTCCGGAAGTCGGCTCGTGTAACTGAAGGATGGTTCGTCCCAGAGTGGTTTTACCACATCCGGACTCGCCTACCAGACCAAGTGTCTCACCACGATTGATAAAGATAGAAATATCTTCTACCGCCTGCACACCAGGTCCTTTTAATCCCTTTACCGGGAAATATTTTTTCAGGTGATCAACCTGAATAAGTACATCATTTTTCTCACTCATGGTTGTCTACCTCCGTTTTTTCAATATTTTCTGTCTGAGTATCGCCTTTTTTGTTTTCTTCCAGACAGTCCTGCACACGCAGCCAGCATGCAGCACGATGATTTTCTCCCATCTCCACATATGGCGGCATCTGCTGCAGACAGATCTTCATTGCATGTTCACAACGCGGTGCAAACGGACATCCTTCCGGCGGATTTAACATATCGACCGGTGAACCCTCAATTGGAATCAGACGCTCATAACTCTCAGCATCTACACGCGGCATAGAACGAAGCAGACCTTTTGTATAAGGATGACCCGGATTATAGAAAATATCATCAACCGGTCCCTGCTCTACCATTTTACCTGCATACATAACAGATACCTTATCACAGATCTCTGCCACAACACCAAGGTTATGTGTGATAAAGATAATACCCATGTGATTCTGTTTCTGAAGTTTTTTCATCAGCTCCAGGATCTGTGCCTGAATGGTTACATCCAGAGCGGTTGTCGGCTCATCGGCGATCAGAAGCTTCGGATGACAGATCAGACCCATGGCGATCATAACCCTCTGACGCATACCGCCGGAAAGCTCATGCGGGTACTGTTTCATACGTTTTTCCACGTTGTTGATACCTACTTCTTCCAGCATCTTCATGGCATGCTTCGCGGCATCCTCTTTACTGATCTCTGTATCATGTGCTTTCAGAGCCTCAACCAGCTGGTTTCCGATGGTATAAACCGGATTCAGACAGGTCATCGGGTTCTGGAAGATCATTGCTACTTCTTTTCCACGGAAATTAATCATCTCGTTCTTGGTCTTTGACAGCATATCCTGTCCCTCAAAAGTAATGGAACCTCCCACTACTTTACCCGGATTCTGAAGTAATCCGATGATAGAATATGCTTCCACGCTTTTACCGGAACCAGACTCACCTACGACACCCATAACTTCATCATAATTGACATCGTAAGTAATTCCGTTTACTGCTTTTACTTCTCCTGCCGGAGTAAAGAAAGAGACCTTGAGATCTCTGACCTCTAACAGTTTATCATTTTTCTTTTCCTGTTCCATTTTGTCTCCTCCTCTCCTTATTTCTTCAGCTTCGGATCTAATGCATCACGAAGTCCGTCACCGAACAGGTTCAGAGCCAGGATCATAAGACTCAGGATTCCTGCCGGGATAAATAATCTGTATGGATATGTGCTCAGACCACTTAAAGCCTCAGAACACATAGAACCTAAACTTGTCAGCGGGGCAGATACACCTACACCGATGAAAGAAAGGAAGGATTCCAAAAAGATTGCGGATGGAATCTGCAGGAATGTCGTTGTAATGATCTGTCCGATACAGTTCGGAAGCAGATGTTTACCAATGATACGTCCGCCTTTTGCACCAAGGGCGCGGGCAGCGGTCACGTACTCCTGCTGTTTTAACTGAAGGATCTGTCCACGGATGATTCGGCTCATGGTTACCCAGTATAATAAACCGAATGCAATAAACATGGAGATCAGGTTTGGTCCAAGAATCGTTACCAGATTCTGCAACGGTCCGTTACCGGTGTTCTGGAACTGCTCCAGCGCCGGTTTTAATGTTGCGGAAAGCAACAGGATGATCAGCATCTCCGGGATGGAGTAGATGATCTCAACAATACGCTGCATTACCGTATCTACTACGCCACCGCAGTAACCGGAAACAGAACCATATAATGCACCGATAATCAGTACGATAATTGCCGCACATACACCAACAATGATAGAGATTCTTGTTCCCACCATGACACGAACCATGATGTCACGACCCTGATCATCTGTACCAAATACATGTGGGAATACTTTCTCACCATCTGCTTTTTTCTGAAGTTCCTGAGCAGAATAACCAAAGGCTTTGTGTTTGATGCCACATGCTTTGGCTGCCTCTGCCTCTGTCACATGCTCCTCACTCTCTTTCTGCTGAGAAACACTTGCTTTCGCACGGATCTTTGATTCTTCAATACGACTTAATTCCTTACCTTCTGCTTCAGCTTCAGCTTTTGCTTTCTCGACTGCCTCATCCGGTGTCAGATTTTCGGTATTGTTATGTTCTTCCATATAGGCATTGATCTTCTCCTGATCTTCCAGAGTATAATGCCATGGATGCAACGCCTCAGAACCACGTACCTGCTGCTTATAAGTATAAGGAACCACGCTCGGTCCCACAAATCCGAAAATAACCAGAGCAATGATAATCCCCAGGGCAACCATTGCGACCTTGTTTCTGCGAAGGCGGCGCCATGCATCTGCCCAGTAGGAAACACTCTTACGATCTTTGATAAAATCTGCTTTTTCCTGTGAGCTTGCCGCTTCAAATGCATCCTCCGGTAATTTGCTCCACTCTAAAATATCATCAATATTCGGTTGAAGAGAGCCTGGTTTCTGAAATCTTTTCTTTCCAGACATGCTTAATTTCCTCCCTTCGCCAGATTGATACGCGGATCTACCAGTTTGTAGCACAGGTCAACGATCAGGTTCATGATAACAATAAAGGAAGCCAGGAAAATTGTGGTTCCCATGATCAGCGGATAATCACGGTTCTGGATAGCCTGAATAAAATAACGGCCCAGTCCCGGGATAGAGAATACCTGCTCAACAACCATACCGCCACACAGTGTAAATGCAATCTGCGGTCCCAGATAAGTGATAACCGGGATCAATGCATTTCTCAGCGCATGCTTGAAAATAATTTTTCCGTTTTTCAGACCTTTTGCACGTGCTGTCTTAATATATTCCTGATTGATGGAATCCAGCATCGCTGTTCTGGTCTGTCGTGACAGATAACACATCGGGTAAAATCCTAATGCCAGACATGGCAGGACGTAACTCTTTGGTGTTCCGTCAAATAATGCCGGGAATACTTTAAATCCCGGGATACCTCCACATAATGTGTGAAGTAATAATGTTGCAACTACGAATCCTGGCATGGAGATACCGATAGTACATACTACTCTAAGGAAGCTGTCTACCCATGTACCTCTCTTGTAAGCTGCCAGACATCCAAGTGGAAGTCCTACTGCAATTGCCCACAAAAGTGCAAACACACCTACTTTTGCAGAAACCGGAAACATTTCTTTGATAATGTCTAATACTGCACGGTTTTTCTGCATTTTGATTGATGTACCAAAATCTCCGTGAAGAAGATTTCCAAGATATTTGCCCAGCTGAACGATCAGGGGCTTGTCAAGTCCATATTTCGCATTTAAAGCGTCGATGGTCGCCTGTGTCGGAGTTTTCTCAGATAACCACGGATTACCCGGGATTGCATTCATCAAGAAAAACGTAACACACGCAACTACCAGCACTGTAACAATCGCCATAAAGACTCTTCGTACTGTGTACTTCGCCATTTTTTACACCTTTCCTCTCTCATTCTCATACGTCACGCTGTCGCCAATTTTATACAATTCTCTAGTGCTTTACTATTGTAAATTGTCGACAATATCAATTATTATACCTGCTTTTTACATAATGGTCAACTAAAATAGCTAATTTTTGTATTTATTTTTCGCACACCTGTTTTTGTGGCACGCACACTTTTCCTCCTTTTGTCTTTTGTTTACAGAATATTTTTAATAATACGGTAAAAACATGCAAAAGTCAGCACTGAATTTTCCGGATATTTTGTATAATTTTACCTTCCTGAAATAGGGACTGGAGGAGGACATGCACACGGACACGGACATTTTTCTGCATCCGCTGCGCCGCTTATCTCTGCCTCCTCCCGCGAACTCACACGCAAAACCAGCGTGCTCAGACACACTCCCGGAGGCAGGCTATGCTCGCTCCTGCGACGAAAAATGTCCTACCGTCCTGTGTGCATGTCCTCCTGCCAGCCACCACATTTCATTCACTCCAAACTGTGCCACAGCTTGTGCTGCCCTATTTTGGCACTAGAATTTTTTTCTGTTTCGTTATAGAATAACAGAGCAAACCTCTTTGCTATAAATGTATGATTCATGCAGATCAAAAATATACTATTAAGGAGTTTGATTATGAAAAATTCAACTATTACTTTTATTACTGATCAGTTAAAGCAGCTGACTTCTATTCCAAGTCCTTCAGGATTCACAAAAGAAGTAAGTCGCTATCTGATTTCCACACTGGAAGAATTAGGATATGCTCCGGAACGTTCCCGCAAAGGTAATGTCCTTGTAACGATTGGTGGCGAAGGAAGCCCTCTGATTCTTGCAGCGCATGTAGACACTCTTGGTGCTATGGTTCGTTCCATCAAAAGCAACGGCCGTCTGCGCCCGACAACACTCGGCGGACATCAGTGGAGTACTGCTGACGGAGAAAACTGTACCGTACACACAAGAGATGGCAAAGTATACACCGGTGTCGTATTAAATAAAGAACCGTCTGCACATGTAGCTGATCAGAAAGTGGAAACGACAGAAGAAAACATGGAAATTCTGCTGGATGAAAATGTAAGCTCTGAAGAAGACGTAAAGGCTCTTGGCGTTCAGACCGGCGATATCATTGCCATGGATCCGCGTACAACTGTTACTCCAAGCGGTTACATTAAGAGCCGTTTTCTGGATGACAAGCTATCCGCTGCAATCCTGCTGGGAATTGCAAAAGAAGTTGCTGCCGGAACACTTACTTTGAATCGCAAAGTTTCCTTATTATTTACCGTTTATGAAGAAGTCGGTCACGGTGGAAGTTTCATCCCGGCAGATACAGAAGAAATGATTTCCGTCGACATGGGCTGTGTTGGTGATGACCTTGGCTGTACCGAACGTATGGTTTCTATCTGTGCCAAAGATTCCGGCGGTCCTTACAACTACGATCTGGTAACAGAACTGTCTGAGCTTGCAAAAGCAAATGGTCTGGATTATGCCATTGATGTATATCCACATTATGGTTCCGACGTGGAAGCAACGCTGCGGGGCGGTTTTGATATCCGTCATGGGCTGATCGGTCCGGGTGTGTATGCCTCCCACAACTATGAGCGCTCCCATGTGGATGGTGTCAAAAATACATTTGAACTGTTAAAAGCATATTTGACCAAATAAGCAACTCTGCCATAGAAAAAATGCGGGACGATGTTCTTACATCGACCCGCATTTTTATATTTGTCCGTTTTTCCAAGACAAAACTATTCATCATCCTGACTCACACGCTCAATATGCATGGCCAGATATCCGATCTCCAATTCCTCCAACGGATTCCGAAGCGCATGACTGAGATGATCACATACAGTCGTTGCCAGTTCATAGGATTCCGGAAAATTATGTTGTACATAATCGTTCATATTGACTTTCAGGGACTCCCCTTTGAGCGCACGTGCAACCATATATTTCACATGGTTCATCAGACGATTATAGCTCAAAGACATCACATTGATATGAATACCACGCTGTTCCTCGATCAAGGATATACAATCACGCACCGTCCGCGCCATCTGCATGGATACCGAAACAGATTCTTTTTCCAGTGCGGAATGAATGTGTAATGCCACATAACCGATCTCGTCATCATCAATATCAATCTGTTTTTCTTCTTTCAGAATCGGCCGTATGAGAGATGCTACTTTAAATTCTGCATGGAACAATGTCTTGATATCCTCTGTCAGTGGATTGGAAATCTGCTCCCCTTTTTGCAGACGCTGTACCGCAAACGCGATATGATCTGCCATCGGAAACAGAATACTGCGGTCGATTTTTCCAAAATGCCGCTCTGCCTCGTTCAGAATCCGGTTTGCCATCTGAAAATATTCCGGTTGGATGGTCTTGATCAGATCAGCAGCAGCTCCCCGTGAGGAAGTCTCTTGCAGGGAATACACGGTACAGTCCACCGGCTGTTCAAAACGCTCGCCGGGCTTTTTCCCGAATCCGACACCTTTTCCTAAAAGCACATATTCTTTACTGTTATTCATATCAATGGCAATTACCCCATTATGATTCAATACCTTACATATGCGATACATGTTTTACTTCCTTCTCCCACAAAATAGTTTATAATGATATTATTTTAGCATAGAACCCCGTATTTTCAAACCCACAAAACAGAAATCTCCCTGTAAAAAACGATAAAAAGCAATCCTATGCTGTAAATATTGTCATAAATCAACGTTCTGTACAAGCACGCTTCATTTTTACAGTATTATTTTTATAGTATCATATTTACGATAATATTTGCAAAACGGACAGCAACAAATCCTCACCGAATCTGCTGCTGCCCGTATTTCTTTGGTCAAAATTTATTATTCTGCATATGCACGGATATTTTTACGAACTTTCAAAACCATGGACGGTGCCACGGAAAGCTCATCCACACCAATTTCCATAAATGCACTGGTCAGTTCCAGATCTGCGCCAAGCTCGCCGCAGATACCTGCCCATTTTCCATATTTGTGTGCATTTTCCACAACCATACGGATCATGCGTAAAATTGCTTTGTGATGTGCATTGTAAAAATCATCCAGTTTTGCATTCTGACGGTCGATGGCCAGTGTATACTGTGTCAGGTCGTTGGTTCCGATACTGAAGAAATCTACCATCTGTGCCAGTTCATCACTGATCATAACCGCTGCCGGTGTCTCGATCATCACACCCTGCTCAGGCATTTTATATGGAATTTCTGCCGCTTCCAGTTCTGCCCGCACTTCTTCTACAATGGCAAAAATCTGCTCCACTTCTTCAGTGGATGTGATCATCGGATACATCACAGACAGATTTCCGTATACAGCAGCGCGAAGCAATGCACGAAGCTGTGTTTTGAAGATTTCCGGCTGCTTCAAACAGATACGAATCGCACGGTAACCCATTGCCGGATTTTCTTCTTCGCCAAGGTTAAAATAATCCACCTGTTTGTCTGCACCAATGTCAAGGGTACGGATAATCACTTTCTTGCCTGCTATCAGCTGCAATACCTGTTTGTAAGCTGCAAACTGTTCTTCCTCTGTCGGGAAATCTGTTTTTCCAAGATACAGGAATTCGCTTCGGAACAGACCAACACCCTCTGCATCATTATCCAGTACACTTGCGATGTCAGACACACTTCCGATATTTGCATACAGATGTACGTGTTTTCCGTCCTTTGTGACGGTTTCCTGCCCTTTCATCTGCTGCAAAAGCTGTTGTTTTTCCACTTCTTCTGCCATGCGAACTTTTGTCTGTGCACATACTTCCTCTGACGGTTCTACCGTGAAGGTTCCTTCAAATCCATCGACCACTGCCTGCATGCCATTCTGCAGCGCATCCAGATCCATCGGCACACCAATCAGCGCCGGAATGTTCATCATCCGGGCAAGGATTGCAGTATGAGAGTTGGTGGATCCGTGTACAGTTACAAAACCAAGGATTTTGTCTTTGTCCATCTGAACCGTCTCACTTGGAGACAGATCATCAGCCACGATAATGGACGGTTCCATATCGTTCATATCCACCGGCGCATTTCCGGACAGATTCTGAACCAGACGATTGGAAATATCTCTGACATCCGCAGAACGTGCCTGCATATAATCATCGTCCATGCTGGCAAACATTTCCGCAAAATTGTCTCCGGTAACAGCAACAGCATATTCTGCATTGACCATCTCATTACGGATCATATTGCAGATCGCATCCTGATAATCCTCATCTTCCAGCATCATCTGATGTACTTCAAAAATTGCTGCGCTCGCTTCTCCAACTTCTTTGACTGCCTTGTCGTACAGTTTTTGAAGCTGCTCCTGAGAAGCGTTCACCGCTTCCTGCATACGGGCGATCTCGCCTTCTGCATCTGTGATTTTTACCCGTTTTACCTGTACATCATTTTTCTTAAATACCACGATCGGTCCTAAGACAATTCCTTTATACACGGATTTTCCTTTGTACTCCTGTGCCATACTGCTCTCCTTCTCCTGATGATAATTCGTTTCATACTTTGTTGTTTCAATCTTCTTCTATTTGGCAGCTCAGGTTTCTTTTTGCCAACCCCTGAGCTGCACTTATTTTTTCTTCGTACATGATTGTTGCAAATACCGTTGCAAATAACTTTTCTTTAGGCTTCTTCGTATACGTCTACTGCAAATAACGGATCTCCGGCTTTTATTTCACCCTCTGCCAGCAGTCTGACTTTCTGATTATCCTCTAATTCTGTACACAGAATCGGGGAACACAGGGACGGTGCATTTGCGGTCAGATATTCAATATCGATTTCCAGCATCTTATCACCTTTTTTCACGCTCTGCCCGTTTTCTACGAAACAAGTGAAACCTTTGCCTTCCAGATTTACGGTGTCAATACCGATGTGAAGCAGCATGGATAAACCGCTGTCTGTCAAAAATCCGATGGCATGCTTTGTATCAAATACGAAAATAACCTGTCCGTCTTCCGGTGCTACAATGGTTGCTGAGGTCGGAGTCACCACTGCTCCGTCACCCATCATTCTTCCGGCAAAAGCGTCATCCGGTGCGGTTGCCAGATCTGCCGCGATACCTGTGATCGGGCTTGATACGATAATGGTTTCTTTTACAACTTCTTTTGACTCCTGTCTCTCTGCGGCTGTCTCTGTCTGAGCTGCATCTGCTGATTCAGAAGCTGTCTCATCTGTGTTAATCTCCTCATTCGGAGCTTTCTCCAGATAATCCTCAAAATTGGATTTGATCACCGTTACTTTTGGTCCGTAAATGATCTGAACACCATTTCCTTTGTGAACCACACCGGAAGCTCCGGTTGCTTTCAGGATCGCATCATTGACTAACTCCGGTTTGAATACGGTACAACGAAGTCTGGTTGCACAGCAGTCGACATCAGAAATATTTTTCTTGCCGCCAAGTCCCTGCAGGATTCCCTCAGATACAGGATCATCCCCTGCTGCGCCGTTTTCGCCTTCTTTTCTCGCATTAACATCGGCTCTTGTATACAGTTTTACTTCTTCTGTATCGTCACGACCAGGTGTTTTCAGGTTTAATTTTTTAATCAGGAAGCTGAACAGGAAGTAGTATACAACGAAGTAAATCACACCGATGATCACTACCCAAACCCAGCTTGTTTTCTTGTTGCCCTGTAAAATACCAAACAGGAACAGATCGATAAATCCGCCGGAGAATGTCATTCCTACACCAACGTTACAAATATGCATCAGCATGTATGCCAGACCTGCAAATACGCAGTGGATACCATACAGCAGCGGTGCTACAAACAGGAAGGTGAACTCTAACGGCTCTGTGATACCTGTCAGCATGGAAGTCAGTGCTGCGGAGAGTAACAGACCACCGACAGCTTTTCTTTTTTCCGGTTTTGCGGTGCGGTACATCGCAAGTGCTGCTCCCGGCAGACCAAAGATCATCAGCGGGAATTTACCGGACATAAATCTGGTTGCGGACACTGCAAAGTGATCCACAGTCGGATCAGATAACTGTGCAAAGAAAATGTTCTGTGCGCCTTCGATGAGTTTTCCACCGACTTCCAGTGTTCCGCCCACACCTGTCTGCCAGAACGGCAGGTAAAATACGTGATGCAGACCAAATGGAAGCAGTAAACGCTCAAGAAAACCGTACACCCATGTACCTGCGTAACCGGATTTCAATACAATGTCACCAAGTGCGTAGATACCGGACTGGATCACCGGCCATACAAAGAACATCAGGATTCCGACACCAACAAATACGATACCGGAAATGATCGGTACAAAACGGGTTCCTCCAAAGAAGGATAACACCTGCGGAAGTTCAATTTTGTAAAAACGGTTGTGCAGTGCAGCAACACCAAGTCCAACAATGATACCACCAAATACACCCATCTGTAAGGATGTGATACCACATACATCGGTTACAGAACCGGACAGCATTGTCTCAGCGCCGCCCTTGATGTTGATCAGTGCTCCGATAGAAGCATGCATAATGAAAAATGCGATAACTGCTGCCAGAGCTGCTACTTCTTTTTCCTTCTTTGCCATACCAATGGCTACACCCATGGCAAATATGATCGGCAGATTCGTAAAAATAATGTTACCTGCGGCATTCATAACCTGCAAAATCTGATTCAGTACAGTTCCCGGTCCCATAACACCAAGCAGACCGTAAGTTTCCAGCATCGTTTCATTTGTAAAAGATCCACCGATTCCAAGCAGCAGACCGGCTACCGGCAAAATTGCGATCGGCAGCATGAAGGATCGTCCAACCCTCTGCAAAATTCCAAAAATTTTGTCTTTCATAGTTCTCCTCACTCTTTCTCCAATATTCTTCTCGACTGAGATAGGCATTATTTGTTATAGTGTACCCATTTTTTGAATTCACATAGCTGGCAGTTTTCTTCTTTCGTCTCTATTTTCCCGGGCAACAAAAAAAGGCACTAACCCTACATAAATATCAAAAAATATCTATGCACGGTTAATGCCTGCGTAATCAGTAACACACCATGTATGATTTATTTATATCACATTGACAAATTAATGTCAATCTAATATAACTATTCTTTTTGCTTCTTTTTTCATACAAAGCATTTTCTCTAAGTTGTGTCTGCTTTTATCAGCTTTTGACTTTGTTATTCTTCCTCATCGTCTTCCAGCCGCCGGTTCAGCACCGCTGCAATGATTTCCAATACGATTGCCAAACCGATCACACATCCCACAGCAGCTTTCCCGGAACCGCCGGTGATTGTCTGCACAATACCTCCGATTTTTGGAATGGAACGCACCATCTTGCCCATATACTGATTGTATGTCACGGGATTCATATCATTATCTTCGTTAGCATCGCCTTTTGTGATAAATTCACCCATGGCAGAACTGTTTGAAACCACACGATGTGTGATGATCGAACCATCCGCATCCGATCCGTAAAATGCGATCACATCTCCTTCAACGATTTCCTTTGGTTCCACATATTTGATATATACCAGGCTTCCTACCGGAATTGCCGGTTCCATACTGCCACTGACTACCGTATAGAGCTGATAGCCCATGGCTTTTGGAACTGTCAGCGGAATACATGCTGCGACTACTATGATTAGCAAAATCGTTCCTATTACGCTGCATATCATTGCAATAGGATTTTTTTTCTTTCGTGTTTCTTTACTCACCCTTCATTCTCCTCTGATTTTAGATTATTCGCACTTTTTATTTTTCTGCATTCATTATAACTGATTTCTGCCGTATTTACTACTTCAAATTGTACCCAAAAACTCCCCGGAGTTTTCACTCTGGGGAGCCTCATTTTATGCCATCAATAATGATTTACATATTTTTATTTTGTTTCTTTGTTGCGGCGTTTCAGCGCTACTAAAAGTGCCACAATTGCTGCTGCAGCTGCCACAATGATCGCAATACTGAAATTTATTGTTTTCACAGATTCTGACTTTTCTGCATCAATATTTCCGGTAGGTGTATCTTCATCATCCAGATCTACCAGTCCCTGCGGTGTCTGCTCGTCCGTATTCTCTACGGTATCATCCTGATCTGCATCCCGGCCGCCATTGGCATCTGTAGTTCCGCCCGGTGTCGTTGTTTCATTTGCATTTCCACCTGTCACGTTGGTGCCACCGGTCGTTGTTCCATTTGCATTTCCACCTGCCGCATTGGTGCCACCGGTCGTTGTTCCACCTGCTACGGTACCTGCCGGAACCGTCACTGTATTGTAAACAGTATTTCCCGGTACAACGGTTGTAATCGTTGTGGTTGTCTCTACCACTCGATTGGTCTCACCCGGTGCGTAAGTAAAGGTAAACACATTGTCTGCTTCATTTTCACTCAGGGTTTTGGTCAGTGCCAATGCCTGTGGAACAAAATTTTCGATATAACGATAAGCAACGACTGGTTTGTCACCGACATTTCCATAAAAGGTCTGGCTTTCTGCCAGTGTGTTGCCATCTTCATCCTGATACTGAACCGTATAGGCTACCTGATTGCCTTTGATGCCGTATGCTACGACATAATCTGCATCACCGTCCACGTTAAATGCCGGTGCCGCCAGAGCTTCTGCATTGTCACGACCGCTGAGACGGATACCTTTTACATAATATTTCTCATCTGTCACCTGAATCTGGCTCAGATCAAAAGAAACATCATCGCCTGCATTCAGATCCTGCACTTCGATCTTCTCCTGACCGCTGATGCTGCCCTTATTTCCTGCGGATAAGGTTACTTTGTAAGTATATGCATTTCCCGGCTGCGTTGCCAGCGCGGTTGTTGCCGGTGCTGCCGCGATCACAGATACACTCAGGAGAGAGATTAACATTTTTTTCCATTTGAACATATTATTTCTCTCCTTTCTTTCTGTATGCCTTTGCTTCTTTCTTCTTCTTATTCATGGAGAAAATTGCAAGGATCAGGCAGACAATTCCGCAAACCAGAGCCAGTGCACAATATCTGAGCATCAGATTCGTGTCACCTGTTTTTACCCGCTTGGTTGTCGTTACGACATTATTCTTGCCCGGAACCTTCTTCTCTACTTTGTTCTCTTTAACGGTGGTTGTTGCCTCTGTCACCTTTTCAGTTGCAAAATTCATACGGAGTTTTGCCAGTGTCAGCTGATAGCCGTTACCCTGTGTCTCGCCATCAACACCAACTGTCAGATGTACCATTCCGCTTTCTCCGGATGCCAGTCTGCCAAGATAGAAGTATTCCTGTGTGGAATTATCCACCTGTTTGAGACCTTCCCCGGACTTGGAATTGCCCTCACCACCAACGGTTGTACTGTCGTATAACACGTTTTCTGTATTGTCGGCTCCCACATAAGTCAGACGATAAGTATATCCGCCGCCTTCTGCTGTCGCCTGTGCATCTTCCAGCGTCTGAATGACTTCGTTGGTCATATACCAGTCTGTCTTGCCACTGTCAGAATTGGTTACCTGTACTTTCAGCTCGATGCTGTCACCCGGCTGGATGTTTGCCATCCCGTCGGTCACATCGGAATCCTGAAAATTACTGTTCATCTTGCTGCCGTCAAAAGTTACATTCCATCCGTCAGCACCCTGATAATCTTTTGCAAATGCAGTTGTCGCTGCCCCTACTGTCATAACAAGTGTCAGCACCAGGCACAAAATTTTCTTTTTCATTCTTCTGTACCTCCTTACTGCAGACTGATCGCGGTCTCATCCTCTGACACGTTCACATCCACACCCCAGGCACTCTTGATCGCATCTTTTGCGTTGTGTGTCTGAACTGCATCAACCTCCGCATCCACATGGAATGTATAACCGTCATATTTGTAACTATAAGTAATTGTGTTATCTTTCACTGTCTTTGTCACTTCAGAAGCAATACTCTGATTGATGCGAAGTGTATCAGACAATGCCGGTGTGGATTCTCCGACACCTACTGCTTTTGTGTAATACAGAACTGTCCGCTCCGGTGTGGACTGATCTTCTGCGATCGCCCATCCGTTATCGGTCAGATAATTTAATTCGATCAAATCCGGAGAAAGTGTTGTATTTTTGTTTCCATCAGCATCCTGCCAGCTTTTTGTAATGATCACACGTACAAATGTGTCGATATTTCCGCTGTTTGTTACGCCAATCGCTTCCTCATATTTCTTGCCCGGTGTGAATTTTTCATCTTCGCCAAGCATCTTGCTTAATAAAGTACCTTCTGTGGAACCTTCCCATTTATCTGGCTCTGCATAATCTCTGCTGCTGACAACATCTCCGTTCTCTGTCAGAGATACGCCGATACTCTGCATATTCATCTGTACGGAATAGTTCTCACTGTAATAGGTCAGTGCTGCTCTCGCACTTCCCACACCGCTCCCAACCAGAAGCACTGCGGCTGCCGCCAGAAGCAGGACTGTTACTTTCGGAAATGATTTCTTTTTCTTCTTCATCCTCATTTACCTCCTACTCCTGTGTATTGCTACTGTCTGTCACAACGTTGTCCCAGTCAGCGTATGCGTTTCCATCTTCATCATAAAGAATCGGTGTACATTCCTGAATAACTACTACGTTAAACTCCTCCGGTTTCTGATCCCCGGACGGGAATTTATAAGTAATATTCAATTCCTTCTCCGTGGTCTGTCCTGCCTGAAGAACATCATTGTAATACCAGTATCCGTCACCGCCGTCTGTCCATCCACCGTCCGGTACATTGTAGCTTAATTCCACCGGAGCAAATGCTCTGACTCTGACAAAACAATCATAATCGCCAACATTGGAAATCGTGACATGTTTTCCGTTTTCGTCAACTTCCTCATGTGGTTTTGTCTCTGTAAATCCCATATTCATGGTGACACCGCCCTGTGCAGTTGCATATGTGGTAAAATATGCCACCGCACTTCCCACGGTCAGGGAGCCGGTTAACGCGATCGCTGCAGCTGCCAGAACCAATGGTTTTTTATGTAGCTTTCTCATTTGGCTTCCCTCCTTTACTGTGCCGGTTTTATATGGTCATACAGACCATTTTTATTTAATTTGAAGTTATTAACTATGCCGTATCCGCCGTTTGGACGACCATCGGTATCATTTTTAAAAGAAACTTCTGCTGTCGGTGCATCTGCGCTGCTGTACTCATCGTTTGCGGTAATCTTTGCCTTAACAGCATTATCGGATACCAGACTGTAAGATGCTCCGCTGTAAACCTCTGTCACCGTTACGTCTGCGCCTGCCCGCAGATGCTCGATCGTAATGGAATCAGATCCTGCGGTTTTAAAATCTAATGCCTCTACTTTTGATTCTTTCGTTCCATCCGGATTTTCAATATCAATCTGGAAAACGAATGTTGCTTTGTCACTGGATGTCACATTCTGATGTAACAGTGTTTTGTTGATCACCAGCTTACCATATCTTGCATGCTGTTCCGGTTTTAAGGTAATACCATTTTCTCCGGTCAGGTTGTAAACCCATGTATCACTGCCACCGTTTCCATAATAGTTATTCGGCAAAGCTACCAGCGACGGTGCAAATGTATACGTATAATTATCTGTTACAACTTCTTCCGGCTGAATCAGGTAAAGTCCTGTCTCAAGTCCCTCGGATTTTGTCATTCCGTTTGTAGTTGTAACGGTATCAGTTGCATTCAGATTCTTCTCTGTCACCTTCTGTGCTGCGCTTGCTGCTCTCTCTGACCATTTTGCTGCGGAACCTGCCTGATCATCGATATCCAGTGCACTGACATCCAGCCCTTCGAAATCCGGCTCAGCGGTATAAGTTCCTGATTTATCCACAGAAGCAACTTTGTATAAATCAATTGTCACGTCTGATGTCAACAGCTCTTTATAATCACTTCCAACGGAAAATTCCACGGAGCAGTCATTTCTGTCAACCTGTATCGCATCTGCCGCCCATACGCCAGGCAGAACAAATACGGAGAATGCCACTGCCAGAGCCAGGAAAATGGCACTTCCTGCTTTTACTTTTCTTTTCATCATCGCCTCGTATCCTCCTTTAAAGTCTGTGCTTTATTTCTTACGCTGTTTTCTTCCTGATACAACTTTCATAATAAGAATCAGCAGAACCGTAACTGCGATTCCAAGGATCATATACAACATGTAGTAATTCTGGATGGAATGTAACATGCTGTCTGCCACCGATCCGGTTGCTTCCTCTTCTCCATTATACGCTACGCGGGTTCCTCTTACAAGTAAACGGTGGGAATTAACACCATATGGTGTGCAGGTAAATAAAGTTACCTGATCCTTACCGTCTTCTATCTTCATTGCATCATCCAATGTCTCGTGATCATCCTTGTCTACCATCGGTAAAATCTGATCTACCTGATAAGCTAATACCTGATCTAACACATGGATGTAAAATTTATCTCCGATTTCCATCTGGTCAATATCGGTAAAAAGCTTTGCACTCGGCAATCCGCGGTGTGCTGCCAGTACGGTATGATTGCTCTCACCACCGATCGGAAGTTTTGTTCCATTCAGATGTCCGACTCCGGTCTGGAGCACGTCATCACCGGTTCCATGATAAATTGCAAGTTTGATATTGATCTTCGGAATGGACAGATACCCCATGACTCCGTCATCCCCGACATTTAACACTTTCCAGTAATCGGTACTTTTCAGATCTCCGTCATCTTCCCCAAACACATCTCCATACAGATTATTCTGTGTGATATTTGCATTAAAATCTTCTGCTTTCTGCCATTCATCGGTATAATCTTCCGGCGTCATGTTGTTTACGCTGCTCTCATAATTACTGATCAGCTGGCTTTGCCGGTAAGTATTCCACTGATTCGAAATCGTTGGATAAGCCAGGATTCCGAATCCAACCAGAAACAGCAGTCCGAAAAGAATCGGAGCTAATCTGCCTTTTTTCTTTACAGGCTTTTTTTCCAGTTCTTTTTCACTCATTCTTCAGATTCCTTTTGTTTTGCTGCTTTCTTCTGCAGTTTTTTCTCTCTGATAAATAATATAAGGATAAATACTCCGGTAATAACAATTCCTACCACTACCCAAAGTAAATAATTCGTATGTAAGCTGAGGCCACTGAGTGGTGTCTGCTCATCTGCCACTGCCTGCTCTTCGTAAGGAACTCTGTGTCCCCGAACCATCAATCTCTGCGTATTGACACCGTATGGTGTACAAGTCAGCAACGTCACCAGATCTTCGCCATCCTCTACTGCCAATGCGGATGTATCTTCCGGATCTACTACCAGGATCTGATCTACTTCGTAACAAAGGGTTTCGTCCAGCACATGGATCAGAAAATGATCTCCGATCTCCAGCTGATCCAGATCGGTAAAAAGTGATGCGCTCGGCAATCCGCGGTGTGCTGAAATAACTGCATGTGTGCTCTCGCCACCGATTGGGAGAGAACTTCCTTCCAGATGCCCTGCCGCTTTCTGTAATACTTCATCACCTGTTCCATGATAAATAGGAAGCTTGATCGCAATCTTTGGAATCTCTACAATTCCCATCATCCCGTCTCCGGCAATATTCAGACTGTCTTCATAACTGCTGTCTGTCTCTGTACTTGCATCTGCCACGGCAAATGAGTCTGGCAAAATGCTTGGAAGCAATGCATCGTTATAGGCTTCTGCTTTTTTCATCTCTGCTGCATAATCAATGTTCCCTGCCGCTTCCTTATCAGAAATAACACTTTCGTAATTGCCAATCAGCTGCTTTTGTCTGTGATTGTTCCATTGATTTGCAATGAAAGGATACAGCAATAAGGACAAACCGGCTAAAAATATAAGAATGATCACTATTTTACTGCTTTTCTTTTTCATCCGGGCTCTCCTTGTTGTTGTAAATTACTCTTTTTGTATGAATCCGGGGCGGCTGTCGCCCCGGATTCTGTTGTTTCTTCAGTAAATCTCATTTACTGACATTCACTATCATTCATTATTTGTTTGCTTTCTTGCGGCTTGTGAAGAAGAAGAAAGCTGCTGCTACCATGATTGCACAACCTGCGATTGTGAAGATTGTAGTACCGATACCACCTGTATGCGGAAGTGCAGAAAGTTTTGTATCAGTTACTTTAACAGTAATATTAGCATTCTGTCCTGCGGAAATAGTCTGATTAGGTACATCTACAACAGAATAACCCTTCGGTGCTTTTTCCTCAACGATATTGTATGTTCCTTCGTCAAGACCTTTTACTACTACAGATCCGTTTGTAGCTACTACATTTGTCACTTTTGTATTCTCAGCATCATCTGCTGTTGCTAATCTGTAAACACCTGTTTCTACCTCAACGAACTCAAGTTTTGTTCCATCAAGAGCAACACTAAATTCTGCACCTTTCAGAACATTATCTTTTTTATCAACTTTGTTGATTGTGATAGATCCTGTCTCACCTTCTACTTTAGATGGATCAGATGCTTTATTTGTTGTAGCTTCATTGGAGTATTTTCCTGTTCCTGTTACTTTTGCTGTAACATTTACTGTTACAGTTTTTCCAGCATGTGTATTCTCAGTTCCAATATAATCAGCTGCAAAATTTACTGTTACAGCTTCTGTTGACGGTAAACGCTTATCTAAAGTATAGTCTGATCCTGCGCTAAGTGTATCTTCTCCAACTTTAACTTCAATATTTGTAATTGTCATTCCAGTTGGTGTATCTGTGATTGTAAATGTTCTGTTCTTTGTTCCATCTTCATAACTTGGGAAAGTTGTTGTAATTACAAACGGAATGCTGTCACCAAGTTTTACAAACTTGTCAGAATCATCGTTCTTAAATGTTTTAACTACCTGATAATCAGAAGCTTTTGCACTGATTGTTTTCTGAGCAGGTACCATTAAATTATCGCTGTCATAATCATATGTAAAATCACCCATTACGTTGTACACAGTGGTATCACCGTTTGCAGTAATAAGATATGCGCCAATTTCCAGGTTATCAAATTCTGCTGTTCCATTAGAAACTTCCTTAGCTGCCTGATATAAATTAGCATCAGTTGCAATTTCTTTTAAGGCATTCCAGTTAATTGTTACCGGATCTTTTGTAAGATCAACCTTACCTTTTGCCCAATTTTCTACTTTCCACTCACTATTAGCTTCATCCCATGAAACCACTTTGTAAATTTTTACAGTTGTTTTTTCCTTTGTCAGACCTTCCACTGTAATCTTACCTGTAGCTGCCTGAGTAGCTGTTCCAGCTTCCGTTGCAAAAGCTGTCATACTCATTCCGAGTACCATTGCGAGTGATAAAATCACTGCGAAGAATTTTTTCATCTTTTTCATCTCGTCGTCTCCTTTTCTTTTAGGGCATTGCCCGTTTATCTTGTCCCGTTTCGGGAAGATAGTTAAATTAATTAGTTGTTGTAGCGGCGGTGAGCCGCTGAAAAGTTAAATCAGTTGTTTTTATCTTTTCAGCACCTCCCTGCATTTGTTTTTGTATAAGATCCATGCGGCTGCTCCCATGAGAAGCATTCCACCAATCATATACAAGAAGATTCCAGGTCCGCCGGTATGAGGCAGTTCATAAAGCAAATTATTTGCTACCGTAATGATGTAGGTATTATTTTGTTTTTCAATCTTTACATTTGTATTTTCTGAAACTGTAATACCATCATCATTTACTGTTACAGTAATTGGATCTGCCAGTTTGGTATAACCTGATGGTGCTTTCACCTCGGTCAATATATATGTTCCATAAGTTATATCACCCTCTAATACTAGACCGTCTTCACCAGAAATATATGTTCCATTTGTATTTGTACCAATAGTCACTTGGTTTCCATTATTGTCTAGTAGCGTAAATTCTGCACCTTTCAGATAAATATCAGATGTACCTTCCGCATGTCTTGTCTTCAGGATTTTAATTTTCTGAGTGTTCTTGGTATTTGTAATGGTATAACTATTACCAGATGTACTATACGTTACTGTGTATGTTGTTCCGCTGATGGTTGTTGTTCCATCTGGTGCTATCATACTGTATCTATGACCATTATAATTAATTGTTCCAGTGTCATCCAGCTTCAACTCACGAATACCGCCATAGTTATCTGATTCTTCTACAGTGAAAGAACCACTGTAATTTTTTCCAGGTAACAATTCAAGTATGCGTCCCGAAACTGGGTTTCCACTTTTATCAATTAACTGTACTAAAACGGTATCCTTTGGATCACTGATTCCCACCCAATTTTTGTTAACATTAATCTGTTCAACTTGAACAACTGGTTTTCTATAATTTTCTGTAACGTTGCTATCTTTCCACTTATAGGAAATCGTTGCTTGGCTGTTTGAATAGAAACCTACCTGTTTTGATGATGTTCCATTTCCAACTGCAGAATAACCATTTAAAGATGCATCTGTGTAATCATCACCTTGGTTTGTATAACCATCGTTTTGATACTTATCAAATGCAGTCTGGTTTGGCACAACATTTGTGATGGACAGATAATAATAGTAATCTTTTTTGAAAGTATAATCATTTTCAAATTTTAGTGTTGCAGTTTTACTATCTTTATCATAACTTACCGTAGCAATTTTATCACTACCTTCGTAAACCTCACCACCAATTAAAGAACCATCCGTTAATGTAAATTCACGTCCATTGCCTGCCACATCTGTGTAATTATTTGCATTTTTCCGTGCGATATTTACTTTAATTTTTGTATTAGCTGTTGTATCAACATACTCACTTAATGTATCAGTAATTGTAACCTCTGAGCATGCCAGAGTTAAGATGTCACCTGCAATACTAGTGAATTCTTCTGTAAGATCGGAAGGATCTGAATAATTAATAGCTCTTTTGGTACTTGCACTAACTGCTCCAGATAGCCTATTTAAAATATCTAAACCACTGATTTGTTCATAAATATCGTATCCTTTAGAATAAGTTCCACCATCTGGACAAGTTCCTTGGTGCCAATAACTATTATGATCCCAATATGGATTATCATCATGTGTATAAATATTAATAGAGCCTGGAAGTCCAATTCCAACTGCATAAAACCTCTCGCAGCTAATCTTACTAGCAGATCTTACTGCAGCCTCAAGCGTTCTTTTGCTTGTCTCATTTCCATATCCATATGGGTTTGTTCCGTAGTAGGTCGGTTTTCCATCTGTCAGGAAAATAACAATTTTCTTTGCATTTTCTCTACTACTGCTATTTATTGCAGTGGCAGCTTGGGATAATCCCTGGTCGTAATTTGTTCCGCCATCTGCGGACAATTCTCCTGCTTTTTTCTTCAGTTTTTTTCCATCAACCCAATTATCTGTTTTTGTCTCAGCTGATGAACTAAAGGTGACTAATTTGTATTTTGTATCTACTGTTTCCTTTTTTGCATCGAAGGCATCTACTAAGGCGTTAATTGCATTTTTTGTACTTGTTAAATTACTTCCTTTCATACTACCTGAAGTATCAACCACCAACACAATATCAACAAAAGCTTTCTTTACATCGGAGCCAATTGTTCCAGAAGCATTCAGTGTAATATCATATGTACCATTGTCATTACGTTTGATGTACTTTTCATGAAACATCTTGCTTTCAACAGTTTCACCGGAACCGCCATTCGGAGAATAGTTATTTTTAAATTCTACGCTCCTGGAATTTCCAACTGCAATGTTCATATTTGTAGATGTTATTCCGCTTCCGGCTACCGTACTGTCTACGAATATAGATGTATTTCTAGTATATCCCGATACATCTAATGTACCTTCTTCTTTGACGTTGATGTTTCCACATTTATCCTGTGGAATATTCACAATCGTACTTCCTTTGTAAACACCATTTTCATATGTCCAGGTCATATCATTATATGATAATGTTCTTACATCGCCTACTTTAAACTGAAGCTGTTTAGCCAATGTCTCTGCAGCTTTAGCACTCAAACCGGTAATGGTTTTAGTTACAGTAACATTTGCTGTACCTGCTACTGGTGTCAATCTGTCTCGTGTAAATTTTACATTATCAATAAAGTTTCCGACTGTAGCATCATTGGATGCTGTACTACCTGCAACGAAGAAGAAACGTGTAGAATACTGATTACTTGCTACCGTATAAGTTCCCTGATGAGTTGTCCAAGAACGATCTCCGTCTGTATAGGTAGCAACCATTGCTCCCGGATAGTTTTCCTTATGATTGACAACATCTAACACCTGACCCTGGGTTGTAATATTTTTAGCCAGGTTACTGGACATTGCAACAACATACATTGTATCCTTTTCTTCTGGAGAGTTATCTCTTCCGTTTGATCCTCGTGCTCTGTGTGCCACCTGATAATTTAAAACTTCTCCAGGTGTCGTAAGGACATCCTGATATAATGCTCCGGCGGCGGCACAGTTAAGTTCTGCAAACTGGTTTCCATCTGCTGCTATCTCATCTCCATGCCAATTATATCGATCTCCGTCATCCTGACGTTTTAATGATGGTCCTAATGTCGTAACAATTTCGATATCCGCGCCTTCCGGATCAGACCATCTGGAATCTACTGCAGCATGTGTACCTGTTGTCTGCCAAACACCGTCTAATGTTTTATAATTTTCATTTGAAAACTGCCAGTTATTTGTATTCTGATGATACTTCGTAACACTTGGTGTCTCAAAACTTCCATTCTGTACTTCATAGTATCCGGTCACATTATATACAGAACTTGTTGCAAGAACTGGCGCACCATCGTTTGGTAATCCATACTCGTTCAGATCGCTTTTACTATAAGCTTCTACTGTATAAGTTACTGACTTATTTCCATTATATCCGAGTGCGCCACCATTCAATGCTATGTAAAGTTCTTTACCATCTGAACTGATATCTTTTCCAAGATTTGTTCCTGTTGTACTGGAATACTGTGTTGGAATCTGTCTTTCCGCTGTTGCTCCATTAACACTTCTGTACCATACATATCCAACATCTGCCGTTGTATCACTGTAGTTAGCTGTCAGTTTTCCATAATTTTCTGTAATACTTACGGTTTTTTCTACATTTGCTACTGCCTGCACATTATCATTTTTCTGAGTAGTTGTTTCATCCTCTACCTTTGCTCCTGTGGTTACAGGATCAGCTGCAAATTTTTCTTCGGTATTTTCATCTTCCTCTTCTGCTTCAGTTACATCGAAAATACCACATACAACTGTCTCAGCACCAAATGTCTGTGCTGTAAACTGTAATCCACCGTTTTCATCTGTGTCTGCATCCATCAGAGTCGTTGTATTCTGTCTGTCATCTGCGAAAGCCATTACATTCTCTGTATCAATACTTGTTCCTGACACATGGAATGTGATTGGCTGCTGAGGTATCTGTTTTTCACCGTTTACATAAAATGTAACATCAGCCATCACATAATTGTTCAGTGTATAACCTGTTTCACCGTTTGCCTCAAGCTGCTGCTGTACACGGTCAAGAACACCGTCTGCACCGACGTCTGCCTGTACATCCATCTGTATATTTGCGTCCGATGAACTTGCCAGGAATGTGCCCTCCGGAATATCCGCGATCAGTGTTCCAACATCTTCACCCTCTGCATTTTTTATTACTCGCTCCAGCGTTGCTGCCTGACACGCAACGGACTGAAGTCCAACATTTTCATTGGCAAAGGCTGCTATTCCGGTACTTAACACCAGTATCATGCAAAGCACGATTGCCAATAGCCGTTTTTTCTTTGTATGTTTCATGGCGTCCTCCTTTTATCTTCATCGCTGTTTTCTTCGTCATCATTACGTTTTTCTAATGCACCATCTATCAGTTTTAGCAGTTCCAGAGTACTTCGAAAGTACTGCTCTCGCTGTTCATCTACCCAGGTAACACTGCCCTGCCAGGTTGCATTCTGCTGATCCATGACTTTTATAATAAATGTTTCTGTCTTTTTCTGTCTATTACTCATGTCAGTACCTTCTTATCTTTCCAGCTTATCTATCATCTTTGTTGCATATTAGCATTATATATTACCACCCATTACACAAAACATTACTTTTCGACATTATGCATTAACCTTTTTATCATTTCTTGTAATTTTATGTTTTTTTGTAATATTATGTAATATTTTTCATGGACTCAGTCTATCTTACATATAAAGCGGATTCCCGACATCTGTCGAAAATCCGCTTTTATTAATCATCGCATTACTACTGTTTATAAAACAACTTATTGCATCACATTACTTAATATCTTCAGCAGCTCCAGCACACTGGAAAATGAATATGTCAAATTCCCTTCCACCCACTGAATCACGCCCTGCCAGGATGAATTCTGGCGGTATTTCACATTCAGTAAAAATGTGCCTTTCGCACCGCGTTTTTCCAACACTTCCTGGGGTATACAAACCTTTTCCGGTACAGCTTCCATGGTCGGTTCTTTTTTTTCAAAGGAACGTATCTGTGTCGCTGATTGTGGAAATTTAATCTGATCAAAAAATTTATCCGCAGTTTCGATCATCCGAATGATATTGCTGAATTTTAATGGTTCTTTCTTGTAACAATGATAAATCTCTCCTGACATTTCGCCATCTGCAACGCTGTCGATGCAAATGCTGAGCAGGTTTGGCACATGCCAGGCGATTGACTGCTTCTGCTCCATATTCATGCCATTCCCCTTCCAAGTTCTCTGATCATCACTTCATAACGTATTCATACATCAAATATTGTTATATGATAACTGTCATGGAATATTTCATCCGTTACCATACATTTTTATCCTTTTGAAACTGAATCGGAGAATCCGGATTTTCCACATCTGCAATAGAGGACACAAAATATTCCAGATTTTTTACCCAGCTTTTATGCTCCCGTGAAAAATATTTCCGGAGACGGTCAAATATCATTCCGCAATTTTCCTTGTTTGTTCCGGTCAGCAGAATCAAATACTGAGAAGAACTGTATTTCGTAAAAGAATCTCCCAGACGCAGACTGTGTTGGATGGAGTTTTGTAATTCCTCTGTCATCACTGCCAGTTTCTCCGGTTTCTCCATCGGATGTCCCTTTCCATCTGTGATACTGCAAAGCATCAGATATGCAGACTGACCGTTTCGTTCTAACATTCTGGAAACCAGACGGTAGCTGTCGCGGAAACTTGGCAGACTGCAATAGTAAGCGCCGCCGCGGTCACTGTCTTCTTTCAGACGTTCCTTAATCTCGTTAATTTCCCTCGGATTGGTATGATTCATCTGATTACTCATCTCGTCAAACTGTTTCAGTAAACGATCCGACGGTGTAATACCAAGTTCTTCAAAAAAAAGCTTTGCTGTATCCTCATACTCTTTTAACGCTTCTTTAAAACGTTTCAACCTGATAAAACATTCAATACGCACTGACTGCCACTCATCAAACGGATACATCCTGCATGCAGATTCGCACAGTGCCAGCACTTCTTCATATTCACCTTTTGTCATCAGGCTCTCGCAAAGTTCCTTTAATGATTCACTGTAGATCTTTTTGTACTGAATACTTTCCAGAAGCACCCATTCTTCCCCGGACAATGCCGGAAGGAATTCTCCGTGATACATCTGGCAGATCTGTGTTAACAGTTCTTCTTTACGTTCCTTATCTGTGCATTCTTTTGATTCTTTATATAAGGAAACAAATCGTTTCACATCGACTTCCACTCTCATCGGTGCCTGCCAGCTGTAAATACCCTTTTTTATGTGTATATATTCATCTGCCGGAAGTCCTGCATCAACGATGATCTTTTTCAGACGATGAACTGTAACACGAAGGTTATTCGAGGCATCTGCCAGTTCTTCCCGTACATACAATGCGTTCAGCAGTTTTTCTCTGGAAATGCCCTGTTCCCCATGATACAAAAGAATCTGTAAAAGTTTCATTGCCTTTGTGGTTGTGTTCTTTCCAAATGATATTGGTTGGTCCCCATACATAACAGAAAAATCCCCAAGCATGTGAACATTCAATATCGGTAATTTTTCATTCATTTTTCTTCCTCGTTTCTATATAACGATTTTCCCTTGCTTAAGATAATTGTAAAAGTCCCCCGATTATTTGTCAATCGAAATCTATGATTTGTATCTCTTTTCCTTAATGCTCAAATGTGGTATAATTACTGTTAATTAACATTATAGCAACTATTTTTGTTTTTACTTTTTTGGTAATGTTTTTCAGTATAATAACAGGACAACTTTATACTTATTTATTCAGGAAGGAGGAGGATTCGTGCTATATCATCGCAAAAAATATCGACACCTGTGCAAAAACAGCGTCCTCCTTTTTCTGCTTTGCTGTGCGCTGTTTTGTTTCGCCGGATGCACTTCTTCTGACAGTGGTTCCGGCAATACCCAAACAGCGACTGCTGAAAAATCAGATACACAGGATGCACAGGGAACCAGGGATGCAACGCCACAGGTACTGACCGCACAGGCTTCCGGGGAAGTCACTTACGGAAGTGATCTGGTGACACTGGATGCCTCTCATACTTCTGATGGCTATGTCATGCTTCGTTACAGTGGCAACAATGAAAAGGTCAAAGTTCAGGTAACGCTGCCGGACAGCACAGAATGCACCTATCCGGTAACAGCTTCGGAGGATTATTTCGTCTACCCCCTTCCCGGTGGAAATGGCACGTACAAGATCACGCTGCTGGAATCGGTATCTGCAGAGGATCATCTGTATGCGGTTTCTTTTACACAGGACCTGGACGTTCAGATCTCTGATGCATTTTCACCATTTTTATACCCGAATTTTTATGTAAATTTCAATTCTGATTCTGCCTGCGTCAAAAAGGGAGAAGAACTGGCACAGGGTTGTAATACAGATCTGGATGCCATCACAAATATTTATAACTATGTCATCGAAAATATCACTTACGATGAGAAAAAAGCCGCATCGGTTCCTTATGGTTATATCCCGGTTCCGGATGACACCCTTTCCTCCGGCACGGGAATCTGCTTTGACTATGCATCCCTGATGTCGGCAATGCTCCGCTCTCAGCGGATTCCAACCAAATTGGATGTCGGCTACTCCGGCGATGTCTACCACGCATGGATCAGTTGCTATGTAACGGAAGTTGGCTGGGTGGACAATATTATTGAATTTGACGGAAAAAGCTGGTCGATCATGGATCCGACACTGGCTGCCAATAACAGTGCTTCCAATGTCAAAAAATACGTCGGTGACGGAAGCAATTATGTAACGAAATATACCTATTAATCTACCTGTTAAATCGAGAAGCAATATTTCTGAAATCAATTTATATGAAAAATATATGTACGAAATCAAAATGGAGGATTCAAAAGAATGGAAAAGCAGACGCAGCAAAAATCGTTAGCCTATCCGGAGATTGCATCGTTCTGTAGTGAGATGGCAATGATCCTGAAATCAGGTATCTCTGCTCTGGAAGGATTGGAGCTTCTGATGGAAGATACCCAAAATGAACTGGAAAAGGAATTACTCAACAGCATGTATCAGACCATGTTGGAAGGCAGCACTTTTGCGGACGCACTGGAGCAGACGCATGTATTTCCGACCTATCTGATCCATATGACGGAGATTGGAGAGGAAACCGGCCGGCTGGATGACGTTATGGACTCTCTGGCTGCCCACTACACCCGTGAGGAGACATTGAGTAAAAATATCCGTAATTCTCTGACCTATCCACTGATCATGATCATTATGATGCTGGTGGTCATTGTGATTCTGATCACAAAGGTAATGCCGGTATTCCAGCAGGTATTTCAGCAGCTTGGAACAGAAATGACCGGCTTATCCAGAGGTATTTTAATGCTCGGAAACGGACTTTCCCGCTACGCGCTGGTATTTGTTGTCCTGATTGTTGCCATTGTCATCATCGGCATTTACCTGACACGCACTGAAAAAGGACGAAAACAGCTTGGGAAACTCGGGCACGTCTTCCCTTTTTCCAGAGAGATCACAGAAAAATCTTCGGTCTGCCGCTTTGCCGGAGCTATGGCACTTGCATTAAAAAGTGGTCTGACACCAGAACGCGGACTGGAATTTTCCCAGAACCTGATCGAAGATGAATATTTCCGCGAGAAGATCAAACATTGTGCAGACGAAATGGAACAGGGCACAGACCTCTCTGTAGCACTGGTCAAATCCAAAGTTTTCACTGATGTCTATGCACGCATGACCTCTATTGCCGGAAAATCCGGCATGATGGATGAAGTGATGGATCAGATTGCCGACCGCTGCGAAGATGAGTTAAATGACCGTATCACCTCCTTCATCTCTGTACTGGAACCGACACTGGTCATCATCCTGTCTGTGATCGTGGGAATCATCCTGCTGTCTGTCATGCTGCCGCTGCTTGGCATCATGGCCGGATTATAGGAGGTGTCTGGTATGTTCCAGCGAAAAAATGAACGATTTTATCATGGCAGACGTTCTCATCCCCTGCGGAACTTATGTCTGTCACTGCTGATATTTTTATGTGTCTGCGGATTGTTTTTCGGAGGAATCTCCCATCTGTCTGCACAGGCAAAACAGGAGCAGAAAAACAGTCTGGAGAATGCGCTCTGGCGTGGTGTCTCTCAGTATTATGCGCTGGAGGGGCGCTATCCACAGTCCTTGCTGGAGTTGAAAGACACCTGTGGCATCCAATATGATACAGATTCATTTTTTGTAGATTATCAGATTGCAGGAGCCAATCTTCTGCCGGATATTACAGTTATTGAACGTTAGGAGGAAGGAATATGAGAGAACAAACCGAACGGAAACATGTCATTGATTTTCTGTTTCCTCTTGCGCTCTTTTTTGTACTGACTGCCACTTCGGTCGCACTGGTTGTTCTGGCTTCGGGAACTTACAGTCGTCAGGTTCAGGACTCTGAAGATTCTTTTGTCAGTCGCACGGCACTGTCTTATGTGACGGAAAAGATTCATCAGGCAGACGAGTATGGTGCTGTTTATGCAGGGACATTTGACGGTCAGGATGCCATCGTGATCTGCCAGACATATTCTAAACAGACTTATAGGACCTACCTCTATGAATATGATGGCTACCTGCGGGAGCTTTTTATTCAGGATGGCGTCGATGCAAAAGCCTCCGATGGACGCAGGATTCTCGCATCGGACAGTTTTTCCTTTGAAGAATCTCAGGAAGGATTGTTCCATCTGTATTGTACAAACAAAGACGGCAGTATTTCCGATACCTATGTCAGTATCAAAAGTACGTCGTAACACATAGGAGAATGCTATGAAAGGAACACCTGCAAAACGTTCCAGTTTGTTTTTGCTGGAACTGATCATTGCAATTTTATTTTTCAGTCTGACCTCAGCGGTCTGTGTGCAGATTTTTGTCCGGGCGCATCTGATCAGTCGTCAGACACAGGAACTGAATATGGCATTGGAAAAAGTTTCCGGATTTTCTGAAGTATTCCTTGCCGGGGATTCTTTTTCTGAGTTGCTGCCGGAAAATGCCGATGGTTTCAAAAACGCGGACGGTTCTGCCGAGTATGTCGTATCTTACGATGAAAACTGGCAGATCTGCACTTCATCAGACGCCGCTTATCAGGTTCAGATTCAGATAGAGCCTCAGGGGGCTTTACTGCACGGCACTTTTACCGCGCGCGCTGCTTCGGATACAGATGATACAGCTATCATTTATTCCATGGAAACGGATTATTGTCCGGAACCGGAACAATAAGGAGGTAAGCAATCAATGAAAAAGAAAAAACATGCTTCCCAACCGGGGTTTCAGATTGGAACCTCTTATCTGCTTGTGATTTTTGTCGTCCTATGTCTGGTCACGTTTGCTGCGCTCTCTCTGTCCAGTTCACTGAGAGATCAGTCTTATACAAAAAAACTGGTCGCACATCAGACCGCTTATGCCAGCGCCAGTTCAGAGGCTTCCGCACGTCTGGCACAGATTGATGCTGCCTTAAAAGAATCAGATGCTGCTGTCGCCCTGCAAAACCTCAATGATGTCACTGTCACAGAAGAAACCGATGGTCTGCAGATTGACTACACGGTCCCGGTAACCGACAGTCAGCAGCTGGAAGTTACGATACTTGCTGATCCGGACAACCATTCCAGACGGATTCTTCGCTGGAAAGAAGCTGCAACCTCTGACTGGGAAGCACAGACAACACTTCCAGTCATTGGAAGTGATCAATAAGTAGTCCTATTAAAAATCAGATACAATCGCTCTGATGCCATCTGATATCATGATATTATTTTGTATACAAATATTATATCTCCATAATAAAGTTACAGAATTACAAAGTTACAGAAAGGTGCATGTTTATTATGAAAGTTACTGATTTACTGCAAAAAGCAGTTGCCGATCATGCATCGGATATTTTTATCATCGCCGGTCTTCCGCCTTCCTATCGTGCAAATGGACGGATTCTTCGCGAACATGAAGAAAAACTGATGCCAAAAGAGACACAGATCTGTGTCGAAGAAATCTACGAATTAGCCGGAAATCGTGATATTTCCAATCTGTTAAAACGCGGAGATGACGATTTTTCCTTCGCGATTCCGGGGCTTTCCCGCTTCCGTGTCAGTGCCTACAAACAACGTGGTGCACTCTCTGCGGTCATCCGTGTCATTACCTTTGATCTGCCGCACCCGGAGGATATCGGTATTCCGGATTCCGTCATGGATTTTTCCAAATTATCCAAAGGTCTGGTTCTGGTCACCGGTCCTGCCGGAAGCGGAAAATCAACCACCCTTGCCTGTCTGGTCAACCAGATCAACCACACAATGGAAAAACATATCATCACTCTGGAAGATCCGATCGAATATCTGCATCGCCATGACAAAAGTATTGTCAGTCAGCGTGAAATCAATATCGATACGTTAAGCTATGTCAATGCCCTGCGCGCTTCCCTGCGCCAGAGTCCGGATGTCATCCTGCTTGGAGAAATGCGTGATTATGAAACCATCGATGTTGCCATGACAGCAGCAGAAACCGGTCATCTGGTTTTTTCCACCCTGCATACCATCGGTGCTGCCAATACCATTGACCGTATCATTGACGTTTTCCCTGCCAACCAGCAGCGTCAGATTGCTGTTCAGTTATCCATGGTGCTTCAGGCGGTTGTCTCTCAGCAGCTGATTCCGGCAGCAGACGGCACACAGGTTCCTGCTTTTGAGGTTATGACGGTGACACCTGCGATTCGAAATATGATCCGTGATAATAAAATTCCACAGATTGACGGAACGGTCTACTCTGCGAACAAGGAAGATATGCATTCCATGGATTACAGTCTGCAACAACTGGCAAAATCCGGAAAAGTTACTGCTGAAAATGCACTTTCCTATGCAAGCAATCCGGAAATGTTAAAGAAAAAACTATAAAAAATACCCGTACGTTACAACATATCAGAAATCTGATAGGTGTAATGTACGGGATTTTTATTATTTGCATGTATGGCAACTTCATTATGCATACCATCATTTTTTTCGATAAGTTTTATAGCATCATACCATGCGTATCAATATCATATTTCTTCCCCTTCTACGACTGTGTTTATTTTATAATGTTTATCCATATAATGTCAATATTATTACTATGGTTTTTCGAAGTTATTGGATACGAGCGTACAATATTTGTATGAATATGTATCTATCTTCGTATTATTTGGCGAAAAAAGTACTTTCTTTCTGCCTGGGAAAACGCTATAATGGTGTCGTTACTCATTTTATTAACAAACTAAGTCCAGCTAATAAATGTCAATAATTAAATGAGAAAAAAATATTTTGTTTTCTGACTAAAAAAGGGCAGACTTTCCCCTTGGTGAAAATATCGTTTTTTGAAAGATATTGATTCTTTGAATTTACAGTATTTTATGCAGCTATGTCGCATTTAGCAGCATTGTATTGTTTGATATGCTCCTGAGGAGCAATGATTTTGAATGGTTTGTTGTCTCTGAGTATTGCAAATATCATATTGCATACCTTATGTGAAACAGCTCCCATTGCTACGAGCTTTGGTTTTGAGTCACATTTCTTGAGGTAGTACTCACGAAGAACTGGATTTTTAGCTTCTCTATTACGGGAGATACTGATGCTTTGTAAGGTTAACGTGTGAATAACACGTCTAGCTATGGCAGAACCACGCTTAGACATTTGAACCTTAGTACCTTCAAATTTTCCGGATTGTTTTACTGCCGGATCAAGACCGAAATAAGCGAAAAGTTGTTTTGGTTTTGAAAATGCTGAGAAGTCACCAATCTCACCCATGATGGATACAGCAGACAAGAAACCAGCACCTTTAAATGTTTCAATCAAATGAATCTGCTTGACAAAGTCGGCATCTTCATTAGCATCAACAAGCTCATGGAGCGATTCAAGAATGTTGTTGATTTCTTCATCATATTTACGTATGAAGCTGATATAAAGGCGAATACGCTT